>Ga0209985_10002874_pt1 | contig 15148 bp, 15 predicted proteins | sample NOAtaG_FD_187305 | JGI IMG/M metagenome (GOLD analysis project Ga0209985, IMG submission 187305) | Freshwater lake microbial communities from Lake Erie, under a cyanobacterial bloom - NOAA_Erie_Diel6S_1000h metaG (SPAdes) (version 2) | ecosystem: Environmental > Aquatic > Freshwater > Lake ...
TTCACAGCCGGCGACTTTAAGTTATTGGCTGGAAAGAAACGGTTTGCAAAATGTCATACCAACACATTCAACATTTGACCTTAATACCAGCGATGCAGGAAACGTAGAGAAAAGAATATATAATGGTGCAAATCCATTAGTTTATTACATATTAAATAATGCAGGTCATCAAGCTCCAAGCAAAACAGTATTTTCCAATTCGTCTCCTGCACAAGGCGTACAAAACCGAGATATTGAATTTGCAGAAGAAGTTTGGAACTTTTTTAAGGGACTTCAATAGAATCAGCACACAACAAATATTGTCGGGCATGAACAGATAGAACGGCACGTGTTTTATCCGAATCCGGTGCATGATGTACTGGTGCTGAGAAAGCCCACTTCCTATGCGGTTTATAAGACAGATGGAACTTTGCTGTTTCAATCTGCGGAACCAGTGTCGCACATTCAGGTCCATGCCTTGCCTGCGGGTGCTTACCTCCTCAAAACACCTTCCGGCAGCTATAGTTTCCTTAGACAATAGCAAGTATGATAAACCCATTCTTTCTGCAATTGGCCTCTTGGCAGGTACTCCCGACGGGGCAATTTATGTTCAGCGGCCGCAAGGTTCCCGCAGCTACCGCCGATATATAAGCTGCCCTGTGCAAGAATGACCAGAAACGGTATGTGATTCCAACGCAGAATATGGTAGTTGTGCGCGTTGGAAATGCAGCCTGGAAGCGGCAAGCCTTGAAGTTCACAATGCCGTGGGACAACGGTCGGTGCGTGAGCAGGTTGCAGCCGGCAATTGGGGATTCGATATCCGGTACTTGCCGAAAGGCCGGGTGTACCTGAGATCTGATGCCTTGTCCGGCTTGCAAAAGGGGGTGCCGGTTTGGATAAATGGGGGAGTTTAATCCGCTTCGGATCGCGAGAGGACTGTATATATCAGCGTCTTTCGGCCGTGGCTTCCTTTGGTAAGGATGGTCCCTGTCTGCGGCCCGACGGTAAAGGCTCTTAGGGCTTCTGTTCGCCGGAACGTGCTATCCTTCACGGAGGGTCGGGCCATATTGCAAGGACTGCCTGATTTTTTGCAGGTTTCCGGGTGATTAGCATTTTTTTTTGTTCAACAGGCAAGCCGCCATTTTTTTGATTGTGCAGGGACCGTTCAATGTGGATTGCGCCGTTTTTCGCTGCCAGTTCCTGACTGTCTTCCTCTTAGCAGAAGACACTGCGGCTCGTATGTCCCAGGAAAGCGGAACGTCTGGTTGTTTTGTTGCGTAATTGTGGTGAAAGCCTCGGCTGCTTCCGTCGGGTTTTTAGCAGGCTTATTCTTGATATAATAAAAAAAGTGAGTAATATTGTAAGAAAATAAGCTCATTCATACCAAGGATGCACGGGTTCAATGGGGGCAAAGAGTGGTTTAAAACTGTTGCGCACGGCCGCCCTCGCCGGCGCTTTGCTGGTATCCGCGGAAACACTTGCCCAGACAGATATTTTCAGCCTGATGGAGCCGTTTCCAATGCCCAGGCCGGTGAGAACCTGAGCAGCATCGACATCAGCACCTTGCCCGCTGGTATATACCTCCTTCAAATGCATACGGCTGAAGGCAAAAAGGAGACCCGTTTCATGATCGCGCGCTGAGGGATCAACTTCAGTCGTAATAAATCCCCCCCATTTCAAAAGCCACCCGACGAGGGTGGCTTTTGTTTTTGTGACACAGGATATGCCTCCCTTCTCAAGGTTTTTACAACCAGGCTGCAGCCAGGCCATCAGCAGCCTGGCATTTCAAGGCAGGCCTGATTCAGGATAATTTTTCCGCAGCGCATTTAGTAACATTTGTTTCATTCCGGTTGCGCCTGCTGAACAAACTTTGCCGGGCTCAGCTACAATATATCAACATGAAGATCGCCATATTCGGAGCAAGTGGTTTTACCGGCTCGGCCATCCTGAACGAAGCCGTCAGGCGCAGGCATAACCTGTCTGTCCTGGTCAGGGATGCCGCGCGATTTCCCGAACCAACCAGCTGGTTGCAGGTGGTTAGCGGCGATGCATTGGACAGGGAAGCTGTCGCCCGCACGATACAAGGCTGTGATGCCGTTATCCAATGCCTGGGTGTAGGAGGGAAGGGCAATGGTAAACCTACTACCTTGATCTCTGAAGCCACCCGGATCATTGTTGAGGAAATGCAGCGCCAGGGGATCAAAAGACTTGTCGCCCTGAGCAATGTGGGTGCGGGTGATAGTTTGACATTCCAGCCTTGGATTTTCAGGCGTGTGATACTGCCATACTTTATGAAATGGCTGAAAGTGATAATCGACGACAAGAACCGCATGGAACCTGTCATCATGGAAAGCGGGCTGGATTGGACAATCATCCGTTGCCCAAATGTTGTGGATAAACCCTCCCAGGATAGCTACAATGCAACACTGGACGGTAAGCAATTGAAACTGTCCATCACCTTGGGCGACATGGCTGCCTGCGTGGTGGATTGCCTCGAAGAAGGATTGTTTATGCGGCTGGCTCCTTGCATCAGCAAATGAAAGTAGTTCTGTTTCTGTTACACCGATCCGCATGGAAAAATTATTCATACCAACCCGACTTGGCGAGATAGCGGTCTACCGGCGAACCGCTGATAATCACCGTACTCCACTCGTCATGCTTCATGGTGTCTACTTCGATCACCGGCTCTGGAAGCACCAGGTAGCAGCTGTCAGCGACCGGACACTCATCCTTCCGGATATGCCCTTGCATGGGGATAGCCGGCAGATTACGAAATCCAACTGGAATCTGGACGATTGCGGCGGGATGCTCCTGGATATCATGGATTGTTTGAAAATACCCGAGGTGATTGCAGTGGGGCATTCCTGGGGCAGCATGAGCATCCTGCGCGCGGCGGCGAGGGCACCGGAGAGATTCGAATCGCTTTTGCTTTGCAATATGCCGTTCCGGGCTGCAAGGCCAAAACAGCAGTTCATTTTCCGCATGCAACATCTGATGCTTCCATTCCGGAGTTTTTACACCCGGCAGGCAGCTGCTTCGCTCTTTGGCAAGCGGTCATTGCGGCATCAGCCCGAACTGTATGGCGAATTGGAGCGTCCGATGCGCCTCCTGAGCAACCGCGATATCCGCAGTATTGACCGAAAAGTAATATTGGAGGCCACCGATGCGGGCCATCTCATGGAGCAATTGCCCACCATGGCCATCGCCCTGAAAGGGGAAGAAGATTATATTCCGGCTCCCCAACACCTGCAAACCATTGTCGTGGAAGGCGGGCATATCAGTCCGCTCGAAGCACCTGAACAGGTGAACGCATGCTTGGGAATGTTGCTGAATTGAAGTTTCACGGCCTGTAAGAATCAATTTCATCCAATCAGGCTATTTTCTTCCCTTAACTTGTTTCCAAATATGGAAACAAGTGTTACCTTTGAAGCACTATTTATGTTAATACAATGCGAATATTTGCTGTTTTGTTTATGGAGGAGGCGGATGCCTTCATCCAAGACCTTGAGTTCAAAAAACTGAAAAAGGTGCTGTATACCATTGATCTCGCAGAAAAAACCCAGGATGCCCGCTTGTTTAAAAAACTAAGCGGTAACATCTGGGAGTTTCGAACTTTGACCGGTGGGCAGCAAATTCGGCTTTTAGCATTTTGGGACAAGCGATCTCCTTTGGAAACGTTGGTTATTGCAACCCATGGTTTTGTCAAGAAAACGGCAAAAGTACCTGCATGTGAGCTGGCTAAGGCAGAGCGATTGAGATTAGAATACTTCAAGCAAACGAAACCCAAACCATGAAAGACAAGGAGATGAAGCTGTACACACTTTCCGAAATGAAGGATAGGTATATCGGTTCACCCGGCACGGCAGAACGAGATGCCTATGAATATGAATTGGATATGGAGTTGCTGGGCAGGATGATCAGAGGGGCCAGATTGGAAAGAAACCTGACACAAGAAGAATTAGGCAAGCTGGTGGGCGTAGGGAAGGCCCGGATTTCCAAATTGGAAAGCAGCGCCAACAGTGCTACCATCGATACCATTCGCAAAGTGTTCAAGGCATTGAATGCAGAAATTCGCTTCAATGTGCAGCTAGACAAGCAACAGCTCTGTATCGATTGAGTTTTTTTGTCGGAAGTGAATGCGCCTGCCCGTCCGCTCAGCGCAAATGCTCGGTATCGTTGTCCAACGCGACGTGAAAACCGTCTTCGTGCTCGTGCAGGATGTACAGGCATACGTTGGAATGTCCGAAATCGTCCATCCGCTCAAGGGGCCTTTGCGTGAGCAGGCACAAGAAGCTGCGCATCGCACGGCCGTGCATGCAAATGAGGATGGTTTTTTCTTCCTTGCGGGATAGGATTTTTTCCAATCCAACAGCCTGCCGGGTCTGTAATTGACGGGGTGTTTCACCTTTTTCAACCGCAAAATCCAGATCGCCTTCCTGCCAACGCCGTATCGTTTCCAGAAAAAGGGCACTGATTTCGGGCGAAGGTTTTTCCCCTTCCAATGTACCCCAGTTGATTTCATTCAACTCGGGGATTACCTCGGTGGGCAGGCCATGCTCCGTGAATCCGGCTACTGTTTCGCGCGTGCGGCGCAGCGAACTGATGTAGACCTTATCGAAAGGCACCTTGTGATAGTGCCTGAAAAAGGCAGCTGCCTGCTCCCGGCCGGTATCATTGAGCGCAGTATCGACGCCGGCTCCCTGCACGATGCCAAGGCGGTTGTAATCGGTTTCTCCGTGTCGGATGAGGTAAATTGTTTTTCTGACCGCGGGCGGGCTATTTTGCAGCAAAGTGAAAGACGTCTTTTTTGACCCCGCGAATATAAGTGTAGCTGCGCTCAACAAGCATTGTGAAGGCACGCTCAACACGGCACTCGGCATTGTGTTTACCGAAATCGGCGACCATTGGGTGACGGCCACCATGCCTGTGAACGAGGCCACCATCCAGCCACTGGGCATGCTCAACGGCGGCGCCAGCATGGCTTTGATTGAAACCATCGGCAGTGCGGCCGCCAACCTAGCAGTAGACCGTAAGCGCTATGTATGTTTTGGGCTGGATATCAACGGCAACCACATTCGTCCTGCGCTCAAAGGCCAGACGGTGACGGCAAAAGCAACGCCCTTGCACATCGGCGGCACGACGCAGGTTTGGGAAGTGCGCATCACCGATGAAAAGGCGCGTTTGGTCTGCGTGGGCCGCATCACCATGGCGGTCAGGCCCTTGGAGGCGAAGCGATGATCGGCAAGGTCTGGTTTCGGTTACCGGGGGAAGAATCGGTTTACTTGAGCGGTCAGACCGCCGTTTTGCATACAGCACCCCGCGAAGCGGGTTTCCTGTTTATGCCCTTCGACCGCGACATGCCGGGTGTGTGGATCAACGACGAAAAAACCGAAGCACAGGCTGCACCGGGCCGCTATAATATTCCCGAGGCCAATCAGGATTATCTGGAAAGTGACTATTACAACCGCGAATCGTATATGGCCTGGGTGGATGAAGCCCGCGAAGCCATCCGCAGCGGCATGTTGGAGAAGGTTGTCACTGCGCGCAGCCTTTTCCGAGCCTTACCACCGCGACCTGATGTTTGGTATCCTGCTGCTTGCCAGGCTTATCCGGATGCGGCCGTTTGCCTGATCGATGCACCCCGCAGCGGGCTATGGCTCGGTGCCAGTCCGGAACCGCTTCTGCACTGGAAAGACGGAGAAGGTTTTACGGTCGCCCTGGCCGGAACACGGCGCAGTGATGGGGAGGCTTTTTCTGCGAAGGAGCGCGAGGAACAAGCGTATATCGGACGTTTTATAGAAGAAGTCTTCCAGGCGCGGGGTATCGCATTTGAGCGCGGCCCGGCGGAAGAAATTGCCCAGGGCAGCCTGCGGCATATCCGAACCCGTTATGGTTTCCGCTGTGCGTATGAGCAAGTGTGGGAACTGGTGCGCAGCCTGCATCCAACGCCTGCCGTCGGGGGCTATCCGCGTGTGGCTGCCTTGCAACTCTTGCAGCGCGAACGCACCGCTCGCAGCTATTATGCCGGTTACTTTGGCCGATGGACGCCCGATGAGATTTCGCTCTGGGTGAACCTGCGCTGTGGTCGCATGTACCGCAATGGCATCCTGCAATACGCAGGTACCGGAATCACGGCCGATTCTGACCCGGCTGCTGAATGGCTGGAGACAGAAATGAAGCTGGGAGTGCTCGGGAAAATTCTGCTCTGAACAAAAAAAGCTTAGTCTTTCAGGTTCAGTCGGCGCGAAATATCCAGGTTATAGCGCACGAACTGCAGCAGCCCGCGGTCGTATTCCTCATTGCCCAGGCTGTTGCCATCGGCATCCAGCGCCTTGGGGGTAAACTGACTTTCGAATATTTTGGCACTCACCACGCTTTGCAGGTTCATCACGTTGATGAGCTTGTTGATTACATAGCTCAGTTGTACTGCCGGAATACGCCCGCCGCGGCCGGATGAAATCCCGCAGGTGCAAAACACCTTCCCGTCCCAACAATCGAGGAACTGCTTGTCGCCGAATCGGTTGATGAGGTTGATGATTTCGGCACTCGGAAACCAGTTGTACTCCGGTGAAAGCACGAAGATGAGCGAAGCATGGCTCATGGCATCGAGTACTTTTTGCTGGAAGGGATTCAGGTTGTTGCGGTCGAGGTTATCTCCGTTATAGAAAGGAACATCGTAATCTTCAAAATCAACCAGGCGGATATCGTTTTCAGGAACACCAAGTTCTAGTAAGCTGCGGTGTACGCCTTTGGCCGCGCGGAGGGTGTTGCTGTTTTTGCGTGAAGAACCGGATAAAATGGCGATCATGTCAGGTAGAACAAGCCGCAGCGGTTTTTGTTGGAAGTGCCGGCCTATCCGCGTTGGGCAAGGTTTGCCACAAAGCGATACAGATTGAAGTCGGGCTTGGCGGCTTCGGTTTCGAGTTCGGCGCGCAGCGCAGCGTTCGGGAAGCGGCGCAGCCATTGTTCGCGCAACAGGTGCAAGGCTTTTTCGAACAGGAGTTCTTTCCTTCTTGCAGAATGGTTGCCGTGGTGCCGGATGATGGCTTCGCCCAGCGCATCCACACCATCGCCGGTATCGCCGCGGGTAAGCAGCACCGGAATCTCCCAGGCGGCGGTATGGCGTTGTATGGAAAGCTGACGCAGCAAGCGTGCAAAAGATTCTGCTCCGTCGCGGTCGGCTTTGTTCACCACGAATACATCGGCAATTTCCATGACACCGCTTTTCATGGTCTGTACTTCATCGCCGGCTTCGGGCACCATCACCACCACGGTTGTATCGGCCACGCCGGCAATTTCCACTTCACTCTGGCCTACGCCCACGGTTTCGATAACGATGCGGTCGTAGCCCGCGTTCTTAATCAGGTCGCATACTTCAAGTATCCTTGGCGAAAGCCCGCCCAGGCTGCCGCGCGAAGCCATGCTGCGGATGAACAGGTTGGGATGCAGATACAGGCCGGCCATGCGCAAACGGTCGCCCAACAAGCTTCCAAAATTGAAGGGCGATGTAGGGTCTACCGCGATCACGGCCACGCGCAAGCCCGCTTCCAGCCAGCGTTCGGCAAGCGAATTTACGAGGCTGCTCTTGCCGGCACCCGGAGGGCCTGTTATGCCGACAACCGGAACATCGTCGCGGTAACGCAGGAGCTGTAAAATTTCCAGCCCGGTTGGATGATCGTTTTCAGCCAGCGAAATGGCCCTGGCTAAGGCGCGCTGATCGCCTTGTTGCAGTTTGCCGGCCAGTTCCTGTGCATCCATGCCGCAAAGAAAATCAGCGCAGGCCGAATTCCACCCTGCCCAGGCGCAAACCGCCCCATCCGGCCTGGTGTACCGTAACGTTTTTGCCGATTCGGTTGGTTAACACCTGCGGCGCTTCCAGGAAGGTATGCGTATGCCCGCCCAGGATCAGGTCGATGTTTTCGCTAGCTGCGGCGAGCTTCTTGTCGTCGGGTTTTGCTTCAGCATAACTGTAGCCCAGGTGGCTAAGGCAAATTACGATGTCGCAGCGCAGCTCTTTCTTCAGCAACCGTGCGGTATTGTTGGCACTGGCATAAGGATCGGAATACACGATGCTGCCGTAATGTTTGGGTGAAACAAGGCCGTTGAGTTCGATGCCGATACCGAAAAGTCCGACTTTGATGCCATTGACATCCTGAATTTTATAAGGCTCAATTTTCCCGGCGAGGGGAGAGCCGCTGAAGTTGTAATTGGCATTGAGGAAAGGAAAGCCGGCGTAGGGCAGCATATTGGCGAAGCCTTCGGCGCCATTGTCGAAATCGTGGTTGCCGGGCGTGCTGGCGGCGTAACCCATCTGCGTCATCAATTCAAACTCGGGTTTGCCGGCGAAGCGGTTGAAGTAAGGTGTTCCCTGAAACACATCGCCACTATCGAGCAGCAACACATTGGGATGTTGTTTGCGCCATTCATTGACCAGTTGCGCGATTTTGCTCAGACCGCCCTGCCCGGCGAACTTGGGGTCGTTGTCGGGGAATGGGTCGATATGGCTGTGGATATCGTTGGTATGCAGGATGATCAGGGGCGTCAATTTTGCGGCACCCAGCTCCTGTATCCAGCCCGGCAGCAGCAGAATGGCACCTGCGGTGCTGCTGCGCTTCAGAAATTCTCTTCTATTGAGCATAATCAATCCTTCCCATTTGCGGTTGTGGTATTTTTTGTCCGGCTGCACCGAGGCTGCGCAAGTAGTCTGCAAACACTTCGCGGATCTTGATGCGGAGCGGGAAAACGGCTTCAGGGTTGCGGAAGAAATCCATCTTGTCGCCGCCATTGGCCAGGTAATCGCTGGTAGCGATAAAATAACTCCTGCGGCTATCGAAGGGTTTTCCGCCCAGGCCTGCTTCAATCCAGCCGCCTTCTTTGTTCAGCAGCAGACTCATTTTGCTAACCGGTTCGCCTTTCCGCGAAGCGATGTAATCGAGCATTTTCGAAACCTGTTCGCCTTTTAGTTTTAGTACAACGATTTCATTCTCAAATGGCATGATGCTGAAAACTTGCCCGAGGGTCACATTCCCTGCGGGCAGGGGAGCGCGGATACCGCCGTTGTTGAGCAGGCAGGCATGAAGAGGGAAACCGAAGCTGTCGAGCATGAAACGAAATGCGCGCTGGTATACCACGTCTGCAAGCAAATTGCCGAGCCGGCCTTCCGGGCGACCCGGCTTCATGAGGCTGTCGTTAAAGGCCAGCACCTCACTCATTTCTTTTTCGATCTTAGTCCGGTAAGGCTGAATAAGCCGTTCAGCGGCGCTGTCGGCAGGAAGGCCTTGTTCAATCCGCGTATGGCCACCACCGACATAGGTCAGCTTTTCGGCGCAGGCAGAAACAAACAGCAGCAGGACAAGAATGACCGGTGCAAATCGTCGCAGCATCATGCGGCAAATTTCATCCAAAAAAACCAAGGCGCGTTGTCTGGTAGTCGGATTTGCGCGGAAAGGCTGAAACCATCTCCCGGATCATGCGGAAGCGTCCACCACGGCGAGGTTGAATGCCTGAAGTGAAAGCTCAACGTGTTGATAATCATAAGTTTGTGTAAATCGGATTTGAACAGTTTTGGGGTTGATTGACCGCTTCCGCCTAATCTGAATTTTGTGGCTCAAACCGCCAATGTCACCGCAGAATTATTGCAATGTGTGCAATCTGTTTACTGAATGATAAAGTTGCTTCGCCTGAATTACCGATTTTTGCAGCACAAAAAACACTCCTATGCGCATGCTTTACAAAAACCTGTTGTTGGCCGTGGCTGCTTTCTCCACTGCCGGCGCCCTTTCCGCTCAGTGCAATGAACTTTTCATCAGCGAATACGTGGAAGGTACAGGCAACAACAAGGCGATTGAAATCTACAATCCGGGCAACCAGCCGGTAGATTTGACCCAGTATCGCCTAACCCGTTGGCAGAACGGAACCAGTACCTGGCAGAACAATTACAGCGATACGCTCAGCGGAACGCTGCAGCCCAATGGAGTGTTGGTTTGTATTCTCGACCGCCGCAATCCGAACGGTACCGGTGTGGATACGCCCGCTGCCGCTGCCCTGCAGGCAAAAGCCAACCTCTTCTTGAGTGCAGACTACAACCGCAACTTTTCCATGAGCTTCAACGGCGATGATGCGGTAAGTCTCGACAAGCGCTCCGGCAATGCCTGGGTGCCGGTGGATATCTTCGGTAAAATTGGCGAACGCCCATCCAACGCATGGACCGATTCATTCCCTTACAACATGGGTATCGGTTTGTGGCTGAGTGCTAACAAGACATTGATCCGCAAGTCGAACGTTACCGGCGGTGTGCGCACCAACCCAACGCATTTCAATGCCAAGGCACAATACCTCGTGTTCGGTGCCAATACCTTCGATTCACTCGGTTCGCACATTTGCGATTGCAATAAGTTCGCAGCTTCAAGCGCGTCTCTTCCTGCTGTGGAATGGGCTGTTTTCCCCAATCCCTCGAGCAATGGCAACCTGACAGTGATGGCGGAGTCTGATGGTATTATCAGCCTGTTCGACCTTTCCGGCCGTCATATGCATCCTGTGATCCGCCTCCGCGCAAACGGACAGTGGACGATCGAAACCACAGGACTGAGCAAAGGTGCTTATATCCTTCAGATTCAATTGAAAGATGGACGCCGCGCTTCCTCCCGCGTGAGCATCGACTAAGCACTGCATGAAACCCGTCTTTCTGCTTTCGGCCCTGCTCTTGCTGGCGGGTGCTCCGCTCAAAAGCCAGGATCTCGTGCGCGGCCGCGTAAGCGATGCCTTTTCGGGAGATCCGATTGCTGCAGCCAGCATCCGCACAGGCGAAGGTGCTGAAATCAAAACCGACCGCAACGGCAGTTTCCAACTCACACTTCCGGCCGGCCGGCATGTGCTCTACGTTGAAGCCGGTCAGGGTTACAAAAAGGACTCCGTGGTGGTAACTACGCCTGTAAGTTCTCAGTTCCGGCTGGATATCGTTCTTGAACCCAGCAGCCGCGACCTGGATGCCGTGCGCATCGTGGCCAATATCGCCGACCGCCGCAAAACGCCCATCGCGTTTTCAAACCTGAATTCCAGGAAGCTGAACGAAATGATCGGCAGCCAGGATATGCCCATGGTGCTCAATTACACGCCCGGCGTGTACGCAACCCAACAAGGCGGTGGCGCCGGCGATGCGCGCATCACCATCCGCGGCTTCAACCAGCGTAACATCGCTGTGATGATCGACGGTATTCCGGTGAACGACATGGAAAACGGTCAGGTGTACTGGAGCAATTGGTTCGGCCTGGCCGATGTTACGGCACTCACGCAGGTGCAGCGCGGGCTCGGTTCTTCGCGTATCGCCAATCCCTCGGTTGGTGGAACCATGAACGTAATCACCAAAGGCATCAGCAGCGAAGCCGGTGGAAGGGTAACCCTCGAAACAGGCGACAGCCGATACCGCAGGAGCTCTTTCTCTTATAACAGCGGCAGATTACCCGGCGATTGGGGCTTTACCCTGGCCGGTACCTACCGCGAAAGCGATGGCTATGTGAACGGTCTGTACGACCGCATGTACAGCTATTTCTTCAAAACGGAAAAAGACTTCGGTGCCCACCATAATATCTCCCTCACGGCCATCGGCGCACCGCAATCGCACGGACAGCGCAGCTTCCGCGCCCGCCTGAGTGTGTACGATACCGAATTCGCTCAAAAGCTGGGTGTTGATTCAATGATTTCCGGCACAGCCCGCAACCAGGGCATCCGCTACAATCAGCATTATGGTTTCCTGAACCGCGCAACTGTAAATGGTCCCGGTGATACGACTTTTGCCGTGAGAGAAGGGTTGAACGAGCGGGAGAACATGTTCCACAAACCTCAGTTCTACCTGAAGCATACTTACAAGAAGAAGCGTTTGCTGATTTCCAGCACAGCATATGCTTCATACGGTCGTGGCGGCGGAACCAGCAGCCGTGGAGTGGCGCAGGTGCCATTTGTAAACGGTCTTTACAATTTTCAGGACGCGTACTACCAGAACCGATATGGGTCTGCATTCGTTTCTGCTGTTGACCCTGTGTATCATCCAACCGAAAGCAAATCGCGTGCGATCATTTCCCGCGCGGTGAACAACCATAACTGGTTCGGCTTGTTGAGTACTTTTCAATACCGCCTTCCCAAGAACATGACGATCTCGGGCGGTGTTGATTTCCGCACGTATAAAGGCATCCATTACCGCGAAGTGTATGATCTGCTGGGTGGGGATTATTACCGTCCGGATGGGCGCGACACATTCCCCTTCGCCACCAGCAGGTTGTATCGCAAAGGCGATAAGTTCGCTTACTACAACGAAGGCTATGTGCGTTGGGGCGGCACTTTCGCCGAATGGGAATATACAGGCAGCAAGTTCAGCGCCTTCTTCAACGCCAGTGTAACGCGCTCGCTCTACCAGCGCGCAGATTATTTCAGGCCTGTCAATGGCGGTCCGGAGTATACAGGCTGGACCGGTTTTACCGGCTATACCCTCAAAGGCGGATATGGCCGCAGCCTGGGCCGCCGGCACCGCGTGTTTGCCAACGTAGGCAGGTTGGAAAGGCCGCAGCGCTTCAACAATGTGTTCGACAACCGCAACCGTATTGCCCGCGATATCAGGAACGAAACGGTGAATGCCATCGAAGGTGGATATACCTATCGCAGCCGATACTTTTCTACCGATATCAATGTGTACTACACCCAATGGCTGAATAAACCGGTCGACAACCTGCCGTCTTATGTAGACCAGGATGGAAACATCTTCAGCTATAATATCAACGGTATCCAGGCACTCCACCGTGGCATTGAGTGGTCCTTCGCCTATAAACCTGTAAGCTGGTTTTCCTGGGAAGTGGCCGCCACCCTGGCCGACTGGATCTGGAATTCAGGCGCCCGCGCGGAAGTGCGCGACGACAATGGCAACGTTGTAGCCATCGTCGATTTCAGCGCCAAAGGCGTACATGTAGGCGATGCCGCCCAGCAACAATTCAGCTCGATGCTGCGCTTCGAACCGGTAAAAGGTGCTTATATCACGCCTTCTGTAATCTGGTTCGGAAAGCAGTTCGCAGACTTCGATCCTTCAGCCCTCGTGGGTCCGTTCAAAGACCGCGAAGCCTGGCGCATACCCAATTACGCGACATTTAATCTGGCTTATGGCTATACCCGCCGCTTTGGTGAATACAGCCTTGGCCTGTTCGGAAACGTCTTCAATATTCTCAATACCGTTTACATCAGCGATGCCCAGCACCGCAACCAAGGCTCTCCGGCCGCAACACTCAATCCGAAAAACGTGGAAGTGTATGTAGGGCCGGGCACGCGCTGGACGCTGGGTTTGCGCTTCGGATTTTAAAACAAAAACAACATGAATCGATACAAAAGCATCCTCCTGAGCGCAGCCACTTTGCTGTTTGCGCTGCAGGCCATGGGTCAGGCGACCTTGCCGGCAACCTGGACTTTCACCAGCATGACACCGCCGCAAGGCTGGTGGAAGAATCTTGCGGTTGTTGCAGGCGCTGAAACCTACACTTCCAGCGCCAACTACTTCACCGGCCCTAACAGCTGCAGGCTCGATGGCACCGGTGAGAACGTTGGCGTGCGCTTTGCCGCCAAACCCGGCAAAGTGAGCTGGTATATCCGCTCTACCGGCACCGGTACGTTTCAGGGTGCTTTCGATGTGCAGGAAAGCGTTGACAGCGTGAACTGGACAACCCGTTTCAGCTATACCAGTGGAACGAACATTTCCTCTGTGCGCCGCGACAGCTTCACCGCCAGTGCCAACAGCCGTTACGTGCGTTGGATTTTCAGTACCAAAGCATCCGGTTTCAATATCGCCCTCGACGATGTAGCCGTAGAAGAAGCAGGCGCAGGCGATGCCGCAGAACTGCAAGTGCTGTATCGCAACCAGGTGCTGCTCAACAACCAGGAATTGTTCATGGGTGATACAGCCAGGTTCCAGCTCATCGTGCGTAACCGTGGTAAGGTGACCAAGCTCGATATCCAGCAACTTCGTGTTACAGGTATCGACAGCACTTCTTTCAGCGCTTTTGGTCCGCAAAGCGTTAACGCGCAAGATACCGGCCATTTGTATGTCGACTTTAATCCCATAGGCGGCAACGGTACCTACCGCGCCACCTTGCAGTTGTTCACCAACGATAGCGCTGTACGTCCTTTCCTGATCCGCTTCCAGGGCGTAAAAGGCAATCTGGCATCTGAACCTACCGGACGCGCAGGCAACCTGAACTTCACACAAGTGCTTCCCTACCGCCTCCGTATGAGCTTCACAGCCGGCAACAGCAATGCAGACCGCTTCCTGGTGCTCATCCGTGAAAACGCTGCAGTGAACGATAAACCTGTTGACGGTCAGACCTATGAGCGCGGCATGTGGATAGGCAATTCACGCGTAGCCCATGTGGGTGCTCCCGGAACTGTAAACTTCGACCGCATCGTCGCCAACCGCACCTACCATGTTGCCATCTTTGGTCTGAAAGGCAATGCCGGATTCGAGAACTACAACGATACCGCCGCCAATGCTTCCCAACTCACACCGGGTAAAAACACGGGTACCTATTACAACGGCATCAATGTGACTTCATCCACCTTGATCCGCGATTTGTACAACCGCACCCGTCCGCATTTCCAGGTGTTCTATTCCAATTACACGAGCACTTTCGCCGAACCTTTCTACAGCTTCGACACCACCAATGGGCGCAAGGTGCTGCGTTGCCAGTACAGCGGCTTCACCCAGGTATTCAATCCGCCCCTGGCCTGGACGCCCGTAACCCGTATGAGTCGCGAACATATCTATCCCTACAGCTGGATGGGTATTACCAACCAGGATTCTGCCAACTACAGCGACCTGCATGTGCTTGTTCCCGTGCACCAGGACAGCGTCAACGCTGTGCGTTCCAACTTCCCGATGAATGTCGTGAAGACGGTTGTAGTGCAGTTCCGCGACGGCAAATTCGGTATCGATAGCACCGGCAACGCCGCCTACGAACCCCGCGACGATATCAAGGGTTTCGTGGCACGCGCCATGTTCTACATGTGCGTGACCTACAACCGTCCGGGTGCTGTTTTCTCCATTCCTTCGCCCCTCGATCAGGCCATCAACCGCCAGAGCCAGATTTTGCTGAAGCGCTGGAACGAGCAATTCCCGCCTTCGGATTTTGAAATTGCACGC
>Ga0209985_10002876_pt1 | contig 15137 bp, 10 predicted proteins | sample NOAtaG_FD_187305 | JGI IMG/M metagenome (GOLD analysis project Ga0209985, IMG submission 187305) | Freshwater lake microbial communities from Lake Erie, under a cyanobacterial bloom - NOAA_Erie_Diel6S_1000h metaG (SPAdes) (version 2) | ecosystem: Environmental > Aquatic > Freshwater > Lake ...
ATCGATCAAATGATTGAGGATAAAAAGAAACTTGCGGGTGCGATCGTTGGTGCTGATGAGTCTTGGCTCACGGAGCTAGACAACGACAAGTTCAAGCAGCTTATTGCTTTAAATAAGAGCGCAATTATGGATTAAACAAGATTGCCAAAGCGCGGCAATCTCTTAAAAATTTAGGAATAAAATAGGAGTAAAACAATGGCTAAACATAGTCGGACATGGTGGGGGCAAAAATTCATTAGCGCCCTCGAATCTTTCACTGATTCAGGTAGACTCCAACGTGGTCGCGCTTATTCTGGAGACAGTCGCATTCTCCATTTCGATATTACGAAAGGTCTCGCCACCGCCACGATTCGCGGTAACGTCAATCCTTATTTTGGAGTCTATAAAGAGCCACACTATGATACTGAAGTAAAAATGACCGCGATCACAGCCAAGGACTGGACAAAAATCATTGCCAATATGTCCTCCAAGGCAAGCGTAGTAGCCAGGTTATTGCTGAATGAAGTTCCTGAAAATATTGAAGATAGCTTTACCGCAGTTGGCAAACATCTACTGCCCTATAGCAGCAAAGACTTTCATACGGAATGTACCTGTCCCGACTATTCCAATCCTTGCAAACATATCGCAGGGTTATGTTACCGACTTTCGGGTGAGATGGATCAAGATCCATTTCTGCTATTCGAGATGCGCGGCATATCTAAGGAATCACTGCAAGCAGAATTAGCTAAATCTCCGCTCGGTAAAGCACTTGCTTCGGAACTTGGCGATCGCACTCTTGCACCAGAAGTAGCGACCTCTTATTTCACCAAACCGCAAACTGTAGCTATCAAGGAAACTCCTACCCTCAAACAATTCTGGCAGGGACAAAAGCGCCTACCACAGGCAATTCCCTTTGCTTCTCCTGCCAGTGTGTCAGCGATCGCGATCAAAAAACAAGGTGACAACCCACCTTTTTGGCATAAGGACAGTTCATTTATCGAAACTATGGAAGTACTTTACGATCGCGTAAAAAATAAAAACTCAGCATTACTATAGTTACCAAAACTAATGGAGCGGACTACGCTTGCCCTATTAGTTTTACAGCAATTACTGCTCAAATCAAGAAAAATTTTAAAAGTGCTGCTTTGCAGTACTTTTAAAATTTTTCTTGGTTTGAGCGCAAGTCTCTGTAGGTTTACTGATTGACATCACAGCCTAGATTAAAAAGTCGTTCTGATTGTTGGCTAACTACTCGACCAATCGCAGTACCAGTCATGGTCAAAACATCCTTGTTAGTTAGATGAATATCAACGGCAGTGACATTAGACGGTCTAACATTTAAGGTCTTACCATTAATAAAACTAGAAACGCGCTTGCCGTTACCAGTGAGCATCCATAACTTAACTTCCTTATCATCTCCTCCGCTAGCTAAGTAACAACCTTCATCGCTAAACGCCACCGATCTCACGGGCTTGCCATGATGCGCACTTTCCCATCCATCCAGCATTTCACAGGGGCGATCGCTTTGTAAACAGGTCTTCAAATCCCAAATAGCAATATATCCTTGATTATCTCCAGTCGCGAGCATATTCCGTTTGCGATCGGTAGCTGAGATGCTCTGGATATAATCATCCTGTCCACCCTTTTCTTCCTGTTTGCCTAATTTAGGATAGGGAATTACTTTTACAGTATCTTTAACCCAATTCCAAAGTACAAGTTGATTATATCGACCTGCGATCGCCAATGTGCTGTCATCTTTACCAACTAAAGCGATCGATGTAACTGCAAAATCAAATTTTTTGATTTGACTCGGCTGCGTTGGTGGATTTGTGAACAAGTTTTGGAGATCCCAGCGCAAGACCGTACCACTCCCATGACCACTAAAAAGTGTTCGAGAATCAAGCGTATAGGCTAAGTCAAAAACTCGATCGTCCGACTGATTGCTAAATGTAGCTAAAGGACTCTTGCCAATATTGTGAGCATCCCAAATTTGAATCTCACCATTTTCTAATCCTGCTGCCACAAGATCGTTATTAACTGGGCGGAAACGAGCTACTCGAATTGCTTTTTGGGCTTCGCCAATAGATCCTAAATCTTGATTGACCCATGGCAAATAGAACCCATCTACATCCCATTTACGCATTGTCCGATCATTAGAGCTACTAATTCCATATGTACCAGTGCCATCAAACTGAACTGATGTAACTGCACCTTTATGGGGAGGGAAAGGACTGTTAGGATTGAGCCATGATAGCCACCAAGTGGGAATTAACATCAGCAATGTCAAAATCATCACCAAAATCATTGGAATTACTGGTTGAATAACTACTTCAACAGCTTGAATTTCATCAACCGTGTTAACTCTAGGGTCTTGCCAATTAGCTTTGACAAATAAATACAATTTCTGAACTTTAGCAAACCAAGATCGAGATTTATTGATTTCCAGACTTAGTTCTGTTTTACTGAACGGTTCAACGGTAGCTTCATTAGGAGAAATCTCAAAGGAAAAATCTGAATAATCACTAGTCAGAACATTTTCAATTTCAAAATCGATTTTTTGAGGAAGATTGCTAGCATTATCAGCAATTAAAGTAAATATAGCAGGTGATGACTGCCACAACTTCCACCACGATGTCCAAGTTCGATTAGCAGGAATCGTTTGTTTTTTTGGTGAACAGAGAAATTCTAAAGAACCTTTGGGTAAAACCTCCAAAGTGCATTGAGACTCAGAGGGTGAGCCATTAGTATGCGAAACAGCTACAGTAAAATTATAGAGTTTGGAGATTGCTTCATGATCAAAGGGTGGATTACATAAAAATGCGGTTTTAAATTTTGCCCCTGGCTTTAGTGGAAATTGCTGAATATTTCCTTTGGGCAGCCATGAATCAGGGAGCCCGATACAGGTTAAAGTGACATTTGTATTCTGTTTACTGGGGTTGCCCACCAAAATTGGAATTTCTGTATCTTCGAGGGGAGTAGCTTGGATCTTGTAAAAAGGTGCATCTAAATCTAACTGCGATCGCCCCGCACCTTCTTCCAAGATAATTCGCATTACAGCACGATTTTCTTCGCGCAGTTCAATCGAAAAGACTCTTACAGTAATGTTCATGATTCCAGTAAAGCCTGAAATCGGGGTTTCAATAATAGAAACCACAAATTCCACTAAGTCGCCTGGTGGAATCTTCACACTTACATCAGGAGAGACTGTAAACCACTCATAGTTGATATCTTGAACATCTATTCCCGATGGAATTATATCAATCTGAAAGCTGGCAAATTGATTACTGTCATTAATAACTACTACTGGAAAAGAATTTTTTTCAGAACCAATTTTAAGATTTAGTTCTTTTTGAGGCATCTTTAAACCAATTTGATTTGCTGTCATCGCCGTATTTTCCTATGTTTTTCTTATTTGATATAGCTTAGAATTTGAGATGCTCTACTTATGCCGAGCAGCTCTTGATCGGCTTAGAATTGATTGCAATGAATTTTCTTGTCCCATTTGGGAAGAGATCGCCATCTTTTTAGCTTCATCCTTTTCTTCGCGAAGTTTACGCAGTTGGCTTTTCATCCCATTTTGACGTTCAGCTATGGTGCTTCCCATTTCTTGAAATACTCGCGCCATTTGTCCCAATTCATCTTTGCGCTGAGCAACTGATGTTAATTCTTCAGGGTCAAAAGATTCTTCCTCAATTTCTTTAACTGACTTCATCAGATCTTTGATTGGACGTAATAGCCACGACGAAATCGCTAAACCAAGCAAAATATTAGCACCTAGCATAATCACAATAATAATTAGGGTAGTTCGATTATTCGCATCTACTTCTTGCATGAATATCGACTTTGGCACAATAATTCCAACCGACCAATTTAGTTGTAAGTCTCTATTCAATTTATGGGTACTAACAATATATTTTTCACCATTAAAATCAAATTCAACTACCTGCGAATCTTGGAGGTTTTGGAATCCGCCAAACTGTTTTTGGACTGCCAGACCAGCATTCTGCAACCGAATATCTTTACTTTGCAAAACTTCAAAACGCTTAATTGTCGAGCCATTTTGCTCAAAAACTGGCGTTTCAGATGTAGCTGCTACTAAACTACCATCACCCTCAACTAAAAAATAATGCCATTGCTCCGAAGGACGAGTTTGGAGCATAAACTGCTTAATTTGTTTCAATGAGACATTAATACCCACTACACCTTGAAGTCCCCCACTAGAATTATAGATTGGTGTGGCTTTGGTGGTAGTTAATTCGCCGTCAGTAGTACTCACAAAAATCGAACTCCAAATCGCTTTGCCAGACTGTTTAGCTGCAACATACCAAGGACGGTTTCGATGGTCATAGTTTAGTTCAGTTTTGACTAGTTTACCCCGTACCCCTTTATTATTGAGTTCATAGGTCGGACGATTAGGACTGTCGTTGTCTTCTCGAATCCGTAATAAATAGTTGGAGTCGCCGTTGCGTTCTATACCAACCATAGTTCCGTTTTCATTGCCATAAAACAAGATGTTTTGCGTATTCAGTTCTCTTAATTTATTAAATATATCTTTCTGAACCTGACTAATATCGTTCGGATTGACGCTGCCGTTGCTAAGGGCAATCGTCATTGCTTGATTAACTCGTACCGACTCTTCTAGATAGGAAGTGATTTGTTGTTCAACGCGGAAATTCAAATTCTCAGCAAGTTGACGAGTTAGCTTTTGGACAGCGCGTTCACTGCTTTGAAACGAAATCCAGCCCGTAAGACCAACTGCTACAGTAATTTGAATACTAAGGACAATAGGAACAACTTGTCGAATCGAAGACATAGATAAATAACCTTAGATAATTGTGAATAATTCTGTAGATGTTTAGCTGATTTATGCAGTTTTCTCAACCACATTAGTAATGCGGCGTTGATCGTCTGCAAGTTTAGGATCAAGTTTTTGGTATTGAGGATTCACTAGCATCGCATTATGCATCTGATAGCGTCGAGCGGCGTAGTTAAGAATATTAATACCCAATTCATGACAGTTACGAATGACTTCTCGAGTCAAGGCTTGCTCTGACTGACCACTCCAGATTGATAATAGTTCGCCTAATATGACGATTACTCCGCCATTTGTTAGTATTTGGATTGGTTGCTCTGCGATCTCAGCTAAGCTCGGAAAGAGAAATGGCTGACTACGGAGAGGATGAGTAATTTCTAAATCAGAGAAAACTTGCATTGGTGTTTCCATAGGAAGGCAACCACGCAAGGAACTAAGTAAACTTTCAGTAGAGGAGCTTACTTCGATCGCGATCGCATCTATCTCAGATTGCAGTTCGGCTTGTAGGCTAGATTGGTCAGTCATATTTATATTTGACTGACCATTAGCAAATTGAGATTGCATGGTTTTTCTCAATTTATTCTTAGCAGCCTCTAATTCATTCTGAATTCCCAATAGATTGGCTAGCTGACTATTCCGAATCGCCGCCTCAATCAAAATTACGCCACCGATCGCCGTGTACTCTTGTAAAGCTAATTGTGTTGATTCATTGACAGATAGGGATTGAGCATGGGTTAGATAAATAAGGTGGTAGTCGCTAAGATGACTGAGTGCTAATTCAGCATTAATATCGAGACTACTAATTGGCTCGATCAGGCTCAGACTGGGGGCAAGACTGGATAGAGATTGCCCAAGAGAATGGAAATGTTCTAGGATGGCTATCTGTTGACTTTTCAGATTTTGATTTTTCTGATTATGAAAACAAGCGATCCGAATCGAGTTTTGTGGACGAATCTGGGCTTGCAATCGGTAGCGCATATCTAGTTGCGATTGACTAGGTCGAAATACGTTCGCAGGCTTCTGAATTGTTAATAGTCCTTCCTCGATCTTAATGCGACAGATTTCAATATCAGTATCAAGAGGTAAGTCGGTTTTTTCATTAACTCGAAAGGTTTCTACCAGTATTTCATTGGCACTTGGTCGCTTGAGTTTAGCGGGATCGACATAGCTAAGGACTAGATAAACTGTCTCAATTTGATTATCGTAGGCAGTCGTGGAAATCCGAAAATCGAGGGGAGTGGGTACAATAATATAGTTGCCATGCAGGTCGATCGCCATGCCTGGTTGGATCTGTACCCATCGACCATCTCGAAACTTGGCGGGTAAATCCTCAGGTGCTGCGATCGGGGCAACCCCTAAACCACAGATAATTCCTGGTAAAAATAGGGACTGATACTGTACATTTTGGCGATGCTGGTGATATTCGTGAGCGAGTCTCCATCGTTCACTATTAATCATCAAGCCATCAGATACCTGTAGCCGTTCAAAGGATTTGATTTCGGGATATGGAAAGTCGTTCATATGGTTTTATCAATGCAGTTTCAGTTTTAGGGTTAGGTTTGGCAACACAAAGTGTTGCCAAACCTAAATAATCTCTAGATCGTAAGTACAAAAAACAGGTTTCTCACGTTCGATAATCCTCCGAATTAAAGGTAAATCAAGACTATTTTGTAAATCGTTACGAATCCTCACTACAAAATGAAAAGGTCTTCCACCACCCGTTGAGGCATTGCTACCAAGAATAGCTTCTCCAATGACAAAGCCTCTACCTATAATTTCAAAAATGCTAATGTGCTTTTCTACTTCAGGCTTATGTTCGTCAAGGGGCAAGCCCGTAAATAAATGGATATAAAAGCGTAGCCCTCTCCGAGTTCCCCGCCAACGATAGATTTGCATTGCTTGCTTGATCAAATAGCGCTGTCGCTCAACCCCAAGAGTGGTCCCTGTGTCCCAGCCCACCCAATGAGACAGAAACGGTAACATAGTTTCTGGAGCTAACATCGGATCAAGATAAGCCCAGAGAGTATCCAAAATTTGAACATCAGGTTCGAGCGTTTCTTCAAAGATTTTTAGCATCCTGCCGACAAAGTCAACTTCGCGGTAAGTATCAGGTAAGAAGTCTAGATATAGACTAGTCGGTCGGATATAAAGCCGAAACGTCTCAATAGCAAATAGTTCTAACCTTGGAGAAAATCCAGAATCTGAGGCGGAACTAGCATCTCCACCATAAATCTGTAGCTGTCCTTGATAGTTAATCGTGAGGGCTTGACCATTGACGATCGCTTCTTGATTTTCAAAAAAATCTGCAGGAACTTGGAAATAGAGAACAGCTTCCATCTCTGCATAGGGCGGTAACTCATTCCCTTCCATGCCAATTTGGAGCCAATGGTTTGGAAAGTTCCCTTCTACGCGCAAGTTAGTCAGTAATGTCCGATTACTAGAATTTCTGAGTTTAACTACTATTTCGCTGGGCTCACTAGGATTAACTAGCAGGTTGCACTTAGATGGCGATCGCCCATTATCGAGGCTATTCGACTGGGATAGATGGCTCTGGGATCTTTCCAAATTATCCGCACTCGCCAAAGTCTCTTCATTAGCATCAGGAGACTTCATCGAGATTAGTTGAATGCTTAGCGCTTGGAGCTTGCTTTTTGGAGTCATAGGAGTAGTGCTGTCTAACTGACAATATTGATCACATGGCTAGAGCGCAACCTTGGGCTGCGCCAAGAACAAATCAAACCCAATGGACCTGGATCAATCATCGGTTGCGGTGCGAGTCTCCGTACCCATTCTCCATTTACATAGCGTAATTCAAAGAGTTGTACTGTTCCTAAAAAGCGCACACCTTGAAAATTTTGTAATAGTTTGACAATGTCAGACGGATAAACAGGACGACCAAACTCCCAACCTTGACCATTAACTCCACCCGTAATCGGATTAAGGAAGCGATAGAGCATCACCTTGAGTTGTTGAACAATATCTTGCTGCACCTTGGGATTGCTATAAGAAGCTTCTAAAGCAATCTCGGTCTGCACAGATACACCTGTATATACAGGCTGGTCTAGTTGAATTTGCACACCTAGCATCTTGCGTTCATCAAGATAGGCTAATACGCGATCGCGCAGTGGCGCAGTCAAGATGAACTGATCTGGAGACATCCCTTGACCTAGATCTATACTTTCAGTGCGGACTTTAGGGACAGTCAGCAATCTGACAATTCCCGCATCTTCTTTACTCGTCGCTGGCGCACAAATCACACGAGCTACAGCACCATCACCTGCGATCAGTGTCAGATATTCAAAATCTGTCTGAGTGATGGCGCGATCGCGAGTGCGCAGCATCTTGGGTACGCGGATTGCCACATCATCGAGGGACTCAGCATCCACGCCATTGGTCGCAGAAACATGGTTAGTTAAGCTTGCTACATAGGGAATGGCTCTCTTAGATATTCGCAAACTGCCGCGTTGTACATTGCCGCGAAATCCTCCACCCGTACGATATTTCACCATTTGGATGATCGAACCTTTAGTCGGTACGGCTCCATATTGAGTCCCACTGGTCTTCGTATTCATCGCGATCGCCTTAGTCTCATCGGCAACAACCCTTTGCATCGGTTCACCCTGAATGCGCAAGCGTTGCAATGTATGTAAGCTCTGATAATTGGGCGTTTGTACAAATGGTCCAAATTGAATGTTTCCAGAAGTAGAATCAATAATGTAGTGCAGATCGCTTTCTGTGGATTCTGAGAAATCGGCAACTTCATGCCATATTTGTGGCAAGCCAACTGGTGGTGTTACTAGCAAATATTCATCAGTTTGGCGCGGTAATATTGGCTGATGCAGTAATTGAAATACTTGCCCTGATTTACCATTACTCTCGCCCACAATTTCATTGGTAATTGCATTACATTGAGTTGCTTTGACCGTACCGCCGATCGCCCTCGCACTCATACCAATAATATGCGGCGCTCGATTATAACCTGATTGATTAGGGGTTGGCTGGACGTAGCTACAGCGTAGCCACCGCCCCCGATATGTAGAAAACTGTGTCACGTCCCATGTAAGGGGTAAATGAAAGATCACCTCTGCCCCCTGTAGAGGATTAGTTCCTTCATCTGCTAATTCGCTAAAGCTAAATCCCTTAGTGCGATCGTCACTTTCTTTTTGGAGTACAGGTTGCCATGCATTGCCATTCCATGCTTCCCAAAACCGAGGCGGATTATTTGGGTTAATTCCTGTAGTTGTGGCTGACTCCCCTTTTAACTTAAGTGCAATCACATTGCCATTAATCGGTTGATCTTCATCAAAGACCACATAAAAGCAATTATTGGGTTGAGGCGGATCGCTAAATAGAGCTATTTCTTGTCCTGACCAGCCTTCATCACGATCTTCAGTCCATACATCTAAAAGCAGATCCTGTAAGAATTCAGGATTCTCTTCGACTCTAGGCGCAGCTAATAGGTTTGAAATTCTGGGATTGCCAATCACCAATGGCTGATCGGTACTGAATATGATCGCTTCTTCTGTTTCAGTCCGCAGTGTAGCGACCTCAATCCCCGCAGGGATCGTATAGGGTTCAGGCAAAGCAGCACTCAGATAAAAAGTTACTTCAGTCTGGGCGGGGGCAGGTGGCTGTAATCGGATTCCCAGTAGCTCTAAAAAAGCAACATAATTACGGCGCGGCACTTGGTTAAAGCGCATCAACATCTGATCGGTTAGCCAAGCAAATAGCTCGATCAGAGTTACGCCTGGATCGCTAGGATTGTAATTTGTCCATTCTGGACAGTAACGTGGAATTCTGAGAAGACACTCATTCACCAATTCTTCAAAGGTGCGATCATCTAGATCTGATTTTGGCAGCTTAGGAAGAAAATCAAACTCTTTCGTCATTACACAGTGCTCTTAGGTGAACTTGGCGATTAGGCGATTACTCAAATTTTACTAGCTATGTTTACCCTGTGCCATGAAATACCAAATTATTTTAATTACCATTCGGTGGTAGTAAATAAAACGGATAAACCATATTGCGACGGTCATTATTCTCCTTGATCTGATATTGGATCTTGAGATCTAACCGCCCTTTAATCGGATCAGGCTCTGCATAGACACCCGTAACCTTGATTCGAGGCTCCCATCTATTCAATGCTTCCTCAACATAAATTCTGGCAAGTAAAATCGTCTGTGGGTTCATTGGCGCAAAAGTGAGATCCGATAGGCGACAACCAAAGTTTGGACGATATACGCGCTCTCCCAATTTTGTATTCAAAATCATCGCGATCGACTCTTCTAAATTGCGATCGCCGCTATCAGTTTTTAGTTCACCTTGAATATTTATCCGCAGGGGAAATGAAATCCCTCTACCAAGATAATCACGATCTGAGCTGCTCATGGAATTTGTCCTGTTACCTGTCCAGCAAAATTAATTGAAATCACCCCGCCCCAAGCACACATACATTTCGAGGAGTTGTTAAGAGCAGAAAAGTTATTAATCAACACCGTTGGACAACCTGGAGCCCAAGGTGCTACGGTCACAGGAACGCAAGGCATGGGAGTAAGTACCCCTAAAGCTGCTGCTGTAGCGGCGGCAACTGTTGGATTTGCAATGGAGCTACACACACCAAATGGGGGGATATTTGCGATCGGGGCAAAATCCATAATTGACGCAGCAAGAAGACCACCTGTCATTACAGGCATCCCCTTAGGAATTACAATCAGCGAACTAGGGGCAACTCCAAAACTGCATTGAAGCATTGCTCCCATAACTACTTGTTGTCCCATACCTTATCTCCTCTAATCTTTAATGTTATAGCGCCTTGCGATGGAGAACTACTCAAACTAGCCATTCCTAGAAAATTAATTAATCATAACTTGGCTACCTTTAATCACAGCTATCCCACTAGCATTCACATCAACTATCCCGCCTTTAATAGTATTAGGTCCAGTCGCCTCAACATTGATCACAGGTGCTTCCATTTTGGCTGTAGCTGTACCTTTTATCTGTACTTGCGCTCCTTCGATTACTACACCTGTGTTAGATATCACTATTTTGTTGCTACCCACTTCCAGGGTAATCTTCGTTGTTGCCGTTAAGGTCATATTAGCCGCATTAATCGTTAAATTTTCAGCCGTACCAGATGTACCAGTTTTAACTGTAATGTCTCCCGTTGAAGTTAAGCTAATGACCTTGCTACTATCATCTAGTTGCAGATTATGACCATCAATAGTATTGAGATAAACTCCCTTTTTGACGGCTCCTTTATCTTCCTCGACAAATTGTAATTGATGTCCAACACGAGTTTTAAATGTTCGTAAGCGGACTTTACCGCCAACTACACTGTCAGTGACTACGGTTGGTGGCGCATCAGTCCCATTCCATACGCCACCAATTACATAAGGACGATGGATATCGCCATGCTCAAATGCGACTAAAACCTCGTCATCTACTTCTGGCAAACAATCAAACCCTCTATTAGCTCCTGCTCCCACACCCACTACTCTAGCCCAGTTGCTTTCGTCGGCTTCGGTTAGTGTCGGAAATTTAACTTTGACCCTTCCCAATTTGTCTGGATCTTGGTTGTTGGTAACGATGCCCACTAACATGGTTTGCCCTGGTTGCAGATGTGTCTTCGATGACAACATGGAGTACAAATCGCCGCCACGTAGACCGCGCACACTAAAATGCGTAGCATAGTATCCATTCTGAAATAAGTGATGAGTTTCCGTAACATAGTAACTGCCGCTATAGTTACCCATGTCAGTGAGCTTGATTACCTTACCTGCTCTGATTTTAGGATTACCAGTACCCTTCGCATCAGCATGGACAAATTCGCCACCTAGTTCATCGCATAGAGATTGAGCGATTTTGTCAGATTCAGCAGTGCTAAAAACTGGTTGATCGACAACAATCATTTTGGTGCTACTACCAAAGGTAGTACTAGATGTACTACCTTTACCGCTAGTATTGCTGGTAATTACTGCTTCGGTGGATGCTGTAGAGATGATCGTTTTTTTTGTAGTATAGTCCCAACCTCTAACTTCAACAGAGCTAACTTGTTCTGCACCCGTAACACGGACGCGAAAGCTGGATAGATCTTTTAACCATTTAAGCTCTAGCTCTTCATCATTGGTGGGTTTACGAAAATTTAATTTTCCATCTTGCATATATAGCTCAAAACCATTGCGTGCAGCTCTTTCTTGCAAAAATTCCATGTTTGTTTGGTTTTCTTGGAATACATATTTATGGACGGGGGTAGTCGCTGTGACCGTACCAACCGTAATGCCAGATTCACGAGCTAATTTGCTGACAATATCGCTGTCAGTCATATTTAGAAAAGATTGACTGCAACGTCCTCTATGTAAGCGATGAGAAACGTCATAGCCACGAATAATAATCGGAGCCTTAGCCTCTTCCGTAAAATCTGTTTCGATCGCGGTGATTTCACCTTCCAAGATATAAGCAGTCGATGCATCATCATAATTAGGATCTCCTGTGGTACTCGAGGTAAATCCAATTTTGATCTTTTTACCGATCGCAAATTTACTCATATGCGTCCAAGGCGCAGTGCTGCTACCAGAGAAGTAATTATTGCTAATGATCAGTGTAAACATGCCTAGTTGATGTAGACTTTCCTCGGCAGATACTTGCAAAATATCGGCAATCAAATCTTCGGAGGCGGAAGTTCCATCAATTGTAAGGGAGAAATGGGATCTATATGTTGCTGGCATTAGTTCTAGTTAGTAATAAAAAACGCTATTGGAAATATTTCAAATATCATCAATTAAATGTCATCGACTTCTTGGAGATCGATGCTTACCTTGGCTCTGACAGGTGTACCATCAGCAAGAAACATAGTGAGTTCATAACTAATGCTGGTGACAACACATTTCATATATTGTTCTCCCCAAGCAAATATATATACGGGTGGTCGTTTTAATGATCCTGCAATTTCTGTGGATTTAATGATCGGCGAGATTAGGGTTAGAACACTTGTCTTGGTTGCATATTCATAAGTATCAAACCATAAATTTGATAACTTCAAAGTTTCCGCACCTCGATTGGAGTAAGAAACCTTTGGGAAGCCTGCTGTGGTATATGCTCCTGATTCTACCTGCCAATTAACCGATCGCGAAAACGACAGGCTGCTGGGGTTAAATTGAAAATTGATGGCTACAGCACCTGCATCGGTGGTGGTGAGCATTGCTTTAACGAGTGTCATGATCTGGGTTCCTAAAAGTTTCTAAAATAATCTCTAAAATAATTGATTAAAGCTTTGAATTACCAAGGCAATCGCCCTTGATATCTGGTTCCTTGTCGTTCTTTTTCTGTTTCTAAGCGTTGCTTTAATAAAATATATATTTCTTGAGCAAGGGTTTCAAGATTTTGGTCAAAGTTTTCAGCGTCCTGATTTTGATCTTGTCGAGGTTCAACAGAGACGGTTGCTTCTGGCAATTGTTCAGCGTTGATTTTACGCTGAACTGTAGGGGATTGAGTGTTGATGATTTTGTTGGGTTTGCCTTTCTGTATTCCTGTTGGTGTTATATATAGGTCTTGATCGCTGTCTATGTCGTTTTGATCTAGCGATCGCTGGATGGTTGTTTGATTGCTGGTAGAACTTACGGAGGCAGGTTTGGTTGCTAAAGGACTACGATCGCTAGTTTTTTGATTGTTCAATGAACTAGCAGGAGGATTACTAGAACTTTTAGTCAGTGGTAAGTTAGCCAACAATTCCGCAATGTTTGACCAACCAATAGAATTAGTCTGATTACTATCAGGATTTTGATCTTGTTTGGGCTGAATTATTTGGGGCAAATTATTTAAGCTATTGGACAAGCTGTTTGGGCTAGGTCGATCAATTTGCGATCGCTGTACAGTTTGAGAAGATTTAGAGCTAGTGGTTTTGGATGGTGTCAGTGGCGAAAAATTACCCAAATATTCTGTCTGAGAGAGATTCTCAATAGCTTTAGGTAATTTTAGATCAGCGGTATTACTAGGATCTCTCATCATTTGGATAATAGTTTTATTTTCACTGTTGACTATAGTATTTTCCTGATTGTTTGCCTCAACTTTTCTCTGGATCGACTGGCTGTAATTGCCTTGCAAAATATCACTAACAGCCAAAATGTCAGGTTGTTTTTGCAAAGAATCGGTCTGAGTGGGTTGAGTAATATTTGAGTTAGTCTCTCTTTGGATAGTGCGATCGCTTTGTAATAAATCATCTAAAACAGGCGATTCAGAAAATCTTTGAATATTTTGATCAACTTGTGAAATATCACTAACAGCCGAAATATCAGATTCTCTTTGGATTGCATCAATCTGAGGAGTTTGAATAATATTTGAGTCAGAATCTTGGATCGTGCGATCGCTTTGTGAACCACTATCTAAAGCAGGAGCCTCCGAAAACCTCTGAACTTGTTGAGGAGCATCGCTTTGAGATACATTCTCTAAAACAGGAGGCTGTGAAATATTATCTCCAGTCGAAATATCAGATTGCCTTTGAATTGAAGCTGTCTGAGGAGTTTGAATAATATTTGAGTCAGAATCTTGGATCGTGCGATCGCCTTGTGATACATTCTCTAAAACAGGAGACTCCGAAAATCTCTGAACTTGTTGAGGAGCATCGCTTTGAGATACATTCTCTAAAACAGGAGACTCCGAAAATCTCTGAACTTGTTGAGGAGCATCGCCTTGTGATACATTCTCTAAAACAGGAGACTCCGAAAATCTTTGAACTTGTTGAGGAGCATCGCCTTGTGATACATTCTCTAAAACAGGAGACTCCGAAAATCTCTGAACTTGTTGAGGAGCATCGCCTTGTGAAACGCTATCTAAAGCAGGAGACTCCGAAAATCTTTGAATATTTTGATTACCCTGTGAAATATTATCTCCAGTCGAAATATCAGATTGCCTTTGAATTGAAGCTGTCTGAGGAGTTTGAATAATATTTGAGTCAGAATCTTGGATCGTGCGATCGCTTTGTGAACCACTATCTAAAGCAGGAGCTTCCGAAAACCTCTGAACTTGTTGAGGAGCATCGCTTTGAGATACATTCTCTAAAGCAGGAGACTCCGAAAATCTTTGAACTTGTTGAGGAGCATCGCTTTGTGAACCACTATCTAAAGCAGACAATTCAGAAAATCTTTGAACTTGTTGAGGAGCATCGCCTTGTGAACCATTATCTAAAGCAGGAGACTCTGAAAATCTTTGAATATTTTGATTACCCTGTGAAATATTATCTCCAGTCGAAATATCAGATTGCCTTTGAATTGAAGCTGTCTGAGGAGTTTGAATAATATTTGAGTCAGAATCTTGGATCGTGCGATCGCCTTGTGATACATTCTCTAAAACA
>Ga0209985_10002877_pt1 | contig 15136 bp, 14 predicted proteins | sample NOAtaG_FD_187305 | JGI IMG/M metagenome (GOLD analysis project Ga0209985, IMG submission 187305) | Freshwater lake microbial communities from Lake Erie, under a cyanobacterial bloom - NOAA_Erie_Diel6S_1000h metaG (SPAdes) (version 2) | ecosystem: Environmental > Aquatic > Freshwater > Lake ...
TGCTGGCATTCACTCCTTGGAGGCCTTGCAATCGGCAGGAGTTCCCTTCGTCGTGGCGATGGTCTGCGATGGGCTGGGCACGGGTGCCTGGTCGAACCGGGCCAAGGCACTTTCGCGGGCCTTGGATCAATGGGCGACCTGGGCAGCCCCTGCGGTGGTGAGTCCTGTTGTCGGCGTGCACTGCGAAAGGCAAGCTCAGAGCCTGTGTCGCGGACGGACCATGTAGTCTCTGGAACTGCGTCAGCCCTCTTCACGAGCCCTGCGTGCGATAGCGCATAGGGATTTCAAAGGGTCTCTGGAAGCCTGTGGGAAGCCCGACTGACGCGTGGGTGGCCGATAGATGCCGTCCTGGACGGCTTGGAACTGGCATCTGCACCGTTGTCTTGTCGTGATTTGGCCGGCCCATTCGGTTCGATTGGGGTTCGCTGCGCCTGAACATCAGGGTTGACCCTGAGTACATCGGCATCGAGCCGACACGCGGCGCAGCACCATCCTGGCTGCCGTTGTCAACGCAGCCTGGGGCGAGGTGTCTTTGACGATCAGCGCGGCTCAGGTAGCGAAGTCTTGCCCCGCCTCGCGCACCCGGCCCCGGGGCGGCGGCTGTGGATCCAGTCCGAGGTGGCTCAGGATCTTCTCGATCACCGGCAAGAAGGGTTACACGGCAGCCGATGTGCTGCTGATGGAACGGCGCACGCTGCGCAGTGGGTCCCAGAAGATCAAGGTGACGGTCGATCGCCAGCGCGCCTTCGTGGGCGTGGACCCCTACAACAAGCGGATCGACCGGAATTCGGACGACAACCTGGCGAGGGTTCAGGAATGAACCTCGGCACATTCATCCTGACCCCTGTGCTCCTGGCTGCCACGGCCGCCTTGGGGCAAGTGCAACCCGATGCCAGCGCACCACAACGAACCGGCGCGCCCCACGCCGTGAGCGCCACCACCTGGAACAAGCTCACCACGGAACGCTTCCCCGGCAAGCAGGACGACATCTTCTTCATCAACGTGCGTGTGGGCTGGTACGGCAACGGCGCCAGCAAGGTGTTCCGCACAACCGACGGCGGTGACACCTGGACCGCCATCTGGGAGCCGATGAATGCAAGGAAATGCACGGCTTCGAGCCTGATGAACGGCGTAGGCCAGGCTTGATGCGTGGGCTGGCTGAGCGCCTGCGTTCCGGCGCCTCATTCAAGACGGGGGAGGCCCGCTCCGGGTCGGCCGCGTCAGTTCGGGCGAGTGGGAAGCAGTCGGCCCCGAAGCCCCAGACCACCTGGCGCAGGCTCTACGGCCGCTGCGGGGCGTACTGCTGACGTTCGAGGATCCCGCGGTCGCAAGGCTCAGTGACTGCTTGCTGGCGGTCAGCGTGTGTTCACCCTGGGTGCGCGACCGGCCGCAACCGCTGCAATGCCGCCCTTGAGGGGTCTCTCTCGTTCGCGGACTCCTTCTAGAGCGACCTCGTGGCAAGTCCAACAGGCTGTTTACGACTATGTTTGACGAGTTGATGCCAAGCCGGACCTGTTTGCCCGAGTTGTTTACGACTTTTCGAAGGCCTGTGTACAAATCGCCACGCCGGATCGCAAGCAAACTCGCGGGGTGCTGTTTACGACTGTATTTGGTCGGAACAGTCTCGTTGACCCACTAGCTGGACCACTCGGTCACAGTGGAGTGACGCCTTGCCCGTGCGGTGAAAGGCGCCCACAATCGCCGCATGAAAAGCGGGGATAGGCGCTATATCTGGCAACATGACGATTGGCCGTGCTGGGTTTACGACCGCCAGCGGCTGGCTCCCTTGCTCTCGCAGGTGCACCGGGCGCAAGGGTATGTCCTCGGCCGCATGCATGACCTCGGGCTGGAGTTGCGCGACCAAGCCTCGTTGCGCGTCCTGACCGAGGATGTCCTGAGGACCAGTGAGATAGAAGGCGAAACACTCAACCCGGCCACCGTGCGCTCATCGATCGCTCGCCGGCTTGGTGTGGACATTGGTGCCTTGGCGCCAGCGGACCGGCAGGTCGATGGCGTGGTGGACATGGTGCTCGACGCGACCCGGCAGCATCATGAGCCCCTGACGGCTGAACGCTTGTTCAGCTGGCATGCGGCCCTGTTCCCTTCTGGCTACAGCGGATTGACCAAGCTCCGTGTCGGCAAGTGGCGTGATGATGCGCAAGGCCCCATGCAAGTGGTCTCGGGGCCCATGCATCGGCAGAAGGTTCACTATGAAGCTCCGCCGGCCCACCTTCTGGACGCCGAGACGGAGGTCTTCCTGGATTGGTTCAATGTGGACCAACACGACGATCCCGTGGTCAAGGCCGGGCTGGCGCACCTGTGGTTGGTGACGATCCATCCCTTTGACGACGGCAACGGCCGTATCGCGCGGGCCGTGGGCGACATGGCGCTGGCGCGTGTGGAGCAATCGGCGCAGCGGTACTACAGCCTGTCGGCACAGATTCAGCGCGAGCGCAACGACTATTACGATCGCCTCGAGGCCACGCAGAAAGGTGGCCTGGATGTCACGGTTTGGTTGGAGTGGTTTCTGGCCTGTCTTCTGCGGGCCGTTCAAGGGGCCGATGACACGTTGGCATCGGTGCTGGCTAAAGCACGCTTCTGGCAGCTCTGGTCAGGTACGCCGATGAACGATCGGCAGATCAAGCTGCTCAACAAGTTGCTCGATGGTTTCGACGGCAAGCTCACCAGCAGTAAGTGGGCGGCTATCGCCAAGTGCTCTCAGGACACCGCTCTTCGGGACATCAGTGAGTTGTTGGAGCGAGGGGTGCTCAACAAGTCCGCAGCCAGCGGCCGTAGCACCAGTTACGAACTGGTTCGCCCACTTTCGTAGGGGCCGCGAGCAGGCCGTGATCGCGGCGTTCCTGGGGGCCGCCCGCTCAGCACGCACCAAACCTACCAGTGCGGCCAGCGCCCGGGCGTTGCATCGAAAGTCGAAGGTGCAGGGCAGGTCGGGTGTCAGCGCCAGCACCATATCGGCCAAGGCCTGTGCGTGGCCTGACAGCGTGCGCCGGCTGCGGGTAAAGCCGTGAGAGAGGATGGCAGCCCCGCGCAGCGCGCCAACGGCCGGGTAGATGTCCAGCGTCACGTGGTGGCCTTCGACGGTGTGTATATGCGTTTGCACCATGGCGTACGCAGGTCGGCGTAGGCGCGCGCGAGCTCCTTCACCCCAGCATCGATCAGGTTGCCGGGTATGGCGGCGTAGCCAAGGCGCAGGCAGGACTGGCTGGTCGCGGATGACTTCCTGAAGAAGATGTCGCCGGGCTCGATCAGCACGCCGCGCGCTGCGCAGCTCTCGGTCAGCGCCTGCGCATTGAGTCCCGCGGGTCCCTGGATCCACGCACCCGAGCCGCCCTGCGAGGGCATGATGTGGAACTGCGGAAGGTACCTGGCGAAAGCCCGGTCCAGCAGCTCACGCCGCTCCCGGTAAGTCACGTTCAGCTTGCGGATGAAGGCATCATGGTGGCCCTGTGCGATGAACAGGCTCGCCGTGTGTGCGTTGTTGGCGGGGGTGTGCCTGAAGATCAGGCGCCTCAGGGCGCGCAGTTCGCGGATGAGCTCGGCCGGTGCCACGATGTAGCCGATCCGCAGGCCGTGCGCGAGGGTTTTGGACAGGCTGCCCAGGTAGATGACCCGCCCGTCCGTGTCTAGGCTTTTCAGCGCGGGCAGCGGCCGGCTGGAGAAGTTCAGCTCACTTTCGTGATCGTCCTCGAACAGGACAACGTCGTGCTTCTTGGCCAGCGCCAGAATCTCGTGCCGGCGCTTCAGCGGCATCGTGACGGTGGTGGGGCACTGGTGGCTCGGCGTCACGTATGCATAGGCGCACTGGGACATCGCGCGTGAGGCGATCAAGCCGTCCGTATCGATGGGCAGCGCCTTCACGTGGTCGGTGCGCAGCATGAAGTTGTTGCGTGCGTCCGGATAGCCCGGATCCTCGATCCCGACGACCGTCTTGCGGTCCAGCAGCACATTGGCCAGCAGGTAGCAGGCCATCTGCGCCCCGGCAGTCACCAGGATCTCATCACGCTTGGCCATGATGCCGCGCGCCGGCAGCAGCCGGTGCTGGATCTGGTCGACGAGGGCTTCCGAGTCCCGGCTGATGTGGTCCTGCGCCCACTTCCGCACCGCAGGCACAAACAGGGCCTGGTGGGCACAGGCGCGCCAGTCGCGCAGGGGCACGAGGCTCTGGTCAAACTGGCCATAGACAAAGGGGTACGCAAAGTCCTGCCAGTTGGCCGGCTTGACGATGTTGCGTTGATGCCGGGCGCGCGAGAGCAGGCGCGCCTCCCACTGCAAGGCGGCGGGCGCGGGAGGCTGGATGGATGACTGGACAGCCGCCTGGCCCAGCAGGATGTCGCCGTTGACCACCAGGCCACTGCGTGGAGCGGCAATCAGGAAGCCCTTGTCCACCAGCACCTGCAGCGCCAGCGACACGGTGTTGCGTGACAAGCCAAGCGCGGCGGCCAAGGCGCGGCTGGTGGGCACCTTCGCTCCTGCTGGCACCAGGCCCATCATGATGGCGTGAACCATCATCTCCTTGACCTGGCCCTGCAGGGTGCCGCTGCTGCCCGAGAACTGCGGAAACAGCTTGGTCCAGATGTCCGTGATTTCCTGCTTCTGTCTCATGTTGCGCTCCTTCGGGTGCCGCTGATCCGTGCACCGTTTTCTGGCTCCAAAACTATACGAATTTGGCTCTATTTGGAAAGAGTGCTTGTGCCTAGCATAGGGTCAGGTCAGCTGCATCAAATGCAGATGATTCCTCCCCAAGCCCCCACGTCTGCAAGCCCTTTTTCTGGATGAACACCATGAAACGACTCGTGAAATCATTGATCATCGGCACGGCTTTCACCCTCTCCCTGGTCACCCAGGCAGTTGCTCAAACCAGGGTGCTGATCGGCCACTTTGGCGATCCCGTCCCCTACAAGGCGCTCATCGCCGATGGAAGCCTTGAGAGAGCCACCGGCTGGAAGATTGAGTTGCGACAGTTCGCTTCCGGCGCAGAAGTCAATGCGGCCATGGCCTCTGGCGGCATTCAGATTTCTGAAATCGGCTCTTCTCCCCTGGCAGCCGGCTTGAGTACCGGATTGCCCTATCAGATGATCGCTGCCGGCAAGGTCATTGACTCCTCCGAGGCATTGGTCACAAGAAATGGCTCTGGCATCGACAAACCTGCCGACCTCAGAGGCAAGCGCATTGCGACGCCGATCGGCTCCACGGCCCACTACTCATTGATGGGCGTGTTGAAGATGAACGGCATGACCGAGAAGGACATTACCTTGTTGGGCATGTCGCCCAATGAAATCGCCGCCGCCTGGGCACAAAACGCCATCGATGCCGCCTTTGTGTGGGTTCCGGTCCAAGCGAAGTTGCGTGAGAACGGCAAGGTGATGTACACCGCGGGCGAAGTGGCGAGAGCGGCGGGTTTTCACACTTTCAACGCATGGGTTGCGAATACCAAGTTCGCAGCTGAAAACCGCGACGGCTTGATCAAGTTCTTGAGGGCCGTGTTTGAGATCAATGCGGATTACCACAAGAACAAGGCCGCATGGAATGCAGATTCACCCAAAGTCAGAGCTGTTGCAGCGAACGTGGGTGTGACACCGGCTGCCGTCGTGCCCATGCTGGATGGCACGATTTACCCGGACGGCGAGGTGACCATGTCCGCCAACTGGATGGGCGGCGGCGCAGCCCGGACCATCAAGGGCACCGCTGAATTCCTCAAGAGTGCAGGTCGAATCAGCAAGACTGCGGATGACTACAGCCCCTTCGTCAACTCTGAGTTTGCCAGGGCGGCTGCAGGCAGATAAGTTCATTGTTGTGCCACCAGTGCTGACCTGCGCAGGGCAGGTCAGCACTTCAGCTGTCCACTTCAAGGCTCAGCATGACCGCACTTGCCATCCGGAATGTGTCGGTGTTCTACCCAGTCAAGGGTAAACCGCCAGTTCACGCGCTCGAAAACATCAATCTTGAGATTCACGAAAAAGACTTTGTGGTGGCGCTGGGCGCATCGGGCTGCGGCAAATCAACGCTGCTCAACCTGATTGCCGGATTCATGGCGCCCAGCCAGGGCGAGATTGCCCTGAAGGGACGACCTGTCACCGGCCCGGGAGCGGACCGGTCGGTCGTGTTCCAGAAGCACGCCCTGATGCCCTGGCTGAACGTGCTGGACAACGTGGCCTTTGGCCTGAAGATCCAGGGGCACGACAAGGCCAAGCGCGAGGGCATCGCGCGCCAGTTCATCAAGCTGCTGGGGCTGGAGCAGTTCGAGCAGTCGGCCACGTATGAGTTGTCGGGTGGCATGCAGCAGCGCGTGGGCATCGCACGCGCGCTCACCAGCGACCCCGACATCTTGCTGATGGACGAACCGCTGGGTGCGCTGGACGCGCTGACCCGCGAGCGGGCACAGGAGCTGATCCTGAACGTGTGGCGCGACACCGGAAAGATGGTGTTCTTCATCACGCACAGCGTGGAAGAGGCGCTTTTCATGGGGACCCGGCTGATCGTCATGTCGCCCAGGCCGGGGCGCATCTCGCATACCTTTGATCTGCCCTTCAGCCGGCGTTACTTCGAAACAGGCAACGCCCGCGAGATCAAGGCCTCTGCAGATTTCATTGCGCTGCGCGAAACCATCTTGCGGATCATTTTTGCCGACGAAGCAGCAGGAGGCCATGATGAGTGAAGACCGTGCCACGCGCGGCAATGGCTTGCTGGCGGGCCTGATGAAGGCCAAGCCCGCCAAGCCTGGCGAAATCTATGGCGTTCCAGGGCAAGGGGAGAGCTTCAAGATCAGCGCCGTGGTGATCGTGCTGCTGATCTCCTTCTGGGGCTTTGTCACGTATGCCGGCTATATCAAGCCGCTGTTCCTGCCCTCGCCCATGGGCGTGTTGAACGCCCTCTTTGACGTGATGAAGGAAGGCTTCACCGGGGTTGGCTTCTGGGAGCACATCTGGATCAGCACCCTGCGGGTGTTCGGGGCCTTTGTGCTTGCGTGTGTCATCGGCATTCCGCTGGGGATTGCGATGGGCATGAGCCCGGTGGCCCGCGGCATTTTTGACCCGCCCATCGAGTTCTATCGCCCGATCCCCCCGCTGGCCTATCTGCCGCTGATGATCATCTGGTTCGGCATTGACGAGCTGTCCAAGGTCTTGCTGATTTTCTCGTCGGTGCTCGCGCCCATGGTGCTGGGTGCCCGGGCGGGCGTGAAGTCGGCGGCGATCGAGCAGATTCATGCCGCCTACTCGTTTGGCGCCACCCGCTGGCAGGTGATCCGCATGGTCATCCTGCCGTCAGCCATGCCGGAGATCTTCACGGCGATGCGAGTGGGCATCGGATTTGGCTGGACGACCCTGGTGGCGGCCGAGATGGTGGCAGCCACCTCGGGCCTGGGCTACATGGTGCTGTCCGCGTCGCGATTCCTGCAGACGCCCATCGTCATCATGGGCATCGTCGTGATTGCCGCCATCGCCTATGCCTTCGACCATCTGGTGCGCTTTGTGGAACGGCGCGTGGTGCCCTGGAAGGGCCGCGGTTGATCCGGTTCTCTGAAAGCATCTTGTTGAGAGTGACTGTTCATGACGATTGAGTATCTGAAGAAGGCTCCGCCGCGGCAGGAGTCGATTGACACCGCAACCGCTGAAACCGTGCAGCGGCTGCTGGCCGATATCCAGCGCAATGGCCGCAGCGCCGTGGAGAAGTACGCGCGCGACCTTGACGGCTGGCACGGTCCGATCGTGATGGGTGACGACGATTTCGCCAAAGCGACCCGGGCGCTGTCGCAGGGTGTCAAGGACGATATTGCCTTTGCGCATGCCCGGGTCCGGGATTTCGCGTTGCGCCAGCGCGCGTCCCTGCATGAGTTCGAGGTGGAGCTGATTGACGGCCTGGTGGCCGGGCAGAAGCTGATTCCGGTGAACACCGCAGGCTGCTATGTGCCCGGCGGGCGCTATGCGCATGCCGCATCCGCAATCATGAGTGTGTGCACCGCCAAGGTGGCGGGCGTGCCCGACATCGTTGCCACATCACCGGCCCATAAAGAGGCTGGCGTGAACCCCGCTATCCTGCACACCATGAAGCTGTGTGGGGCCAACACCGTGCTGGCCCTGGGCGGCGTGCAGGGCATTGCGGCCATGGCCTTCGGCCTGTATTCGGCCAAGCCGGCCGATGTGATCGTCGGACCGGGCAACCGCTTCGTGGCCGAGGCCAAACGAACGCTGTTCGGCCGCATCGGCATCGATGTGGTGGCGGGCCCAACCGAGTCCGCCATCATTGCGGACGAAACGGCAGATGCCCATGTGGTGGCGGCTGACCTGGCCGGCCAGGCAGAGCATGGCCCTGATTCCCCGGTGTGGCTGTTCACGTCGTCGCGCGAGCTGGGTCTGAAGGTGATCGAGCTGATGCCTTCTGTCATCGCTGCCCTGCCGGAGCTGGCGCGCAACGCGGCCACAGCGGCCTGGCGTGACTATGGCGAAGTGGTGCTGGTGGGCAGCCGTGAAGAGATGCTCGAGATCAGCGACGAGTACGCGCCGGAGCATCTGCAGATTCTGGCGAAGGATCTGGACTATTGGCTGGAGCGGCTGACCAACTACGGGTCACTGTTCCTGGGCGAAGAGACCACGGTGGCCTACGGCGACAAATGCGCTGGCCCCAACCACATCCTGCCCACGCGGGGCGCAGCCCGCTATTCCGGCGGCCTGAGCGTGGGCAAGTTCATCAAGACCGTGACCTATCAGCGGCTGACCCGCGGCGCCAGTCGCGAAGTCGGGCAGGTGGCTGCCCGCATCTCACGCCTGGAGGGCATGGAAGGGCATGCCCGTACCGGCGATATCCGGCTGCGCAAGTATTTCCCGCAGGACTCATTTGAACTGGGCACGCTCGCCGGCCACCAGCATTGACATGACGATGGCTGCGCTCCTGACACCCCCACCTGACCTCCACACGCCGGATGGTCTGTGGTTTGGCAAGGACCTAAGCACCCCTGAGCCGATTCCTGAAGAGGCGATCGAGCGTGCCGTGGCGCTGATGCGCTCTGGTCGGCTGCACCGCTACGGCGAGCAGGGCGCTGGCTATCCGGAGCCCTCGCTGCTGGAGCAGGAGTACGCCGCCTACGTGGGCAGCAAGTATTGCGTGGCGGTCAGTTCATGTGGCGCGGCCATGTTCATCGCACTCAAGGCGGTGGGCGTCAAGGCCGGTGACACGGTGCTGACCAGCACCTTCACCTTGGCGCCGGTGCCCGGCGCCATCGCCCATGCCGGTGCGCAGGCGGTGCTGGTGGAGACCACCGCGGACTACGTCACCGATCTGGCCGATCTGGAGCGCAAGGCCGCCAGCAGCGGTGCGAAGGTGTTCCTGCTGTCGCACATGCGCGGGCACATCTCCGACCTGCAGGCGGTTCGGGCCATCTGCGACCGCTACGGCATCGCCCTGATTGAGGATTGCGCCCATACCATGGGCGCACGGTGGGACGGCCGTCATACCGGCACCTGGGGCAAGGTGGGCTGCTACAGCGCCCAGACATACAAGCACATCAATTCCGGCGAGGGCGGCCTGCTGGTGACCGATGACGACGATGTGGCGGCGCAGGCGATCCTGATGTCCGGCTGCTACATGATGTACGACCAGCACATCCTCAGACCGGCGCCTGAGGTCTTCGAGCGCTGGAAGTACGTGACGCCGAATTTCAGCATGCGCATGTCCAATCTGGAGGCCAGCCTGTTGCGGCCGCAGATCGGGCAACTGGCAGACCGCGGGCGGCGCTGGAACCATGTGTATGCCACGCTGGCTCGGGAGCTGGGCAAGGCGACGCACCTGACGGTGCCACCCCGCGACCCCAAAGAAGACTTCATTGCCAGCTCCATCCAGTTCACGCTGGATTTCACGCCGGCGCAGATTGATCGCTTTCTGAAGGAATGCACGCTGCGTGGCCTGTACATCAAGTGGTTTGGCACGCCCACGCCGGTGGCCTTTACCAGCAACTACGAGCACTGGCACTACATCCACCAGAAGCCCGATCTGCGGAATTCAAAGGCTGTGCTCAATCAGCTGTTCGATCTGCGCACGCCGGTGTCCCTGACGGATGAGGATTGCGTGCTGATTGGCCGCATCGTCGCCATCGCCTGCGCGCTGGCCGCCGGACACTGACTTTCTTTTCTCCACCCCATTCCAACGACAACACGAAGCGACCATGAAACTGACCCAGTTCCCCCGCGTGCACATCACCCACGGCCCGACGCCGCTGGAGTTCATGCCGCGCCTGACCGAAGCCCTGGGCGGGCCCAATCTTTACATCAAGCGCGATGACTGCACGGGCCTGGGCTCTGGCGGCAACAAGACGCGCAAGCTCGAGTTTTTGATGGCGGACGCCGTCAAGCACGGTGCAGACACCATCATCACCCAGGGTGCTACGCAGTCGAACCACGCGCGTCAGACCGTGGCCATAGCCGTGAAGATGGGTATGAAGTGCGAGATCCTGCTCGAGGACCGCACCGGTTTCAAGGTCGAGAACTACAAGAAGTCGGGCAACGTCTTCCTGGACCACCTCTATGGCGCGCGGGTTCGTGAGCTCCCAGGCGGGACGGACATGAATGCTGCGATGTCCGCAGTGGCCGAAGAGCTGCGTGCCGATGGCCGCAAGCCCTACATCATCCCTGGCGGAGGATCCAATCCCATTGGTGCCTTGGGCTATGTGACTTGTGCGCTCGAGATGGTGAACCAGTTCAATACGCAGGACCTGCGTGTGGACTGCGTTGTGCATGCCACGGGCAGCGCGGGCACGCAGGCGGGTCTGGTGGTGGGCCTGGAAGGCACGCGCAGCCAGATCCCGGTGCTGGGCATCGGTGTGCGCGCGGCCAGAGAGGCGCAAGAGACCAATGTCTACAACCTCGCGGTCAAGACCGCCGAGCTGCTGGGTGTGCCCGGGGCCGTCAAGCGCGAAAGCGTGATGGCCAACTGCGACTATGTCGGCGGCGGCTACGGTGTGCCCACCCCCGGTATGGTGGAGGCCGTCACCATGATGGCGCGGCTGGAGGGCATCTTGCTGGACCCGGTCTACTCCGGTAAAGGCATGGCCGGCCTGATCGACCTGTGCCGCAAGGGCCATTTCAAGAAAGGCGAGAACGTCGTGTTCTTGCACACGGGCGGTGCCGTGGCGCTGTATGGGTACATGGACGCGTTCAGTGACTTGAAGCCGCTATGAAGGCGCCGAACTGATGACAAGGCTGGCGCCGGACAGCATCTCGCCGGCCACGCTTCGCGAGCCTCCGTCTGGCTTCAGATGGCCTAACGGGAGGGTGCACCAGCCAGGGCCGGCGGTACGAAGCCCTGGTCAGTCAGGGCCTTCACTACACCGCGCAACAGCATGTTGTGGGTGAAGCCCAGGGTGTATTGCCGTGCCCCCTCACGCAAAGGCTGCAGCATCCCGCTCTCCACAAGCTTGCGGATCTGGTAAGTGCGCTGGCCCGCGTTCAGGCCCGCCATGGCCACTTCCAGATCGCCTGCCTTCACAGTGCCCGCCCGGATGGTGGTTTGCAGCACGGCCTCTTCCTGGGGGGTGATGAGCTGCCGCTGGCGTGCATGGGCCACTGCCGGTATCAGCACGGTGGTTTGCAGGTGGGCGTAGTCGGCGAGGCGGCTGACTTTTTCCAGCTCGTCGCGGATGCCGCTGAGCACATAGGTGCACCATTGCTCCAGGCTGGCGGAGTCGCCCGCGTCAGCGCGCGACAGCATGGCGTAATAGCGGTTGCGGTCGGCACAGAACACGGCGGCTGGGTTCAGCAAGCGACCAGCGGAACTGACCTGAAAGCCGTACTTGATCAGCATGGCGTAGGTCAGCAGGCGCACCACCCGGCCGTTGCCATTGCTGAAAGGGTGCACCCATGCAAAACGGTGGTGGGCCAGGGCCACCTTCATCAGGTCGTACTTGGGCGGGTCAGGCTGGTTGATGAAGGCCACCAGCTCGGCCATGTAGCCAGGCACCTGCACCGGGTCCGGTGGCAGGTGCTCGGCCTGCGCGATGCTTACCGGCCCCGTCCTGTAGCTGCCTGGCGTACGGTCACCTTCGCGCTGCAAGTTGCCGACCGTGGTGGCGTGCAGCCCGCGCAGCAGGTGCTCGCTCAAGGGAGCGCCGGGCTCCACCGCGGTCTCGACCTGACGCATGGCAGCCTCGATGTTGTCGATCTCGCGCAGCGCTTCCGTGTCCGCAGGCGCCGGCGCTACTTTGGCTTCGACGTAATCGGCCAGGGTGGTGTGGTTGCCCTCGATGCGGGCCGAAGCCAAGCTCTCCAGCAGGTGGAAAACCTCCTTGAGCTGAAGAAAGACGGGGGGTGGCGTGCTGCCACGGATCTCCAGCCGGCGCAGGTGCTCCAGGTCGGTCAGCACATCGAGCAGGGGGGAGTCGAACCGGGGGTTCAGCAGCTGCAGATCGTGGTGCGAGAACTTGGGCATGGTCATCCAGGATCTTGAATGGCGAGGAAACAATATCTTTAAAAATCAATAGAAAATTATTGATTGACAATAACTTGCCGGCGTCTCCCTGCAGCCTATAAATTGAATTGTGGCCGCCGATATCTTGAAGCCTGTTACCTGGAAAGTCAAAGGCCCCAGTGCCTGGTGAGCCTGGGGCTCACATCAACCTGGCGTAGGCCGTGCCCCGATAGCCAGCCGGGTTATCAGCGGCTTGAGATCCTCGACCCACGGTCAGCGCAGGGTCTACAGGTCCCTATGACAGCGCCCTGCCCGCTCAGCGCAGCCAGCGTGCTGCAGCGTCCAGCAACCCCTGGCGCACGCGCTGCTGGCGGGCCGGGTCGGCCTCACCGCAGGCCAGCCGACACATCCAGTCGGTGGGTGACTCGAAGTCGCAGTGCGACGCGCCCGCGATCAGCTCGTCGCGCCACAGTGCCGGCAGCGCCGTGCCCCAGGGCGCTGCCACGCCCTCGGCGTTGCAGCGCGATGGCGGCGCTCGCAGCAGCAGCGCCTCGGTACCCAGCCGGCTGGCGGCCGTCAGGCCCAGGCGCTCGGTCTCGCCAGGCATCACGCGGTCAAACGGATCCAGACCGACATAGCCGACCACGCCGGGTGTGTCCGCCGCCAGCAGGCTGGACAGCCCCCCGGCGGAAAAGCCCACCAGCATGACCCGCTCTGCTGGCGCGCCGAAAGCCCCGCCGGCGCGCAGCGAGCCCACCAGCGCGGCCAGCGCCCTGGCGTTGCAGCGGAAGTCGAAGGTGCAGGGCAGGTCGGGTGTCAGCACCAGCACCCCCGCCTCGGCCAAGGCCTGTGCGTGGCCTGACAGCGTGCGCCGGCTGCGGGTGAATCCGTGGGAGAGGATGGCCGCTCCGCGCAGCGGGTCAACGGCCGGGTAGACGTCCAGCGTCACGCGGTGGCCGTCGACGGTGTGGACCTGCGTCTGCACGGCGGCTGACACCTGCGTCTGCCCGGGCGACGCCGCCCCAGGAGCAGCCTGTGCAGTCATCCCCACCGTCAAGGCGGCCAAGCCCACCAGCTTGGCGCAGGCCTCGCGTGCACGGTCGATCAGCGTTGGCATGCCGGCATTGTCGGCGCCGGCGCATTCTTCCCTGGGGCGCCACCAGAGGCAGCGACCCCCAGCCGAGTCAGTCCGCCGTGATCTTCGCGGACTTGATGACCTTGCCCCAGTAGTCCAGTTCCTTGCGCGTGTAGTCACCCAGTTGCGCCGGGCTCATCAGTTCCACCGACGTGCCGGCCTCTTCGGCCCTGCGCTTGATGTCGGGCATGTTCAGGATCTTGCTGATCTCGGTGTTCAGGGTCTGCACCACCTCAGCCGGCAGGCCGGCCGGGCCGTAGAGCGCGAACCACGAATCCAGGGTGAAGCCCTTGAGCCCTGCCTCCAAGGCCGTGGGCACCTGTGGCAGCGCTGACAGGCGGTTTGCGCTGGACACAGCCAGCGCCTTCAGCTTGCCCGACCTGACATGCTGAACCACCGAGGCCGGGGTGGTAATGAACAGGTCCACCTGCCCACCAATGAGGTCTTGCACGGCCGGGCCCGCACCGCGGTAAGGGATGTGGGTGATGAAGGTGCCTGTCAGCTGCTTGAAGAGTTCGCCAGCGATGTGCTGGATCGACCCATTGCCAGACGACGCGTAGTTCAGCTTGCCCGGGTTGGCCTTGGCAAAGGCCACCAGCTCCGCCACCGTGTTCGCCTTCAGATTGCCGTTGATGGCGATGACCTGCGGCGCCCGCGTCATCATGACGATGGGCGTGAAGTCCTTGATCGGGTCCCAGCCCGTGTTGGGAAACAGGTGCGGGTTGCCCACCTGGAAACCGCTGTAGGCCACCAGCAGCGTGTGGCCATCGGGCCGCGCCTTGGCCACAAGCTGGTTGCCGATGTTGCCGGAAGCACCGGGCTTGTTGTCGATGACCACAGGCTGGCCCAGCGCGCGCTGCAGGCTGTCGGCCACCAGCCGGGCCGTGAAGTCCGTCGTCCCTCCCGGCGCGCTGGGCACAACCAGCGTGACCGGTCTCTGTGGCCAGGCACCTTGGGCGCGCAAAGCCGGGTGGGCTGTCAGCGCCGCGGCGCCAAAAGCAGTGATCAGGGTTCGTCTTTGCATGTGGTCTTGTATGGATGCCTCCCGGCGATAAGGACAAACCCGTACGTGTTGTGAAGAAGTCGGCTGCTGCCTTGTATCCGGCCTTTGCTGTGGTTTGCGCTGGTTACCCAACGTTGCCCACGGGCCCCGATGTAATCCGCTGACAAGCTCCTCATCTCCTGGACGGACTTCTTACGTCCGTACGCCCATGCAGGTTTGGCTCGTCCCGGTCTGACCTGTTTCACATCACTTCGCTTCGTTGCGGCCTCATCGCCTTCAAAGGCTTGCCATACCCTTTCTTCAGGTTGGTTGGTTGATCTTGGGTCACCGCGTAGATCAGGCCGCCTTTGGCTTGACGCTGCAGTAACCCCGTTGGTAATCCTCCTGCTTGGCTGTGACCGCCCAGATCGCGCGAGCCATCTTGGCCGCCTGCGCCACGATCACCACGTTGGCCGGTCGCCTGGCCTTGAGCTGTTCCAGCCACGGCCCCGGCTCCTTGGTATGCGTGAGCACCGAGCGCGCACCGTGGATCAGCAGCGTGCGCAGGTACGTGTCGCCCCGCTTGGAAATCTCCAGCAGCTTGA
>Ga0209985_10002886_pt1 | contig 15116 bp, 9 predicted proteins | sample NOAtaG_FD_187305 | JGI IMG/M metagenome (GOLD analysis project Ga0209985, IMG submission 187305) | Freshwater lake microbial communities from Lake Erie, under a cyanobacterial bloom - NOAA_Erie_Diel6S_1000h metaG (SPAdes) (version 2) | ecosystem: Environmental > Aquatic > Freshwater > Lake ...
CGGCTTCGCGACTTCCTCCGCTGCAGGCGGAGGCGTGGACGGCTTCTCGACAGGAGTGACGGGCGCTGCCGCAGGAGCCGCGACCTCGGGTACCTTGTGCGCCGCAGGCACCTTGGACGCCTCGGGTACCTTGGGCGCCTCGGGCTGCTCGGGCGCGACGGTCGTCACGGCATCTGAAGCATCGACATCCTTCGCAACCTTCGCGGCTGCGGGGGCTTCGACAGCCAGTGCCTCCTCGATCTTCGGCGCGGCCTTGCGCGTCGCACGCTTCGCCACGACGCGAGAGGCCTCCTCGGCCGTGACCGCCGTGCTGCCAACGCCGGTGCCAGCCGCAGCATCGGACTTGTCGTCAGACTTGCCTGAGGCCTTGTCGGTGCCTGAGGCCTTGTCGGTGCCTGAGGCCTTGTCGGTGCCTGAGGCACTGCGTACGCCCGTCGTCTTCTTCGCTGGCGCAAGCGTCGCCGTGGAGGCGCCCTCGCCCACCACCGCGGCCGAGGCGTCCACGGATGCAGAATCGCCTGCCTGCCCGGCCGGCGCCGCGTCGGCGAACCACTTCTTGATCGTCTCCGCGAGGCCCATCGACACCGGCGAGAGATGATTCTCGATGTCCGGGATGTCCTCGGACTGACAACGCGACACGATTTCCTTGGAACTCACACCGAGTTCCTTGGCGATTTGATGCACCTTCAGCGACGCGGGCTTCTTCGACAAGCGGTCCTCCTGACAACTTCTTCCGGCCGTCCCGACCTTCGGGACAACTCCGGCACACACTCGGTCCTTGCGCACGATCCGAACTCGGACCGTTTCGATTCCCCTACATGTCTGCCGCGGGGCCTCACTGCGCGCCACGCGGTCCACTCATGCGCGCGGCACTCGCCGCGCGGGATGTCATTCACTCGTTCGCACGACCCGACCGGCCGAAGCCAAGGATCGAGTCCGCGGCGCTCTCGGCGTCCGCGTCCGTGGGCACCGCACCAGCACTGGCGCCGGGCTCCCCGCCCAGGATCGCGTTGGTCGCAGCCGCTTCCTCAGCAGCGCGCGCCGCGGCCACCGCAGCCTCGCGCTCGCGCTCGACCTCGACCTCGCGGGCGCGGGCGCTCGCGGTCGTGCACATCTCGTTGGCCAGATCGTCGCTGATGCCGAGTTCCTCCACGAGGAGTTGCGGCCCAATCTCCTCGACGTCGAACACGCTGATCATGCCGAGCGCGCCGATCTTGTCGAGCATCTCGTCGGTCACGCCCGGGAGCGGACGGAGCGTCTCGCCGAGGATCTCGAGACCCTTCGCGAACTCCGCCGGCGTGAGGATGTCGATGTCCCATCCGGTGAGGCGCGCCGCGAGGCGCACGTTCTGGCCGCGCTTGCCGATCGCAAGCGACAGCTGGTCGTCGCGCACGATGATGGTGGCGCGCCCGAGCTCGAAGCACAGGCTGACTTCCTCGACGGCCGCGGGGCGCACGGCGTTCGAGATGAGCACCTGGCTCGACTCGTTCCACAGCACGATGTCGATCTTCTCGCCGTTCACCTCGTCGACGATGTTCCGGATGCGGCTGCCGCGGACGCCGATGCATGCGCCCTTCGCGTCGACCTTCGAGTCGACGCTGGCGACGGCGACCTTGCAGCGCTGGCCGGGCTCGCGCGCAAGCGCCTTGATCTCGATGACGCGCTCAGACACCTCGGGGACCTCGGCCTCGAAGAGACGGCGGATGAAGTCGGGGTTTGCGCGCGAAAGAATGATCTTGACCTGGCTGCCACCGTCGCGGACATCGAGCACGAGGCAGCGGATCCGGTCGCCGGGCTTGAACATCTCGCCGGGGATCTGCTCGGACTTCGGCATGAACGCCTCGGCGCGGTCGACCTGCACGATGAGCGCGGGACCTTCCTGGCGCACGATCGTTCCGGCGACGATCTCGCCCTGTCGCTTCGCGAACTCTTCCATGAGCGCGTTGCGCTCGTCCTCGCGGAACTTCTGGATCATGACCTGCTTCGCGGTCTGCGCCGGAATACGGCCGAGCTTCTCGATCGGGATCAGCTCCCGGCCGCCGTCCGGCAGGTTGCGCCAGATCGACAGCGCGCCGCTCAGCCGGTCCATCTCACAGCCGAACTCCTCGGTGTCGAGCGAGTCGAAGTGCTTGCGTGCGGCACTGATCATCGCGATCTCAAGGTCGCGAATGAGGTGCTCGCGATCGATGTTGCGATCGCGCGCGATGGAGTCGAGAAGTCGGAGCGTTTCAGAAGTCATGGAGATCAGTTCCTTCGGATTGTCCAAGGTGCGGCCTCGCGGACACACCTTGGTTGAGTTGTCGCCGCGGCCTGCGCGGCAGTCGAGTTGTTGCGGGCCGATTGAACGTCCCGCTGGAGAAACACAGTCAGCCCTGCACACGACCGTCGTGCACCATCTCAAACAGGCTTGCGACCTCGGTGCCTAAATCGCTTCAGAATGTTGATCGCTTCAGAATGTTGATCGCTACTGACGCCTCGCCGAAACAGAAGACCTCGCCGAAACAGAAGACCACGCGCACCCTCAGGTGCCCGTGGTCGGCCGTCGTCTGACGTCATCGGACGTCCGCGCCTTCAGTCGATCGCACGCGCGAACGACTGAGCCGCAGGGAACTGGAAGGCCTCAGAACTGCAGAGGCGCCTCCAGATTCAACGCGGACGCGGGACGAAGCCCGAACACACCACACGGCCCAAACCAACCACACGCCTGCGGAGCGAACGCTCCCCGAACTGCAGACGCGGCAAAGAGCCAACGCCTACAGAGCGGGCGAAAAGACGCCTGCTCCGCGCCCGAAACGAAACGGCCATGAGCTCCAAGCGGGCTCATCGCGCGATTCCGGCTCGAACGGTCTCGCCTATCGATGGATCGAAGGGCTGCGACATCAGGAACACACCTTCAACAAACTGCGACGACACCGGGACTTGGGCTTCTTCACCCTGAGTTCCGCCACGAAGGAGAGACCGTGCCACGCACGACCATCCGCTTTCGCTGACGCAACAGGTCCCGAAATCGTCCCAACCGCACCCGTAACGGACGGCGTGCGAAGGACACTCAGACAACCCCCGGCCTGACAATCTCGGACGGAGAGCGGGAAAGATACCCGAGCGCGGCGTCCGGGTCAACGAATAGCCGCCGTTCGCGACTGATCCCCGGCCTCAAGAGGCACTTTGTCTGCAGGATCGCGCCCACAGCGCGCAACCGAGCCATGCGAAGAACCAGAGTCTGCGCAGATGTCACGATTGACGCAGAGTCGGATCATTTCAAATGAGATCGGCGCTAATGGACGCCATTTCCGCCAAGATCGATTCGCTCATGCGGCGCGACAGGCCGCTCGATCTTGAGGGCGCGCCCGCCGCGGTACTGGCCGATCTGCGCGAAGAACTTGGGCCGCCCCTCGACCCCGAGGATCGCGGGCGAGCTCGCTGCCCGGTGGGTGACGATCATGTCGCCCGGCTCAAGGGCCTTCAGTTCGGCGAGCGAGATCGTGGTGGTCGCAAGCGTCGCGTCGAGCTCGACCATCGCGCCAGCAAGGCCACCCGCGATCCGGTCGGCGGTGTCGGCGCCGGTCTTGCTCTTTCCGGTCACGAACCAGCTCTGGGCCGAGAGATCCTCGATGAGCGGCTCGATCACGTTGTACGGAATGCAGAGGCTCATGGGGCCGCTGCGGCTTGTCATCTTGACCTCGAATCCGATCACCACGACGACTTCGTTCGGTGGCACGATCTGGACAAGCTGCGGGTTCGATTCCATCTCGCCCAGCGCGAACTCGATCTTGCGGATGCCGACCCACGCTTCCTGCAGGCCGACCGCGGCGCGCTGAAGGATCTTCTGGATCAGGCGCGTCTCGATCATCGTCATTGGCCGCGTCGGAATGAAGAGCTCCTTGTTCGAGCCTCCCAGCAGGCGGTCGATGATCGGATAGTTCACGAGCGGAGAGATCTCGAGGCAGATCTGGCCTTCGAGCGGCGGGCAGCGAACAAGGTTGAAACTCGTGGGATTCGGCAGACTTGCGATGAACTCCGAGTAGGTCATCTGCGCCGCCTCGACGACCTTGACCTCGACGATCGTCCGCAGAAATCCCGAGAGCGACGCGCCGAAGTTCCGCGCAAAGGTCTCGTGCAGCATCTCAAGGGCGCGCATCTGGTCCTTGGAGATGCGCTCCGGGCGCTTGAAGTCGTAGGGATGAATGTCGATCTGGTCGTTGTCGCGGCGGGCGCGAGAGAAGATCTGCGTCGGGGTCGGCTCTCCCCCCCCGGACGCAGCGGCCGAACTCAGCAGCGCATCGACTTCAGATTGGTTGAGGACCTCGGTTCCCATGACGTGTTTCGGCTTCCTTTGGTTTCCTTCGGCGTCCTTCCGCGGAACTCCCAAGCGCGGGCCTGCGGGGGCGGCCCGGACTGCACTGACGCCCTCCCGGCTCCGCCGGCAACCGCGCCATCGGTGTCATCATCGGCGGCTCGAAGGCACCGCCTTGAACGCTTGGCCCATCCGACGGTCCGAGACTTGCCGGGCACCCGCACCAACCCGCCAGGCCACCAACCCATCAACCTCGACCGTCTGCCGCCCCGGCGGCAACGAAGCCCCGCCATGCCCGTACGATGGGGCGCATGAGGATCCGCGAGATGAGAACCGTCGACCGCCCGCGAGCCTTTCCGACGCGCCGGCTGATTGCGCTGCTTTGGGCGCTTGTTCCGATCGCCCTCGCTGTGGTCGTCGGAGCCTCCGCGCCTGCGGCCTACGCGCAGTTCGGTGGCGCAAGGCCGAAGATTCCCGGCCTCGCCCCGCCGATCGCGCTTGGGGACGAGGAGCCGGGCGATGTGCTCGTGGTGGAAGCGGCCGTTGCCGCAGAAGTGGTCGCGCCCGGCGGCGACGTGCCCATCGCCCTTCAATTCACCTTCGCGAAGGGCTGGCACATGTGGCCCCACAAGGGCGCATCCCTCGAGGGCACGGCGGTCTTCAGCGGCGCGATCCCCACCGTGCTGTCGATCGCACCGGATGCAAGCGGCCCGTCCGCCGCGCCAGCGGGCGTCACCGTGCACCTCGGTTTCGCGCAATGGCCCGCGCTGCACGCAGCGCGCATGGATCTCGGCGACGGACCCAAGGAGTACGCGGTCCACGAGGGAACTTTCTCGGTGTTCGTCCCCGTCTCCATCCTTCCCGACGCGAAGCCAGGGCCGGTCGAGATTCCGTTCCGCATCAGCTTCCAGGCCTGCAATGACGAGCGCTGCGAGCCGCCGTCGTCGATCGACGTCGTCGCCCGCTTCACGATCGAGTCTGGCGCGTCGGCCGGCGCTCCGAGCGACGTCTTCAGGTCGTTCGATCCCGCCGTCTACGGCAAGATCCGCGCCGGCGAGAAGCCGAGCGAGCTCCTCGAGTTCAACCTCTTCGAGTGGAAGTTCGCGATCGACCCGAACGGCACTGGATTCCTGCTCCTCCTCCTCATCGCCGCATTCGGCGGATTCCTGCTGAACTTCACGCCATGCGTGCTGCCGGTCATCCCGCTGAAGATCATGGGGCTGGCGCAGACCGCGCAAGGGAGCCGCGCGAAGTGCTTCTCGCTTGGCGCCGTGATGTCGCTCGGCGTCGTCGCGTTCTGGATGGTGCTTGGCATCCTCATGGCGACGGTGAAGGGATTTACAAGCGCGAACCAGCTCTTCCAAGAGCCGCTCTTCACGATTCTCGTTGGCCTCGTGATCGGCGTGATGGCGTTCGGCATGGCGGGTTTCTTCGCCATGAAGCTTCCCGACTGGGTCTACATGATCGAGGCCAAGCACGACTCCTACCCGGGATCGTTCGGCTTCGGGATCATGACGGCGGTGCTGTCGACTCCGTGCACGGCCCCGCTCATGGGCACCGCGGTCGCGTGGGCGACCACGCAGAGCCCTGCGACGATCCTCGTGGTGTTCGCAGCGGTCGGTGCCGGCATGGCAATCCCCTACCTCATCCTTTCCGCATTCCCAAAGCTCGTCGACAAGATGCCGCGCACCGGCCCGGCGAGCGACCTCATCAAGCAGGTGATGGGACTGCTCCTTCTCGCGGCGGCCGCCTACTTCGTGGGCGCCGGACTTGCGGGACTCATGGTCACGCCGCCCGAGCCGCCGAACAGCGCCTACTGGTGGGTGGTCGCGGTGCTTGGCGCGTCGGCGGGCGGCTGGCTCCTGTGGCGCACCATCGCGCTGTCGAAGAGGCCGTTCAACCGCGTGGTCTTCTGTGGACTCGGCGCGTTCATCCTCGCGGTCAGCGTGCTGATCGGACTGTCGCAGACCGCGAAGGGCCCGATCGACTGGACCTACTACACGCCGGAGCGACTCGCGACCGCGCAGAAGGAAGGCAAGGTCGTCGTCATCGACTTCACGGCCGAGTGGTGCGCGAACTGCAAGACCCTCGAGGCGCTCGTCCTCAACCAGCCGGACGTCTCGAAGGAGCTCAACGCCGAGGACGTCGCGGCGATCAAGGTCGATCTCACCGGCAACAACGAGGCCGGCAATGCGCTGCTCAAGGCCTCGAACCGCGTGACGATCCCGCTGCTCCTCGTGTACGGTCGCGACGGCAGCGTGGTGCTGAACGCAAGCGACTACACGCCGCAGCAGGTGATCGACGCGATCAACGCCGCGCGGGAAACGGAGCCGGCGCGTGGCGAGTGACGCGCAGTTCCTCTACTCGGTGCGCTCGCGCTTCACGAATGCAGCGACGCGGGCCGAATTCATCGGCTGGCTTGCCGGCGGCCACCTTGCCGACGTGGTGAAGGCGGGCGCGCTCGACGCAGAGCTCGTCGAGCTTGAGCCCGAACGTGACGGATCGGGCGATGCGCCGGGCGACGTACCGGGCGATGTCGAGAGCCGCTACCACTTCGCCTCACGCGAGGCCTACGAGGCGTACGCCGCGGGGCCCGCCGTGGCGTTGCGCGCGGAAGGCATGGCGAAGTTCCCGCCTGAACGCGGCATCACGATGACGCGTGGGTTCGCACGATCGGTCGTCCGGGTCCGCTGAGGCCGCACGCTGCGACGCGGTCAGGGAGCCGGATTCGGCGACGGCGGTGTCGGCGGCGGCGCCGGGGCTTCGGCCTTGATCCGATTGCGCTCGAGCCCCTCACGCACGCGGTTCCGTTCGCGCGTCGAGAACTGCATGAGCGGATCGAGCGCGAGACGGTCGTCTTGCGCCAGCGCGGCCTCGTAGGCGTCGACCGCATCCCGACTTCGACCAAGTGCCGAAAGCGCATCGCCGTAGTCGACCAGCCGGCGCGTGCTCCGCGGCTGCGCCTCGAGCGCGCGCTCCGCCCACATGACCGCATCCTCCGCGGCGCGCCGCACCGCGACATCGTCGCCGGAGCGGATCGCGTCGATCTTCGCGTCGATCTTCGCGTCGATCGTCGCGTCAATCGTCGCGTCGATCAGGGACTCGACCGCGAGATCTGACGCAAGCGAGAACGGCCTCTGTCCGGGCTCGGAGGCGGCCCACTCGGCGGCGAGCCGCATGGCTTCGGTGTGCGCGGCGGAGTCGACGATGCGGGTCGCGCGCGATCCGGTCGTGCGGCGACCGCTCGCGGCCAACTGCTTGATGGCGGCCTCGCGGGGAACTCGGCTCTCGGGATGCGCGGCCGCCGCGCGACTGAGGATCTCTGACGCAGCGCGGCGGAGACGGCCGTCGAGTGCGACAAGCGCCCGCTTCACAGCCTCGGCGTCGTCCGCGCGCAGCGCTGCGGCGACGGCTTGGGCAGCCTCGCCATCGCCGGTCGCCTCGACGGCATCGACGAGGCGCGCGCCGTCGTCTGCCTCGCCGCGGCCACGCGCGGAAGCGAGCTCGATGAACGCAGCGCGCACCTCGACCAGCGGCCGCACATCGGAGGCAGCGCGCTCGAGCTCCGTGTGCAGGCTCCGTTCGCGCAGCACGGAGATGGCGGGAAGCGCGGCGGCGGCGAGCGGAAGCACCGCGAGCGCCATCGCGACGCGGCCCCCGGCGCCACCGGGGCGAAGCGACGACCCGAGCGCGATCACTGCAAGAACAATCGCCACCGAGCCCGCGAGCCACGCCGACATCTCGATCTGCGCGTGGACGAGCGCGAGAACCGCGACGCCGATCGCAGTCGCGGCGAACTCGCGCTCGGAGAGTTCCTCGGCGATGCGAGCCGCGCACGCGGCCACCACCACGAAGGCCGCGAGGCCGATGGCGCGGAGGACGAGCGCCTGCTGATCGAGCGCCGGAGCCTCGATCTGCGACTGGAGCACGAGCGCCGCGACCGCGATGGCGCCGGCGACGCGGAGCGCAAGCGGCGACGCGCCCGCTTCGAAGAGCGCGCCGGGCAGCGCAGGCTGGGCGCGGTCGTCGCCGACCGGAATGCGCAGGACTCCGCGCATCATGCAGGCGAGCGCCAGCGCCCACGAGGCGCCGAACAGGCCGTATGCGACGAGCCAGTCTGCGAAGATCGAATGGAGGCTCACGACGTCCTCCGGGCAGTTCGCGGCCTTCGCCACCATGAAGGCCGGCTGCAGCGCGTCGGGACCGATGCCGAGGAGCGGATTCGCCGCGAGGATGCGCGCGCCCGCTTCGAGATAGAAGGCGCGGAAGAGGACGCTGAGTTCACCGATCGAAGGACCAATCAGACCGCGGGCGATGACGAGCAGGATCGCCACCGCGGAGAAGGCGAGCGGAAGCCCCGCGCGGGGCGCGAGTGTGCCGCGCGCGATCAGCACCACGCACGTCGCGCCGAGGCCGGTCGCTGCGATCGCGCCCTTGCCCCCGTTCACGAGAAGGAGCGCTCCCGCACCAAGCGCGGCGAGTCCGACGAGGCTCGCCGGCGCGGCAAGTCCGCGACGCCAGCCGACGATCGCAAGTGCGCCGAGCCCGACGAAGCCGATTCCCATGAGCGACGAGAACGGGTTCGACAGCGCGAACCAACCCGTCGCCTCCGGCTGACGCAGACGCCGTTCGTAGCTGCGCGCCGCGCTCGAGTCGGGTTCCCAGCCGCGTTCGGCGAGGAACACCTCGCGCGAGGCGTCGTACTGCGCCACCGTCGCGGCATGTTCGCGCGTCACCTGTACCGCGCCGCGCGCGACGAGCGGCACGGTTGCGGCAAAGAGCACCGCCGCGGCCACCACGCGAAGGCGTCGCTCGCGGAAGAGGTGCGCGAGCGCCACCACTGCGAACATCGCCGCCATCCACGTCCCGCCGCGGAAGGCATCGACCGAGTTTCCAAGCCCGTGGATGAAGACGGCGACCGAGCCGAGCGCCGCGAGCGCGAGCGGCAGCGCACGCACGCCGTGGCCGGCGCGCCACTCGCCGACGAGGGCGAGCGCGGCCGACGCGAGCAGGATGAGGTCGAGGATGCCGGAACCGACTGGGCCGATCGCGAGCATCGGAAGCGCGTCGCGCGCGGGATCGACGTCGAAGATGACCTGCGGCTGCACGCTGATCATCGCGCGCAGGCTCGATGCAGCCAGGATTCCCGCGAGGCCGGAGACGCGCAGGGCCGTCGAGCTCATGGCGCCGCCCCTCCGCCGCCTCCGCCAGATCCGTCTTGCGTGCCGCTCGGAGGGTCCTCGATGCGCGCGACGCTCGTCTCGAGAATCAGCATCACGAGATAGATGCCGAGGAGCTGCGCCCCGACGAGCGCAGCCTGCCACGGCTTCATCAGCCCGAGGCCGATGCCGCTCATCGCCGTCACCGCGGTCAGGAGCCAGAGCACGAAGACCGCGCGGCGCTTCGAGAGCCCGAGCTGCACGAGCCTGTGCGAGATGTGCTCATGTCCGCCGACAAACGGGCTCTTGCCGCGGCGCACGCGCCAGACCGTGACGTAGACGCCGTCGTAGAGCGGGATCGCGAGGACGAGAAGCGGCATGAAGACGCCGTACCACGCCGTGCCAAGCGCGTAGTCGGCGTGGGCTGCGTCGACGAAGGTCGTGCGCGCGGACAGGCATGCGAGGATGTAGCCGATGAAGAGCGACCCGCCGTCGCCCATGAAGATGCGCGCCGGCGGCACGTTCCACACGAGGAACCCTGCGAGCGAACCCGCGAGGAGCGCCAGCGCCGAGGCGATGAACCACTGCCCGTTGAGGATGGTCGCCGCCATGAAGCAGAGCGCCGCGATCATGCCGATCCCGGCGGCAAGGCCATCCATGTTGTCGATGAAGTTGACCGCGTTCACGATGACGACGATCCACGCAACCGTCAGCACGATGCTCAGGAACTCCCCGCCCGGCAGCGGCGAGAGGAAGTTGTTGAGGAGCCGAACGTCGCTCAGGACCGTGGTGAGGAGCGCGATCGACAGCTGGATGAGGAGTTTCGGCCACGCCGACAGCGCGCGGCGGTCGTCGTAGAGGCCCATCAGGTGGAGCGCGAGCGCGCCGACCACGATGACGGCCCAGTCGTTCCGCGTGGCCAGCGCGCGCTCGAAGTAGGGCCCCATCGTCGGGGCCCACTCGAGCACGACGTCGGGCGCCACGTAGAGAAGCCCCAGCGCGGCCGCGAGGGGCGCGATGGTCGACCAGAAGATCGCGATCCCGCCGATGTTCGGCACCTTGCGGAGTTCCTTCACGTGCCCCTTCGCACCCGGCGTATCGAGCGCGCCGACGCGCATGCCGAGCCGGGCGAGCAGGCCGGTGAAGGGCGCGGACAGGGCGAATCCGAGGAGGAGGAGACCGAGGACGATGCCGAGCATGGGGCTCGGGTAAGGTACACGCGATGAAGGCGCTTCGATCCGTCACGCTCTACTGCTCGAGTTCCTCGAGCCTCGACCCGCACTTCGCGGTCGCCGCGCGCGCGGCCGGCGAACTCCTGGCGAAACGAGGCATCACGCTCGTCTACGGCGGCGGCGGCATCGGACTGATGGGCGAAGCCGCGCGGGCATGCAAGGCGGCGGGCGGACGGGTCGAAGGCATCATCACGCGCAAGTTCCTCGACCTCGAGCAAGGCTGGACCGGCTGCGACGAACTGGTGGTCGTCGAGACCATGCGCGAGCGCAAGCGCCTGCTGGTGGAGCGGGCCGATGCGTTCCTCGTCCTTCCCGGCGGGCTCGGGACCTACGAGGAGTTCTTCGAGACGCTCGTCGGCCGACAGATCGGCGACCACGGGAAGCCGATCGCCGTCCTCGACGACCACAGCTACTACCTCCCCCTGAAGGCGCTGATCGAGCACGCGGTCACGGAGCGCTTCGTGCGCGAGGCGGTCTGGGAGATCCTGCACTTCAGCACCGACCTCGAGAGCTCGCTCGATTGGCTCGAGTCGCACGCCCGCACGCCGGTGCACGCCGACCCGGACCGGTTCCTTCCGATGGGGCCGAAGACCAACCGATGACTGCGAGCGCGCCGAGGATTCCGAGCGCAGCGTCCCCGCCGATCGGCCTGATCGCGGGACAAGGGCAGCTTCCCGTGATCGTGGCGCAAGGCATGCGCGCGGCAGGTCGGCGCGTCGCCTGCATCGGGCTGCGCGACCAGTTCACGCCTGAACTTCCGGGCCTCTGCGACGAATTCGCGGAAGCGGGCATCGTGCAGCTGGGCCGTTGGCTGCGCCTCGCGCGGCGCTTCGGCGTCACCGAGGCCGTCATGGTCGGCCGCGTCGCGAAGGCGCGCATGCACGACCCCTTCCGGATGCTGCGCCAGCTGCCCGACTGGCGCGCGATCAACCTCTGGTACCGCAAGCTCCGGCACGACCGCCGCAGCGCCACGCTTCTCACCGTCCTCGCGGACGACCTCGCGAAGGAGGGCCTCGTCTTGATCGACTCGACCACCTACATCCCAGACCACATGGCCAGCGAGGGCGTCTTGACGCGGCGCGCCCCGACCGACGAGCAGCGCACCGACGTCGCGTTCGGCTGGCCGCTGCTGAAGCAGGTGGGCGCGCTCGACATCGGGCAGGCGATCGCCGTGCGCGAGAAGGACGTCATCGCCGTCGAGGCCGTCGAAGGAACCGACCGCATGATCGAGCGCGCCGGCGAACTCTGCCGCCGGAAGGGATGGACGCTCCTCAAGACGGCGCGCCCCGGCCACGACATGCGCGCAGACGTACCAACGATCGGCGTGTCGACGGTCGAGAAGATGCACGCCGCGGGCGGCGGCTGCATTGCCGTCGGAGTGGGCCGCGTGATCCTCGTCGACAAGCCCGCCGTGCTCGCGGCCGCCGACCGGCTCGGGGTGGCGATCGTCGGCGTGCACGATGCGTAGAACTGCCTAGAAAACAGGGGCTTCCGCACAGTCGCCCGGCGGCGGCCGAGGGTGATTTCGGCTATACTTTCGGCTCTCCTCCGAGGAGGTCTGAAAGGACCGTTTTTCCGATGGCAGAAGGCGCGAACTCTCCACCGACCGCGGGCGACGGACCTGCTCCGCAGCACGACAGCATCATCGATCTCGACATCGACCGCGAGCTGCACGAGAGCTACCTCACCTACGCGATGAGCACGATCATGGATCGTGCGCTTCCCGACGTGCGCGACGGCCTCAAGCCCTCGCAGCGGCGCGTCTTGGTGGCGATGAACGATCTCAAGCTCTCGCCCGGCCGGAAGCAGATCAAGTGCGCGAAGATCTGCGGCGACACCAGCGGCAACTACCACCCGCACGGCGAGGCCGTCATCTATCCGACGCTCGTGAACCTCGGGCAGGACTGGAAGACGCGCTACATGCTCGTCGACAAGCAGGGCAACTTCGGCTCGATCGAAGGCGACCCGCCTGCCGCGATGCGCTACACCGAGGCGCGCATGACCGCCGCGGCGATGGCGTTGATGGAGGATCTCGACAAGGAGACCGTCGACTTCAAGCCGAACTACGACGAGCGGCTGATGGAGCCGTGCGTCCTCCCGGCGAAGTTCCCGAACCTCCTCGTGAACGGCTCCTCCGGCATCGCGGTCGGAATGTCGAGCACGATGCCGCCGCACAATCTGCGGGAGATCTGCGCGGCGATCGTCGCGACCATCGACGAGCCGCTGATCGGCGTCGAGCGGCTCATGGAACTTGTCCCGGGCCCCGACTTCCCCACCGGCGGCATCATCATGGGGCGCCGCGGCATCATGGAGGCGTACGCCACCGGCCGCGGGCGACTCGTCGTGCGCGGACGCGTGCATCACGAAAAGGTGAACCAGCGCGACGCGATCGTGATCGACGAGATCCCGTATCAGGTGTCGCAGGCGGCGCTGATCGAGAAGATCGTGGAGACCGCGAAGGAAGACCGCATCCAGGACATCGCGGACGTCCGCAACCACTCCGGTCGCGATGCGCGCACGCGCATCCAGATCGTCCTGAAGAAGGGCGCCGATCCGGCGACGGTCGAGAAGCAGCTCTACGAGTTCACGCCGCTTCAGTCGAGCTACTCGATCCAGAACATCGCGCTCATCAACCATCAGCCGCGCACGCTGTCGCTGCGTCAGCTGATCCAGTGCTACATCGATCACCGCGTCGACGTGATCCGCCGGCGCTGCGAGTTCGAGCTGCGCCAGGCGCGCCAGGCGGCCCACAAGCTCGAGGGACTCATCTACGCGGTCTGCGACATCGACGAGGTCATCCGCCTCATCCGAACGAGCCGCACGCGCGAGGAGGCGATCGAGCGCCTCATGCAGCGCGCGTTCCGGATCTCGCCGGACTACGCGCGCATCGACATCGTCCCGTCGCGCCTCGTCCAGCGCGCCGAGGCTGCGTTCGCCGCCGGCAAGGGCGGTGTGGCGCTCACGCGCGTCCAGGCCGATGCGATCGGCGCGCTGCGCCTGATCCAGCTCGTCGGGCTCGAGATCGAGAAGCTCGCGAAGGAACTCGGCGAGCTGCTTGCGACCATCGATGAACTTGAGGCGATCCTCGCCGACCCGCGCCGCATCCTCGCCATCGTGCGCGCCGACACCGTCGCGCTGGCCGAGCGATTCGGCGACGAACGCAAGACCGCGATCGAGGGAAGCGAGGCCGAGGACTTCGAGCTCGGCGAGCTCGTGCCCGAGCACACCGCGGTGCTCACCGTCAGCCACGCGGGCTATGTCAAGCGCCTGCCGCTCGACACGTACCGGACCCAGAGTCGTGGCGGGACGGGGATCAAGGGCTCCGACGCTCGCGACGACGACTACGTCGAGCAGGTGCTCGTCTGCGGCTCGCACGACGATCTCCTCTGCTTCACGAACACCGGCCGGGTGTTCCGCATCAAGGTCTGGCAGATCCCCGAGATGGCGCGCACCGCGAAGGGCCGCGCCATCGTGAACCTGCTCGACCTCCGCGAGGGCGAGACGATCCGCACCTTCCTTCCGATCGAGGACTTCGAGAAGAAGGAGGACTATCTCGTCTTCGCGACCTCGAAGGGCCGCGTGAAGCGCACGAGCCTGAAGGACTACCGCAACGTGAACCGCGCCGGCATCATCGCCGTCGCGCTGAACGAGGGCGACAACCTGATCGGCGTGATCTCGACGTCGGGCGTGGACCACGTGCTCCTCGCGACGCGCGAGGGCATGGCGATCCGCTTCGAGGAGGACGACGCCCGCGTGATGGGCCGCGACGCCGCGGGCGTGAAGGGCATTGAGCTCGCCGACACCGACGAGGTCGTCGGGATCGTGCGCTGCGACGATTCCCGCGCGCTGCTCACCGTCACCACGAAGGGCTTCGGCAAGCGGACCGCGTTCAGCGAGTACCTCGTCCAGAGCGAGGATGGCTCGACGCGCGCCCAATCGCGCGGCGGCAAGGGACGCATCGACATCCAGACCACCGACAAGAACGGTCTCGTCGTCGCCGTGCTTCCGATCGCGCCGGACGACTCCGTCGTCGTCGTGAGCGAAGGCGGCATGCTGGTGCGCGTCCCGGCCGCGTCGATCCGCGAGGTCGGCCGCAACACGCAGGGCGTCCGCGTCGTTCGCCTGAAGGAAGGCGACGCGGTCGTCGGCGTCGCCAGCGCCCCGATGGAGGACGTCGACGCCGAGTCCGGCGCGATCCCAGCCGAGTCGCAGCCCGCGCCGGAAGCCTGACGCGGGGCCGCCCGCCGAGATCGCGCCATGTTCAAGGTCCGACGCATTCCGCATGAACCGCGCATCGAACTTGCGCCGCTGATCGACGTGATGCTGTTTCTGCTCACGTTCTTCATCTACAGCGTCATGGTCATGGAGCGCGTTGATCTGATCCCGATGTCGCTGCGGACATACCAGTCGGGGCAAGCGGCGAAGCCCGTG
>Ga0209985_10002887_pt1 | contig 15114 bp, 12 predicted proteins | sample NOAtaG_FD_187305 | JGI IMG/M metagenome (GOLD analysis project Ga0209985, IMG submission 187305) | Freshwater lake microbial communities from Lake Erie, under a cyanobacterial bloom - NOAA_Erie_Diel6S_1000h metaG (SPAdes) (version 2) | ecosystem: Environmental > Aquatic > Freshwater > Lake ...
GCGCGTCGGTGAAGCGGCAGCTCGGCGCGCAGGGCAGTTGCGCCAGCGTGCGCCCGGGGTTGCGCCAGGCGGCGTCGAGCTCGGCCGGCGACCGCGCATTGGCCACCCCCAGCGGCTGCACGCTGACGCCGCGCGTGCCGTGCGCGAGCTGGTCCTGCTGGGTGTGGGTCAGGGTGAGCTTGACGCCTGGCGTCACTTGCCACAGCAGCGCGGCGCGCGCGGTGGTCACCTCTTGCCAGTCGTCGTCCTTGTAGACGTTCTGGCCGGCGTTGGGCTTGCTGCTCCAGGCCGCATTGCCACGCCACGGCGGGCTGGAGACGCGGTCGGTGGTCCCGGCTTCGTCCAGCCGGGCCACGGAAGCGCGCAGCACGAACTGATTGCCTAGCGGCACGTTGACGACGGCGTCGAGGTCGTTGCTGAGGCCGCCGCCGCTGCTCTGGTACAGGCTGGCGCCGACCCGGCCTTCGAACTGGCGCAGCACCGGCTGGTTGCTGATGTAGCGGATCGTGCCGCCCAGGCTGCCGGCGCCGTACAGCGTGCCCTGCGGGCCGAGCAGGGTCTCGACCCGCGCGATGTCCTTGATGCGCAGGCCGACGTTGGGCAGCGGCGTCTCGTCGACGTAGTACGCGATGGTCGAGCGCACGAACTGCTCGATGTTGTTGGCGTTCACCGGTGCGATCGACAGACCGCGCACCGTCACCGAGTCGGCGAATCGTGCGCTGTTGCCCGGCGCGTTGACGGCCGGCAGCTCGGAGATCAGCGACTTGAGGTCGGTGACGTTTTCCTGCCGCAGCTGCTCGCCGTTGATCGCCGAGATGTTGAACGGCACCGTGCTCGCCGACTGCGAGCGCCGCGCACCGGTGACGACGATGCGCTCGGCCGCCGGCGCGCTCTGGCGCTGTGCCTCGGCCTGTTCACGGGCCAGGCGCTGGGCGCGCGCCTCGGCGGTCTCGTTGGCGGGTGCGGCGGCTGAAGGTGATGCCGTGCCGGCGGTCTGGGCCAGGCTGGTGCCGGCCAGGGTGCTGCAAAGGCTGGCCACGGCCAGTGCCAGCAAGGTGGGGGTGGTTCTCATGCGCGGGACTCCTGGGGCGGGGTCGACGGGGCGTCGACGGGCGGGACAACAAACAATGACGGCATGGACGTTGCTGTCCATGTCGCGCCATAGTCCAGTGCGAGCCACCCAGCGCGGGCGCTCGCGTGGCTGTCCCACGCTCTTTTCCAGGGTCCGGTGGCCCATGCCTGCCGGTCGCAAAAGAGTGGCAGCAAAGTCCTGTTGCAGCACTACGGGTTTGCGCGGATCGTTGCGTCGATGCCGCAGCTCGCGCGGGAGCACAGGCGCGGGTGCGCGGCCCTTCAGATGACGCGCGCGCGCCACGCCACGGGATTGGTCCACTGGTTGTCCCGGATGGGCCAAATTGACGCGCTGCGGCAAAACCGTGTCTTGTTGTGACATCGGCAGCCTTGAGGATCCCGTCGCCATGCTGAAACTGAAAGTTGTTGCCGCCAGCCTGGCGGCCGTTGGCTTCGCCAGCCATGTGTTTGCCCAGGCGCCGGCACCCGAGCCGCAGCGCATCACCATCACCGGGTCGAGCATCAAGCGCATTGCGGCCGAAGGGGCGTTGCCGGTGCAGACGATCAGCCGGGACGAGATCGAGCGCCAGGGCATCACCAGCGCGGAACAGCTGGTCGCGACGCTGACGGCCAACGGCACGGGCGCAGACAACCTCTCGTCGAACACCGGTATCGCCAACAACGGCGTCACGGACCGCAACAACAACGGCAACACCAGTGCCAACCTGCGTGGCCTGGGGGCCAGCAGCACGCTGGTGCTCCTGAATGGCCGACGCATCAGCACCCATGGTGCAAAGGGCAATGCCGTCAACCTGAGTTCGATCCCGCTGGCCGCGGTCCAGCGCGTCGAAGTACTCAAGGACGGTGCCAGCGCGATCTACGGCACTGACGCCATTGGCGGCGTCATCAACTTCATCCTGCGCAGCGACTACCGGGGTCTTGAAGTGACCGGATTCGCCGACGTGACCACAGACGGCGGTGGCAACATCTACCGCGGTTCTGTGCTGTACGGGGTCGGCTCTCCGGATCGGCAGGGCTTCAACTTCGTCGCCAGCCTCGCGGTGGACCGCCAGGAGCGGCTCGACGCGCGCGACCGACCCTTCGTCAACGGCCGCCAGCCGGAGCGTGGGTTGTCGCCGGACACCAGCGGCCCGCCGTTTGCCACCCTGCAAACGAGTCCCGGCTCCGCGCTGCCCACGGCGTTCACGCTGCCGACGACGGGGACGCAGACCTACAACCGGGCCAACCTGCTGAGTTTCCAGAGCCGATGTGCCGACGGCTTGCAGATGGGCCAGTACCAGTCGGCGCTCTGGGGCAGCCCGGGCGCCCGGTTCGCGTGCGACTACGACTACGCCGGCCAGCAGGTGTTGATCCAGCCGGTGGAGCGTGCCAACCTGATGGCTCGGGCCGCCTACAAGTTCTCGTCGGACCACACCGCCTTCGTCGAACTCCTGGCCGCCCAGAACACCTCGACCAAGCAGTTCGAGCACAGCCAGATCATCACCAGCGTGGCCGCCGGGAACGCGTACCCGGTGGGCGGTCCGCACTACATCGATCTGACGACGTTCATTCCCTCGTTCAACAACACCAGACCTCTGTCGTACCGCTGGCGTTGCATTCCTTGCGGCAAGCGGACCATCGAAACCGAGAACACGGCCTACCGGGTACTGGTGGGCCTGGATGGGGTGGCCTGGGGCTTCGACTACAAGTTGGGCGCATCGGTCGCGGGCGACAAAGCCGACTCGCTGCTGATCGACGGCTACATGCGCACGGCCGGATTCAATACCTTGCTTGCGACCGGGCGCGTAAACCCGTTCTCCCTCGACGGCAGCCAGACGCCGGCAGTTCAGAGCGAGATCGACGCCGTCAAGGCGTCGGGCACCAAGTTGTTCGGCGGCAAGACCTCGTTGCAGCAGTTCGACGGCACGCTGTCGGGCGAGGTCGCCAAGTTGCCGTTCGGCCCTGTCAATGCGGCGGTCGGCTTCGATGTCCGCAAGGAGACCTATCTCTTCAAGAACGGCCAGACCTCGACCGAGCCGGTGCGCGACGCGCCATTCGACGCCGAGTTCCCCAAGGTATCGCGCGACATCAAGGCCGTCTTCTTCGAGTTGAGCCTGCCGGTCTATCGCAACCTCGAACTGACTGGCGCCGTGCGGCACGACCGCTACAGCGACTTCGGCGACACCACCAACCCGAAGGTCTCGTTCCTCTTCACGCCTTTCGAGCGCATGAAGATCCGTGGCTCGTACAACCGCGGTTTCCGGGCGCCGAGTTTCTTCCAGCTCTACGGCGCCACCAGCGAAGGGCCGGTGCCGGGCAACCTGCGTGACCCGGTCCTGTGCCCGACCGGCAACGAGGGCCTGGACGTCTGCGCGATCCGTCCGCTCGCACGCTCCGGCGGCAACCGCACGCTGATGCCGGAGACCTCCAAGCAGGGCACGTTCGGGATCGTCGTGCAGCCGACCGACTGGCTGTCGGCGTCGCTCGACTACTGGGAGGTCACGCGCAAGGACCGAATCTACGAACTGACTGCGCAGCAGGTCGTGGCCAACTTCACGACTTTCCCTGAGAACCTGGTCCGCGGCACCAATGGCCGCCTGGATGGCCCTGGTGGATTCATCCGTGCCGGTTTCGTCAACGCCGAGGGCGACATCACCCGGGGTTGGGACATCAACGTGTCGGGCAACGGTCGCCTGGGCGCAGGGCGCTGGCGCGCCAGCCTGGACGGCACGTACATCGATGCTTTCAAGTCTCGCGTGTTTGCAACACAGCCCTACGTCAATACCGCTGGACAGTGGAACTCGCGCGATCTGTTCGTGCGCTGGAAGCACCGCTTGAGCTTCACGTACTCGCAGGGCAGCTGGAGCGGAACGCTGGGTCAGAGCTACACCAGTGGTTACTTCGACGAGAAGCCGGTCGGTACGATTCCGCCCGGCTTCAATCCCCGTGTCGAGGCCTACACCGTGTACAACGCGTCGGTCGCATACACCGGGATCAAGAACCTGTCGATCTCTGCCGGCATCAAGAACCTGCTCAACACCGATCCGCCGTTCACGGCCCACAACGTGGACTTCCTTGCCGGTGCAGGCTGGGATCCCCGCGTTGGCGATCCTCGTGGCCGTGCCTTGACCTTGCGCATGACCTATCGCTTCTTCTGATCCACGGCTTGTGCACCACCGGGGCCCCGCGCGGGCCCCGTTTTTCTTGAGCGAGCCCACCGCTGCCCGTGACCCCGCTGCTGAAGAAACTCGCCACGCTGATCCCGACGCTGATCGGGGTCACGCTGGTCGCGTTTTTCATGATCCGGCTGATCCCGGGTGACCCGATCGAGATCATGGTCGGCGAGCGCAGGCTCGATCCGGTCGCCCATGCGGCGCTGATGGCCAAGCTCGGGCTGGACCAGCCCTTGGTGGTGCAGTACTTCCGCTACGTCGGCGAGCTGCTGCAGGGCAACCTGGGCACCAGCATCGTCACCCGCGAGCCGGTGCTGGGGGAGTTCCTGGTGCTGTTCCCGGCGACGATCGAGCTGGCCTTCGCGGCGCTGCTTCTGGCGGTTGTCGGCGGGCTGGCGCTGGGTGTCGCGGCGGCGCTCAAGCGCGGCTCCTGGCTGGACCAGGCGGTGATGGCGCTGGCGACGGTCGGCAACTCGATGCCGGTGTTCTGGTGGGGCCTGATCCTGATCATGTTCTTCTCGGTCGGGCTGGAATGGACACCCGTTTCGGGCCGCGTCGCGATCGAGTACGACATCCCCTTCGTCACCGGCTTCATGCTCGTCGACACCCTGTTGTCCGACGAACCCGGCTCGTGGCGCAGCGCGGTGCTGCACCTGGCGCTGCCGGCCACCGTGCTGGGCACCATCCCGATGGCGGTGGTCGCGCGCATGACGCGCAGCTCGATGCTCGAGGTCCTGCGCGAGGACTACATGCGCACCGCGCGCGCCAAGGGCCTGCCGCCGGGGCGCATCGTCGTCGTGCATGGCCTGCGAAACGCGCTGATCCCGGTGCTCACGGTGCTCGGGCTGCAGGTCGGCGGCCTGCTCGGCGGTGCGGTGCTCACCGAGACGATCTTCTCCTGGCCCGGCATCGGCAAGTGGCTGATCGAGGCCATCGCGCGGCGCGACTACCCGGTCGTGCAGGCCGGCATCCTGGTGTCGGCGCTGACCTTCATCGTCGTCAACCTCGTGGTCGACCTGCTGTACGGCGTCGTCAACCCGCGGCTGCGCGGGGGCGGGCATTGAGCGCCGAGGCCACGCCCCAGCCCCAGCCCTCTCCCGCGCGGCGGGAGGGGGGGCCCGACGTGCCGTCGCCGCTGGGTGAATTCGCACGCGCGTTTGCGGCCAACCGCGGCGCGCTGGTGGCGGCGTTTGTCTTTGCGGCCATCGTCGTGGCCGCGGTGTTTGCGCCGTGGATCGCGCCGCACGACCCGGTGCAGCAGTACCGCGAGCACCTGCTGACGCCTCCGCTGTGGCAGGCCGGCGGGCTCGCGCAGTTCCCGTTCGGAACCGACGAACTCGGCCGCTGCCTGCTGTCGCGTCTGCTGTATGGCGCCCGCGTGTCGCTGCTGATCGGCCTGGCCTCGGTGCTGCTGGCGCTGCTGCCCGGTGTCGCGCTGGGTCTGGTGGCCGCGTTCTTCGAGCGTTATGCGTCGCCGGTGATCATGCGCGCGATGGACATCCTGCTCGCCTTGCCCGGCCTGCTGCTGGCGATCTGCGTCGTCACCATCCTCGGGCCCGGGCTCGTCAACACCGTGATCGCCATTGCCGTCGGCGCGCTGCCGGGCTACGTGCGCCTGACACGCGGCTCGGCGCTGGCCGAGCTGCAGCGCGACTACGTGGTCGCCAGCCGCGTCGCCGGTGCCGGCACGCTGCGCTTGATGTTCGACACCGTGCTGCCCAACTGCATGGCGCCGCTGATCGTCGCCGCGACGCTGAGCTTCTCGTCGGCCATCCTCGAGACCGCGGCGCTGGGCTTCCTCGGCCTGGGGGTGCAGCCGCCGCTGCCGGAATGGGGCTCGATGCTGTCGGCGGCACGCGACTACATCGAGCGGGCGCCGTGGGTCGTCACGATCCCGGGGCTGACCATCCTGGTGACCGTGCTGACGATCAACCTGATGGGCGACGGCCTGCGCGACGCGCTGGACCCCAAGCTGCGCCAGGCGGCCTGATGGCGCTGCTCGAGATCCGCAACCTGCGCGTGCGCTTCGGCGGCTTCACGGCCGTCGACGGTGTCGACTTCTCGGTCGAGCCCGGTGAACTGCTGGGCATCGTCGGCGAGTCCGGCTCGGGCAAGTCGGTGTCGATGATGGCGCTGATGGGCCTGATCGACGCCCCCGGTGTCGTCAGCGCCGACGCGCTGCGCTTCGACGGTCGCGACCTGCTGGCGATGGCGCCGGTCGAGCGCCGACGCATCATCGGCCGCGAGATCGCGATGGTGTTCCAGGACGCGCTGAACAGCCTGAACCCCGCCCACCGCGTCGGCGACCAGGTGCGCGAGGTTCTTCGCCTGCACCTGGGGTTGAAGGGTGCGGCGCTGGAATCGCGGGTGCTCGAACTCTTCGAGCAGGTCGAGATCCCCGACGCCCGGCGCCGGCTCGACGCCTATCCGCACCAGATGAGCGGTGGCATGAACCAGCGCGTGATGATCGCGATGGCGATGGCCTGCAAGCCGCGCCTGCTGATCGCCGACGAGCCGACGACGGCGCTCGACGTCACGATCCAGGCCCAGGTGATGGCGCTGCTGCAACGCCTGCAGCGCGATCAGGGCATGGCACTGGTGCTGATCACGCACGACCTGGCGGTGGTGGCCCAGATGGCGCGCCAGGCCAGGCACCGGCTGGCGGTGATGTACGCCGGCCAGGTGGTCGAGCAGGGCACGCTGCCGGCGCTGTTCGACGCGCCGCGCCACCCCTACACCGAGGCGCTGCTGGCGGCCTTGCCCGAGCACAGCCGCGGCGCCACGCGCCTGAACGCGCTGCCCGGCATCGTGCCCGGCCGCCACGACCGTCCCACCGGCTGCCTGCTCGCGCCGCGTTGCCGCTACGTGCAGCCGCGCTGCGTCGGCGAGCGTCCGCCTTTGGCCCACGACGTGCGCTGCTTCTTCCCGCGGCCGAACACAAACAACGGGGCCCACGATGTCTGATCCCGCGGTCGTGATGCAGGCCCAGGGCCTGGCGCGGCACTACCGCGTGGGGGGCGGCGGCTTTGCCAAGGCCTCGACCGTGCGGGCGCTCGACGGCGTGTCGTTTTCACTGTCTGCCGGGCGCACGCTGGCCGTGGTCGGCGAATCGGGCTGCGGCAAGAGCACGCTGGCGCGCCAGCTGACCCTGATCGAGCCGCCCACGTCGGGTCGGCTGCTGATCGACGGCCAGGACGCCGCGGCCTCGCACCCGCCGCCGCTGGCGCTGCGGCGGCGCGTGCAGATGGTGTTCCAGAACCCCTATGCGTCGCTGAACCCGCGCAAGAGCATCGCCCAGGCCCTGGCCGAGCCGCTGGTCATCCACACCGCGCTGTCGACCGGCGAGCGGCAGGCCCGGGTCGCCGCGATGCTCGAGCGCGTCGGCCTGCGGCCCGAACATGCGCAGCGTTACCCGCACATGTTCAGCGGCGGCCAGCGCCAGCGTGTGGCGGTGGCGCGGGCGATGATGCTGGACCCGGCCATCGTCGTCGCCGACGAGCCGACCTCGGCGCTGGACCTGTCGATCCAGGCCCAGATCCTGAACCTGTTCATGGACCTGCAGGTGGCCACCGGCACGGCCTATGTCTTCATCTCGCACAACCTGTCGGTGGTGGAGCATGTCGCGCACGACGTGGCCGTGATGTACCTCGGCCGCATCGTCGAGCAGGGGCCCAAGGCGCAGGTCCTCGGCACGCCCCAGCATCCCTACACCCAGGCCCTGCTGTCGGCCGTGCCGACCTTGCGCGCGCAGGACGAGCGCCAGCGCATCCCGCTGGTCGGCGAGCCGCCAAGCCCGCTGAACCCGCCCGCCGGATGTGCCTTCCACACCCGCTGCCCGCGGGCCGTCGCGCGCTGCCGCAGCGAGGTGCCGGCGCTGCGCACGGTGGTCGGACGCGAGGTGGCCTGCCACCTGGCGGGCACGCCTTGAGGGCCCGCTGCGCACCATGATCCCGGACGATCAGGCCCTGGCCCACGCGCTGCGCGACGCCGTGCTCGCGCTGGACTTCGGCGCCACGCCCGATGCCTGGGCCGGCCAGAAGCCGGTGGCGCTGGCCAGTGGCTTCCCGAGCCTGGATCTGGCGCTCGTGGTGTTCCGCCCCGGCGGGCGTGGGCCGGTCGGTGCCAACGTCCTGTTCTCACGCGAGCATCCGCAGGGTCACGTGGCGACGGTCGCGCCGGGCTTTGGCGGGCTGGTCGGCCTGCGGTTTGTCGCCGACCTGCGTGGCGGGCCGCAGAACGATTCGCTGGCCTGGATGCCGGGGGCGGACTGGGGGTCGCTGTCGCTGCGGCCGCTGTGGCCGATCGATGCCCATCCGGGAACGGCGGCCCTGCCCCGGTTCGTCGCACCGTACCCGGCCTCGCTGGTCAAGCTGTTGGTCGCGGTGGGTGTCGCGATGGCCGTCGATGCCGGGCTTTCGGCATGGCCGGCCGCGCTGGAACCGATGATCGTCGTCAGCAGCAACGAGGCGACCGACGAGTGTGTCGCGCTGCTGCACCGCGTCGGCCTGCTGCCGGCCGAGTTGAACCGGCGCCTGGACGCCCACGGCCTGCCGACCCTGCAACTCAACGACACCACGGCCGCAGGCGGCTGGCGCAATGCCGACGGCGCCGGCGTCGGCCATCTGCACATGACGGCCTGGGACACGGTGCGCCTGCTCTGGCTGCTCGATGCCGACGCGCCGCCCGCGCCCTGGCTCAGCCCCGGCGCACCGCCGCTGCTGAGCCCGTCCAGCCGCGATCGCCTGCGCCAGGTGCTGCAGGGCCAGCAACTCAACGAGATCCTCAGCGCCGGCTCGCTCCGTCGCCTGCCCGGTGCCGTGCCCGGTGGCCCGGACGCACCGGTCTTCGCGCACAAGACCGGCACCACCGACAACTACGCCAGCGACGCCGGCATCTGGCGCGACCCGTCCAGCGGCCTGCACGCCATCGTCGCGGTGCTGACGACCCTGGGCCGGCGCTACGCGTCGCATCCCGAGGCCGCAACGACCTGGCGGCTGCAGAGCCTGGGGGCGGCGGTGCACCAGGTGGCACTTGCGGCGGCCAAAGCCTGATGCACCTCCGGGCTGACCGCACCTGGGTTGAAATGCGCTCGCTCAACGGGAGGTGAGGCATATGTCGAGGGTCCTGCGTTCGTTTGCCGCTGTGCTGGCCCTGCTGGGCGCCGTCGCGCTGGGTGCCTGCGCCTCGTGGCCGGAGACACCCGCATTGCCCGAGGTGGCACAGCCGGTGCTGGCCAAGGCCAAGGCCGGCGATGCCGAGGCGATGGAGGCCATCGGCCAGCTGTACCACTACGGCGACGCTGGAACGCCTCGCAACCTGGCGGTCGCGTTCTCCTGGTACCTGCGGGCTGCCGAGCGGGGCCTGGGCTCGGCGCAGGATTACGTGGGCATGTTCCACGCCGGCGGTCTGGGTGGGGCCAAGGCGGACTGCGGCGATGCCATTCGCTGGTTCGAACGTGCGGTCGCCTCGGGTTGGGGCCATTCGCGCAACAACCTGGCCTGGATGCTCGCCACCTGCGACGACGCGCGCTGGCGCGACGGAGCCCGGGCCTTGTCCCTCGTCCAGGCCCTGATTGCGCAAGACGGCCCCGGCCCGGATTCGCTCAGCACCCTGGCTGCCGCGTTTGCCGAAATCAAGGACTACGAGCGTGCCGCCGCCGCGATGGCCGAATCGTTGCGGGCGATGGAGGCCGATGCGGGCGCCTCGCCGCAGGCCGTGCGCAATGCGCGCCAGCGACTCGAGGCCTACCGCGCCGGCAAACCCTGGCGAGGCATCGCGTTTGCCGAGCCGGAGGTCTATTCCGAGCCCACGAAGTGAGGCCGGTGGCATGAGCCGCGACCCGTGGTGCATTCCGCCACTGCCCCCCGGCAGCACCGTCGGCATCGTCGCGCCGGCCGGACCGGCGGATGCCGACGGGGTCGCGGCGTTGCCGGCGCTGTATGCGCGCCACGGCCTCAAGGCGAAGATCTTCCCCGGCTGTTCGGCGCGTTGGCCGGAGGTGGACTACCTGTCGGGCGACGACGCCACGCGACTGGCCGACCTGCATGCGGCGCTGGCCGATCCTGAAGTTGCAGTGCTGCATGCGCTGCGCGGGGGCTACGGCTGCATGCGGCTGCTCGACGCCGTCGATGCCGGACGGGTGCGCCGGGCCGGCAAGTGCCTGATCGGCTACAGCGACCTGACCGCCCTGCATGCGTTGTGGGCGCGCGAAGGGCTGGCCAGCCTGCATGCGCCGATGCCGGCTTCGGACCTGCTTTTGCCTGGCCACGAGGCCGATGCCGATGCGTTCTTTGCGGCGCTGGCGCGGGGTTGGCAGGCCGGCGATGTGCTGTCCCCAACGGCTGAACGGAGTGGCCAGGTCGACACCCAGCCCTTGCGTGTGCCGGGGATCTGCGAGGGTCGGCTGGTCGGTGGCAACCTGAGCCTGGTGGCGGCGCTGCTGGGCACGCCCTGGGCCTGGAGGACCGAAGGCGCGGTGCTGTTCCTCGAGGACGTGAGCGAGTCGCTGTACCGCGTCGACCGGCTGCTGACGCAGCTGCGTCTGGCCGGGGTGCTGGAGGCGGTGGCCGGCTTCGTGCTCGGAAGCTTCACCGAAAGCGACTCGCCGCTGGCCTTGCTGGAGCGCACGCTGCTGCCGCTGGGCAAACCGCTGCTCGGGGGCTGGCCCAGCGGACACGGGACGCCGAACCGGGCGCTGCCGATGAACCTGCGGGTGCGGCTGGACGCCAGCGCCGGCACGCTGAGCCTGCTTTGACGAGCCTTCGCTGCGGCGGGCGAAAATCGCGGCCATGACCGCCAGAACACTCGCCGAACTCGGCCCTGCCGTGGCCCGGACTGAACTGCACAGCCTGCCGCTGATCGCGCGGGGCAAGGTGCGCGACCTGTACGCCGTCGGTGCCGACCGGATGCTGATGATCGCGAGCGACCGCCTCTCGGCCTTCGACGTCGTGATGAAAGACCCGGTGCCCGGCAAGGGCCGGTTGCTGACCCAGACCGCGCTGTGGTGGTTCGAGCAGCTGCGCGACGGGGTGCCCAACCACCTGACCGGCGCGGCGCCCGAGAGCGTGGTGGCGCCCGACGAGGTGGCGCAGGTGCGCGGCCGCGGCATGCTGGTCAAGCGCCTGACGCCACTGCCCTGCGAGGCCGTGGTGCGCGCCTTTGTCGTCGGCTCCGGGCTGAAGGAATACCGCGCCAGCGGCACCGTCTGCGGCATCGCGCTGCCACCGGGCCTTCAGCCCACGGACCGCCTGCCCGAACTGATCTTCACCCCCGCGACCAAGGCCGCGGTGGGCGACCACGACGAGAACATTCCGTTCGAACGGCTGGCCGGGCTGATCGGCGTCGAGCGCGCGACCGAGGTGAGGGCGGTGTCGCTGCGGCTGTTCCAGGCCGCGTCGGACCTGGCAGCCGCACGCGGCATCGTGCTGGCGGACACCAAGTTCGAGTTCGGCTTGGACGAAGACGGACGCCTGACGCTCATGGACGAGATCCTGACACCGGACTCGTCGCGCCTGTGGCTGGCAGACGAGCTGGCCCAGGGCCGCATCGTCGCGCTCGACAAGCAGCCGCTGCGCGACTGGCTCGCAGGCACCGGCATCACCGGCGGCCTGGAGCAGGCGGCGCTGGATCTGCCGGAGCACGTGATCCTCGCGCTGCACGAGCGCTACGCACGGGCGCATCGGATGCTCACCGGGCAGGAGTTGGCCTGATGCTGGTCAGTCATCGAATCACCGGCTTCGGCCCCGGGCCACGCCTCGTCGTCACCGGCGCGGTGCACGGCAACGAGACGCACGGCACGCTCGGCATCCGGCGCGTGCTGGGCGAGATCGAACGCGGCGAGCTCGTCATCGCCCGCGGGCTCGTGACCTTCGTGCCCGTGACCAACCCCAAGGCCTTCGCCCTGGGCCAACGCAACGGTGACCGCAACCTCAACCGCCGCCTGCGGCCCAGTGCCGAGCCGCAGGACAACGAGGACCGCATCGCCAACGTGCTGTGCCCGCTGCTCGCCGACCACGACGTGCTGCTCGACCTGCACAGCTTCCGCAGCCCGGGCCGGCCCTTCGTGATGCGCGGTCCGGTCGACAACGATGGCCCGCTGGAACCCTTTGGCCATGCCGCAGCCGAGGCCCGGCTGGCGGCGCATGTCGGCGTCGACCGGGTTGTCGAGGGCTGGCTGGCGGCCTATGCCGATGGCGTGCAGCGCCGCCGCGCGATGGCCCTGACCCCGGGCGCGGTGCATGAGGACCCGGCCTACGGCGTCGGCACGACCGAGTACATGCGTTCGGTCGGCGGCTATGGCGTGACGCTCGAGTGTGGCCAGCACGACGACCCGGCCGGCCCCGAGGTGGCCTACCGCGCGATCCGCCAGACGCTGGCCCTGCTCGGCCTGGTCGACGCGCCGCTGGAGCCGCCGCCGCCGCGCTTTGACTGTCTGACCCTGGCCCGGGTCGTCGACCGCCATGCCGAAGGCGACCGCTTCGTGCGTGCCTGGACGAGCTTCGATGCGCTGGCCGCCGGCGAGCTCATCGCCGTGCGCGCCGACGGCTCCGAGCTGCGCGCCGAGGCGCCCGGGCACATCGTCTTCCCCGACCCCAGTGCGCTGCCCGGCCACGAGTGGTTCTACCTTGCGGAGCGCAGCCGAAGACCGTTGGTATGAGTGCCGGGCCGGCCCCGGTGGCGCACCGGTGACACGAAGCAACTTGATCGCTGGCACGTAACGCCAGCGACGCGCGTCCCCTGTCCAGGCGACGTTTTCCCCTCCGCAGAGGGGTTGAAGGCCTGGACCGCGAAAAACATCATGTCGCCCTGGCTGTGGCGCTTTGTGACGCTTGCAGGGCACGCTCCGAAGTGAAGGCGACAAGAACATGAAATTCCAGGAAGCACGCGAAGGCGACTACCGCATCTTCGTCGGCGCACTCGAGGCGCCCAAGGGCGATGGCTACATTGCCGCGCTGGTCGTCAAGCGCCAGTCCGAAGGCGGTGTCGAGACGATGACCCAGCGCGAGGCCTTCCGCGACGACGCATTGGCCTGCGGCTACCGATGGCCGAGCGCCGAGGCTGCGGTGCGCTATGCGATGCAGCGCGCCCGCGAGATGGTGCGCTCACGCAGCCCGATGCTCGCCTGCTGAAGCCAGCATCGCCGCCACCGGTGCGGCGGCGTTCAGCGGCACCAGGTCCAGCGCCGGTTGTTCGCGCCGGATGACGCGGAACAGCTCGTCGGCGAAGGCGTGGCCGACATGGGGCACGCCGGCAAAGTCCAGTTCGGCGCGTGCAAACTCTGCCAGCCGTGCCGCTGCACGCCGGGCATCGGCGCGCGAGGTCAGGCCGACCCCGGGGCCGGTCAGCAAGGCCAGCGGGACCCGCGTGCGGTCGAATGCCAGACCCGAATCGCCGATGCTGTGTGCGGCCAGCACCGCATCGAGCCGGCGCGGACTGTCCAGGGCGATCGAGAAGTAGACCGACGTCCCGGGCCGCGACGCCTGCGGCAGCGCCCGTGTCGGCGACCAGGGCTGGTCCTTCCAGGGCAGGCACTGGAAGGCACTGGTGTTGGCGTGGACCTGGAACACGTCGGCCAGTTGCGACGCAAAGAAAAGGCCGCGGCCGCAGTGCCGGTCTGGCGCGCTGGTGAGCTTGCCCTTGGCGAGCTCGAGCATCGCGACGGCCGGTTCGTCAAGGAGCGGAAAGTCGCGCGCGATGCGGTCGAACAGGCCGCAGCCGTTGTCCGAGACGAGCAGCTGGGCGTGCATCGCGGTCTGGCGCAGCGACACCGTGACCTGGGTTCCGTGACTGTGCTCGGAGGCGTTGTTGACGAGTTCGGTGAACGCGTGCTGCACGATGCGTGCCGTTTCCGGAGGCAGTGCAAAGTGGGGTGCGAAGTCGCGGCGCCAGGCCCGCGCTTCGTCCAGGCCCGGCAGGCCGTAGCTCATCACGACCTGGCGCAAGGCGCCGGGCGCGAAGCGCATCTTGGGGCCCCGCCCTTCGATCGTCAGCCACTGAGCCGCGGCCAGTTGTCGCAGCCAGTGCAGGGCGCTGCGCCGGCTGACGCCCAGGTGCGCCGCCAGCGCTTGCGGCAGTGCGTTGCCGTGCTGGGCGATGGCCGGCGTGATCCATTGCGTCAGGCTGGCCAGGGGCGTGCGGCGGGAGGCGTTCATGGCTCGGGTGGTGAAGGAGACAGTCGAGTCGTCAGTCTGACGTGACTTCATTCCAGGCTTGAGCCGGAAAAGACCGCAAAAGACCTGCCAAACTAGAATTTCGTCCGGTTTCATCCCCCCGCCCGCAGGAGTCCCCCATGCCCTTGGTTTCGATGCGCCAGTTGCTCGATCACGCTGCCGAGAACGGCTACGGAATTCCGGCCTACAACGTCAACAACCTCGAGCAGGTCCAGGCGGTGATGCAGGCGGCCAACGAGGTCGGCGCGCCGGTGATCCTGCAGGCCAGCGCCGGTGCCCGCAAGTACGCCGGCGAGAGCTTCATCAAGCACCTGATCCAGGCCGCCACCGAGGCCTGGCCGCACATCCCGCTGGTGATGCACCAGGACCACGGCACCAGCCCCAAGATCTGCCAGGGCGCCATCGGTCTGGGCTTCGGCAGCGTGATGATGGACGGCTCGCTGATGGAGGACGGCAAGACGCCGGCCTCGTTCGACTACAACATGCAGGTCACGCGCAAGGTCGTCGACATGGCCCATGCGGTCGGCGTCACGGTCGAGGGCGAACTCGGCTGCCTGGGCAACCTGGAGACCGGTGATGCCGGCGAGGAGGACGGTGTCGGCGCCGAAGGCAAGCTCGACCACAGCCAGATGCTGACCGATCCCGAGGAGGCCGCCGTCTTCGTCAAGGCGACGCAGCTCGACGCGCTGGCCATCGCCATC
>Ga0209985_10002890_pt1 | contig 15111 bp, 10 predicted proteins | sample NOAtaG_FD_187305 | JGI IMG/M metagenome (GOLD analysis project Ga0209985, IMG submission 187305) | Freshwater lake microbial communities from Lake Erie, under a cyanobacterial bloom - NOAA_Erie_Diel6S_1000h metaG (SPAdes) (version 2) | ecosystem: Environmental > Aquatic > Freshwater > Lake ...
CGAACGACCCAGACTCCACGCTCACCATGCGCTCCGACTCCGCACCCATCCGACGCCTCACGAACTACTGGAAGATCGAGGCGGGCAACGCCGTGCTCATTCCTGCGATCGCCGTCTACTTCGTGCTGCGTTCCGGAGCGACGATCACCCCTGCCCTCGTGCTGTCTGGGCTTGCGTGCTCGTTCCTTCTCGTGATCGGCACGATCGTGCTGCGGATGATGCTCCGCAAGGCGCGCGGCGAGCCCAATCCGACCAAGGGCCGGATCGCCCTGCTCGCCTGGATGCGTTGGCCTGCGATCGGCCTCTGCGTGGCCGCCGCGGTCGCCCTCGGGGCCCAGTGCATCGCCGATGGCGTGCAGTTGGACGCCCGGTTCGTGGCTCCCGCGATCCTGCTTCTCCTTGCGGTGCTCGAGTACATCAACTACTACCACTTCCAGCTGCAGCACTTCGACCACGCGCCCGACTGGCAGCGGCTCGTCTCGGGCCGCGGGTTCCGACGATCGCATCTCGCGCGGGAAATCGATCGCTGGAAGCGCGAGCGACGCGGAGCCTAGTTCTTCGACTCAGGGAACCGCGCCGTCTCCTTGCCTTCGGCGTCGTAGAGGATGATCGCGGGACTGTCGTTCTCGTCGACCTGGAGCATCAGCCTCTGTCGGCCTTGCGAATCGTTGACGGAGATGCCGGCCATCTTCGTCGTCGCGACCATTCCGATACGACCGCGCTGCATCCCTTGGAACCGAACCAGCTCCTTCACATCGGGGTCGTTCAGATCGGGCTCGCCGTCCTTCGCAGCCTCGACCTTCCTTGCGCCGCGGAAGACCGCATCCATGTCGACCAAGGGGCCGCTCGGCGGCTGCTTGAGCACGAACTCGGCGACCTGGGTGCCGTCCGGCGCAACGCCGGTCGCGATCACAGCCGCCTCAAGCGGGTAGTCGCGGTAGTCGAGCGACAGCATCGTATGGCTCTCGCTTGCCGCGTATCCACCGACCTCGTTGCCCTTCGGGTCGAGCATGATGAGTCCCGCCATTCCCGGCGGCACCGTGCGCTCGAACTCCTGGCCGGCAAACGGCGCCTTCGGAAGCTCATGACTGATGATGTAGCGACGGACACCGTCGGGGCCGGCGACATTGATGCGCTCGACGGTGATCTCGCCGAAGCGGACGGGCTCCTTCATGCCGTCGGTTGCGGCGGGCTTCGCAGCGGACTGCATGCCGAGCATCAGTCCCGCGCCGACGGTCGCGGCCAGCGCGAGCGTGCAGGCCTGCATGAACCGCATCTGACGGCGAAGGCCTGCGATGTCGGCGGCATCGCTTGCGAATCCTGCGGATGTGGAGGCGTACTGACTCATGTCTTGGGATCCTTCTTGATGAGATATGCGGGCTTGAGGGTGTGATTTGCGGAAACCGCGGCGAAGCCCTACTGAGGCCGCGCGACCTGGATCGCCTGCACGACGCGGCCGTAGACCCAGCCGAAGCCGCGGGCGACCCAGAGCGTTCCGGTCATGAGCGCGAGGCCGAGGATGAAGAGCGGCACCACCGCCAGCCCGGAGAGCGTGCCGTCTCCGTCGGGGCCGGAGAGAAGCGTCCCGAACAGCTGGATCTCGAAGTCGCTGTCGCCCGGGTTGCGGAACATCGGCAGACCGAGGAGGTAGAAGACCGGCGTCGCAAGGAGCGACAAACTGACGCAGAAGAGCGTGAAGGTGACGGTGAAGAAGACGATGCTGACGGGCAGATTGCCCACGAGGTAGCCAAGCGACATCCAGCTGCGCACATCGCGCAGCCAGCAGCCGATGCGCTTCCAGAACCCGACCTGCGCAAGGCCTGCGACGGGCTGCGCGCGACGCGGCATGCGCACCCGGAGGAAGAACTCGACGACCTTGCCCTCGAACAGGCTCAGGCCACGGACGCTCGCGAGAAGCAGTACGAGGAGCGGCAGTCCGAGCACCGTCGGCATCAGCCCGATCGCGAGCGTGCCGAACGAGACGGCGAAGGAGAAGTAGAACAGCGCGAGCGCGAGTCCGATCCCGCCGAAGTAGAGCAGCGCGCCCCACGCGGCGGACTGTGCCCAGACGCCGATGACGGGAATGGCTGCGAGTCCGTAGCGAGCGCCTGCATCGGGCGGTGCGCCCGGCGGCAGCGGCCGCGGCCGCGGCGACGCGCCCTCCGACACGATCACGCCCCCACCGCTGCTCTCGCGATAGGCGTGCGCGACTTCCGCGGGAGTGCCGTACGCGGCGATCGCGCGTTCTGCGGGAGTGCCGGCCTCGATCGCGGCGCGGAGATGGACCTCCGCGTCGACGAGTGCGTCGTGCCTGAGCGCGGGGTCGGACCCATCGAGCGCTGCGGCGAGTTGCGAGACATAGACGCGCACGGGATCGGCTCCCGCGGCCTGCTGGGGGATGCGCTCATCGGCGGACATCGATCTCTCCTAGAACCTTGTTGACCCATCGGTTGGTGTTGCGCCAGGTCGCGACCCACGAGCCAAGCACGCGCTTGCCGTCGGGGGTGAGCGTGAAGCACTTGCGCGCGGGCCCCTCGTTGGAGGGCACGAGCGTGCTGCGAATCAGGCCGTCGGCCTCCATCGTGCGGAGCATCGGATAGAGGGTTCCCTGCTTGAAGGAGAGGCCTTCGGGGGCCTCGTCGGCGAGGCGCCGCCCGATCTCGTAGCCGTGGATCGGCTCGTCGGCGCCCGCGATCGTCGCAAGGACGACGAGCCAGGCGGTTCCGACGCTCAGGTCGCGTTCGATCTTGTTGGGTAGGTCGGGTGGCATGGGCATGGTAGTAGTGTAGCCTCTACACTACTTGGGGAAATCCACAACCTCGATTTCATCGATTCCCAGGTTCCCGCGCAGGCCACCCGCCACCGTCGACCCGCTCCCGTGCCTTGCGCGCCGGCTGCCCGGCGACCGATGGCCACCTGCGCGCGCGGAGGACCTCCTCGCGATGCCGACATCCTTCAGGCGAGGCCTGCGGGGCGCAGAGGTGGTAGGTTGCGCCGGTCAAGATGCAACGCGTCCGCCGAGTTCTCCTCGCCGCGCTCCTGTCCGCGCTTCTGCCCGCGTGCGGGCACGGTGGGGCGCGAACCTCGCCCACGCCCTCGCCCTCGCCCACGCCCGCTGCCCCTCCGCTCGCCAAAGCGCCGCCCTCCCTCAGGCCCGGAACCAGATTGCTCCTGAAGTTTCCCGAGCTTCCTCCGACGCTCTACGCCATGCAGTCGGGCACGGACTCGCCGACGCAGCTGTGCATCGAGCTTCCCGACAACTACACCCCGGAGCGGAAGTTCCCGCTGTTCGTCTTTCTCTACGGAGGGCACGGCGGCCCGGGTTCCGGCGCCGGACGCGGGCAGGAGATCATGGAGCGCCGCGACTGCATCTTCGTGAACCTGCCGCTCTTCAAGACGCGGCTCGACTCAGAAGGTCCCGCGAAGGGCATGATGATCACCACGGAGGCGGACGGCGAACTGATCTCGCGCGCGTACACCGCGATGCTGCGGAGGATCTACGACACCATCCCGAACATCGACACCGACCGCAACATCGTCGGCGGGATGTCGAACGGAGCGCATTCGATCGTGGCCATGTTCGAACATGGCGACCCATCTCTCACGGCCCTGTTCCAGAACCTCATCCTGATCGAGGGAGGCTTCCACGCGGCGAAGGATCTCTCCCGCTACCGCGGCAAGAGCGTGCTCTTTCTCTACGGCGACTACGCGGGACAGGACGACTGGCTCGGCCGCAGGATGCGCGAGCAGTTGCCGAGATTCGTCGCGCGATTCACCGAGCAGGCCGCAGCCGAAGCGCTCGATGTGACGGGGATCGAGATGAAGGACACGGGCCACGACATGCCGAGGCGGTTTGACGCCGATGTGAAGCTTTGGGTGGACGCACGGCTGGCCGAGAACCGACGACGGGCGACGCCAGGTGGATCTGGCTGCGCGCCGATGGCCTTCCCGTCTCCATGGCGAACAACCCACGCCGTGTCGGAGGCTGGTGGGCGATCGGCCCGGTGTACACCCCGCCCGAACACCGCGGCCACGGCTACGCCTCAGGGGTGGTCGCCCACGCGAGCGGGCTCGCCCTCGCGAGCGGCGCACCCGGCTGCACGCTGTTCACCGACCTCTCGAACCCGATCTCGAACCGCATCTACGAGCGGCTCGGGTACAGGCGGGTCGGAACCTGCGCGACACTGCAGTGGTGATTCGCCGGAGCGCGTGGCTTCGGAGGAGCATCGCCACGGAAGCCGCACTCACTTAGGAAGCGGCTCGGATGCGGTCGTGTCGCGGATGAACAGGAGGCCGTCGAAGGCGTTCGCCGGCGTCACCTGCATCGGCCCGTACTCGGGCGAGTAGACGGCGCCGATGAAGTGGAAGTCGAATGGCCTCGCGAGCGATGCTGCGAGCGCTCCGCCCGATTCGCAGAAGTCGATGACCCCCATCGGCAGGCAGAGGCGCGCCGCGGCGTTCGCGAAGAAGGTCGCGGGCGACGAGTCGATGGTGAAGACTCCGGGCCGGCCGTCGGGCGACGCAGATCGGAACGAGCCCGCGTAGAACTCGGTGCCGATCACCCGGTAGCCCTCGCCAAGGCTGTCGCGCAGGTAGCCGCCCGCCACCTTGCCGTTCGTGATCGTGCCACGGGCGGCATGTCCGTTGTGCGCCCAGAAGATCCCGCGCGCATCGGCGCCTTCGATGGCGAGGATCGCCTCGGCGTTTTCCGCCATCGCGCGGTCGCGGGTCTCGGAGGGGTCGGGCGCGAGATCGGCCGGCGGCACCGTGGCGATGACTCGGTCGAGCCACGGCTTCACGGTCTCGTCGCCGTCGACGATCATCTCGATGTTGGCGAGCGGATCGGCCTTCACGACATTCTGCTCTGCGATCCGGACCGTGAGGAGGTGGTGCGCGCGTTCGCGCGGCGAGAGCCCGCTGGCGGGCGCCTGCTCGAACCGCGTGCGCATGCGGTCGAGTCCCGCGAGGATCTTCTTCCGGAGCGCCGCGGTCGGCGAGTAGTCGACGACCGACTTCGTGTCGTATGCCTCGATCAGCTTCTGGAACACGCCGATGTATGTCTCGAAGTCGGTCTTGAGCGCGGCGAGTTCGGCGCCTGCGTCGGCTCCGAGCGCGCGCGCCGACCGCGCGAGCGCTTCATGGATCGCCTGCGAGTCCTGCATGTCGACGCCGCGGAATACGACCCGCGGAGTTCCAGCCGAAGCGTTGATCGCCCGCAGCCGCTCCATGAGTGCCGCCAGTTCGCGGTTCTTCCAGACCCCCGCGCGAAGCGCCTTGAGGCCTGAAACCGCGTCGCCGCCCTGCCCCGTCAGATACCTGTCGAGCGCCGAACCCCGCACGAACTCATCCTCGAGGAGGAAGACCACGGTCCCTCGGGACTGCGCCGCCAGTTCGAGCACGATCGCCGCGCGGGCCTCGTTGACCTCCTTGGTGCCGTGCGTTGCCTCTCCGAGCCCAACGAGCCGAGTCTGAGGGGCGTCGATCCATGCCGGCAGTGCCGCCACCGACCGCGCGTCGAGTCGGCCGGTGCGGGCGTCGATCCCGATCGGCCGCAGGGCGTTCTCGAGGTCGACCTGCCCGTCAGCGAGCGGACTCGCGAGGCCGGGAACATCGCCGCAGGGCGTCTTCGTCGAGGGTACGGAGCAGCCGACGGAGAGACATGGCGGTGCCAGGAAGCTGAGGAGGAGAAGTGAAGAGGAGAGCGAGGGCGAGCGTGAAAGGCGGCGCATTCCTGCTGCTTGGGTGGGCCGCCGAGTTTCTTTCACAGATTGATCCAATTGCAATCGCCTGACCGAGACTCCGTTCTACCGACGTCAGAGTCGAGTCCCATCGATGGTTCTTCCCATGCACCCGCTTGCGCTCCTCCTCTGTCTTCTAGCCACCTCGCCGCAAGGCGTGCCCGAAACTCGAGCCGACAAGGGCGAAACAGACACCGTCGCCCAAGGCCCGCTCGCGCCGCCTTCGCCGCGCGACGCCCGCATGCTCGGCGTAGGCACGCATGTCGCGGACGCGGATGGTCGCGATCTTGACGGCGCGCAGCGCGGCTGGCGCTCCGGTCGCGGCGAGAAGGCGACCGTGATCGCGCTCACGAGCATCACCTGCCCGCTCTGCCGAAAGTTCGGCCCGTCGCTCGCGCGCGTCGAGGCGGCGTACCGCGAGCGTGGCGTGAAGTTCGTGTTCGTGAATGTGAGCGGGACCGACGCAGCGCCCGACATGCGCAAGCAGGTCGCGGACCTCGGATTCAAGGGCCTCTATCTCGACGACTCGGAGCAGCGCATCGCCGCGTGCCTCGGCGCACGGACCACCACCGAGGTGTTCGTGATCGATGCCGGCAACACGCTTGTGTACCGCGGTGCCGTCAGCGACCAGTACGGCGTGGGATTCGCGCGCGACGAGCCGCGGGTCCGCTACCTCGAGGAAGCGCTCGATGCCGTGCTCGCCGCCCGTGCGCCGGCGGTCCGAGCGACCAACTCGCCCGGATGCGCGATCGAGCCGTCGAAGGCCTCCACGCCCGCGACGGCCGAGACGATCACCTACTCGCGCGACATCGCGCGCATCATCCAGAACAACTGCGTCGAATGTCACCGTGCGGGCGGCGTCGGACCGTTCGCGCTCGACTCGTTTGAATCGGTCTCGCGCCGCGCGAACATGATCCGCGCCGTCACGCAGGAAGGCACCATGCCGCCGTGGTTCGCGGCGCCGCTCCCCGATGCGAAGGGCCACAGCCCGTGGTCGAACGACCGCTCGCTGAGCGACGAGGAGAAGCGCGCGATCGTGGCGTGGATCGAGGCCGGAAAGCCCGAGGGAGACCGCGCGGACCTGCCGCTGCCGCGAATCCATCCCGACGGCAAGTGGACGATCGGGCAGCCCGATGCGGTCTTCCAGTTGCCGGAGCCCATCGCCATCAAGGCGGAGGGCACGATGCCCTACCAGAATGTGCTCGTGCCGACGAATCTCACGCAGGACCGCTGGGTCAAGGCCGTGCAGATCGTGCCGACCGATCCGGCGGTCGTGCACCATGTGCTCGTGTTCGTGCTCGACGAGGAGACTGCGAACGATCCCGTGGCCCGCAGGCGGCTTGGCGCGGACGAGGCGGGCGGGTACTGGGCGGCGTATGTGCCCGGCAACGACTCGTATGTCCTCGACGATGGCTTTGCTCGGCGGCTTCCCGCGAAGTCGTCGCTCCTCTTCCAGATCCACTACACGCCGAACGGCAAGGCGACCGAGGACCAGCTCAAGCTTGGCGTGGTCTTCACCGACGAGACGCCCAAGCATCTCGTGCGCACGGCATCGGTCGTCGACCGGCGCATCTCGATTCCGCCGGGCGCGGAGAACCACAGGGAATCAGGCGAGTTACGCGTGCCCGCGGACGCGAAGATCCTCGCCTTCATGCCGCACATGCATGTGCGCGGCAAGGCCTACCGATACGAGATCGAGCTTCCGACCGGCGGCGGGCGGCGCATGCTCCTCGACATCCCGAACTACGACTTCAACTGGCAGCTGCGGTACGAACTGCGCGAGCCGCTCGATGTGCCGAAAGGCTCAGTGATCCACGGTACCGCGTGGTACAATAACAGCGCGAACAACCCTGCGAACCCCGACCCGAAGCAGACGGTGCGCTGGGGCCCGCAGACCGACGACGAGATGATGCTCGGGTACATCGAGTACTACCTTGAGAACGACGATCCGACGAGGCCCGATGATCTCGCGCGGGGCAGCACGCCGCGGCGCGGATTTGGTGGTGGCGCCGATGGCGGCGCAGGCGGCGGCATCGCGTTCAAACGCCTCCGCACGCAGTTCGACGCGAACGACGACGGCAGGATCGAGAAGGACGAGGTTCCCGAGAACCTCCACCGCCAGTTCGAACGACTTGACCGGAACAACGACGGCGCGCTGACGAAGGACGACTTTGGCGCGCGTTGAGAACACCATGATGTCTACAGACGCCCCGCTCCTCTCATCCGTCATCTCGCTGCTGTCGCTCGCCCTATGCGTTGGCGCGTCGAACGGCGCGCCACCTGGGAAGGTTCCCGCGAAAGTTCCCGCGAAAGTTGTCGAAACCCCGAAGGCAAGCGCGACGATCGAGCTCATCGAGTTCCCCGACCTCGTCGATGCGACGCGCGGCGCCAAGGCACCCACCGAACCATCCCGACCGCGGCTGCTTCCGCGCCGCAAGCAGGAGGAGCCGGCGGCGCCCGCCGCGACTGGACGCAAGGTTCCGATCAAGGTGCATGTGCCGTCGACGGGCGGCCCGTTTCCCGTGATCGTGGTGTCGCACGGCGCCGGCGGCGACTGGGACACCCACTTCACGCAAGCACAGGAACTCGCATCGGGTGGATACATCGTCCTATGCATCGAGCATGTCGGCAGCAGCCGCGAGCGCGTGGCGAAGGGCCTTCAGGCAATGAAGAGCATCCTCGCGATGACCCGCGACGCGAACGAGGTGCTCACGCGACCGAAGGATGTCTCGTTCGCGATCGACCGTGCGACAGAGTGGAACGCCACGCACGCGAAGCTGAAGGGAAGGCTCGACCTCTCGCGGATCGGCGTGATGGGCCACTCCTTCGGCGCCTTCACGACGATGGTCGTGTGCGGCATGCGGCCCGCCGTCGATTGGCTGACGCCGACGGTCGCGCCAGGCAAGGGACTCGGCCCCGATCTCCGTGACCAACGCGTGAAGTGCGGTGTCGCGCTCTCGCCGCAGGGCGTCGGCGAGCCGCTCTTCGTTCAGGAGAGCTTCGCCAGCCTCGCCGTGCCGCTGCTTGGGATCACGGGGACGAAGGATGACCAGCAGGCCGGTCAACCGGCATCGGTGCGCAAGGACGCCTTCGCGTTCTGGCCGCAAGGCCAGCACATCTTCGTCTGGCTCGCGAACGCAAGGCATCAAGACTTTACTTCGGCTGGGAGCAACGGCGGCTCGCTTCCCTCGCAGACACGCGACGACGTGCAGCCCGTCACGCGCATCGCGACCCGTGCGTTCTTCGACCTGCACCTGAAATCCGACGGGACGGCGGCCGAGACGCTGTGCGTTGAAGGACTGAAGCCGTTCCTGCGCGGTGCGGTGAACAAGGCAGAGGTCCTGTCGAAGTAGAACTCTGTCACGGGCGGAAATCGCGTCGAAGGCCTCGCACAGAAGGCGCCTGGGGGCTTTCGCGCACCGACTTGGGGCATGCGGGAATCTCGCGACGACGCCTCGGGGGCGGCGCAGGCGGAGGACCGGCAGGTCGCGGCGCTGCGTTCGAGCGGCTGCGCGAGCAGTTCGACGCGAACGACGACGGGAAGATCGAGAAGCGCGAGGTCCCTGAGAATCTCCACCGTCAGTTCGATCGACTCGACCGCAGCAAGGACGGCGTGCTCACCAAGGACGACTTCGGCGCCCGCTGAGCCGCCAACCGTCGCGAACGGGCGGGTCGCCCTGCTGTATCCTTCCAGCACGCATGAAGTGCATGAACTGCGGTTCCAACTTCGAGACGCCGTACTGCGGGCAGTGCGGACAGGAAGCAGCCTCGGGCAAGATCACCTTCGCCGAACTGCGACGCACCGCGATGCGGGCGCTCAGCCTTGAGCGCGGCTGGCTTCACACGGTGGTCGACCTTACCCTCCGGCCGGGCAAGGCGGTCCGCGACTATCTCGACGGAAAGCGCGTCGTCTACATCGGCCCCGTGCGGTACGCGATCACCCTCAACTCTGCGTGGATCTTGATCATGGTGCTCGCGTCGAACGCCGGCGTCCGGATGCTCGGTGGGTTGGAACTGCGCGCGAGCGCCGATGGCGTCGGTGACATGCAGGCGATGATCGAGGAATTCCTGCAGCGATTCTGGACGCTGCTCATGCTGCTGTCGGCACCCGTCTACGCGGGCTTCTCGTGGCTGATCTTCCGCTCCCGCGGACTGAGTTTCGCCGAACACCTCACGCTCAATCTGTTCAACCTCGGCCAGTCCGCCGTGATCGCCCTCGGCTCCGCACTGTGCACGCTGCTCTTTCCAGAGCAGATGGGGCCGATCATGAACATCAGCTTTCTGGTCGGGGTCGCCTACTACGCGTGGCTTCTGCGCGGAGTCTGTGCGCGGAACGCATGGACGGCGATCGGGGGTGCGATCGTCGTGCAACTGGCCGGCCTCGTCGCCGCGGCGATCCTCGGCATGGCAGGAATGGCGGCCTACCTCCTGATTCGCGGGCAATTCACGGGAAAGCCCCCCATCTGAGTGTCTGCGAGGGGTCGATCTCGGGTCGTCGCAATTGATCGTTTCTTGAGAGAATCCGCGAGTCGGGCACCCACGAAGACCGCTCAGTCTCCGTCGTGCGAGGCATCCGCCGTGGGGCGGAACACCCGCACGCTCACGCTGTTCATCCGATTCAAGGACATCTCGATGCGTCTGCTCTCTTCTCCGCTCATCATGGCGGCAACTGTCGTGTTCTCTTCGAGCGTGCTTGCAGCCGCTCCGCTCCAGGTTCAGGTCCGCGCAGGCGCGGGCGCGCCGGCCGCGCGCACGGCCGCCACGAAGGACATCGTCGACACCGCGATCGACGGCAAGTTCAAGACGCTTGTCGCCGCGATCGACGCGGCAGGCCTCACCGACGCGCTCAAGACCGGCGGCCCGTTCACGGTGTTCGCGCCGACCGACGAGGCGTTCGCGGCGCTTCCGAAGGGAACGCTCGAATCGCTGCTCCTTCCCGAGAACAAGGACAAGCTGCGCGCGATCCTTGCGCACCATGTGGTGCCGGGGCGCATTCCCTCGATGGAGGTCGCGAACATCGAGGACCCGCAGATGGCACGCACCGCGGGCGGCGGACGCGAGAAGATCGCGGCCGACCGGCGCGGCTTCCGCTACGGCGATGCGAATGTGGTCAACGACGACATCCGCTGCACGAACGGCGTGATCCATGCGATCGACCGCGTCGTGCTGCCGAAGCCGCTGCGTTCCGAGGACGCGATGGGAATCGCCATGAAGGAGTCCGCGCCCGTCGATCTCATCAAGGCGCTGCGCGAGGTGCCCGACGGTCGCTTCTCGACCTTCGTCGCCGCCGTCGAGGCGAGCGGCGCCGACCAGGACTGGGCCAAGCCCGAGCCGGACGGCAACTGGACGCTCTTCATCCCGACGAACGACGCGTTCGCGCGGCTTTCCGAGGCCGAGCGCACCGCCCTGCTCGATCCGAAGAACCGCGACCTGCTGCGCGCCGTCCTCGACTGGCACGCGCTTCCGCGGCTCCAGACCTGGAGCTTCGACTTCGACGACGGCGAGCGCGGTCCGACGATGATCTCGGAGAACAACGACCGCTTCGTGCTCGACATCCTCCCGAACGGCAGCGTGTTCGTCTATCGCCTCCGGTCGAGTTCCGACCGTGCGGCGGAAGAGCCGTTCAAGGCGCGCATCGTGGCCGGCGACATTCCTGTCGGCGGCACGGTGGTCCACATCGTCGACCGCGTGATCGTTCCGCCGCAGTTCGAGAACAAGACGATCGCCTCGCAGGCCTACCGCGAGAAGGACATCAAGGAGTTCACGATGGGCGGCGACGCGCAGTTCAACGCGCGCTTCCTGCTCAAGGGGATGCTCGAGCAGGCCGAGTCGCTCGATGATGCCGGCGCGATCGCGCTCTACCAGACCGGACTGCGCATGCTCGAGGAAGTGGTTCCGTTGAACCGCACGGGCGTCATGCTCACCATGGACGACCGTTCCGCCGATCAGCGCGTCGTGCTGCGCGAGCGCCTGCGCGCCCGCGCCGACGAACTCGACCGCGTGTGGTACGCGATGTTCATGAAGAACTCTCCGGCCGCGACCACGCTCGACGCTCCGCTCGCGAACATGATGCCGGCCGCGCGGACGATCGGCATGAACGCCGCGCCGGCGAAGGACGCTGCGAAGCTGCCTGCGGCCGCCATCGCCGTGACCGCGACGGCTGCGCCTGCGGCTCCCGCAGCTCCCACGGCGCCCACGGCCCCTGCGGCGCCCGCGCCGCGCGCCGCCGCCTCGCTCGATTGGTGCGAGGTCATCGAGAAGGATGTCGACGCCAAGGTCGTCACCGATGCCGCGCTGCGCGACGCCATCGCGAAGACCGGTCTCCCGTGGCGCGTGCGCGACAAGGCTTCGGGCATCGAGATGCTTCTCGTCCCGCCGGGGCAGTTCATGATGGGCAAGACCACGGGCGACGCGGAAGCGCTCGCGAACGAAGTGCCCGCGCACAGCGTGACGCTGACAGAGCCCTACTACCTCGGACGCTACGAGGTGACGCGCGAGCAGTGGACGAAGGTGATGGGCGCGGGCGCGCAGACCGGATCGGAGCGCTTGCAGCCGGGCGTCGAAGGCGCCGAGATCGAGGTCGGCGGCGGTGCGACGATCGTGGTGAGCGGCGGCGTCGAGCTCGTCGATCAGCAGGGAAACAAGATCGCCACCCGCCAGACGGCGGTCGCCGGCCCCGACGGGACCGTGACCTTCACCACCATCCCGGTCGGCGATCAGCCGGATCCCGCGCTTGATTCCCGTGCAGGACTCCCGATCATGGCCGGGTTCACGAAGACCTCAGACTTCTGCAGCAAGATCGGCATGCGTCTTCCGACCGAAGCGGAGTGGGAGTTCGCATGCCGCGCGGGCGTCCAGGCGCCTCGCTACGGCGAACTCGACGCGATCGCGTGGCACCTCGGGAACTCCGACGGGCGCAAGCAGCCCGTGGGCACCAAGGCCGCGAATGTACTCGGCTTCCACGACATGATCGGCAACGCGTGGGAGTGGGTGAACGACTGGTACGGCGACTACACCCGCGGTGCGAAGACGAACCCGACCGGACCCGCCACGGGCCAGTCGCGCATCGCGCGCGGCAGCTTCTTCAACTACGAGGACGGCTTCAACCGCGTCTCGCGCCGCTACGAGATGCAAGCCTACGACTTCGGAAACAGCACGGGCTTCCGCGTTGCACGCAACCCGTGACCTCGCGGGAACGCCGCTCGACAGGCCAAGTCCCTTGACATCGCTCCAGGGCCGGAACTCGCGAGAGTTTCGGCCCTTCTGCGTTCGGCGGAACCGTACGAACCCCTCGCACGGGCTGTGACCACGGTCAAACATGCGGTCTGTACCGTCTGCGCAGGGCCGCGGCGCCTGGAATTCGGGTGGCGACTTGCCCACGGCCGCCAAGAAGTCACACTTTGAGTGGAGCGAGGGGCGCGCTCGCTGGAAGTCACTCACGCGCGCCGAAGACTCAGGAAAGGTCGTCCAATGCGCTCGAACCTACTCACAGCACTCTCGACGCTGGCGCTGACCGGCACCTCGGCGCTCGCCTCGATCGATATCAACGGCGGCGCATCGTGGGGCGGCTGGAACCACCGCGGCAACTCGCGCGATGTAGGCATCTGGGGCGCGCAGAGCACGACCCGCAGCTACGAGCTCTACACGACCGTCTTCACCTTCAACAACGACGCCGTCACGGGCGGCACGCAGGTTCGTGGAAACAACACGCCTGTTGGATTCGCGTCCGGCGCCTTCTCGACGGGCGCGTTCGCGAACGGAAACACCATCCTCGGCATCGGCCTTCGGATGAACGGCGGCGCGAGCGCCGTGAGCCAGAACTTCGTTGGATTCGATCTCTCGGGGACTGGTTTCCAGGCGGCGTCCGCGCTCGGTGCGGCCGATGGCCGCGTCAGCGTCTCCCAGTGGGGCAAGACGGGCGACTTCAGCGCGTGGATCGACCCGAACGCGGGGCCGTCGAATCTCGCGGTTCTGAACAGCAACGGCAGCGCGCAGGGCGGCACGGGCACCTATTCGAATCTCGTGGGCGGATACGGCTCGGGCGTCAGCTACGACTTCGCGTTCCGCGCGTTCCGCAATGGCGCGGTGGGCGGCGGACTGCAGATGTTCTTCGACCTGACCGCGATGCAGAATCTCTACGGCGGCGGATCGAACTTCATCACGAACGGTTGGACGAACGGCGCGACGCCGATCGGCGCGATCGGAAGCAACATCAAGATCTCGCTCTACAACGCGGAAGCGAGCCACGCCGACGCGAGCCAGGTCACCTTCGGCGTGACGGTGCCTGCGCCGGGCGCCGTCGCCGTGCTCGGCCTGTTCGCCCTCGCGGGTACGCGTCGGCGGCGCTGAGGCGCCGCGACCAGCCGCAGTCGGCGCTCGTCCGCTGCGGGATCCGCGCGAGAAGTCTCGCCCTATAGTGCGCGGATGTCGAATCCCTCACCCACGCCGGAACTCTGGAACGCTGTCGACCGTGCCTTTGAGGATTGGCTCGCGCCAGCCGACGATGCGCTGAACCACGCGACGGCCGCTGCGACGAGGGCGGGCCTCCCCGAGATCGCGGTCGCGCCGGCGCAGGGTCGGCTGCTGCAAGTGATCGCGCGCACGATCGGTGCGCGGCGGATCCTCGAGATCGGCACGCTTGCGGGCTACAGCGCCATCTGGCTCGCGCGCGCGCTGCCGGAGGGTGGCAGGCTCGTGACGCTCGAGCTCGAGCCCGCGCGGGCGGAGATCGCGCGCGGAAACCTCGCCTACGCGGGGCTTTCGCAGCAGGTCGAGGTCGTGACGGGCCGCGCGGTCGATTCGCTTGACGCGATGATCGCGCGCGGCGAGGCGCCGTTCGACCTGATCTTCATCGACGCCGACAAGGAAAGCTGCCCGCAGTATCTCGAACGCGCGGTGGCGCTCTCGCGAACGGGAACGCTGATCCTCGTCGACAACATCGTGCGACGCGGGCGCCTGATCGACGCGAACACGGGCGACGCCGGCGTGGACGGCGCGCGCAGGATGATGGACATGGTTGCGCGGCATCCTCGCCTCGAGGCTGCGGGCATCCAGACCGTCGGCGCGAAGGGCTACGACGGCCTGCTGATCGCACGGGTGACCGCGGCACAGACACCCGCGACGCCGGCGATCGCGCGCATCTATGAGACGATTCTGTACGGCTCCGACCTCGATGCGGCGGCCGCGTTCTACTCGGATGTCGTCGGGCTGCCGGTGGTCGTGCGCATGGGAGACCGTGGCGTTGCCTTCCGGCTGGACGCTCAGTCGGTGCTCATCGTCTTCGACCCGGCCAAGACGGTCCCCCAGCACGAGACGGTCCCGAGCCACGGCATGACCGGCGAAGGACACATCGCGTTCTCCGTGGACGACCTCG
>Ga0209985_10002892_pt1 | contig 15096 bp, 11 predicted proteins | sample NOAtaG_FD_187305 | JGI IMG/M metagenome (GOLD analysis project Ga0209985, IMG submission 187305) | Freshwater lake microbial communities from Lake Erie, under a cyanobacterial bloom - NOAA_Erie_Diel6S_1000h metaG (SPAdes) (version 2) | ecosystem: Environmental > Aquatic > Freshwater > Lake ...
GGTTCTCTCACGAGGCCCCCTTGGCCCAGCGTTCGAGCAGCGGCTGCAACGGCGCGCCGACGTCGGCCCCCAGCGCCTTGGCACGCGCGTTGACGGCTGAAACGATCCCGTCCTCGTAGGTCGAGCGCGCGTCGCCGATGCGCGCCGATGCGGCCGCCACCGTCAATGCGGCGATGCCTCGGGCCTCGAGCGCCGGCAGACGCGAAGTCCCGCAACCGTCGGCGCCGCCGCCCGCGTCGTTGTAGACGCCCGCAAAGCCGTCGACCTGAAGCGCCTTGCGTGGATCGCCGCCGATCAACGCGCCATGCGAGGCGGTCACGACGATGGCACCCGCATCCTCGGGCTGCACCAGGGCGGCGCTGTCGACCAGCACGATGGCGCGCACCCAGCCCGGCGCGCGCAGTACGCTGCGCGCTTCGGCCGGCAGGGGCGGCGGCTCGTAGGCGGGACAATCCGCAGCGGCCATCGCGCGCGCCGCTTCTGCGCAGCCCTGCCCGACGCGCACGCCGGCGCGCCGGGCCGGACCGTTGGCGGCGCTGACGCGCCCGCGCGCCCACATGTCGGCCGCTTCGCCAATGCGGCAACTGGTGTGCGCGACGACTGCGCACGGGACGCCCAGCGCCTCGAACGCCGCGAGCGAGCCTGCACCCGCGCCGTCCTTGCCGAAGCCCGCGTCGTTGAAGATCGCGCCTTTGCAGCGGCCGCGCAGCGCGAGGCTGCCGGCATAGACCCCGCCGTGAGAGGAGGCGACGTGAATCGTGCCGGCGGCGTCGGCCGGAAGCCGGGTGATGGTGTCGACCAGCAGGATGCCGGCGTCGGTCACTGCGCCAGCAGCCGCGGCAGGAACAGCGCGATGTCCGGAATGAACGTGACCAACAGCAGAGCCACGATCATCGATCCGACGAACCAGACGATCCAGGGCACGGTCGACTCCATCGAGCAGCCCAGAATCCGGCAAGTGACCATCAGATTGACCGCCATTGGGGGCGTGCAGGCGCCGATGGCGAGGTTGACGGTCAGCATGATGCCGAACCAGGTCATGTCCCACTGGAACACCAGGGCGATCGGCACCAGGATCGGTAAGAACACGAGGAAGATCGAAATCGCGTCGAGCACCATGCCGGCGCACAGGATCAGCGCGTTGATCAACAGCAGCATCAGGACTTCGTTCTTGGTGAACGCGATCATCGCCTTGGCGAGCGCATCGAACGCGCCCAGCGTCGAGCCGGCATGGGCAAAGACGCTGGCCAAGGCCACGATGATCAGCACGACGGCGGAAATCTCGCCGCCCTCGCGCAGCACGTCGATCACTTTGCGCAGGGTCAGCGTGCGATAGATGAAAAGGCCCACGAAGAAGCCGTAGAACACGGCGACGACAGCGGCCTCTGTCGGGGTGAAGACACCGGAGCGCAATCCGCCCAGGATCACGACCGGGGCGGCGAGGCCCCAGGCGGCGTCCTTGGCGGCCTTCAGCACGCTGCGCTTGGCCGCGCCCGCCACCGGCAGGCCGAAGCCGCCGCGGTGCGCCAAGTAGACGGCCGGCGCCATCAGCGCGATGCCCACCAGGATGCCGGGGATCAAGCCGCCGACGAACAGATCGGGCACCGACACGCCGGGCACCAGAACGCCATAGACGATGAAGGGCAGCGACGGAGGAATCAGCACGGCGGTGGCGCCGGCGCAGGCGATCAATCCGGCCGAATAGGGGCGGGGATAGCCCTGGGCGGCGAGGCTCGCCCCCATCACCGTGGCCACCGCCGCGGCGTCGGCTGCGCCCGAACCGGAGATTCCGCCCAGCACCATGCAAACCAGAATCGCGACGAGCGCCAGACCGCCGGTTCGGTTGCCGACCAGGGCGATCGCGAAGTCGACGATCCGTCCGGCCACGCCGGCGCGCTCGAACACCAGCCCGGCGAGCACGAACATCGGCAAGGCCAGCAGCGGATACTTGGCGATGCCGGTCCACACGTTGGTGGGCATGGCCATGATGCCGAGGCCTTCGACGAGCATGACCGCCGAGCCCGCCAGCCCGAGGGCGACGCCGATCGGCACGCCGATGAACAGCGCGCCGAAGAACAGACCCAGCAGGATCAGCGAACCTTCGATCAAGTGCCCAGACTCCGCGCCACGCGCACGAAGCGGCCGAGGATGCGCAAGGCGATCACCACCGACAGCGCCGGCAGCGCGACGGTGTACAGCCATTGCGGCACGCCCAGACCGGGCGAAAGCACCTCGAAGCGATACTCGTCCCAGGTCAGCCGCGCGCCGAACCAGGCGATCGCGACAAACATCACGAAGCACAGCGTGGAGACGACGAGTTCGATCCATCGCCGGGTCTGGCGCGGCAGCTTCTCGACGAAGTAGGTCATGCGGATATGCCGGTCTCCTGCGAAGGCGGCCGCCGAGCCCAGCAGGGCGACGACGACCATCAGCGCGACCGAGTATTCCTCGGTGAAGGCGAACGACACGTCGGTGGCGTAACGGACCACGACGTTGGCGAAGGTGATCAGGCACAGCACCGCCATGCCGGCGGCGGCCAGATAGCCTTCGATGCGGTCGGACACGCGTGGGGGCTGTTCGCCCAGATCGAGCCCCGGCTTCTGGACGTCGGCGTTGTCGGACACGTCGGCGGTCTCCGAAGAATGCTCCCGAGGGCGCGCGGCCGCCGGGAGCGCGGTTGCTCAGGCGCGAACGCGCGCGATCGCGGCTTCGGCCTTGCGCACCAGGTCGCGGCCCACCTGTTCGGCCCACTTGTCGAACACGGGACGCGTGACGCGGGCGAACTCGGCCTTCTCGGCGGGCGTCAGTTCCTGGACTTCGACGTTGCGGCGCTTGAGTTCGTCGAACGAGTCGCGGGTATCGCCGCCGATGCCCAGACCCCTGCGCGCCGCGGCGATCTGTCGCCGTGCCGCTTCGCGCGCGCTTTCGACGACGATCTCGCGGTCCTGCGCCGAGAACGAATCGAAGACCGGCTTGGCGACATGGAAGATGCCGGCGTCCGCACAGTAGTTCCAGACGGACAGGTGCCGTTGCGCAAGCGTGTCCATCTTGAAGGCGAGGAACAGGTTGACCGGATTTTCCTGGCCGTCGACGGCGCCGGTGGACAACGCGGGCTGCAGATCGGCGAAGGACATCTGCACGGGGTTGGCGCCCATGGCGGTATAGATCTCGGAGAAGATCGCGCCGGCGGCGAAACGGATCTTCATGCCGCGCAGATCGGCGGGCGTGCGGATCGGGCGCTTGGAATTGGAGATCTCGCGGAAACCGTTCTCGCCCCAGGCCACCGGCACCACGTCGCGCGTGGCGAGCACCCTGAACAGATCCTGGCCCACTTCGCCCCCGATCAGCGCATCGAAGGCCGCCGGACCCGGCATCAGGAACGGCAGCGAGAACAGGTTCATCTCGCGGATCTGCGGCGACAGGTTGATGGTGGAGGACACCGTCATGTCGATGACACCCTGGCGCATCGCGACCAGCTCGCGCGTCTGGTCGCCGCCGACCAGTTGCGAGCCCGGATAGACCTTCATGTTGATCCGGCCCTGCGTGCGCTGGGTGACCAGTTCGGCCCACTGGAACGCACCTTCGGACAGCGCGATGGGCCGGTTGCCGACCACGGAAACCTTGTATTCGCTCTTCAGGCTCTGGGCCTTCGAGACCCACGGCGCGGCCAACGCGGCCGAAGCGGTGGCGCCCGCGAGCAGAAAGCGGCGGCGCAAAGTACGGATGGGCATGACGGTTCCCCCTGTTGATTCGTTCTTGGGCCGGCCCGCCTCTTGGGGCGGGACCGGTTGCAAAAAAGAGTATCGGGGGAACAGGGGCCGTTGACAAGCGAGCGATGTGCGTCCGACCATGCGCCACGCCAGAGTCCCTCGGAAACGCTGCGTCATGCCGACCCGTCACCCCGCACCGCGCCATTTCGACGCGTCGCGCTATCGCGACTTCTACCGCACGATGTGGCGCATCCGCCTGTTTGAGGAGGCGGCGATCCGCGCGGTCGCCGACAAGCTGGTGCTCGGCGCGATCCATCCGTCGATCGGGCAGGAAGCGGTCGCCGTCGGCGTCTGCGGCAATCTCGCCCGCGAGGACGCCCTGCTGTCGACCCATCGCGGCCACGGACACACGCTGGCCAAGGGGGCCGACAGCCTTGCCATGATGCGCGAGCTGTTCGGCCGCGAGGGCGGTACCTGCCACGGCAAGGGCGGCTCGATGCACATTGCCGATTTCGGCGTCGGCATGCTGGGCGCCAACGGTGTGGTCGGCGCGAACATCGTCATCGCGGTCGGCGCGGCCCACGCGATCCGGCTCAAGCGCGAGAACCGGATCGTCTGCTGCCTGTTTGGCGACGGGGCGATCAACCGCGGGCCCTTCCTGGAAGGGCTCAACTGGGCCGGCGTCTGGCAGCTACCGGTGCTGTTCGTTTGCGAGGACAACGGCTTTGCCGCGTCCACGCGCACGCGGGCGATGACCGCGGGCGAAGGACCGGCCGCCCGCGCGCGCGCATTCGGCATTGCGGCCGAGGAGGTGGACGGCAACGACGCCGTGCTCGTCGACCAGACTGCCCAGCGCCTGATCGGCGAAGTGCGCGGGGGCGGCGGCCCGCGGTTCCTGGTCGCCAGGACCTATCGCCTGTCCGGCCATACGGGTGTCGATCCTGCGGCCTATCGGCCGAAGGAGGAGGTCGAGGCGAAGTGGCGGGACGATCCCATCGCGCGGCTCGGCGCCGCGCTGATCTCGGCCGGTCTGGCGCAGGACGAGCTGGAAGCCGACAGGCGCGCGGCGTACGCGGAGATGGAGCGCGCCTATGCGACTGCGCGCGAAACGCCCTGGCCGCCGCAGCGGCGCGCCTTCGAGGACGTGCAAGACGCCGGCGATCCGCGCGTTGCGGCGTTCTGACGGAGGGCGTGATGACGACCCGAATCACCTACGCCGATGCCGCCAAGCGCGCGATCGCCGAGGAAATGCGCGCCGACCCCACCGTCTGGGCCGTCGGCGAAGACCTGGGCCGCGGCGGCGTGTTCGGGCAATACAAGGGATTGCCCGAGGAGTTCGGTCCCGAGCGGATCGCCGACGCGCCGATCTCCGAAGCCTGCATCATGGGGGCCGCGGTCGGCGCCGCGATGATGGGCACGCGGCCGATCGTCGAGATGCGCTTCTCTGACTTCGCGCTGTGCGCGATCGACGAACTCGTCAACCAGGCCGCCAAGGCGCGCTTCATGTTCGGCGGGCAGGCGAAAGTCCCGCTGGTCGTGCGCGAGCCCATCGGCATGTGGCGCTCGTCGGCCGCCCAGCATTCGCAATCGCTGGAGAGCTGGTACGCGCACATTCCGGGCCTGGTGGTCGTATGCCCGGCCACGCCGGCCGACAACTACGGCCTGATGAAGACCGCGATCCGCAACGACGATCCGGTCGTCTACATGGAGCACAAGAACCTGTGGGGCCTGGAGGGCGATCTGGACGACCCGCCTGCGCCGATCCCGTTCGGCCGGGCGCGGGTAGCGCGCACCGGGACGGACGCGACCATCGTGGCCTGGTCGGCCTGCGTGCACGCCGCCCTCGACGCGGCGACCGAACTGGCGCAGGAGGGCCGCCAGGTCGAGGTGATCGATCTGCGTTGCCTGTGGCCTTGGGATCGCGACACGGTGCTGACCAGCGCGCGCAAGACCGGCCGCGTGCTGATCGCCCACGAGGCGGTGCGAGTCGGCGGCTTTGGGGCGGAGATCGCTGCCGTCGTGGCCGAGGAGGCGCACGGCGCGCTCAAGGCGCCGGTGCGCCGCCTCGGCAGTCCGCGCGCGCCCATCGCCTACGCCCCGCCGCTGGAAGACTTGCTGCGCGTGACCCCGGCCCACATCGCGCGCGCCGTGCGCGGCCTGTTCGCCTGAACCCAACCATGTCGACCCACGAAATGACCGGCGGCGAAGCGCTCGCGCGCGCCCTGCTCGCGCACGGCGCGGGACCCATGTTCGGCATGGGGGGCTTCCAGCTCCTGCCCTTCTACGATGCGTGCCGGCGCCTGGGCCTGCGGCACGCCCTGATCAACGACGAGCGCTGCGGCGTGTTCGCCGCCGACGCCTACGCCAAGGTCACCGGCCGCGTGGGCCTGGCCGACGGCACCTTGGGGCCGGGGGCGACCAACCTCGTGACCGGGCTGATCGAGTGCCTGAATGCAGGCTCGCCGGTGGTGGCCTTCGTCGGCGACACCCACCGCGCGTATTCGTGGAAGAACATGACGCAGGAGGCGCGGCAACTCGAGATCCTGCGCCCGGCCGTCAAGGACTTGCTGCGCGTCGAGACGATCCAGCGCGCACCCGAGATGGTCCGCCGCGCCTTCGCGGTCGCCACCAGCGGCCGGCCCGGTCCGGTCGTCGTGTCGGTGCCCGAGGACATCGCGCACGGCACCCACGGTTTCGAGGAGAGCGAATTCGCGGCCGATCCACGCCATCAAGCCGCACCCGCGATCCGCTGCCGGGCGGCGCAGGACGATCTCGCCAAGGCCGTAGCGCTGCTGGCCAAGGCCAGGCGCCCTTTGATCCTGGCCGGCGGCGGCGTGCACATCTCGGGCGCCGCGCCTGCGCTCGAAGCCTTCGCGCGCGCGAGCGCCATACCCGTGGCGCACACGATGACCGGCAAGGGGGCCATCGCATGCACCGATCCCCTGTCGGCCGGACTGTTCGGCCGCTACGACCGGATCGCCAACGCGCTCATCGCCGAGGCCGATGTCCTCCTGGTGATCGGCTGCAAGCTCGGCGAGATCGCAACCAAGCGCTACACCGTGCCGGCCGCGGGCAAGACGGTCATCCACATGGACATCGTGGCCGAAGAGTTCGGGCGCACCTATCGGCCCGAGGTGTTGCTCTGGGCCGATGCCCGGGCAGGCATCGAAGACCTGCACGAGGCCTTGCGTGGCGAAGGCAAGGCCGGCCGCGCCGACCATGTGGCCGAGGTCGCCCAGCGCATGGCGGCGTGGCGTGCGGCCGCCGCCGCGCGCACCGGCTCGGCCGAAACGCCGATCAACGTCGCGCGGATCCTGGGCGAGCTCAATGCGATCCTGCCGCCCGAGGCGATCCTCGTCGCCGACGGTGGCTTCGCGGCGCATTGGGGCGGATTGCTGTACGACACCAAGCGCGCCGGGCGCGGCTTCGTGCCCGACCGCGGCTTCGCATCGATCGGCTACGGCGTGCCGGGCGCCATCGGCGCCAAGCTCGGCGCCCCCGACCGCCCCGTAGTCGCGATGACCGGCGACGGCGGCCTCAACATGTCGCTCGGCGATCTCGAAACCGCGCGGCGCATGGGCCTGGCCTTCACCGCGATCGTGTTCAACAACGCCGCCTCGGGCTACGTGAAAGCGCTGCAGCACGCAATGTACGGGGCCGGCAGCTACCAGTCGTCCGACCTGGCCGAGACGGACTACGCGGCCACCGCCAGGGCACTCGGCTGCAACGCGATTCGCGTCGAAGACCCTGCGAAACTCGGCGCGGCGATCCGCGCCGGGATCGCAACGCGCGATGTGCCGACCGTGCTGGACGTGGTCGTTACCCGCGATCCCGCACACATGCTGCCCGCTGCCGACAACCGTACCGTCCAGATCAAGAAGGGCGACCGGATCGCCTGAGGTCCGCGCGTCGGTCGCATCGGCACCGCGGCGCCGGTAGCCGCGGTCGATCCGCCGGCGCGCGCCGCCGGCGAATTTCGTCGATCCAACCCGATCGTCTCGCGGGGTCGGGACTTGCTCGACCCCGCGGCGCTTCACCGGGAGCCGGTCGGGTAAGGGATCACTCGCGCGGCGCTACTTGGTGCAGACCTGCTCGGTCGCTTCAGCTTTGGTTTCGGCGTCTGCGATCCAAACGCACGAGCGTTCTTTCTTGAGTTCGCCGGTGACTTCGTAGCGCTTTCCCTCGACGGGTTTGAAGTCGACTACGCCGTCAACGCTGAAGAAGGTGCCTGCCATTCGACTTGCGATCTCATGGATCGGTGCTGCCGTTTGGTGAGTGCCAATCAGCTTGACCTTCATCGGCCGGACTGGAACGTTGCGGGTTGTGAACTTGGCCGTCAACAAGAAGCCTTGGCCGTAACTCGCAGATCTTGTCTCGCGAAGCGAGTTCATCACACCGTTTCCGTCAATTTCGAGTGCAGCGAAGAACCTGGCCTTGCTCCCGCCTTCACTGGCTCCAGTATCGGCAAGTTGCACGACTGGTCCCTTGTAGTCTTTGGGTACAGGCTCTGACACGGTTGCGCAACCGACAAGGGCGATAGCAACTGTGACAAGCAGGAGATGTGTCTTCATAGAGCGGTAGAAGGAGTGGACGGCTTCGATTGTGATGCCTGACGAATGATACGGATTGCCGCACCCCGCGCCGCCGCGGGTCGTGCGAACGTTGGCGTGCCAATCGGGCACATCACTTCAGAGGAGGCCGTCATGGGAGAGATCACCACCGTCGGAATCGATCTGGCCAAGAACGACGTCAGTGTGCATGGCGTCGACGCCCACGGCAAGACCGAGACCGTGCTGCGCAAGACCGTCAGCCGCGGCGCGTTGCTCGAACTCATGGCGCAACTGCCGCAGTGCCTGGTCGGCATGGAAGCCTTCTCGGTAGCGCACCAGTTGGCCCGCGAACTGCAGCCGCTGGGCCACCAGCCGCGCATCATGATGCCCAAGTTCATCAACCCGTACCGGCGCAGTTGGCCTCTTGTCGGCCGCTCGGAGCAGCGCCACGCCGGCTCTCGTCCCCCGCCCCTTCAGCGCGAGCGCCCGAACACCGCCAGCCGCATCGCATCGACCTGCTGCAGACGCTGGCGCACCAGCGTCGCGGTCGCGTCCAGGCCGATCGGGGTCGGCTCGATCGCAGCGTCGCGGTAGCGCTGCACGAGCTCCGGCTCGCCAAGCGTCTCGACCAGCCAACCGTTCAGCCTTGGTGCGTGCGCCGCCAGCGCCGCCGCTGCGAACAGGAACAGTCCGCCGTAGAACTCCTGGCCGGCGAGGCCCAGCTCGCGCGCCGTGGGCGGCTCGCCCGGCAGCGCCTGCCCGCCGGGCTGCCCCCGGTGCCGGTGTCGGCGCGGCCGGACTGGTGGCGCAGGCCGGTGGCCGCGTCGTCGCCCCGCGCCGTTGCGACCGCGGGGCGCTGACGCGCGCGGGGCAGTGTTCTAGAGCCAGCCGGGCGCAGCGATGCCCAGATGGCGCTGCACCACCCGCTCGGCGGTGGCGAAGGCGCCTTCGGTCCAACCCTGGTCCGACGAGTAGGCGTCGCCGCAGATGTGCAGCGGCACGGCCGGGTCGGGCATCAGCATCGCCTCCTCGACGGCGGGTACGTCCACGCCCACGTTCCAGGTGTGGAAGGCGCCGCCGAACGGATCGCTCGACCAGTCGCGCCAGGCCGCGCCCGTGGGCTGGGGCAGCGGCACGCCGTGCAGCAGCTCCAGTTGCCGCATCACCTCGGCCACCATGGCCTGCGACGGCGCCAGCGCAGTCCACTCGGGTAGCGGGTTGGGCGCCTGGGTGGGATAACGCGGGCCGAAGGCCAGGCCCTCCCAGAACGTGGTGGCCAGCGTGTCGTTGTAGGCTGCCATCAGCAGGGAGTCGCCGCCGTTGGTGGCCGTGAAGTACCAGCACTGGCCCAGCGGCAGGTCGGTGGCGCTGGAGCCCGACACGATGGGCGGGTTGAGCTGCGTCCACCACGGCACGGCGAAGGTGAGAAACAGCTTCATCACGCGCTGGCCGGTGACGGAACGGATGCGCTGCTGCATCGCCGGCGTGTTCAGCACCACGGAGCCGGGCGCCATCATCTGCAGCGCCCGGCGCGGCAGCGCCAGCACCACGCGCCGCGCTGCCACGCCCTGACCGGGGCCGCCGTTCACCAGCAGGCCCGCGTCGGCCGGCCCGGCCGTGACCGAACGCACCGTCGCATCCAGAGCCAGCTTGCCGCCGGCCGCGGTGTAGGCCTCGGCCAGGGTCTGCGGCAGGGTGTCGTAGCCGGCATCCAGCGTGTAGTAGGGCGACCCTTCCAGAAACAACCAGGGCAGGGCTTCGGCGCAGTTCCAGTTGGCCACCTCGAAGTAGTGTCCACTGGAGTCGTGCACCAGGCTGAAGGCCTCGTTGCTGAGGTTCATCAGCAGGAAGTTCCAGAAGCCGATGTCGCGCAGCCGCAGACCGTCGAAGGTGACGCCGGCCATGGCTTCGTCCCACTGACGGCGGGTGGTGAACGAGGTGCAGCCGGGGATCAGACGGTCGGCCGCCCAGGCCACCAGCGCCATGGGACCGCGGCCCTGCACGATCTGCCGCTCCGCGTCGCTCAAGCCGTAGGGCAGCGCGGCGGGGTTTGCCGCCAGCGCGCTGGCCTGCAGCCGCACGCCGCGCAGGTACACCAGATTCTGGTTGACGACGAAGCTGTGGCTGGGGATGTTGAAGACCTTGCGTACCAGGGCGCTGAAAATGGTGTCGCCGTCGGTGAAGCCCATGCCGCCGAACTCGGCCACCAACCCCTCGGTGCCGGGCGCCACGATGGAGTCCAGCCGTCCGCCAATGCGGCCCGACGACTCCAGCAACAACACGCGACGCTGCGCCGGATCGGGCGGCAGCGGCGAGCCGGCCGCGACATCGCCGGTCTTGGCGCGCCAGGCGGTGTAGGTGCCGGCGGGACCGCCGCCGACCACGACGAGGTCGAAGGGGGATGTGCTGTCGGTCATGCCGCTTCCTTCTGTGAAGAGGTGTCGGGACGGATGGTCTGCAGCCGCTGGCGCAGCCGCTGGCGCATCTGCTCCAGCGGGGGATCGGCGGCGGCCGACGCAGCCGCCGGCAGCGTGTAGGTGGCCTCGATCCAGCCGGCCAGGCGCCGGGCCTCGCCGCCGGCCGCAGGGTGCCGGCGCGCTGCGCCCAGCGCCTGCGCCGCCAGTTCTGCCTGTCCCAGGTGCGCTGCCACCGCCGCCAGGCCCAGCACGCCGCGCACCAGTTCGGTCACGACGCCGGCACGGCTGCTCAATTCGCCGGCCTCGTGGAAGTGGGCAAGGGCGCCGTCCACGTCACCCATCGCCAGCGCCGCCTCGCCCAGATAGCTGGCGACGGTGGCGGTCTTCTCGATGTCGGCGTGGCGGTGATTCAACTGCTGGGCCTCGCCGAACAACCGATAGGCCAGCGCCCAGTCGCCCGCTTGGAGCGCCACCAGCCCGCGCTGCGCGATGGCCGCCATGACGGTGCGCGGATCGTCGTTCTCGCGGGCCAGTCGATCGGCGTCGTGCGACAGCGCGATCGCCCGCGCCGAGTCGCCCAGGTGCGCATGGGTGTGCGCCAGCGCGTTGAGGGTCCAGCCGCGGCATCGTCGCTCCTCGATGGATGTCGCAGGGCGCTGGATCAGTCGCGTCAGCGTGTCCACCGCAGCGTGGTAGCGGCCCACCGTGATCTGCAGGATGCCCAGTTGATGCTGCAGGAGATGGTGGCTCGGGTCGTCGTCGGCCACCTGCGGCAGCAGCGCGATGCCGTCCAGCAGCAGCCGCTCGGCAGTCTGGAAGTCGCCGTCGCGCAGCGCGTGGATGCGCGCCATCTCGCTGCGTGCGCGCAACTGCTGGCCCATGCTGGCGCGGCTGTCGGGCGCCAGGATGGGCTGCAACAGGCGCTTGGCATCGTCGTGGCGGCCGGCGATGACCATGGCGTAGGTCTGCTCCAGCAGGACGTCGATGCGGCGAGCGGGGTCGTCCAGCCGGTCGATCGCCTCGGCAAACAGCCGCAGCGCGTCGTTGAACAGCGCCTGCCCGGCGGCACGCCGCGCCGCGCGCAGGTACCAGCCGGCCGCCTCGGGGCGCTGGGCCGCCTTGTCCAGGTGGTCGGCGATCGCGAGCGCGTGCTCGTCGCTGCGGTCGCCGGCGGCGGGCATCAGCCAGTTCGCCGCGCAGCGATGCAGGCGCGGCCGCTCGTCCAGCGGGAGGGTGTCGTAGGCGACGGCGCGCAGCACGTCGTGCCGGAACTCGGCTTCGGCGGCCCCGCCGAAGCGACTGCCCGCCACGCGGTAGATCAGCTCCGCGCCGAGCAGCGATTGCAGGACTGCGGGCACGTCGATCGGCGGCGCGTCGGGGCCGGCCATCTCGTGCAGCACGGCGGCCAGCGCGCTGTCCCAGAAGCAGCGGCCGAACACGCTGGCCACCTGGAGCACCCGGAACTCGGCCGCGTCGAGGTGATCCAGCCGGCCTTGCAGCACGCCCACCAGGGTGTCGGGCACACGCTCGCTGTCGAGCCGGCCCATGTCGATCCGCCAGGGGCCGCGCGTGCTGATGACGCCATCGTCGATGAGCATCCTGATCAGCTCTTCCAGGTGGAAGGGGTTGCCCGAGGACTGGGTCACCAGCCGCTCGCGCAGGGCCGGCGGCACAGGGTCGGCGGGCGCGAGGATCTGGTCCACCAGGCGTCCGGCCGCCACCGCATCGAGTGGGTCCAGGCGCAGCACGGTCTGCCGCGCGTGCAGGCTCCCGCCGGCTCCCCACGCCGGGCGACGGCTCGTCAGGGCCGGGCGCGCAGCGGCGATCAGGCTCAGTCCCGGCGCAGCAGCAGCCAGCAACTGCTCCAGCAGGTCCAGCGACGCGTCGTCGGCCCACTGCAAGTCGTCCAGGAACAGCATGGTCGGCAACTCGCCGGCCGCGACCGCCGCGAAGAAGTCGATCGTGTCGCGGATGGCCGCGTTGCGGCGGTAGGTGCTGTCCGCGGTGCTCTCGGACCCGCTCTGCGCCACCAGGCCGAGCAGCCAGCCCAGCGAGTCGGCCATGCGTCCGGCCCTCGGACCGAGCAGACCGGCCACGCCGACCGCGAGCTTCTGCATGGCGGTAACGGGGTCTTCGTCGTCGCTGATCTGGAAGCGGTGCGAGAAGATATTGCGCAGCAGCGCGTAGGGCTGGCGCATCGAGTCGAGGTAAGCGCGGCCCTCGAAGTAGCGCACCGGACCGACGCCGGTCTCCAGCATGTCGCGGCACTCGGACAATATGCGCGACTTGCCGATGCCCGGCTCGCCCACCAGCACGGTGAGGCTCGGCTCGGATGCCCGGGTCGCCCGCAGCAGCCGCGCGCGCAGCGCTTGCAGCGGCGCGGCGCGACCCACGAGGTCCGTGTCGACGCCCTCGATGCCGCGGCGCGGCGCCGGAAATGCACGCGGCAAGGGCCGCATCACGCGGTAGGCCTGCACCGGTTGCGCACGGCCCTTGAGCGCGAGCTCGCCCGCATCGGTGAACTCGAACACGCCGCGCACCTGGCGGAAGGTCGATCGGCTGATCAGCAGGGTGCCAGGCTCAGCGGCTGCCTGCAGCCGTGCTGCCACGTTGACCGTGTCTCCGGTGGCGGTTTGGCCATCCCGGTCGGTCACATGCGCCAGCCCGGTATTGATGCCCACGCGCATCTTCGCCTCCACCCGGGTACCGGCCACCAGCAGGCCCTGGCTGTGGATCATCTCCAGCATCGCCAGACCGGTGCGTACCGCCTGCTCGGCGTCGTCTTCGGCCGATGCGGTGTCGCTCCACACCGCCATGATCCCGTCGCCCATGTGGCTGTAGACGCGGCCGCGGCGCTCGCGCACCAGCGCATCGACATCGCCCCAGAACTGACCGAGCATGTTGCCGATGCGTTCGGGGTCCACGTGCTCCGACAGCGTGGTGTAGCCCGTGATGTCGGCAAACAGCACCGTTACCTGACGCCGCTGGTGGCGGCGCGCCGGCGCGGAGGAGGCCAGTGCCGCCAGTTGCGCGCGCAGCGGGCCGATCGCAACGTCCACCACGGCATCGCCGAGCAGTGCCCGCTGTGCTTCGAGGGCGTGGATCGCGGCCCGCAGCCGTGCGGCCTGCTCCGGGTCCGGCTTCATGGCGCCTGTTCTTGTCGTGCGATCGGGAAGTCCACCTGACCTAAACGGAATTTCAGGCAACTCTTCGCAAACCCGGGTCGGAACTGGACCGGCGGCCGGCACCGGCCTCGATGGCCTGGGACCGGCGCCCTTGCCTTGACGACCTGGAAGCCGCGCCCGGGTCGGCCTGCAACCCGGGCGCAGACTCGGGTTCCTACTGGGCAGACATCGGCAGCGCCAGTTTGGCCCCACCCAGGCGCACGGTGCCGGCGAGCGGAGGCAACATCGAACGGTAGCCCGGCAGCGACGCGCCAGCCACCACCAGCCCCGGCGCGCTGCCGGCGTCGAAGGCGTAGGCCAGCGGCGCAAAGCTCACGCGCCGCGTGCCCGCGCCGCTCAGCGTCACCACTGCCTCGCGCAGCAGGCGCACCTCGCCGTCGGACCGCCGATCGACCAGCTTGACCACGATGTCCCCGGTGCCGGCTTCGAGCACCGTCAGCTCGGCCTCGGCCGTGCCCAGCAGCAGCGCCGCCGCAGACAGCGGGGTGCCCTGCAGTTGCGCTACGTCGTCACGCTCCAGCAGCGGCGTCTGGTCCAGCATGCCGGAGCTGACCGTCAGATGGCTGCCGCCCAGGGTGGGGACAGGCGCGCTGGGGTCAATGGTCAGCGCACGCTCCGGCGCCGCCAGGGTCGACACCGCCGACGCGGTTCCCGCCGGCGGCCACACCGGCGAGCTGCGCAGTTCCCCATCGGGCTGCCCGGCCAGGACGTACTGCACCGCCGGCCAGTTGCCCGCGCCGTTGGCTTCACCCTTCAGCCAGTGGTCGAACCAGGCGAACATCGGCTTCGTCGGCCACAGCTCGGGGTCGTCGATGTCGTAGTGCGTGCCGTCCAGCACGATTAGCTTCTGGTCGCCGCGTGCAGCCTGCAGCCGCCCGAAGGCCTTAAATGCGCTGGCCTGGAAGAAGTCGTGCCAGAGCGAGACGTGCAGGACCGGCGCGCGGATGCGGTCGGTCACGTCCAGCGCGGCCAGCGCAGCGGGGTTGCGCCCGGTGGCCAGGAACTCGCCCCAGCGCGGGTACAACTGGCTGACGATGGGGAAGTCCGGCGTGATGGCGCGCGTCCACCAGTCCGACTCGGCCGGGTCGCCGGCCTCGATGGCGCTGGACATCTCTTCCAGCGCGTCGCCGGCCTGCCCCTTCAGCGCACCGATCTGCGCCGCGGTCAGGCCCAGCCGGGCGTCGTGATCCTTGCTGTTGTCGAAGGACTGTCTCAGCACGAAGGGCAGCAGCGC
>Ga0209985_10002893_pt1 | contig 15094 bp, 13 predicted proteins | sample NOAtaG_FD_187305 | JGI IMG/M metagenome (GOLD analysis project Ga0209985, IMG submission 187305) | Freshwater lake microbial communities from Lake Erie, under a cyanobacterial bloom - NOAA_Erie_Diel6S_1000h metaG (SPAdes) (version 2) | ecosystem: Environmental > Aquatic > Freshwater > Lake ...
TCAGGTCCTACAAGGGTTTGATGGTGCATGTGTTTGGGCGACTGGCGGCGGCTATGATGATGCTTCACATGGTGTGAGCCGCCATTTTCAACAGGTTATTCGCATTATGCATAGCTTTGTATAGGTTTTTATGAGCGGAAGTTTGGCTTCGGATGGTAAAGGGGATCGCGACGTCATCTCGGCTTTTCTTGAACTGAGTGTTCCACTGGCCCAGCAGATGGAGGCAGGACTCACCACGCGATTTGATGACTATAGCGATTTTGGTAGCGCGACGAGCTATGGCATCTCCTATCTTTATTCACCCGTCTCCGTCCTAAAATTGCGCGCAAACTATGGCACGAGCTTCAAGGCCCCTCCCCTGGCTTATCTTTACAACAAGACAGATGGTGGTTACCTGGATGTTAACGATCCCAAGTTCTGTAACAGTGGGACCCCTGCAGCGGACCAAACCTGCCAAGGAAGGACCAGCTATGCAACTTACGTCAACCTTGCAGGCAATAAAGAACTCCAGGAAGAAACTGCGCAGGCCTACAATTTTGGCTTTATCCTGGAACCTGCAGACTTTCTGAGTTTCAGTGCTGACGTCTGGGATGTGCAAATCAAAGATATTCAAAACTCTGAAGACTTAGCTGAACTCGTACAAAAGGAGATTGAAGGAGCCGATCTTGGAGCTTCTACAGTCACGAGGGTGAACGATCCCGAAGATCCTCTCCTGGGCAAAATCTCTCGCATCGACAATTCCTACTACAATCTCGGAACTCTCAGAACACGAGGTATTGATCTGGAAGCAAACTTCGATTGGAAGTTCGACACCACTCGGACCGGAGTGGACGTGCAGTACTCCAACGTCCTGAGTCGTCGAGAAAAACGGACTTTGAACTCCGAAGAAACAGAGAAGGTCGGGCGTTTTGGACTTCCTCGCTATAAGACGAAAACGACCCTCTGGGGCCAGTGGGGCGACCATCGAGTGAGCCTCGATGGTATAACCACCGGTCGGATGGAAAATTTCTCCTTCGACTCCGATCCTACCTACGGTTATATCGACCCTTTCACCCGTTACGACCTGACCTATACCTGGAACCACCAGTGGAACGGCTCTGTATCCCTCGGCGTTTATAACCTCGCGGATGACATCACCGGTCTTTACCTGAGGGATCGTCAGACAGGCGAAAAATCCTTCGACGATCTGAATGGTGATCCGTATGGCCGTCAATTCCTGCTTATGGTTCGCCAGAAGATCTAAGTCTAGCCTACCTGTTGCAAGGCCTCGAAAGGGGCCTGCGCCGCGGTGCATCAAGGTCCGCGGCCTGAAGTGGAGATAAGGTCCGTCAGAAGCCGAGGCTCTGAACGCAAGGAGCTACCGAGCCCTATCTCGAGCCACCCTCTGTCCTGGCTCCGCCTTGGTAAGTTCTCCGTTTGGAGGAACGCATCTCCAACGAACCGAAGCCCAGCTTGGTCCATCAGAAGCTAGGGTCCTTGGTGCACCGCGCCTCGGGCTGTCTCAAGACAAGCACTTCTTCAAGCTGAGCGAGCTGTCCCGAGGCGATTGATCTCATCAACCTGTTCGTTCAGTGTGAAGTAATCGTAGAGCACTCCGAGGAGCACGAGACCACCCGTGCAGAGGTACAACAGTCCCGTCACCCACTTGCCCATGAAGAAACGATGCAGGCCAAAGACTCCGGTGAACGTCAGAAGAATCCACATCAGGTTGTAATCTAGGGGTCCTTCGACATACCGACGGTCGGCCTGCCGATCCATGCTGGGAATCAGAAAGAGGTCGATCAACCACCCGACGAAGAACAGACCGAAGGTACAAAACCAAATCGCACCAGTGGTCGATTTGCCGTAATAAAAGCGATGAGCCCCCATAAAGCCGAAGATCCAGAGGATGTAACCGATCAGGATGCTATGGGAGTTGCGACGTCTATTTAGCATAGAAACCTCCTGCAACACAAGCCGCCCCCTCACTATAGCGCAAAAGTTCTCAGGACGCGGAGGATTCCTGTGCACGGAGAGCCGATCGTTTCGGAAAATCCACTTCTATGACCCCTCGAGCATGGTCTTCGCAGGGCAATTCGTGTAGGATGCGCCCAAACTTGCCGTGAGGTTCATCCAAATGACCTACCCTGCCTTTGACGACTTCATCATCGAGCATGACATCCTGGGCTTTTTTGCTGAGCCACTGACCCTCAAAAGTGGGCGCAAGAGTCACTTCTACGTGAACTGGCGCAAGGCCACCAACGATGCTTTTCTTCTCGATCGGCTCAGCGATTATCTTGTCTCATTCATTCAAAAGCAGGCGCTGGTCTGTGATACCCTTTACGGTGTTCCGGAAGGAGCCAGCAAAACAGCTGTGATCACGGCGATGAAACTGGCTCGTCAGTCTCCCCAATTTGGACTCGGGAGCCATACGATCGCGATGGGACGTGCCAAACCCAAACCGCACGGCGACCCTGCCGATCGCTTCTTCATCGGTCAACCGAAAGGTCGAACCTACGTCCTCGAAGATACCATCACGACAGGGCTCTCGCTGTTTCAATGCCTCGATCAGCTGCTCGAAGCTGGCATCGATGTCCAGGGTGTGATCTGCCTCACTGATCGCTGCGAACTGCGCGATGACGGTTCCACAGTGCGCGAATATCTCAGTCAAAGGTATGCTCGACCGATTCCGTATCTGCCGATGAGCCAGGCTCCTGAACTGGTGCGGCTGGCGATCGCCAAACATCGGCCTGCCGCCAGCGTGATCGCGACACTCGCGGCAGAACTCGGCCTGCCTCCCGAACAATTGCAAGCCCCCAACTGAGGATCATACGCATGAGTTTTCGTGAACAATGGATCGAAGCAGCCCGGCGAAAAAAATCTTTGCTTTGCGTCGGTATCGATGCTGGAGAGAAGGAGCAGCGAGGGCATCTCTTCGTTCCCGAGGAGGAGCATAAAGTCGAATGGACGCTTCGCATCATCGAGTGCGTCGCGCCTTACGCTGCCGCAATCAAGCTCAATCGCAACTACTACAAAGACATTTCTCGCATTGAGATGCAGAGTCTCAATGCCGCGATTCACGCCCAAGGGATGCTGAGTATCGACGACAGCAAGCTTGCGGATATCGGCGAAACCAACGATGCAGGCATCTACCATGCAAAGCGTGAAGGTTTCGATGCGATCACCTATGCGCCTTTTCCCGGCAATATGCTCCAGGCTGCCGAACAGGGTCGTCGTCACGACCTCGGTGTCATCGCCCTGGTGCTGATGTCCAATCCCGAATTTCGTCACATGAAGTCGGCCCAAATCAACGGCCAGGATTTTTATCTCTACCTTGCTGACCAAGCTGCCGAAGCTCGGGTCGATGGCATCGTAATGGGTGCTCCCAGTGCCCAAAACCATATTACACGAGCCGAAATTATGGCCGTGGCACAACGCCTCCCCCAAGCCCTGGTTCTGGTCCCCGGTATCGGTGCCCAGGGAGGTGAATTAGGTCCTATTCTTGAACATTTCGGCGAACGGACGCTGGCCAATGTAGGCCGGGCGATTATTTACGATCCAGACCCTGCTACCCAGGCGCGCTTCTACCGAGACGCGATCGCGGCTCAGTACCAGCTCTAATCGCGCTGCTCGTGGACTTGCGACGCTTTTTCCAGGTACAAGGGTAAGAAGGTCGTTCTCAGCCTGACCCCGCTCGTGCGGGGCTCAGGACCAGTAAGACTTGCAAGGGGCCAGACATGGAACGCACACTCGATCGACTTCCGAGCTCACTTCGCCGTTACTGCATCGAACACGATGCAGCTCGCTACTCGCCTCGTGACCATGCGGCCTGGCGCTACATCATGCGCAGGGCCCACGACTTCTTCAAAGACCATGCGGTCAGCACGTATCAGGATGGATTTGCGAAGGTGGGTCTGCGGGTCGATCGAATCCCCCATATCGATGAGATCGATCAGGCTTTGCAAACCTTTGGTTGGGGAGCTGTGCCCGTTGTTGGCTTTATTGCACCTTGGGCCTTTATCGAATTTCAGGCGCGAAAGATCCTCCCGATCGCTACGGACATGCGAACGGTCGAGCACATCGCCTATACGCCTGCTCCCGATATTGTGCACGAGGCAGCGGGTCATGCCCCCATCCTTCCGGACAAAGCCTACAGCGATTACCTTGCCTACTATGCCTCACTAGGAATGAAAGCGATCTACAGTCAGCAAGATCTTCGACTTTACGAAGCCGTGCGTTACCTCTCCGACCTCAAAGAGAAACCCGAGAGTACCCCTGCGATCATCGCCGGGGCAGAACAGCGGCTACAGGAGACCCTACGGGCCTTCACCAGCGTCTCCGAGCAGGCTCTCGTCGCTCGCATGAGTTGGTGGACGGCCGAATATGGTCTAGCTGGATCTCTGAAGAGCCCCAAAATTTATGGTGCGGGCCTGCTCTCATCTGTTGCCGAATCAAAAATGGCGATCACCGATCAGGTGAAAAAGATTCCCTTGAGCATCGACTGCATCAACTATTCTTACAACATCACGGAACCTCAACCGCAGCTGTTCGTCGCCGAGAATATGCAGCATCTTCATGATGTCCTTCGCGCACTTGAGCAAAAACTTGCCTATCGTATCGGTGGCGTGGCGTCACTCGTCAAGGCTGTCGAAGCGCAGGCGATCACGACCCTCGTTCTGGACACCGATCTTGCCGTCTCGGGACGGCTCGTCTCCTACGAGCATCAAGGCGAACGGATCGATTTTGTGAAATTTGCCGGACCTGTGCAGATCAGCCGGAATGGTCACCAGCTGCTGGGTCATGGCCACGAGCGGCATGCTCATGGTTTCAGTTCCCCACTCGGAAGATTGGCGCAAAAGACCAATAAACCCCTCGCACAGCTGAGCGATAGCGAGTTGGGCGAAGTTGGCTTGGTAATCGGTCATACGACTGGCCTGAAGTTCGTATCGGGATTTGAAGTGAACGGCCGGGTTCTGCACCTGACGCGGAAGGAGGGCCGGGTCGTGATGATCAGTTTTGGCGACTGCACCGTGCGGCGCGGGAGTCAGGTTTATTTCGAACCGGCCTGGGGCGAGTTTGATTTGGTCGTTGGTGACAGCATCCCCTCGGTCTTTGGCGGTCCGGCAGATCGAGAAGCCTTCGGTGAGCATGAGATTGCCGATGCAACCACAACGCCGGGTCGTGAGGTACCTTATACTCCGGAGGAGCTCAAGCTTTTCTCCCACTATCAGACCTTACGCAAGCTGCGAGAGCAAGCAGCGGCGAAGGATCAGTCTCACTCTCTGCTCGCTTCGCAACTCGAAGAACTGGCACAAGACGTGCTGAAGCATGCGCCCTTTGAGTGGCTGCTGCAGCTGGAAATCTACGAATTGTGTCGCGAACGTCTGGATGCCAAGCAGCTGCAGGCTCGCTGGTGCACAGTCCTGAAGCAAAGCCTTGACCCCCAGAATCGACCTGAGCCGACTCGTGAGCTCTTGGATGAGGGCCTTCGATTGCTTGACTCTGCAACGCACTAACCCAAGATAGAAGCGTTATCCAGTGAGCCGACTCGGCCGCTTGTGGGGACCGAATCTCCCCCTTCGAGCGGACTCGACGAGCCTCACACTGCACTCGCTTCAGTCGATGAGGCCCGAACCGAGACAAAGATCGCCTTGATAGAGAACCGCATACTGACCCGGGGCAATCCCGCCATCGGGAGCGTGAAGATTCACCTGGTAGCGATGTCCACCCAGTGATTCGAGCTGGCAGTCGCTGGTGCGCGCACCATGCCGAATCTTTACGCTTAGCCCGCCCTGAGCGTCCGCCGCATGCAGCCAATGCATCTGACTGATGGTAAAGTGCATCTGCGGACGCTCCGCTCTCGCTCCTTCTGAGGAGACGTAGACAATGTCCCGCTCGACGTCTTTGCTGGTGACAAACCAAGGGCCGCCGCTCAGTCCCAGGCCTTTACGTTGGCCGATGGTGTGGAACCAGTAGCCTTTGTGCTCACCAAGTTGTCGCCCCGTTTCAAGCTCAACGATAGCACCGGGCCGCTCGCCGAGATGGGCTTTGACAAATTCGTTGAACTTCAGCTTACCCAAAAAACAAATCCCCTGACTGTCAGGACGATTTTGCGTCGGCAGATCGTAATCCGTCGCCAATCGGCGCACATCCGCCTTCGGCAGATGCCCGATAGGAAACAGCGCACGCTCCAGCTGGGCTTGACTCAAGCGAGACAGAAAGTAAGTCTGATCCTTGATTGGATCGAAGCCCTTCAGCAAGCGAGGTCCGTTGGGGCTTGCCTCAAGTCGCGCATAGTGTCCGGATGCGATGGCCGTGTAGGATGTATCGATCAGATCGCAGAAGGCGCCGAACTTCACGTTTTGATTACACAGTATATCGGGACTGGGCGTGCGCCCTAGTCGTAGCTCCTGCACGGTATGGGCCACGACTCTGTCCCAGTAGGCCGTTTGGAGCGAGACGATCTCGAGGGGTACACCCAAACGTTTACACACGCCATGGGCGTATTCAAGATCTTCTTCCCAAGGACACTGCCCCAGATAGGACAAATCGTCTTCGAGCCAAATCTTCAAATAAAAGGCCTGAATCTCGTGTCGCCCTTGTTTGACTAACTCTGCAAGTGCGACCGAGCTATCCACTCCGCCTGACAATAACATCGCGATTTTCATGACCCACCCTAACGAGGACCTAGGAACGCCCTTTTAGCACGACCAACCCGGCGAGAGCAAAGGCTTTCCTCCTTCGGTCGTTTACACGCTTTTACTAGGTCGCAACGGGAGTCAAAGAAAACTTGTTCGTGATGCACAAATGCAACAAATTTCATTATCACCCTCCCTGTAAACTTTATTGCGCTCCGCTTTTGGCTCTTTTCCTGAACTGTCATGCCTTTCGCGGCACCGAGGCGACTTTTCCCCGCTCCCGCATGCAAAGATGTTTTTATGGCAAGACTATACGTTTCTTTACTTTCCCGATCTCTGCTTGTTCCTACGAAACATATAGGCTGGAAAACTCATTTTTGTTGAGGCACACAATAAGAAAGGTAAAATTGCATTTCGTATGCATGATTAGCTCAATGCAGTCTGCAAGGAACACGAATGAAAAGCTCTAACAATGCTGGTCCGGAGTCAAAGCCAAAGCGAAACTATGATAACAGCAGGCGCCAGCAGCAGGTGGCGGTGAAGAAACGTCGTGTTCTGGAAACGGCTCTTAAGCTCATGAACTCAGATCCAGAATCCTTCACGATGCGGCAGATTGCGCTCAAGGCTCGACTCCCAGAACGCACGCTGTATCACCTCTTTGGCGATCGTGAGACGCTGCTCTCCGAGCTCAATCAATTGATTGCTCAAGAGATCATTCAATTGAATTTCGATCAAGACGATCCAGATCCAGAGAATTTTGTTCGTTTGACATTCGAGGCTTTCGAACGCAACCCAAAGCTCATCAAGGGCTACCTCGACTCCGTTTTAGCCCGAGAAGCCCGTAATCTGTTTCAGGATAAACCGGAGGCCTTCGTTCTGCGAAGTTTTGCCAAAAAAGATCCTTCTGAGATGACGCCGACTGAAGCCACGCGCTGGGCCCTCATTTGCAGTCTCTTTAGCGTTCAAACCTGGAGAAACCTAGCGGACTGTGATTTCGCCGATCCAGAATTCCGCCCCCAAACACTCGTATGGGCGATGCACCTCCTCATGGCAAATATTCAACAGGGTGCTCCCGTAATCTGACAGCCCAAGGCCTACTGAATCAGGAGCTTGTGCGGATCCGTGCTATCCATCTTCAAGCGCTCTCCTCGTTAAGTCTGGCTCACATGGTGCGCCCAGGGATGGCGCTCTTGTCTCTCGCGATGCTTCTCCGGTATCCTCACACTCTCAAATAAAAAGTCCGCAAAGATGGCTGCAGCAATAGGATAGGAGGCTCGAGATGGACGCTGAGGAACAAGACCTTCAGGATCGTGGGGAACGGGTGCAAAGGATTATAGTGGATCGGTATACGCACCGAGAAGCAGGCCTGACCCTCACCCTTCGTCAGATGGCGCTCTACCTTTTGAACGAAGATGATTTTGGCATCGATCCAAGCCAGTTCGATCCAGAGATCCATGAACACGCGATCCCCAAGTACGAAATGGCACGTATCTATCTGCTGGTCTGCGCTGTGACCCAAGACTCGCTCGGTTTTTGCCCTGAGGATCGAGACGATCCGGTCTACGCCATTTATGAGAAAGCCTACCAACGCTCCCGGCAGCACGAAGAGGATTCCTCTTTGCGCGCCAAATTAGACAAGATTGCTGCAGCATGCGGCTTCCATCGTCCGCTGCCTGAGAATGCCTGACCGTTCCCTTAAACCTATCGGTTTCAATTCAGCAGTGAGAACCCCCCATCGTTTGCTAAAGAAAAGCTTGGGAACGACGCATAAAATTTGCTACAAGGAGCGCGTGAAAAATCCGGTTCCAGCTCCCTTTTTCGACCTTGCTCCGAACGTCGCATACCCCCTTTCCGGTATGCTGTCCCCTCAGATGGCTATGGAGCAGATTCAGCGAGGCGTCAAAGAGCGGTGAGGACATGAGAAGCAAAGCTCCCGGTCGATCGCGGAGCGATGCCATGTGCTCAATGGTCTGACGGGTTGTGGATAAGCTTTCGGATTCCCTGCCTTTAAAGGAGATTGATTCATGGCTACGGCGTCACATCAAGCGCTTGCGCTCCTATCCGTCACTGACAAAACTGGAATCGTCGAATTTGCCCGCGAGCTGCATAAGCTTCAGGTCGGGATTCTTTCCACCGGCGGAACAGCCAAGCTCCTAATGGAAGCCGGCATTCCTGTGACCGAGGTTTCCCAACATACAGGGAGTCCTGAAATTCTCGATGGTCGGGTCAAGACCTTGCATCCCAAGGTTCATGGCGGAATTTTGTTCGACCGCAGCAAGCCAAGTCATGTGGCTCAGTGTCAGGAGTTTGGAATTCGTCCAATCGATCTTGTCGTTGTGAATCTGTATCAGTTCGAATCCAAGGCGCTTAAGGAGCAACTCGGTCTCGAGTCCGCCATCGAACACATCGATATCGGTGGCCCCTGCATGCTGCGCGCAGCTGCCAAGAATTTTGCCCACTGTGCGCCGGTCATCGATCCACGAGACTACGAACGCGTCTTAGTGGAATGGAAGGCGGGGGGCCTGAGCGCTGCGTTCCGACGCGAGCTCGCTGCCAAAACCTTCCGGGCGATCTCTCGTTACGATGCGATGATCGCAGCCTACTTTGAACGCGCCAGTGAAAATGAGACGGCGGAATTGGCACCATCTTTTCCGCTGGATCTTAGTCTGCAGCAGACCCTGCGCTACGGCGAGAATCCTCATCAGAAAGCGGGGTTCTACCGCTCACCCTTTAGCCAGCCCGGTGGTCTCCAGGATGCGCGCGTCGTGCAAGGCAAGGAGCTCTCGTTCAACAATCTTCTCGATTGCGACGCAGCAGCTCAGATCGTAGCTGACTTTCCCGAATCCTTAGCCTGTACCATCATCAAACACACCAACCCCTGTGGAACAGCACTTGGCCGCCCAGGTGAAAGTCTGTTGGAGATCTACCAGAGGGCACTGTCTGTCGATCCGAAATCAGCCTTCGGCGGCATTGTTGCGTTCAACGTCCCTGTGGACGGTCCTACGGCCGAGGCCCTGTCGCAGCTGTTCCTCGAGTGTATCGTCGCGCCTGGGTACAGTGCTGCGGCCCTCCAGGTTCTTGCGGCCAAGAAAAATCTCCGCGTGCTGGAACTTCCCTACCTCGCCCAGCGTGGTGGGGACCAGAAGCAATGGGACCTTCGTTCCGTGCTGGGTGGCGTGCTCTTGCAGGAGCGTGATCAGGTGCGGACCGACGCTGGTCAATGGCAGGTCGTCACGAAAAAGGCTCCGACGCCCACGGAAGTGCAGGATCTCGTGTTCGCCATGCGCCTCTGTAAGCACGTCAAGTCCAATGCCATCGTCTTCGCACGGGATCTTATGTCGGTTGCAGTCGGTGCTGGACAAATGAGTAGAGTTGACTCAGCAACCTTCGCTGCTGAGAAGGCCCGTGAATTTGGTCGCAGCATCAACAACACCGTCTTAGCGAGCGATGCGTTCTTCCCCTTCCGGGATACGGTCGACCTTGCTGCCAAGCTCGGTGTCACAGCCATCGTTCAACCCGGTGGTTCGATGCGCGATGCCGAATCCATCGCTGCTGCTGACGAGCAGGGCTTGGCGATGGTCTTCACGGGTGTGCGGCACTTCAAACACTGAAGAGGCTCCGACTCGGGTCCGACCTGTCGAGGCGGACCCACTCTCGAGACTGACGATCCTTACCTTAGGTCAAATTCTGGCCTGCTTGAGGCTGCCCAGCCCTGAGCTCTTGATGCTGGCCAGCGAAGCCTCAAGCCGAGTCATATCAGTCGGATGCTCTCTAACCTAAAGCCGCAAGGTCATTAGCCACAAGGGCCAGCCTCAAGCCGAGTCATATCAGTCGGACGCTCCCCAAGCTAAAGCCGCAAGGTCCTTAGCCACAAAGGCAAGCATCCTAGATGGCACAGAAAATATTGCTTCTTTGCCTTTTCACAGCACGGAGCCGACAAGCTAAAAATAGGTTAAGGACCATACCTGCCCGGCAGAATCGAATTTAGAGGGAGATCAGATGGGAGTCACGCTCACGAAACCTCTGCTCACATTCTTACTGACCAGCATCTTGGGTGCCGGTCTCGCCTATGGGGGCGGAGCCCCTCCGAACGACACCGATGCCGAGTTCCAATACGGTGGTCCTTGCTCCCAGCTCACGCGCCTGAGCTATCTCGAGATGAGTTCGCTTGTTCATAGGGCCCATTCCGAACAGTTTGCCCGTTTCTGTACGCCCGAGAACGTGTATACCTGCGCGGATTACTCCCAACTTGTCGAAAGTTTTGGGTCTCTAGGGGAAAACGGGAGCGTGGGCTGCCGCTTTGTTCCCGAGAGGCCTTGATCACTGCTGTGCTGCGGCAGCGAAGCGCGCAACGAGAGGTGTGCGCCGTCGATCCTCATACCCTCCTGTACTCAAAGCAGCTTGGCAGCCTTCGTCGCCAATTCGCTGCGTTCACCTTTCTTGAGTGTGATATGCGCCGCAATCTCTTCTTTTCGAAAGCGCTCGATCACATAGGTCAAACCGTTGGTCTGTGAGTCCAGATAGGGGTTATCGATTTGGTAGGGGTCACCCGTCAAGATAATCTTGGTGCCTTCCCCAGCTCGCGTCAATATTGTTTTGATCTCATGGGGCGTCAAATTCTGTGCCTCATCGACCACAAAGTACTGGGAGGGTAGCGAGCGCCCGCGGATGTATGTCAATGGTTCGACAGCTAGCATGCCCTGATTGATGAGTTCCTGATAACTCTTGTTGAAGCGCTTTTGTCGTGAACCGGGTGCTCCACCCAGCAATAGCTCCAGGTTGTCATAGATAGGCTGCATCCAAGGATTCAACTTTTCGTCTATGTCACCCGGCAAGTAACCAATATCGCGTCCCAGGGGAAAGATCGGACGGGACACGAGGAGCTTTTGGTACTGGTCTTCATCGGTGGTCTTCACCAGACCGGCGGCTATGGCCATCAAGGTTTTGCCTGTCCCTGCTTCACCCGAGATCGTGACCAGCCTGATCCGATCGTTGAGCAAGACCTCTAGGGCCATGGCCTGCTCCATGTTGCGTGAATAGATACCCCACACGCCTTCGGTACGAGGGTCGACCATCTTCACAAGACCTTCGGCAGCATCGTACATACCGAAGGCAACAGCAGATCCATCTTCTTCGTCTTCAAAGATCACAAACTGGTTCGGATAAATCTCGGCCCGTGACAAGCGGACTTCGCGGTTGGTATAGAACTCGTTGATGAACTCCGCATTGACCCTTTGTGTCCTGATACCCGTATAGAGATGCGAAATGTCCACCTTGTCGGCAGCAAAGTCCTCTGCTGACAACCCAAAGGCATCCGCTTTGATCCTGAGGTTAGTATCTTTGGTGATGATGATGACTTTACGGGTATCGCCAAACTGCTTCTGGAGGGTAAGACCGATTGCCAAAATATGATTATCAGTACTGCTCGCTAACAATTCGGGCAGGATGTCCATATTGTGGCCCAGGTACACGTAGAGTTGACCAGAATCCTCACGCTCTTCGAAAAGTCGAATTCCCGACGAAAGTGTGCCACGATCCCGCAATTTGTCGAGGATACGCGAAACTTCACGCGCATTACGCCCAATATCACTTTGATCCTTTTTAAAGGTATCGATTTCTTCGATGACTGAGATGGGTATAACCACGTCGTTATCGTCAAATTTGAAGATGCTGAGGGGATTACTCAAAAGGACATTAGTATCCAATATGAAGACTTTCTTCATCAAGGTACCCCGCGGCTTGTTTGACTTGTATGGCTCTTTCTCACCTTTAACACACTTTTTAGTCCTTCAAAAGTCGCGATTCGCGAAATTGAGAAAAAAAGACTCGGGGCCCTTCGGGGCTCTCGCCCCTTTATAGAACCGTCCCTTGCAAAAAGTAAAGACGGTGGAACCGCTGACAAATAAGATATGAGGAGTTATGCTGGGGGGAACAGGTTCGGACTCTCATGCATCGTCGGAGGCAGACTATGACAGAGGCTTTTGATCTTCTGTACAATCTCAACCAGGAAACGCGGTCGCTCTTTCAAGAAAGACAAGTCATTCTTAGCTTTAGCGGCTTCCTCAAAAAACTGCAGGATCGCCCGAGCCTTATGATACGCAATGCGTCCCAGTATTTGTACGACACTTTCCAATACTACGGAAAAAGTCCTTCTCAGCTCAAAGACTCCGCCTCTACTCGATGGAGGGTCTTTGATATTGGGACTCAAAAGGGAATCCCCATCATTGGCTCCGAAGCTGTGCAGGACGAGATCCATAAGATCATCACCGGCTTCGTGCGGCAGGGTTATTCCAACAAACTGATTTTGCTTCATGGTCCTAACGGTTCGGCCAAGACCTCGATTATCGAGTCCATCGCCCATGCCATGCAGCGCTACAGTGAGACGGAAGAGGGTGCCGCCTATCGTTTCAACTGGATCTTTCCTACGGACAAGTCACTTTCCGATAAGGCGATGGGCGCCGTTGGACCTATCGGATTTAGTGGCGCACATAGTGAAGACAGTGGTGTCCGGGAAGGCTCGTTTGCCTTTCTGGACGAGGCGAAGATCGCCTCGAAGATTCATTCGGAATACAAGGAGAATCCTCTTTTTCTCATTCCAATGCCACAGCGTGAGGTCTGGCTCCGGCGTTGGCTCTCCACGGAACAGGGCGTCCCCGAAGATCAGGTAGAAATTCCCCAGCATATTCTGCTGTCCGGCCTATCGAAGCGCAATCAGCTTATCATGGAGAACCTGCTGGCAGCCTACGATGGTGATCTAGCGAAGGTCCTTCGCCACGTTCAGGTTGAGCGTTTCTTCTACTCTAAGCAATATCGCGTCGGCGTGGGAACGGTCGAGCCGCAGATGTCGATCGACGCCTACGAAAAGCAGCTGACGATCGATCGCAACATCGCAAATCTTCCACCTGTGCTGCATAACATCAGTTTCTACGAAGCGGAGGGTCCCCTCGTCGAGGCGAACCGAGGCATCTTGGAATTCTCGGATATGCTGAAGCGACCTATCGAAGCCTTTAAGTATCTTCTTTCGACGGTCGAGAAGGGATCGCTGAATCTTCCCTCGGCTACGACCTATCTGGACATCGTCTTTTTCGCTAGCACCAATGAAAAGCATCTCGATGCCTTTAAGACCATACCGGATTTTGCTTCGTTTCGCTCCCGCTTCGAATTGGTCACAGCTCCTTACCTTTTGCAGCCGTCTCTCGAAGCCAAGATCTACGAGTCTGATATCAAAGCTTTAGCCAAGAGCAAACCGATCGCTCCACATGTTTTGGAGATGCTCTGTCTTTGGGCAGTCATGACACGACTGAAGCAACCCAACCCTGATTATTATGACTCCAAGTATCGAGCGCTTGTTTCCCGAATCGATCCACGGAACAAGATCAAACTCTACGAGCGCATCTCGCTCCTACCTCAGTTCAAGCCTCAGGAGGAGGCCCTGCTCGAGGAGCTTCGTCAGCAGATCCAGGAGGAATATCAGAACGTGGTCGCTTACGAGGGTCGCTTTGGAGCCTCCCCTCGCGAGATCCGGAGTATCCTCTACCGGGCTGTGCAAAATCCCAAATATTCGACTCTGACACCCATGGGGATCTTCGATGAACTAGAACGTCTGGTGAAAGATCGGACCGTCTACGAATTCTTGCAGCTCGAACCACGCGGCAAATATCATCAACCTCAGGAATTCATCCTGATCTGTAAACGTGATTTTGCTGATATCTTCGAGCGGGAAGTGACTGCATCGATGACCCTGGTGGACGAGGACCAGTACAACTCGCTACTGACTCGTTACATCGAAAACGTCGTCGCCCAGGTCAAGCGTGAGAAGCTCTATAACAAGATCACAGGCACTTACGAAGCTCCGAACGAAAACCTGATGCGCGATGTTGAGAAAATCCTCAAGGTCTCCGGTCCGGTCGAGAAACATCGCGAATCCCTGCTAGGACGTGTAGCAGCCTTTAAAATCGACAATCCCACCGAAGCGATCGTCGTTGGTAAGATCTTTCATGAGTACCTTGACACCATCAAGGCGCATTATTATGACGAACGGAAAAAAATGGTCGAGGACAACTTCAGAACCATGCTCAGCCTTCATACCGACGAAATCCGAAACTTCAAGGAAGATCAAATTGCACTAGCCGAAAGCACCTACCAAGGCCTCGAGAAGCGCTTTGGGTACCCCCGTGAGGCCGCGATCGAGAGTTTGAAGTTCCTGGTTTCGTTCCGCTCGCAGCAAGCGTCGAGCTAAGCTCGCAAGCAGCCACAATAACCAAAGCCCAGCTTTTTAGGCTGGGCTCTTGAGTTTCAAAAAGAGGGTTTCTAACTGCTGAATTGAAATCTACGGGTCGAAAAGAACGGAACTAGGGCCTGTTGACGTTTGGCTTCGCCAACGTCATCCAGGCCGATCCTTTAGTACCAGAGACTAGCAGAATCTTTCGCCGTTGCCTGCCGATGTCCTTGGCTTTCGCGTTGCCTTTGCCCTAGCC
>Ga0209985_10002894_pt1 | contig 15093 bp, 10 predicted proteins | sample NOAtaG_FD_187305 | JGI IMG/M metagenome (GOLD analysis project Ga0209985, IMG submission 187305) | Freshwater lake microbial communities from Lake Erie, under a cyanobacterial bloom - NOAA_Erie_Diel6S_1000h metaG (SPAdes) (version 2) | ecosystem: Environmental > Aquatic > Freshwater > Lake ...
CTATCGCGCAGTCGTCGCTATGCACTCGCCGTTCATGAAGCCCACCCTACGTGCCTCAATTCGGCAGTGGTTGCTGCGCGAGCCGTTCGTGATTTCACGACGCGTTTTTACCGAGAACATCGCGCTCGAGATCGTGCTGGAGATGGACGGTGCGCGCGGGTGGGGCGAATCCGAGCCGCACGAGTACGACATGCGAGTGGCCGAAGCCGCGCGGGATGCTGCTGGGATGCTGGAACTCGAGGTTTGGTGTCACCTGGATCCAGAGCGTCTGAATGTGCTTATGCCGCGATCGGCACTGCGAACCGCATTGGACTGCGCGCTGTGGGATCTGCTCGCCAAGCGCTCCGGGAGGCGCGTATGGGACTTATTGGGCATCGAGCTGGATCCTTCGCTGACGGTTTCCGTGTACGAGACCCTGAGTCTCGATACGCCCGAGTGCATGGCCACGTCTGCGGAGGCGGCGCGTGATGCGCCCGGACTCAAGATCAAGCTCGGACATGCAGATGGCCGCGACGAGGAGCGGCTCGAGGCCGTGCGCTCGGCAGCGCCCGGCACTGTGCTGACCATCGATGCCAACGAAGGATGGTCACCGGAGGCGTTGCGGCGGATTTTGCCGCTCGCCGCCAGACTTGATGTAGCGTTCATCGAGCAGCCGCTCCCTGCCGGCGCGGACGCTGCGTTGGCCGAAATGCCGCGCCTCGTTCCATTCTGTGCGGACGAGAGCTGCCTCGATCGCGGGTCGCTGCCGGCGCTAGTCGGACGTTATCAGTTGATCAACGTGAAGCTCGACAAGACGGGAGGGCTCACTGAGGCAATACAACTGATCGCTGCGGCGAAGAAGCTGGGACTCAGTCATATGGTCGGTTGTAACGGCGGCTCATCGCTCGCACAGGCACCGGCTCTGTTGCTGACACCGGATGCGATGATGGTCGATCTCGGTGTCCACGGGCTCGCGACGGATCGTGCCTCACCTCTCGGGTGGTCGGACCGTCGTCTATCGCTGCCCACCCCGGAGCTGTGGGGCTGATACGGTCAATCAAAATCTCTCTAGATCGCGGGCCACCCGCACCGGACCCTTGAAATGCTGCTCGATACCCTTCGTGTAGACGCTCATGTCGGTCTCGCCGTCAAAGCCGGGTACAAGATGATGTAGCACTACTTCCTTGACGCCTGCGCTGGCGGCGAGCTCACCAACTTGCGGCGGCGTGAGGTGGTCTTTGCGCAGGTGCTCGATGAGTTCATCGATCGGGAAGTCAGCGCGCTCATTTGAGCGCAGCAGCCGCTCCATACGGTCCATATCGATTACTTCGCTCACGAGCACATCCGAGCCGCGAGCAAGTTGGGCGACTCGCTTGGAGGGGCCGGTGTCTCCCGTGAACGTGATGGAACGTGTCGCTGTATCGAAGCGGAACGCGTAGGAGCGCGCGGCCGCAGCAGCAGCGCTGCCTGGCAGAAAGTGGTAGTGGTCGTTGAGTACAGCTGAGACACGAACGTTTTCGTCCTGATAGATGACGGCCGGTGTCTCGAGGTTGCCGGGGATGTCGGTGGCGTCGACAGTCTCGACTATGCCCGGGACCCTGGTGGTGCCTATGAAGATCGGCGCGAGCTCGGTCGCGCGGAACGCCTTGGCGAGGTACGTGACCATCTCCCGCGTCATCGGCGGACCGATGACCTTTATTTGCGGTTGCGCGAAGTGGAACAGCCAGCGCTGCACCAGCAGAGGACCCAGATCGCCGTTGTGATCGAAATGATGATGAGTGATGAACACCGCCTTGATGCGCTCGATGGGTAAATCGGCGCCGGCCAGTTGCCGCAGCACGCCGTCGGCTGAGTCGATGAGGTAGATATCCTCGCCGATGACGACGGCACTCGAGGTTTGCGCGCGATTGAGTCTTACCGAGGGACCGCCGCCGGTGCCCAGGGTCACGAGTTCCATGCGTGTGGTCCGTTTGCTGCCGTCCGCAGCAGCGGCTGGCAGCACCGCCGAGAGCGCGACGATCAGCGTACAGAGCGTTGAACCCAAGGCGCTTCGAGTGATGCGAGGGGCGTTCATTTGACGATCGGCAACAGCAAGGCGGCCGGATGTGCGCGATCGTGCAGCACCTCGATGCGCGCCACGCGCGCCTCGTCGGGTTTCTGCAGATGCACGGGCGTCGCGGAGTTGAGGTTTTTCTGCATGAAAGAGCACGCGGTCGCGCGGACCACAAGTCGAATGCGTGAGTGCCGGAGTAACCGACGGTTGGCGAAGCGGAAGTTGTGGAAGCGAACCTCTGTCGGGATTTGCGACGGCATGGGCACACCCTCCGTCGAGCCGTCACGGTGCCGCAGGCGCAACAGGTCGGAGGAGAGGAATACCGCTGATCCGTCTTCAAGCACTTCGTAGAGCAGTACGCAGAGGTCTGCATCGGGCGCATCGCAGGCGAGCCACAGACGCAACTCCGGTTCGCCGACCACATCAATCGGTGCCTCGAGCGGTGCCGAGTGGTAGATCACGCCCTGACCGAATGTGTTGTGGCAGAACACGGCGTTGGTCGGGTCTTCGCCGCCCTGGATGAAGAACAGGCTGTTGTAGGCGCGGGGGAAGATCGCACCCGAATGTGAATCGAGTTCCGGTGAGCGGCTGAGGTGACGCTCGGTCTCGAGAGGTCGAAAATCGAACGGGTCGCTGACGAAATGGTCGGGGGGCGTGTCGGCGGCGGTATCCGCCAGCCAACCCGAGCGGAACACGTCCGTTGCGTGACCATCAGAGGCGAGAAATAGCGACTGGGGCGTGCCGCACAACGCTGTCAGCGATTCACCACCGCGCCATTCGTCCGCTTCGCACAAGTAATATTTAACGCGGGCATCGAGAAAACCGGGCTTGTCGCCCAGGCCGAATACCCAGCGGTACCACTGTCGCTTCAATTGATAGAGGTCCACCTTGGCCGCGTGACCGAACTGCAGCGCATATACGCGATCGGTACCGCGCATGCCGCGGTGGTCCCAGGGGCCGATAATCAAGTAGTTGTGGCGTCGGGCCCTCTCGCCGCCATATTCGTCGTAACGGCGGTGGTGGGTGAGGGTTCCAGGCAGACAGGTGTCATACATACCGGTGAGCGACAACACCGGAATGTCGAGGCTGCGCAGCGACTCGGGAGACGGCCGGCGAGATTCCCAAAGCGGGCCCCAACCCGTTGCGACGAGATCGTCTTCCCATCCCGGTGCCTCGAAGCCGAGCATCCCTGGGACTTCGAGCAGCGAGCCATGACGACGATAAAGATCGCCCTGCAAGCGATTGAAGATGAGTGTATCGGCAGCGAGGTTCCAGGAGATGTGGTGATCTTTGAGCGTTACGCGCCAACGGTACATGTACGGTGAACCGACGCCACCGTGCGGGATGTCGACACCGCCCATGAAGGCCGCAGACGGGACGATGGTTTTGAGAGCCGGAGGCAATTGGTTCGCAATGCTCCACTGGTTCCACCCGGTGTAGGAGCCACCAAACAGACCAACCTGCCCGTCGCACCAAGGCTGCTCCGCGATCCACTGCACCGCATCGAAGCCATCCGGGCCGTCGTTGATCCATTGCATGAACTCGCCGCCCGAGCCGCCTCGGCCGCGGCAGTCGACGGCGACAAAAGCAAGGCCGTCGCGCGCGAACTCGATACCGATGGAGTGCGCGTTGTCGGCAAGGTAAGGCGTCATCTCCATGACGGCCGGAATGCGAGGGGCTCCGGTGGGCAGGTAGAGCACGGCGCCGAGCTCGATACCGTCACGCATCGGAATCTGGACGAATCGGGCGGTGTAGTCGCGCATAGGGTCTCACGTCGATTTGGACGGCGGCTTCCGGCAGTGGTCATCGTACATTCTTGTATAATTCTTGTCGACATTTGGGCGATACTGCCATGCTCATCGGTAGTTGCTCGCAAGCACCCTACGGAGAAGTCGCGATGCGAATCGAACGCACTCAAACCCTGATGGCTTTGCTCGTTTCGGCGTCGGCTGCCTTGGTCGCATCCGGTCCGGCGCAGACCGTAAATGAATCTGCTGCCGCTCAGGATTGCAGCGGTGCCGAGTATCGCCGTCTCGATTTCAAGCTGGGCCAATTCGACGTCACCGGGATGGAGGGTGCCAAGGCGGGCGTCAGCCGCGTGGAATCGCTGCTCGACGGTTGCTTGTTGATTGAGCACTGGCAGGGCGCGATCAGCGGTTACGGTAAAGCGTTCTTCTACTACGATCGCAATAGTCGACGGTGGCACACCACCTACGTCACGGATAATGGCGAGTCGCTCGTGATGAGCGGTGTCTTCGAAGGCGACGCACTCGTCTTTCGCGGCGTCGGCGCTCTCAGTCCGTTTCCGGGCATGCATCGCATGGCATGGTCGCCTTTGCCGAACGGCGTCAAACAGTTCTGGGAAGTCTCCGCGGACGGCGGCAGCACTTGGAAGACCATCCATATCGGCTACTACGCTCGTCGACCCTGAGCGACGGCTGCTCTGATGCCGTTGTCGGTGGATTCGGCGGAGTTCGATTACATCGTTGTCGGTGCGGGGTCCGCCGGTTGCGTAGTCGCCGCGCGGCTCTCGGAGGATTCGTCGGTCACCGTGCTGTTGGTCGAGAGCGGCAGCGACGCGCGCGATTGGCGGTTGCGTATCCCCGGCGCACAAGCGTTCATCCGCGATTGGAATGCGTTTGCCTGGGAATATGAGACCGAGCCCGACCGGTCGCGCACCAACCGCGTCGAGAGATGGCGCCGGGGTCGAATCTTGGGCGGCAGCAGCATGATCAACGGGCTGATCTATGCCACCGGATTGCCGCAGGACTACGATTTATGGGCTCGGGCCGGCGCTCACGGATGGGGTCATGCGGATGTCGAGCCGTTTTTCCGACGTGCCGAGCGCTGCGTCGACCTGCCTGGGCGCGGCACCACCGGTCCGATGCCCGTCGAAGTCTTTCGCTCGCCCCACTCGGGCAACGAAGCGCTGCTCGCGGCCTGTCGCGCGCACGGGATCCCTGTGGTGAACGACATCAATCTTGCGCGGGACGCTGCGGTGGGCGTCGTTCAGACCAATCAGCTTAACGGGCTTCGGCAGGATAGCGCGACGGCCTACCTGTCGCCGATTCGTCACCGCCGTAATCTCGAGATCAAGGTTCGCACGCACGCCGAGCGAATACACATCGAGGGCCGGGTCGCGCGCGGTGTCATCTGTGTTCGCGGCGGTCAGCGCTCGTTGGTGCGCGCCCGTCGCGAGGTGGTGTTGTGCGCCGGTGCGTTTGCGAGTCCGCAATTGCTGATGCTCTCCGGGATCGGGCCTGCAGCGCAGCTCCGCGAACTCGGCATCGATGTGGTCTACGATGCGCCCGGCGTGGGCGCGGGGCTGCAGGAGCATCCCGAGCTCTATCTTGAGTACGAGTTCCGACAGCCAACCTACAGCACCGCGATGCGTTGGCCGACCCTGCTGAAGGCGGGTCTCGATTTCATAGGCGCCCGCCGCGGTCGCGCGACCTCGCCCGCGAGTCACATGCTTGGCTATCTGCGTAGCAGCCCTGCGGAGTTGCTGCCCGACTTGCTCGTGTTCGCTGGCCCGTGGGGGTACCTCGACGACACCGTGGCTTTCGCGCGCGACACAAATGTGTATTCCCTGTCCCCCTCAATCTGTCACCCAAAGTCGCGAGGTCACGTGGCACTTCGTTCCGCCGAGGGTCGTGATCCGCCGCGAATCGTTTCCGATCTGCTGGGTGATGCCGATGATGTCTCGACAATGATGCGCGGGGTGCGTCTGCTCGATCGAATCGCACACACTGAGCCGTTCGCCCGCGATGTCGTTCGTCGTATCTCACCCGCTTTCGATCTGGCCGACGATGCGGCTCTCGAGGCATTCGTGCGGGAGACGGCGGGCATTTGCTATCACGCAAGCGGCACCTGTCGCATGGGATCCGATGCACTGGCGGTGGTCGATCCGCGACTGCGTGTGCTGGGCGTCGAGCGTTTGCGCGTGGCCGATGCTTCCGTGATGCCCGTCATTCCGTCGGGCAACTTGCACGCTCCGACCGTGATGATCGGTGAGCGCGCAGCAGAGCTGATTCGTGATGGAGGAAGGACCGATGCTTGAGCCCGAGTCGACGCCGACCGACTGGCACGTCGCGGCAGCAGCATTGCGACCTGATGTTCGTCCCTGGATCGGTGGCAGCCGAATTGAGGTCGATGTCAGCCGCAGATTTCGCTCGGAAAACCCGGCCACTGGTACGACTGTCGCCGAGCTGCCCTGTTGTGGCGAGGCAGAGATTGATGCAGCGGTGCGGACTGCGCGTGCCGCTTTTGATAGTGGAGAGTGGTCGCAGACTTCACCGCGCGATCGCAACAGAAAAGTACGTGCGTTTGCTGCACAGATCCGCTCACAGGCCCGCGAGCTCGCACTGCTCGATACGATGGAGATGGGTATGCCCATCGCCAACGCGCTCGGCGATATGCAGGAGGTTGGAAGTCAGGTTGAGGCGATCGCGGAGATGGCGGACAAATTGATCGATGAGGTTATCCCGAACGATCCGTCAGCGCTACTGCTCAACGTTCGTGAGCCGCACGGCGTCGTCGGTGCGATCACACCCTGGAATTTTCCTGCTTACATCGGCATTTCGAAGATCATGCCTGCGCTGGCAGTGGGAAACTCTGTTGTATTGAAGCCATCGGAAATCGCCTCCCTCAGCTGTCTGCGTCTCGGTGAGCTCGCCGCCGCGGCCGGTATTCCGGATGGCGTGCTCAACGTCGTCCCGGGCCTGGGCGGTGAGGCCGGAGTCGCGCTCGCTCGGCACATGGACGTCGATGTGCTCACATTTACCGGATCTACCGCAACTGGGCGACGGCTGCTCGAGTACTCGGGTCAGTCAAACATGAAACGCCTGATTCTCGAGTGTGGCGGCAAGTCGCCACAGATCGTGTTTCCGGACATCGTCGATCTTGACGGTTTGGCGGATGCCATCGTGGGTGGCATCACCTTCAACACGGGGCAGGTTTGCGTCGCAGGGTCGAGGCTGTTGGTGCATCGGTCAATCGCCGACGAGCTCGTGGCGCGCGTGCTCGAACGCGCAAGAGCGGTCGAACCCGGTGATCCGCTGAGCGAGTCGACGGGGTTCGGTCCGTTGGCGAGTCGTGTGCAGTTCGAGCGCGTCCGTAACTACGTTGCGGGTGCAACCGCGCAGGGTGCGGAGCTGTTGCTCGACGGCGCCCGGCAGTCGGCGGATGGCAGTTGCTTTTGGGCACCCACCGTGTTCGGTCAGGTGGACCACACGATGCGTATTGCCCAGGAAGAAATATTTGGTCCTGTTCTGTCGGTATTGACCTTCGAGACCGAGGACGAGGCAGTGGCCATCGCTAACGGAACCATCTACGGGTTGACGGCGACGGTGTGGACGGCGGACCTATCGCGAGCACTGCGCTTGGCGCGAAGGATCAGTGCGGGGGCGGTAACCATCGGCAGCGATCCGAAGCGCGGTCTCGTCGACGCGACGACGGGTGCTTTCGAGCCGCACCGTCAGTCGGGGATGGGTGTGGAGGGCGGCATGGGTGGGTTGCGCGGTTTCACTCGCCTGAAGTCGGTGACCTTCAAGTCTTGAGCAAGGCGTCCAAAGGCACGAATCGAAGGGGGCAGCATGAGCGGTCAGAACAACAAAAATTCATCGCGACTGTCTGGCGCAGCGGTGATCGGATACGGCGCGGCGTCCGGTCCTTTCGAGATGCTGAGAGGGCCAGGTGTTGCGATCCTTCCTGCACTATACGCCAAAGAATTCGGGTTTGCGTTGACGGCGTTGTCGCTCGCTATGCTGCTGCTGCGGCTGTCGGACGGAGCGACGGACGTTATCGTCGGCGTGGCGTCGGATCGAACGCGTAGCCGCTGGGGTCCGCGTAAGCCATGGCTTTTGGCGAGCATCCCGCTCGCCTTGCTGTCAGCCTGGGGATTGTTTATTCCGGGAGAGAATCCGAGCATCTGGTATTTCTCGGTCTGCTATTTCTTCTTCTATCTCGCTTGGACGTTCTTTGATATTCCGTATACCGCGTGGTCGGCGGAGCTCGGTCGCAGCTATGAGGAGCGTTCACGTTTGTCGTTGTCGCGGCAGTTGTGGGGCAATATCGGTCTAATCCTGCTTTCGCTAGCACCGTTGCTGCCATTTCTGTCGTCCACCAGCATGAACTTCAACACGCTGGAGGTTATGTTCTGGTTCATCGCCGTCGCTTATCCGATTGGCGTGCTGTACGCGGTGTTTCGCGTTCCCAACGGCGAGTTCGTTCCGGCGGTACCGCGCTTCAGTCTCAAGGAGACCGTGAGTGCGATGCGGGCGAATCCGCCGCTGCAGATCTTCCTCGGCGTCGCGTTCCTGTCTGACCTCGCGCTTGGCATCGGGGGCGCGATGTTCTTCTTGTTTCTCGACACTTATCTCGGCATCGGCGCTTCGTTCTCGCTGATCTTCATTACGGCGGTCGCCGTGTCAACCGTGGCGCTCAAGCCTTGGCAGATGCTGCTGCTCAGGACCTCGAAGCGGAATCTGCTGATCGTGAGTGCCGGCGGCATGGTGCTCTGGGGTCTGCTGATCTTCCTGCTAGAGCCCGGGCCGTGGGCGCTGCCAGCGTACATCGTCTACATGTCGTTCTATTACACGTTGTCCGCCGGACGCGATGTCGCGCTCTACGCAATCATCGGTGACATCGTCGACTACGGCGAATGGCGCAGCGGTGCCAACCGCGCCGGCGAGTTCACCTCGGCGTGGATGGTCATCCGCAAACTGACCTATGCGATGGGTCCCGCTATCGGGTTCTTCATCGCAGGTGTCGCCGGGTATGAACCGACCGCAGCGGTCAACGATGCCTCCGGAATCCTCGGGCTCAAGGCGGCCAACGGCTATGTTCCCGCGCTGCTCTTGGCCATCGCTACCTGGTTGGCGCTGCGCTATCCGCTCACGGCGGACAAGCATCGCGTGGTTCGACGTCGACTCGAGCAGCGCGCTTCACGTGCGGAGCGTTCGCGCCAAGGGTGACGGCACGCGTTTCGAGTCGACGGCGGGTTCAAGAGTTCCCACGCGTCGCATTTCTGCCACCAAATCCGCTTGCACGGGCGTCGGTATCTGGCGCACTTGAAGTATTTACGCTGTCGACGTAATGTCGACTTCATGAACAACGCCACCCAAATGGGGGAGATCGTCATGCGAGACCAGCGTCTAATCGCGAGCATTTTTTCGGGCAAGGGCAGCGCCACGTCGCCCAATGGAGGGGCCGTGGCGGCGGCAGTTGCTGCCGCGCTTGGTATGTTGGCGAGCACGCCGCAGGCTACGGCGCAACAGGCGGCGGCCAAGCCTGCAGGACTCGAGGAAGTGATCGTCACGGCCCGCAAGCGCGATGAAGACGTGCAATCGGTGCCGCAAAGCATCGAGGTGCTGGGCGGCCTCGACCTGAAGGAGCTCGGGAAGGTCACGTTCAAGGATCTGCAGTTCGAGGTTCCGGGCTTCTACATCGAGAACTACGAAACTCGTGCCACCATCGCGGTGCGCGGCGTCGGCACTCAGGTGCCTGGCGGCGGACAATCTGTTGCCTCGCACATTAACGGCATTTACCAGGCCTCGACGGCCGCGTCGCTCAGCTGGGTGTTCGATGTGGACCGAGTCGAGATTCTCAAGGGACCGCAAGGCACTTTGTACGGTCGTAACTCGACCGGCGGCGCAGTGAACATCATCACTCGGCGTCCGGGGTCGGAGTTCACTGCGGACGTCAGCGTGGAGTTGGGCAACGACAATCGCCGGCGTGTCGAGGCTTCGATCGACGCGCCTTTGAGCGACGACTGGGCAGTGCGCTTCGCTGGTACTTCGACTCAGACCGACGGTCGCATAACGAACCGGGTGACCGGCAAGAAAATCGACGGCAATGAGTTTACGGGCGGGCGCATGACCCTCCTTGGTAAGCTCGGAGCGGTGAATGTCGAGGTTTTCGGGCAGATCACCAACGAGTCCGGCGGGAGCGGCGAACTCATCGCGCTTGACGGCTCCGCGAAACGAGTGCCTCAGCCGCTTTACGGTTGGGACCAAGGCTACTACGACGAGCCGACGGTACCCAAGCAGGAGCGTGACTATTCGGCGCTCGGTCTCACGCTCTCCGGCGATATTGGCAACGGCTATTCGTGGAAAGCGCTCACCGGCTATCTCGACTACAGCGAGCCGAAATCATTGTTGGACGTGAACCCCGTGGTGGCACCGGTACGGGTGACCATCCGGTTCCCGCAATATGCGGAGCAACTCAGTCAGGAATTGCAGCTGCAGTATGCCGGTGATCGTATCGACTGGATCGTCGGTGCGTTGTACATGGATATCGATGAAGGCGAGAAGCGCCGGGTCGATATCCTGCCGCCGATCCCCGGTGCGCTCGACAGCGACACCGATAACACCGTAAAGACCACAGCCGTGTTCGGCGATATCAATTACAAGCTCACCGATGCAATGCGAGTGAATGTTGGTCTTCGCTACAACCGCGACGAAGTCCGCAACAAGTTTGTTGGTCGAGGTCCCTTCGATGGCCAGACCTTCGACCTCTCGAGCACCCAGAGCGAACCCACCGGCCGTCTGGGCATCGACTACACGACGAGTGCCGGGACGATGTTCTATGCCTCAGTGGCCAAGGGATTCCAATCTGGCTACAACACGGTCGGCTTTGACACGGCCGGTAATCCGAGGCCGGCGACCGTGAAGCCCGAGTCACTCACCGCTTTCGAGGCTGGAATGAAGTCATCGATCGGCGACGGTCGAGGGATCTTCAACTTGGCCGGCTTCTATTACGACTACAAGGACATGCAGGTCCGCGTCGGCCGTATCCCGATCGCTGCCAACGGTGCACCGATCCCCGGCGGTCGTCCGTTCTACACCACGCTCAACGCCGGCAAAGCCGAGATCTATGGTCTCGAGACTGAGTTGTCGGTTTATATCACCGACCACTTTCGCTTCGATCTCAACGCCGGCTACCTGCATGCGAAGTTCGACGAGTACAAATCAATTGGCGATACGGGCGCACCGGTGGATTACTCGGGCAACACCCTGCCTCGTTCGCCGGAGCTCTCGGGTACCGCGGCACTGGTGCTCGGCGACCTCGAGCTCGGCAGCGCCACGGGCTCGTTGCGGCTCGAGTACCAGTACCGCGGCGACGCGTTCGACAACGCGGACAACCTGTATCTCCTGCCGGAGACCAAGTTCCTGAACCTGCTCGCGAGTGTTGACGTCGGTCAATGGCGCCTCTGGGCAGGCGGTAGGAATCTGACCAACGAGAAGTACTTCGCCTTCTACGACGGCCGCAACTTCGGCTACCCGGGGCAGTTCCGTACCTGGAACGTCGGCGCGAGTTACAGTTTCCGCTAAGACTCGATCTCACGGCCGGGCTCCCACGGGGGCCCGGCCGTTCTGCTTCCTCGTGATTCGTCTCGCCTCGAGTCACATTGGCGGTTTCAAATGGGGTTAGCGATCCGCGGGGCGGCGTTCACGCTGCATGCGTACGCCTTTGGCAACCGCGCCATGGGTCCGGAAGAAGCGTACCGCGTCGCCAAGGGCGAAACAGTGACCGCGCGCTCAACGGGATGCCTGTGAGGCTGCGGCGTTCACTTTCGGTCTCCTCCACGGCTTCGCCGGTGCGCTGACCTTGACCGGCTTGGACGGGTTGGATGTGCCGCTGGTACTTTTGGCCTTCAATCTCGGTGTGGAGGCCCCTCAAATTGCCCTTGTGGTCGTCGCTACGACATGCGGTCACGTTGACCATCGGTGGAGTCGGCGCGTGGTGGACAATGGATCGCGTCGCCGTTCTACCCGCGGGCAATAACTGACCTAGATGTTGGCAGGGGGCATGACCGGCCTGCCTATAATGCGCAGTCTCGTAAACCAGTAGGAGCCCACATGGCACGCAAGCGCCCATCCGAAGCCTCCGGCAAGACTGCTCGGCCGGCACGCAAGCGAGCCCGTGGTTCCGGCGCCGTCGCCGTCTACGATGAGCTGCGCAGGGACATTCTGGAACTTAAGATGGAGCCCGGCACTCTGCTCGATGAGACCGAGCTCGCGGCACGTTTCAAACTTTCTCGCAGCCCCGTTCGAGAGGCTCTTATTCGACTGTCGGCTGAGGGTCTAGTGCAGACGTTGCGCAACCGCAGCTCCATCGTCGCGCCGTTCGATATCGTCGCCATCCCGAGTTATCTCGATGCCGTGGAGCTCGTCTATCGGCTTACTACGCGCTTGGCGGCAAACAATCGCTCGCCTGCGCAGCTCGCAGAGATCGAGGCCATTCACCGTGAACATACCGCGGCGACGCGTCGTGCGGACATGGCCGAGATGATCCGCCTCAATCGCGAGTTTCATCTTGCGATTGCCAAGGCAAGCGGCAATTCGTTCTATACCAACTGGACTCGTCAGTTGTTGGATCAAGGGCAGCGTATCCTCGGGCTATATCTGCACGATGTCGGCAAACCCAATGATGAATTGTCGGGCCACTGGACCCGGACGCATTTGTCGATCCTGAAAGCCATCGAAGCGCGCGATGCCGATGCCGCTGAGATCGCGGCAATGCGCGATGCCGAGACTATAGCCGTCCAAATGCGGGAAAAGTTCGGTGCGCGCCCTTCGAGTAGCCTGAGTTTCGCATCGAAAAAGAGTTGAGGCTCAGCGTGTCTTGGTGTGCCCTGCGATGCTTTGGGCGGTGAGGTAGCCGAACGTCAGCGCTGGTCCGAGCATGACTCCAGCCGCGGGGTAGGTTCCCCGCATCAAGCTCGAGGCGGCCGTGCCCACGGCATGCAGGCCCTCGATGGGTGAGTCATCGGCGCGCAGAACCCGTGACTGTGCGTCGACCCGTAAGCCGAGCATCGTGCCGATGTCGCCGGGCAGCATCTTGATCGCATACCACGGGCCCCGGTCGAGGGGGGCGACACAAGGATTCGGCTGAACCATGGCATCGCCGGCCGCGCGTTCGAAGTGTGTGCCGCCTTTGCCGAAGGCGGGGTCTTCGCCGCGAGCGGCATGTTCGTTGAACTGGCGAATGGTGTGCTCCAGCGTATCGGGGTCTACGCCGATTCGTGCTGCAAGTTCCGCGATTGTGTCGCCGCGCAGCAGGTAGCCATTGCGCAGGAAGGGTCCGATGCGGCCGGGGTACGCCGGTACGCGTCCGAGACCGTACTTGCGCAGCGGCCCGTGACTTGTGACGACATAGGCCTGGGCATCTGGGCGATTACGACGTCTAGCGTCTTCAAGCATCGCACGCACGAATTCGTGGTAGTCCGAAGCCTCGTTAACAAAACGTCGACCGCTAGAGTCCACCACGATTACCCCGGGTTTCGCCCGGTCGCCAAAGTGAGGAAATACGCCATCGCCGCGGCCCCCAAGCGGCACCCTCGACATCGGAGCCCAGGCTGCGGGCTCCGCGATCGTGTCGTCGATTACGCCGCCACAGGCGAGACCCAGATCGAGACCGGAGCCGTCGTTGGTTGGCGGGAGCGGGGTCAGATGTGACTGCCCCGCATGGACGTGTGCAAAGTGACGTTGTCGCATCGCTGCGCTACCCGAGAAACTGCCGCTCGCGAGGACCACCGCCCGGCGGCAGCTGATGTGGTGTGTTGCGCCGTCCAGTACCACTTCCGCGCCCGTAACACGATCTGCGTCGACGAGGAGTTGTGTGACCTTGCATCCGGGGAGCATTCTCACGCGCCGCTCGAGCAGCGAGTACACCAAGCGTCCGATGAGCGCATTGCCCATCACCATGCGCGTGCCGCGCGAGTGTCCGGTGAGTCGGTCGCGGGCGTGTCGCGTGAGCATCTTTGCCACATGCATGAACGAGCGGATCGATCGCGTCACGTTATAGAGATGCGGAAAGTCTTCGCGACCAATCGCCATCCCGCCGAAGATCGTGCCGGTGATCAGCGGCGGCCGGATCGAAGCGAAGTGATTGCCGAGTTTACGGCCGTCGAAAGGCAGTGCGCCCAGTGTGCGAATACCGTTCTTGGCGCCCGGTGCATCGCTTCGGTAGTCGACCACGTGCGGCAGAGCTTCGTACGCGACCTCGCTGTTGTCCTCGAGGAAGGCCAGCGCTTCAGCGGCGTAGCGGACGAAGGCTTCCGCGCGTGGCCGCTCCAGGTCGGGGCCGATGGTCGATGTGAGGTATTCGAGCGCTTCGCCGAGACTGTCTGCGGCGCCGCCACCGTTGTGACGATTGAGAGGGATCCAGACCTCGCCGCCCGACAGTGCGCTCGTGCCGCCCAAGACATCGGCGTGCTCGCAGACGACGACATCGAGACCGAGCACCGACGCGGTCAGGGCGGTCGATAGTCCCGCAGCGCCCGATCCAACGACCAACACATCACATTCTCTCGGGGCGCTGCGCATCGTCAACACACTGTATTAATCTTGTGTACATCGTGTCAACATGATGGCGGCGCACTCTGGCGCTTTGGAGTTGCAGCGGACGGGGAGAGATGATGGTGAAGGTGATCTGGTTCCTGAAGAAGGCTGACCACCTGTCGATGGAGGAATTCCGTCGTTGGTGGCTCGACGGGCATGCACCGATGATCCGCGAGAAACTCGGCGCGCTGCTGTATCGGTATGTCGTCGACATACGCACTGATCGCGATGATCTGCCTGCCGCAGCCGGCACCCCCTGCGAGTGGGACGGCATTGCCGAGGAGTGGTTCGAAAGCGAGGACATTGCGCGACGTGCGTTGTCGCTACCGTCGGCGCCGGAAACCCGCGCCGATGTCATGGCCCATGTGAGCAGCATGGCTAGGATGGTCGTCACGGAGCATCCGATCGTCGACCGCGGCTGACTTCGGCGGCGATTTTACGTTTGGGTCGACGCCCGATATCAACGCGCGCGCCAGCCGTCGCCGATGACGACATCGATATAGCTGCCGACCTCCGACAGATAGCGGTTCGTCGCCTCGTCGTCGCTACCCTCCAAAAGCACCGTCGCCGGGAAGAGCTTCAGTCTGCTCGTGTTCACCGTCTTTTCGGCGAGCAGTACGACGGGCGTGAGCTCGACCGCCGTGACGATCGTCCGACGGACGCCACCGAGCATCCCCGTCGACAACTGCAGTCGGGCCACGAGACTCGCTACGTTGG
>Ga0209985_10002901_pt1 | contig 15058 bp, 10 predicted proteins | sample NOAtaG_FD_187305 | JGI IMG/M metagenome (GOLD analysis project Ga0209985, IMG submission 187305) | Freshwater lake microbial communities from Lake Erie, under a cyanobacterial bloom - NOAA_Erie_Diel6S_1000h metaG (SPAdes) (version 2) | ecosystem: Environmental > Aquatic > Freshwater > Lake ...
CTCTCTACGGCTGCCTTGTTTGGAGATCAAACTCAAGTCCGGTCCTACCACATTGCCTCGCCCATCGTAGCGATGGCATTGCGAGCAAGAGGCACCGGCGACATGGAAGAAAATCCGCCGGCCTGCTTGCGGATCGGCTACTCCTTCAATCGCATCGAGACGGCTGAGCCATTGTTCGACGCTCCTAGTTGATTTCGATGGATCCGAGATAGATGGATTTGGAATCCATCCACTTTGACGCGATACCCTCTGGGCCTCACGCCCCAACGGATTGGATGAATTTACCGCCAGTTGCTGGATCATGTGTTTGATCTGGTCATCGGCTGTGCCGATCAGACCGGCCAAGGCATCGAGTCTTGTCGCCTCCTGAATCGATTCGTTTTTGAGGATCTGGCTCAATACCTTTTGCGAATCTTGATCTTTTCGCATGGCCAAACTGCGGACAACCTCTTGGGTCAATTCCGCGTTGTTTCGATCGAGCAAAACTTTCAATGCATCGAGACTGAGGCTCTCGTTGCCAACAGGTGCTAAACGCAAAGCATAAGCTGCGATCCGAGGCGGGGTTTGTGGGTTGGTGATCCGATCGACGAGCATCTTTGTGTCGGTGACACCTTGGCTAGGTTTGCCCTGGAGCGTGTTGATCGCCGCAAGGGCGGCTTCAAAAAGCCTGTAGTCGAGCTTGGGATCATCGAGCATCGCCTGGATCTCGGGCAAGTAGTCCTTCCAAAGAGCATCTGCGATCCATCGAATTGCCTCGAAGCGAATCTCTGGATCCTCCTGTGGCCACATGAGCTTGACCCAGCGTGGATCCTCTAGATTCTCTTTGCGCATGGCAACAAACGCAGCAAGCTTTCGATGGATTGGCAATTCTTGCCAGTGGTCTTTGCTCCAGGCTTTTGCAACTCTTGCAAGTGCCGTCTGCGCCGCATCAGACAAGTACTTGTCGCTCCCTTCGATCCATGCAAAGAGAGTTTCCTCAGAGAGTTCCTCTTGGCTCAAAACCTTACCTGACCGGAGACGATCTGCCAGTTTCGCCTCAGGAGGCATCGTCGAATCGGATCGGTCGAGCCAGTGAGCCTTGTCAGGATCAATTTCGAGTTTCCAGAGTCGGCCAAGTCCATGCAGTTCATAGGATGGCGAAACCCAATCGACAAAGTAGTACTCTGTATCGCTCTTGCGAACCATTCCGGTAGGGCGAAACATATCACTACCCCGAAGCAGTTCGATCCGCTTGGCCCCAAGCGTTGCACCTTGCCATTTCAATGGATAGTAATCGATGCAGTGATTGCTCCAGGAGGGAACCATCACTCCCGAACCAAGACCCACTACCGCACAGGGTCCTTCTCCACTCGAATGGATCATCCCAAGTGTTCCCCGCAGTTCCCCATTCCAGCAAACAAAAGGGTGAACCGGTGCACTACCATAGACATACTGAAACCCATAGTCGCCACCTTCGACGACGTGCAGCAGTCGACAGGGTGGTCGACTGCCCGGATCGTTCTCCGCAGCGAACAAAACTCCATCGCCCCGCATCCATAAACCGAAGGGATTCCAAAAGCCCTTGGCAATCCTTCGCAGTCCCTTGCCATCTTTGCTGCAGTAGAAAACACCTCCCTCACCGCGTCCCCGCAAGATATTCGAATCGCTATCGTAGAGCGCCCAATCCTTACCAAAATTCTCACCGAGGGAAAAAATCAGCCCGCCATCGTTGTGCCATGTCATCCCGCTAAGTCCGTTGTGGGGATAGTCTGCCTCGGTATCCAAACGAGCGATCAACTCCTGGGTATCTCCAACCCCATCGTTGTCAGCGTCTTTGATACGCAAAATCCGATCGCGCTGGGCAATGTAAAGCCAACCCTCGGGACCAGCCAAAAGCTGCATGGTCGTTTTGGTGTTGTTGTAATAAACGCGACGGTTTTTTCCTTGAGGATCAAAAACCAAAATTTCATCGCTCTCGGGACCTTGATATCCCGCAGGCCTGAAATGGGTATGACAAGCGACGACCCAAAGATTGCCTTCAGGATCCAAATCGATCCCCGTAGGTGTGGCCAAATCCGGATGCTCAGCCAGCAGCGTCACCTTGACCCCAGGCTCAACCGCCACCACATTTGGTGCCGTCTTGTCAGGCTCCTGCGAGAAAACCGCACAAGCACCAACCATCGACACTAGCAACATCAACGCTTGGGATGGATACATGATGAATCGTTCCAAAGACGCAAAGAGCGAATCCGGAACATTCGGCCGATAGATTGTCAGCCGACACAACCGGTCGCTGAGGCCACAAAAGAAACTACCCCGCTAGGACTCGAACCTAGAATAAAGGAACCAAAATCCCTTGTGTTGCCAATTACACCACGGGGCAAGGCAAATGAAGTCGCAAAAGTGTAGCCACCTGAGCCAGATGTGGCAACCGGAAACCAAGCTAAATCAACGAACCCGCCCAAGCTCTGGGGTCATGGCCACCATAAGCTGCTGTCGCTTGCGAATCACATAGTATTTCGATGGTGATCCCTGCTTGAAATTCGGGCTCGCTAAAATCCACTGCAGATTTTCCATGCTCACCGTCTGCCACTCCATGATCCCAACAATGATGTCACCAACCATCAGCCGATTCCTGGCCGCAGGACTCCCAGGCCGAACTTCGGTAATCCTAAGCCCCCCTCGATAATCTTCACTTATACTAGAAACCTCCGAGAGAGCTGCCGGCGCGACCCGAATACCAATTTGCTCCCAAGCCATTTTCGCGACGGTCACTTCGGATTGGCTCGCACCAGATCCTTTGAGTTGCAAAGTTTGGGTGGTTCGAGATTCACCGCGGACAAGCGAAACTTCGGCCGTGTCCCCAGGACGGCTTTCGAGCAAAGCCAACTCGATATCCAAACGCGTTTGAACTGGTTGACCGTTGATCTTCTCGATGATGTCGCAAGCATGAAGGGCTTGAGAATTGGACTCCTCAGGCCGATCGCTTCGGAGCATGAGTCGCCCCTGGCCCTTTTCGAACGATCGGGTTATCTCTAGCCCATGTTCGATCGGTTCACGGCGAACGGAAGCGACCAAGTTGGCCATGATCTCAAGCGCCGAATCGATGGGGATGGCAAAACCGATCCCTTGTGCTCCGACCCTGACTGCCACATTGATCCCGATGACATCGCCATCGAGATTCAGTAGCGGCCCGCCAGAGTTGCCCGGGTTGATGTCGGCGTTGGTCTGAATCAGATCCTTGTACTCCTGCGTTCCGTTGACTGGAATATCACGGTGCAGGGCGCTGATGATCCCCTGAGTCACCGTGTTTTGGTAGCCAAAGGGGTTTCCAATAGCGACAACGGTTTCACCTCGCATGAGATCCGAAGAGGTGCCGAACTGGATGGTGGGAAGTTCTTTGACTGCAGGGATCTTGATCAATGCCAAGTCGGTCTCTGGGTCATAGTTAAGCAACTTGGCAATCGCGGTCGAACCATCCGAGAGGGTTACTTCGATTCGACCAACATCTTCAACGACATGAAGGTTGGTGATGATGTAACCTCGGCGATCGATGATCACACCGGTTCCCATCCCATTGACTTCCTGCTTGGATCCAGCACCACTGGAAGACGCTGTGGAAATGACTTTGTTCCCTTGGATACTCACGACCGCTGCTTCTGCGCGTTGGATGGCGCGCACGATCGGACTAACCCTGGAACTTGGATCCGTAGCTTGTGCCGAAACTGATCCGACCGAGAGGCTCAAACCGACCGCCACACATGTCAGGCGCAGTAGCGATAGGCTTGTGATTGAAAAACGAAAGCTCATTCTGGGCCCGGGTTTCTGCTCGGGGATACTTCTCCGGAGAAGGTCTTCCTCGCGGAGAATGTGTGCAACTTCGACGTCTAGCTATGCAGGAATTGCGGGTCCCACCGCCAGTTTCGACGACGCCGTTAGCATCGGATCTTCCGCTTGTCGGGCATGATGCAGATCAAAAACGTGTTAACAATCACCCCACAAGGATGACTTTCTCTAGATTACCAAGACCACCCAGAGTGAATCGATCAGGATCGATCGTTAAGCTTTATCCAGGAGGCCAATCCAGCGCCCGGCCACCGAGGATGTGATAATGAAGATGGGGGACCGATTGACCACCATCGTTCCCAATGTTCGTCACAACGCGATAGCCCGAGTCGTTCAGGCCTCGCAGTTGGGCCACATGGGCCACAACCCATTGCAAATGTCCTAGCAACTCCTTGTCCTCTTGCATTGCATCGGCCAGCGATCGAATCGGTTGCTTAGGGATTACCAGAACATGCGTCGGTGCCTGAGGGTGAATGTCCTCGAAGGCCAATGACCACTGATCCTCATAAACAATCTTGGCCGGTATCTCCTTACGAATGATTTTCGAGAAAACGGTCTCCGACATGTTTTATCTCTTCTTTCGGTTCTTTTTGACTCATCAGAAAGATCGCATCAATCCGAATATTTTACCAAAGCCACAACCGATAAGGGAGTCTCATGCTAGCAATTCAACACAGGTTTCATCGTCCGAGCCGTTGGGCGTTCCTGGCATCGCTTTGGGTCTGCTTTGCGGGTTGTTCGATCTGCCCCTCACCCTACGATTACGACTATGGTACCTATGGGACAAAAACCCCCAGGACCAATATGAGTCAAGGTCGCGTAGGATCGGTCTTTAGCGAGTCGGCGTACCAAAACGCAAATCACGACATGATCGCTTTGCCCGAAGATATTTCGATCGAGGGATCCTTGGACCAAGGCATTGAACTGGCTCCTGGAGAAATCATCATCCAGTAGACTCCAGTGGATTTCCGAGTCATCTTGACGCAAGCGTGTGAATTTAGGTAACCAGGGGATTTCTGGAATCTTCCGAATACCCTGGTCATTCACAAGGCTGTGCGTCTGATGGTATGGAAACCTATAGAGCGGACTGGCATCTCGCGGCGTCGTGTGTTGATTGCAGGCCTCTCGATGTGGCTCGTCAGCGGTTGCAAGCTCTTAACGCGCGAAAATCCCGACGAGCTGGATATCGCGAATGCTAAACTCAAGGAGACCTTGGCCGATCCGGATCGTTTGCGATTGATTAACGAGGTGGCTCGTGTGTCGGGTGCAACGCCACGACGATTTGAGTCCTTGGGCCTGATCACCAATCTGCCTGGTACTGGAGGGGTCGTCAAACCCAGTCCGCAGCGCGAGATGATGCTCCAGGAAATCCGTCGAAACGATATCCTCGACGCTCAGCGGGTGCTCGATGCTCCGACAACAGCTACAGCCAAAATCAGTCTGATTGCCAATCCCTGCGACGATAAAGGGGATATGGCCGATGTCCTTGTCGAGTGCTCAGCCGAATGCGAAGCTACCGATCTTCGCGAAGGGCATCTGATGGAGTCGCATTTGTTTGAGTACTTCAGCCTCAGCGATAGCCAACTTCGCAAGAGCCACGAGCGCGCGACAGCCAAGGGGGACTTATTGGTCTATCCGGCTTCCTATTCAAAGACAAATCAAATCAATCCGCTCCAAGGGGTGATCTTAAGCGGTGGTAAGATCAAGGACGAATCGCGGATGGCGATCTTGGTCTCGAAAGATTATCGACATGTCCATTGGATCAAGGCCATGGAGAGTGCGATCAATCGTCGCTTCTACTACCAGGATGCAGGCAAGCAGGTCACGGTGGCAAAGGGAAAGAATGATCGAGAAATTCGTATCGCATCTCTTCCCAAGTACCGACTCGATCCGACCCATTATCTCGGAACGATTCTTCTGTTGGGTTTTGCTGAAACGGAAAAACAGGTCTCTGAGCGGTTGGTGTTCTGTCGGCAGATGTTGGGTGATCCTCAACTCGCACGCCGGGCTGCCTGGGAGCTCGAAGCCATCGGAAACAGCGAAGCAATCGATGCTCTCAAAGTAGCCTTGGCCAACGAGAACGAACAAGTCCGATTCTATGCAGCCCACTCGCTGGCTTACATGGATCAACCTGAATCCGTTCCTGTCCTTGAGAGTCTAGCGAGGACCTCACCGCAGTACCGAGCCCACTGCTTGATTGGACTAAGTATCAACGAACATCCTTCAGCCCGCGAATCTCTCGAATCGCTTTTGCAGGATCCTGAAGCCGAAGTCCGTTTCGGCGCATATTGGTATCTTCATCATCGCGATGCTCGCAATCCGATGATCGCAGGAGAGCCGATCGGAGAAGCATTCCGTTTGGTACGTATCCCAAGCGATCATGCGCAGGTTTGCGTATCGATGGAACGACGCTCCGAGGTGATTCTCTTTGGTTCAAACCCAAAACTCTCGCTCACAAAAACCCTCGAGCCAACTCCCTATCTTCGAATCACTCCGATGCCTAGCGGCTTGATCCGAGTGGCCAAACGGACCTTAAGCGGAGAGGTTCTCCAAACGATCATCACTGCGGATTTTGTCTCTTTGGTCAAAGCGATGCTCGCCGTGGAAGGCAACTATGGAGATATTGTCCACACGCTCGATGCGATCGAGCAAACCGGGGGATGCTCGGCACCCATCGCATTGCACCCATTGCCTCGCTCTGGTCGGCTCTATGGCCAAAAGACAGAGATCGACGCACAGCCTGCCGAGTCGCCTGATACTGAGACCGAAGGCTCAAGCAGTGAGGATTCCGATAGCCAAGAAAAAGTGGGCTCGGGTGTCGATGCGACCGAAAGTGTGATCAAGTCGTACAGCACCTCGAAGACCCCTTGGTATCGCCGCATGCCGTTTACAAAATCCTCTGACTGAGGGAACGCATGTTACAAGCGCTGGAACTCTCAGGCTTCAAAAGCTTCGCGGATCGAACGCGGTTTGAATTCCCCGACGGGATTACCGTGGTCGTTGGGCCTAATGGTTCCGGAAAATCCAATGTCGTCGATGCCATCAAATGGGTGCTAGGTGCCCAGAGCGCAAAAGCTCTCCGCGGTGCGGATATGACCGACGTGATCTTCAAAGGCTCGGCACAAGGGGGCCGTAAACCCGCTAACAGCGCCGAGGTCACGCTGGTTCTCGATAACCGCAAGCGAATACTGCCAGCCGACTTAGACGAAGTCCAGGTGAGCCGTCGGGTGTATCGAAGCGGCGAAGGTGAATATGCAATCAATGGTCGCCCTTGCAGACTCAAAGATGTCCGAGAGCTCTTTCGAGGAACCGGGGTCGGATTCGACGCCTATAGCCTGATCGAGCAAGGTAAAGTGGATCGACTTCTCCAATCCTCGGCCAAGGATCGCAGGGCGATCTTTGAAGAGGCCGCAGGTATCTCTCGATTCAAGGCTCGCAAGCTGGATGCTGAAAAGCGGATGGCTCGGGTCGATCAGAATCTCATTAGGCTACACGATATTGTCGAGGAAGTTCGAACGCGACTCGAATCGCTCAAGAGTCAGGCAACCAGGGCCCAGCGCTTTCGAGAACTCAATGCGAAAATGCTCTCCCAACGCCGTTTGCTCGGACTCTTGGAACGCAAAGAGCTAGAAAGCCAGTTGGCCAAAACCAACGAGCAAATGAATCAGTCTCTCGAGCAAAAAGACTCCTTTGAAACACAACTTACACTCCTGGAAAAACACATTCAGCAAGCAAACGAGTCAGTGGATCAAAGCCAACAAGCTCTTGATGCTTGCAATCGACAGATTGTTCAGATGCAGACTCTAGGAGCGCAAAAAACCAGCGAATTAAGCGCTGCCAGACAAAGGCATTCCGAATGGCTCACCGAACAAGCAAACCTAGAGGATCGCATCGCGTCACTCCAGCGGCGGGTCTCGATCAGCCAAGAGGAGATCACGCAGCGAAACAGTGAAATGGAGCAACTCCATTCCCAGCGACAAGCGATGGTCGAATCGCTCGCCCAACTCGATCTGCAGTGCAAAGCCCAAGACGAGCAGCTCGGAGCTCATCGGATCGCGTTGGACCAACTCCGACTCGATCAACAGAACCTACGTGAAGAAATATCTAAGTGCCGTTATGATTCGTCCCTCTATGAATCGCAACTCGAGCAGCTTTCTGAAACCATCCAAAGAAGAAAACTCGAAGCCGAATCGATCGCACAACAGATCCAGTTGTTGCAGTCCGAATCGCAGCGATTAGCCGCCGAAAAGCAGCAAGCCTACGATCAGCACATCCAAGCGATCGCTCATCGAGATTCGGCCCAGAAATCGCTCGAGCAAATCACAAGATTGCAAGACGAGCAACTTCAAGAAGTTCTCGATTTGCAGTCTCAGATTCAGGGCCTGCGCGAGCGCGCAAAGGTACTCGAAGAACTAGAAGTGCAGTTTGCAACGGCAGGAAAAGGGGGCCAGCAACTCATTCGGGCCGCTGCAGACTTAGTCGATCGCAAATCAAAAGAACACGCTTATTCGCTAGAAACGAATCTCGTCGAACGAACTGCAAAGAGCATCCAAGGTATCGTCGCAGACTTGATCCGATCAGAACTGCACCTTGCTCCATTGGTCGACGTGGCTCTAGGCTCCCATGCCGATGCAGTGGTCTTGGCCGACGGACAACTGATCGATTGGCTTCAAGAAGGTAAACTTCAGCCTGAGGGGAGAGTGACACTCTTGAGGCTCGATCGACTCCCTGCCCGAAGGACGGGTGAGAAAATCCAACTCGATGGGCTTCGTGGTGTACTTGGTCGAGCCGATCGATTGGTACGATACGAACTGGCACATGAACCTCTTGTCCGTTCGTTGCTCGGGACAACTTGGTTTGTCGAATCGCTCGCCGTCGCCCTGGAACTAAGCCATCTTCGGGGGGCAGGCTTACGGTTCGTTACAGCCGAGTGCCAGTTGGTCGATAGCGATGGGAGCATCACCATCGGTTCTCTGCAGGCTGGACTCGGGTTGGTTTCAAGACGCAGTGAGATGCAAGCGGCCCAAGAACAAATCGAGCATCTACAAAACCAATTCATCGAGGCTAAAACAACTCTCGAACAAACGCAATCCGAGCATCGAAGCGCAACCGAGCAAGTACGATTGGCAGAGCAACAGGTCTACAGCACTCAAACGATTGCCGACTCGATCGAAACCCGACTCTCTGCACTGTCGAGCCGATCCGTAGAACTCGACTATGAATACCAAGCCAAAGAACGGGAGATTTCCCAACATCACACGAACCGATCCACACTCGAAGGCTCTGTCGGCGAGTGCCAGTTACTATTGGATCGACTCAACGAACAAGCCCATGCTCTGCAAGAGTCGCTGACGCAAACCGAAAAAGAATTTGAAACCCTCGATAAACAAGCCCGCGTGACAAATAACCAGTTGGTCGATAGCCGAGTGGCGACGGCCCGCCTCGAACAACGCATCGATGGCCTTCGTACAACACTCGAACAACTTCTCAACGATACCAATGAACGAAACCATCACGTCGAGGCTGCCGAGGAGAGTCTTGCAAACCTAGCCCATCGTATCGTCGAGATCACCGCTTCGATCGAGAATCTACGGACTCAGTTGACAAGTGAAGATGAACAATTGGTCCAATTACAGCAAACCCGCCTGGAGGCTACATCGACGCTCGAAGCCAAGCAATTTGAACTGCAAAGTGTCCTGCAAAACCGAGATGGACTCCAAAGGCAGATCGATAAATGGACAGATCGATTAACCAATTACCAGCAGGAACAAAGCCGAATCGCTGAGCAAATCCAATCGTTCGTCAGTCGCTACCTAAGCGACTACCAGATCGATCTCGATGAGCAGGATCCACAGTCCGATCCGCAACTCCTTGAGTCGTCCGATCGCTATGCGCTCGAGTCCCAAATCAACTCCCTGCGACATGAAATCCAAACAGCAGGGAGTGTGAACCTCGAAGCCCTCGATGAACTCGAGCAACTCCAGACCCGTTACGATACCCTATTTGCTCATGAGAAGGATTTGCTGGAAGCCAAATCGACGCTCCTCAAGACGATGCAAAAGATCGATGCCGATTCGCAAACCCTCTTTGTCGATACGCTCGAAAAAATCCGAGCCAACTTTCAAACACTCTACCGCAAATCCTTCGGCGGTGGACACGCAGACATCGTCTTAGAAAACCCTGATGACCCCGAAAGCGGCATCGAGATCCTCGCAACACCACCAGGCAAAACAACCTTCAGCAATAACCTTCTAAGCGGCGGCGAAAAAGCCCTCACGGCCGTCTCGCTCATCATGGCATTCTTTCAACATCGACCGAGTCCTTTCTGCGTCTTGGACGAAGTCGATGCACCTTTTGATGAGGCCAACATCGGACGATTCGTCAATGTCCTCAACGAGTTCCTCGATACCACCAAGTTCATCGTCGTGACGCACAGCAAAAAGACCATGACGGCCGCAGATATGATCTATGGCATCACCATGCAGGAAAGTGGTGTCTCCAGACAAGTCTCGGTGAAATTTGAAGAAGTCGATGACCGCGGGAATGTCATCCGCCGCGAGAACAAAGCTGCTTAACAGATCCCCTTAAGCCCCCAAATTCGGGCTTTTTTTGACGATCTACTTAAACCCTTGGCAAATCGTGCCGAATAAAACGATGATCTGGTCAACTTACGCAGCTTAACAACTCCACAGCCATGCAAATCCAATCAACACGCTTCGGCCAACTCGAAATCAGTCACTCCGATCTGATTTTTATGCCGCACGGCCTGATCGGATTCGAAGACTACCGTCACTGGGTTTTGCTAGCATCTCGTGAGACCGAAGAACTAGCTTGGATGCAGAGTGTCGCTCTGCCGGCAGTCGCCCTGCCGATGATCAGCCCCCGTCGCTTCGTCCCGAACTATCGACTCCAGGTCAACCGAAGGGATCTCGATGTGCTGCAAATGCACGCGAAAGATCAAGTCTATGTCTTGTCGGTGCTTAGCAAAAACGGCAACAACTGGACGACCAATCTCAAAAGTCCCGTGATCCTAAACTCGACGCGTCGATTGGCGGTCCAGGTCGTGGTGATTGACGATCAACCTCTCACTCAGCCGATCATCTTGACAGATGCTTTCGAACTCCAAAAGGTGGCCTAAGGCAACCGAACGCTCAAGCGGCTAGCTGTGATATTGCCGGCAAAGCATCTCTCGACATCATACGATTCGAGCCTAGGACGCAGTTGGTAGTTGCTGCGATACTTGATGATTTGCATGTCGCTCGAAACATCCGCCTGATCTTGATCTTCAATCGCTGCAAAATCATAAGCAAGCATCTGCGGTTCAGGCTCGCAAGGAGCGATAGCCAGCTCGACTTCAGTGTGATCGACCACCGGAAGATTGACGTTCCAAAACTGATCTGTTTGAAGCTCGATCAAATGCAACTGTGTCCAAGCATGGATCGCTCTTAGGGCTGAAAGGGCCCAATCCCGTGGCCGATCTCTGCGCAGGTATTGCGATACGGCCATCGCTCGAAAGCCCATCAAGGTTGCTTCCCGAGCTCCAGCCACCGTCCCGCTGTAATGGATATCGACACCCAGATTCCCTCCCTCATTGACTCCCGATAGAACCCATTTGGGACGAATCTGTAAATACTTGATCGCAATTCGAACGCAATCGGCGGGTGTCCCAGATACCTTCCAGCTCTTGGCATCGACTTGCTGAATCGAAAGAGCCTCAGCCGTCGTGACTGCGTGCGAACAACAACTGCGAACCGTATCGGGGGCTACGACAGCAACTGAACCGATTTTCGAGACTGCCCGAACCAGAGACGTTAAGCCTTCGGCCTCGATCCCGTCGTCGTTGGTCAGCAAAAAGTCGACGTCCAAACCGCTTAGCACGTGAGCCTCAAAAGGGTCTGGTGCGAGGACTCAAGGAGTTGGTCGTAATCATAATCCTCGACATCCTCCCCGATAAGCTCGACTTCGTAGTAACCTTGGTAACCACCCTTTTCAATGGTTTGAATGATAGGAGCGATCGGAACGCGTCCATGACCAAGCAAACATCGGTTCTGCGAACCGCTAGGGGCCGCCTTGGAATCACCGCACTGCACGAGTCGGATGTGTGGGATAATTTCTGGGAGCCTTTGAATGACCCTAGGATCCTGTGCCATGTGATAGCAATCAAAGACGATTCCTAGATTGTTTTGATCGATTTGAGCAAGCACCTCGAGCGTCTCAGGGATGTCGGTCAAAAACGAAAAATCGCGAGCACAACCCGAGTGCATTGGCTCGAGAGCTAACTCAACTCCAAGCACCGATGCGGCCTGGGCGACTTCTTTCAATGCTGAAACCAGAAGCCGTCGCACATGGCTGCGAGTGTGTCCGGCCCGAGATCCTGCCAGGATGACCAAACAATCGGCTTGAAGTTCCGCAGCAGTGTGAACCGCATCGAGCGCATCGCACAACGATTCGGTATGCGATCGACCCTCGAATCCAGTAAACCCACCAGCCCAGTGAAGCGACGATACGCTCATTCCAAGTTCATCCAGAAGCTCTCGGCCTTTGGTCTCACCAAAGTCAGCCAACTTCTCTCGCCAAATTCCGATGGCTCGATATCCATGATCTCGATATCGAACCACGTCATCCTCAAAACTCCAACGCATCGTCGAGAGTTCAAGAACCGATAAACGCTGGCTCCAAGGCTTTTCCATCACGCTTTTCCGTTTCGCTTGCCCATATACCGAGCGCAATTAAAGTCCCAAAAAACAGCAGTGCGAACAGGTTAGCTCATCAGTCGCACAGTATGCCCAAGGTCGAGGCTTCCGTAAAGGTAGGGACGAGGACATAAGCAACCGCGTCCCTACGATCGATGCGTAAAAACCGTGCAAAGATGGGCTGCCTACAAAAGCAACTTGGAAATTTTTTTGGCAGGAATTCAGAACCCCAAAAAACGATCCGCACTCGAACAAAAAAATTCCATCGCGAAAACGCGAAATCAAACCCCATTTCCAAAGAAACAAAATTTTCACAGAAAGGCAACTTCAATTGGCACGCTAAGTGCAACCCAGGATCGTCGGTCTGAGGAAATCTCAGAGACGAATCGATAAGAATCCGCAGTGGACTGGGGTTGGCTGGAAGAGGGAGAGGACTTTCAGCTGGTTTCACCCGCTGCGGTTTCTTTTTGCCTAAACCCACCTTCAATTGCTCATGAATAACCTCTAGGATCGAACCTGCATCATTTGTTCGATCACTGGACCCAGCAATTGCGATTTTGGGGGTGGGCTTTGGAGCCGAAAGAAACTTCTTGGCGATTCCTTGGGATCTGTCTCGGATGTTGCTTGCTGCTTTATCTGGCCCAACCACCAGTGCATGTGCCAATCTTTGCTTGGCTTGCCTGTGGCGTTTTCGCTTGGATTGTCTCTCAAAAAGGACCTTGGTCGCGCCGTCAATGGTGGATCACTTGGTTATCTGCCAGCCTGATGTGGTTGATGCTTTTGCAAGGCATCCGATTGGCGTTCTGGCCGTTGACCGCCGGTTGGATCGCGCTGTCGTTGTACCTAGCCGTCTACTTTCCAATCTCGCTTGCGATCTCCCGAAGCTTGTGCCATCGCTACGGTCTTCCTCTATCGCTGTCTTGCGCGATCGGTTGGACCAGTTGCGAACTGCTTCGATCCTACATCATCACTGGTTTTGCACCCTGCGCCTTAGTCCACTCCCAAACACCTTGGCCTATTGTTCTTCAGATCGCTAGCCACTTCGGCGGCTATGGCGTGGGTTTCATGATGATGCTCGCTTCGGCATGGATCGTCGAAGCAGTCCAGCGCGCGAAACAGCCTCGACCTGAGCGAGCTCACTGGCTCCTTACGAGCCTTCGATCGCTGATTCGAACCTCGATCCTATTCTGGGCGATCCTCAGCTACGGCATGTGGTTCACCCACCAAAATTATCTTACACAGATCCAACCGATTAAACCTCTTGGAAGGTTTCTGTTAATCCAAGACCACATGCCTACGATGTTCGATGCTACACGCGAATCGATCGAACAAGGATGGCTTAGTTACGAAAGCACAACCCGCAAAGCTGTCGAATCGATCCGCCAACAAACCCAAGGTGATGGCAAGCCCGATTCGGCCCAACTCGATTTGATCGTTTGGCCAGAGAGTGTCTACTCAGGTCTTGCTCCAACTATGTTCTGGGATCAAGGCGATGCAGTGCCCGAAGCTTTGCAGATGGATCGCGACCAACTCGAAATTACCTTTGAAAACCTCGATCGTGCCAATGAGTTTAAACTTCGAAGCTTGCGAACTACCCTGGGATCCCCACTGCCGAATCTGCTTGTTGGTACGGATGTGATCGATATTCGCAACGGTGTCATGGATCGATACAACAGCGCCCTTTGGATCGGCTCAAGCCAACCCTCACGCGACTCGGTCGATCTTGATTACTACGCGAAATCTCACTTGGTCATGTTCGGCGAGTACATCCCAATCCTATCTTGGTTTCCATCGATCATGCAGCGCATCGGTCTTGCGACCTTGAGTTCCGGCAAAGAACCCAAAGCCTGGCAGTTGGCCTCGGGTCGTCGTGTGATGACCAATGTCTGTTTTGAAGACACGGTACCTCACTTGATCCGCTGGCAAGTCAATCGCTTGACACAGACGGGCAATTCACCGGATGTGATGATCAACATCTCGAACGACGGTTGGTTCCGTGGTTCGAGTATCTTGGATCACCACTTCAACAGCGCCATCGTCGCGGCCGTCGAGAACCGTATTCCAGTCTTGGTCGCCTCCAACACTGGCATCACCGCTTGGATCGATGGGGATGGAAAGGTTGTCGAGCGACTTGCAAAAATGGATCCCGGCTGGATCCTAGCCCAACCTGTCCCAGATGGCCGAGTAGGCTACTGGAGTTATTGGGGCGATTGGCCCGCTAAACTTGTAACGTTCATCGGGTTACTACCCGGGATCCGGGCAGTCCTTCTGAAGTTTCGTCGTCGCCAATCGACCTCTATCGCGTAGGTGGATCGCACTCTTGGATCCATGCTCCGTAATCCGGATGCATGACCAAGATCGAAAACCGCGATACACTCGTCAAATCCGAAGTGCTCAGCGATGCATAATCCATCACGCCTCGCAGGTCGGTATAGCCATCCTTGTAAAATCGCACGCTCCCATCGTTATGCTTGGCATAGACTTTCACATAAGCCCCTTCGATCGGATGCTTGTTGGCAGCCCCAAGCACTTGCAAACGC
>Ga0209985_10002904_pt1 | contig 15046 bp, 11 predicted proteins | sample NOAtaG_FD_187305 | JGI IMG/M metagenome (GOLD analysis project Ga0209985, IMG submission 187305) | Freshwater lake microbial communities from Lake Erie, under a cyanobacterial bloom - NOAA_Erie_Diel6S_1000h metaG (SPAdes) (version 2) | ecosystem: Environmental > Aquatic > Freshwater > Lake ...
ATTGTCTAGATCCCCCCCAGCCCCCCTTAAAAAGGGGGGAGAATTAAATTCTTCCCCCTTTTTAAGGGGGATTGAGGGGGATCTCTTAGAGCTTTTGACCGCAGAAAGTAATTCTTAAATGGTTTCTAAATAGGCAGGCTGTTATTTTTAGGTATGTCTATTGCGATCGCTATTATGCTGAAAACTGGAATGCGATCGATGCTAGTATTTATATATTCCTAAGTCCTTAACACCTTGGCTAAGCCAAACTATGTCTGCACGCGATATTTTTCATAATGCTGTCAAGATTGCTTTAGAAAAAGATGGTTGGTTGGACAATAACTCATGATCCTCTTTCCCTTGAGTTTGGCTTAGGTTCTCTCTATGTAGATTTGGGAGCAGAACGAATAATTGCGGCAGAACGTAGAAACGAAAAAATTGCCATTGAGATAAAAAGCTTTCTAAGTGGTTCAGCAGTTTCAGAGTTCCATACAGCTTTGAGACAATACCTTAACTGATGAATATCTCTAGTCTGCCAAATCCTGAAGAAACGCCATTCTGGAAAAATATCTGGAAGTAGTATCTTGCAAAATAAATAAGGTGTCGCTTTGCGACACCTTATTTAGAATTAATTCTTCTTCTTACCTTCTAAATCGTAGTAATCAGGTTTAGTTACTTGTTTAGCTCTACCGATCGCTAAAGCATTATCTTCAATATTTTCGACAATTGTTGAGCCAGCCGCAATATTGACGTTTGCGCCAATTTGAATTGGAGCAACTAGAACTGAATTTGAACCAGTTTTGCTGCGATCGCCAATTACAGTTTGATGTTTTTTGAAGCCATCATAATTAGCTGTAATCGTTCCTGCGCCAATATTTACTTGCTTGCCGAGTGTGACATCTCCCAGATAGCTGAGATGAGCAGCATTAGTGCGATCGCCAACTTTGGCATTCTTCAGTTCCACAAAATTACCGATCCGACACTTTTCACCCACATTAGACTCACCACGAATCCTTGCAAATGGCCCAATTCGGCAGTTATCTGCAATTTGGCTATCTTCGATCACCGAAAATTGAACAGAACAGTTCTCGCCAATAATGCTGTTTGACAATAGACTTGAAGGCCCAATCGTAGTCCCTTCACCAACCTTAGTATTACCGCGCAAATGGGAATGTGGCTCGATAATCACATTCGGCGCAAGTTCCACTCCATCATCAATGGTAATTGTTTCAGGAAGTAGCATGGTGACACCAGCCTTCATCCATTTTTCTCTCGCTCTTTTTTGCAAGATCTCGTAAGCATGGGCTAACTGAATGCGATCGTTAATGCCAAGACTCTCATCGGGATCTTCTAAATCACTGGCATAAACTGAAGTGAGATAATCAAATACTTCGGTCAGATAATATTCCTTTTGAGCATTATTAGTAGTGAGCTTCGGTAGCGCCTGAGCCAATTCTTGCCAATCAAAACAATAGACACCCGTACTAACACGCTGATTGAGAATCTGCTCAGGATTGCAGTCGCGATGTTCGATGATTTTTTCGATTCGCATGTCGCGATCGCAAAAAACACGACCATAACCAGTTGGATCAGTAAGAATCCCTGTAAGCACTGTTGCGGAAGCCTTGTGTTGACGGTGGCTATCTATTAAAGCTTGAATAGTTTCTGTTCGCATTAATGGTGAGTCACCCGTAAGTACTACAAGTTCACCTTCAAATCCAGATAGTGGTTCTAACAATTGCTGAATTGCATGACCTGTACCTAATTGTTCAGTTTGTTCGGCAAATTCTAGATGTGGGTAATCGGCAAGCGCTGCCCGCACTTGATCGCTGCAATAGCCAATAATTGTGATACGGCGATCGGCTTTTAGCGCATCTGTGGCATTGAGAACGCGCTCAACTAATGATTTACCGCCAAGAGGTTGTAATACTTTGGGTAACGCTGACTTCATGCGTGTTCCTTTACCCGCCGCCAATACTGCAACTGCTAACATATTTTTTCTATTTCTCCGTTGATAAATTTACTGTACTCAGGGGTTGAGAGGGTGTTTGAGAAGTTTTTACCCCCTCTAACTCCCCCTTGCAAAGGGGGAGGATTTAAGTTTCCCCCCTTTGCAAGGGGGGATTAAGGGGGGGTAAAAGCAGAGATTTATGCCTAGCTAGGGGACTTCTCAAACATGCTCTAAGATTTCATCCATTTGGACGGCTCATTTTCTCAAGATCGAGAACTTCAGCTAGCTTCTCCTCTGTCATCAATCCCTTGTCCAAAACCACTTGACGTAAAGATTTACCTGTTGCTAGGGATTCCTTCGCAACATCAGCAGCATTGAGATAACCGATATGAGTATTTAACGCTGTCACCAGTGAAAGGCTACCTTCGGCATAGGCTAAACAGCGATCCTCAACTGCAACGATTCCTCTAATACATTTTGCCGCGAGAGTGTCGATCGCTTTACCTAAAATCTCAATGCTTTGAATCAAATCATAGGCAATCAGAGGCATCATCACATTTAGCTCCAACTGACCCGCCTGAGCGGCAGAGGCGATCGCTGTGTCATAGCCAATCACCTGATAGCAAACCATATTGGTCATCTCGGCAATCACAGGATTATATTTGCCTGGCATGATTGAGGAGCCTGGTTGTACTGGTGGCAATTGGATTTCGCGTAAACCTGTCTTTGGTCCCGAATCCATCAAGCGCAAGTCATTAGCAATCTTGCAAGTATCTTGAGCAAGGTTACGGATTGCGCCCGATACATTGACAAAGGGAGCCATGCTTTGCATTGCTGCCATCAGGTTACTAGCTGGTGTTAGCTCAAACCCTGTGATCTCGCTGAGCTTTTCGGCAACGCGATCGCAATACTGCGGATGCGTATTCAGCCCTGTCCCAGATGCACTACCACCTAAACCTAAGCTTTTGAGATCATTCGCCGCTAGGTGAATACGTTTGACATGATCGCTAATAATCTGCGCATAGGCTTGAAACTCATCGCCGAGCCTTACGGGGACAGCATCCTGTAAATGGGTGCGTCCAGATTTAACGATTCCAGCAAAGGCGATCGCCTTAATCCGTAGTTGTTCATTGAGATTTGCTAAAGCAGGGAAAAGAACTTGATCAAGTGCTAATAAAGCCCCAATCCTGATTGCTGTTGGGATTACATCATTAGTAGACTGTCCATAATTCACATGATCGTTAGGGTTCACATTGTTGTAATTACCTTTGATATCACCCAAAATTTCAAGGGCGCGATTTGCTAATACCTCATTAATATTCATATGATGCGATGTACCAGCGCCCGCTTGATAAACATCGACAACAAACTGATCGCGTAATTGACCGTCTAATATTTCATCTGCCGCCGCTGCGATCGCCATGCCCATCCCAACTGGGATACAACCGAGTTCGGCGTTAACTAATGCTGTTGCTTTTTTGATTAGTAAACAAGCATCTACAAAGGTAGGGAGGGGCTTAAGTCCGCTAATTTTAAAGTTATCGATCGCCCTTACAGTTTGAATACCGTAGTAAACGTCATCGGGTAGGGACATTTCCCCCATTGAGTCGCGTTCGGTTCTAGTCATAGGATGTTTATCAGCAGAGTTGGCTATTTGCTTAATGGTAACTTGGCAAGTCTAGATTAACTTTATTTAGCCTTAGAATGAGCCTTACTTTTCACGGAATATTTGGAAGATATAACAGAAGGGCTTTAGCCAAGCCACTGCAAGATGAAACTCCAGAAGCAAAAAAACAGCGACTTGCCATAGCAAGAAAAGCAGCGCGACAAAAGTCATTCAACGATAGTGGGTAGAATCAATGAGCGAAGTCGAGCATAAGGTAAATATGCTAAAAAATAAGCTTGATGTATCTAACAAGTATAAGCCGCAATAGCATGAGATCTAGAATATATCCGTCTCCCGTATAATTCAAATAAATCGCCAGCCATTAACTCAGGGACATCACAAGATTCATGGACGTAAAAGCCGCAGTCGCCTTCGCCGCAGGACAACCGCTCAAACTCGAGACAGTCCAACTAGATCACCCCAGAGCAGGAGAAGTCCTCGTTGAGATCAAAGCCACAGGAGTCTGTCACACCGACGCATTCACCCTCTCAGGCGATGACCCCGAAGGACTATTTCCTGCCATCCTCGGACATGAAGGCGCAGGAGTCGTCGTCGAAGTCGGCGCAGGTGTCACCGCCCTCAAAACAGGCGATCGCGTCATTCCCCTCTACACCCCCGAATGTCGCAACTGCTCCTACTGTCTCAGTGGTAAAACCAACCTCTGCCAAGCGATCCGCGTCACCCAAGGACAAGGCTTAATGCCCGATGGAACTAGCCGCTTCTCGATTAATGGCGAAAAAATTCATCATTATATGGGAACCTCCACCTTTGCCAACTACACCGTTCTCCCTGAAATCGCCCTAGCCAAAATCCGCGATGATGCCCCCTTCGAGAAAGTCTGCTACATCGGCTGCGGTGTCACGACTGGCATCGGCGCAGTAATTAACACGGCAAAAGTCGAAGTGGGTTCCAATGTCGTTATCTTTGGTCTAGGAGGCATTGGCTTAAACGTAATCCAAGCCTGTCGGATGGTCGGCGCAAATATGATCGTCGGAGTAGACATTAATCCCAAAAAACGCGCCCTCGCTGAAAAAATGGGCATGACCCATTTTGTAAATCCTTTAGAAGTAGAAGGCGATCTCGTTCCCTACCTCGTTGACTTGACCAAAGGTGGTGCGGACTATACCTTTGAATGCATCGGCAGAACCCAAACCATGCGTCAAGCCCTCGAATGTTGTCATAAAGGTTGGGGCGTGAGTGTAATCGTCGGTGTCGCAGGAGCAGGACAAGAAATTAGCACCCGTCCATTCCAATTAGTCACAGGTCGAGTCTGGAAAGGCACAGCCTTTGGTGGTGCAAAGGGACGTACTGATGTTCCTAAAATTGTTGATTGGTATATGGAAGGCAAAATCGATATCGATAGTTTGATTACGAACGTGATGCCGATTGAGGAAATCAATGAAGCATTTGCGATGATGCATAGAGGCGACGCAATTCGGACAGTGTTGACTTTCTAATCAAAAGAAGTTTTAAAAAATGCCGCGAAGCAGCATTTTTTAAAACTTCTTTTGATTAGTCGCACGCTGAGGATTATAAGTGCCAGCAATAACCGCTAAGCCTTTGTACAGATACACACAAAGAATCATCGGGAAATACCACCAATATTTTAGGGACTGCCTTAACCAAGGCAAGATCGTAATTATGCTTGCCGCGATCGCAAAAACTGGTAGGATCAAGACGAATAGAATAATTAACAGAAATCGAGCCAACTTATGATGCTGAAACTGGGGGAATCTTAGAATAAATGTATGCAGTCCCCAACGATATTGATGTGCCAGAAAATCCGCAAAACTTTGGCGATCGTAATGACTGATTTCTGGTTGAGGCGAGAACTTCAGCTTATATCCATTACGTCTGAGTCGCTGCACAAACTGGACATCTTCACCTGTCCTTAAATGAGCGTCAAACAGCGGTATCTCTTGGCTTAACGCTTTCAGCTTTAAGCTCATATTCGTAGTCGGGATATGATAGAGTCCGTCAACATCTCGCAAAGGTGCATTAGGAATAGAAGTAAACCAAGACATCAAGTTATCTAAGTCTGCCCAAATTCCAGCACCGACTCCACGAACTGCGCCCCCAAATACGGCAACTTCAGGATATTGGGCATGAAGAGAACAATGAGTTTCCACAAAGCCTGTTGTCACCGAACAATCACTGTCAAGTAAGATGACAATCTCAACTCCCTGTTCGTAACACCATTGAATCGCTGTATTTCGCGCAGCACCAGCACCTAGATTCTCTATATGTTGGAGCAAATGTAAACGGCGATCGCAAAGAAAGTCAGTAAGATTGCGATCGACTTTGCCCGAGACTTGAGAACCATCATCGACAACAACAATCAATGTCGTTGCAGTAACACTTGACAATACCGAAGTTAAACATCTAGCCAAAATAGGACTGTTGTCTTTGTAAGGAATGACAATACAACATTTGGCATCACCCTGATTGGCAGCATTCATACAGTCGAGCCCACAGCTAAATGGGGAAAATTAGCAGGATTGAAAAAGATACTATCGAACATAGCGCAGTTATGCGTACAGTGACATTTTTTGGCTTTGATATCCTCTAGCTGCTGTTGCCATGCTGGGCTACTAGTAATCTCCTTCAGGGTCTGAGTCTGTAGACTCCCTACAGGATCTAGCATCTCGCAGGGTGCTACCTTGCCATCTCCCCATACAACTTGATGCGCAAGCCCTGCCAAACATGGAATTACCTGTGTTTGCTGCTCAATTGTTTGTAATGAAGTCTTCCATAAATATCGATGATAGTTGCGAAGAATCCTTGCCGCGACTTTGTTTCTGCCATAGTTGTAGGTTTCCAAAATCTCAAAAATCGCTGGCGCTAGCCTGTGTAATTCTTCCATAGTTGGCAATCCTAGCGATGGATTCATTGGATCACCACGCAATAGAATAATCGAATGGAAATCTGGCTCATATTTGCGCACCACCTTCATGAGATCAATGGTTTCATGGGCATTTTCTGCATTTAAAACAGAATTAATCTTAACCGAGATTCCTCCTAGGGCCTTGATAGCTTCCAAAGTTTTCCATATCTGCTGCCAACTTCCTTTCTGGTGACGAATGCGATCGTGGGTTTCTTCTAGTCCATCGACGCTCAACGAAATCGTAATTTCAGCTTTGGTGAGTTGCTTTAGTTTCTGAAGCTGATCAACCATGCGATCGCATAGTGAACCATTAGACGGAATTTGCACAACCTTGAAGTCAAAAGCGGCAATTATTTCGGCAAGATCAAGTCTTAAGAAAGGTTCCCCACCTGCAATATCTAACCAAAAAAGTTTTCCTACTTGCTTTGCTAAGTCCTGATACTGAGCAAGGGTCATGTCTCGTTTGGGAGAGAAATCAATAAAGCAATGATCGCAACGAAAATTACAGTTGTTGGTGACATGCAAAATCAAGTGCTGTAACTTTTGCTTTGTCAAATACTCCGCCAAACTAGAGGCAAAATCAATAATCATAGGTTTTCTGCTTTATTTATTACTCATGTTACATGGAACTCAGTTGAGAGATCGCACTTTAAATATGGCGATATGCGATCGCTAATGATTGGAGAAACTTAGTTTACGGAAAATAACGATAAACTTCCTTACGGTGCAAAACTCGAACAAAAGCTACAACTTCCCCTTCTATAATTCAAATATTTCATCTCTTCCCACATTCTCACTATCTTTCCCCTCAGCGATCGCCTTTGCCATCGCCACCTCTTCCATTGCTTCATAAAACAAATCCAGAAGCCAGATGCGTTCTTGTATTAATAACTCGTGTAAGGCTTCCTTGAGCAAAGGTTTTAGCTCTTCTACCTGTAAATTCAACATAAGTATCTATGTATAAGTTGCAATCTATGTCTTAATCATAGGCTAAATGGCAGATTGATCACAGTTTGGTGGATTTTTAGAAATGCGATCGCAGTTTTGTGTAGAGGACTTAGGCGATCGCTATATTCGGTAATCGAGAAAATGGGAATAGGCGATCGCATAAATTTAAATCAAATTAAATCAAAAATTTCAAATCTGGCTTCTAGCGACCCCTGTCATTATATCCGCAGTCAATTTTGATGCCCAAGATAAACGCGCTTAGCTTTGACACGAAATAATACTTTTTTGATAGATTATAGCAATGCAAGAGATAGCTAGGACAAATCAAAACCCAAAAGATGAGTGGCGGCGCTTCGCGCCGCCACTCATCTTTTGGGTTTTATGTCCTAAGCAAAACTTACATTGCTATATAGTTCATAATAGCGATCCTACTTTCAATTTCCATCAAATCGAATGTGCTTTTTCTCAAATAACTATTGATTAAAAGTGTTAAACTTCTCTTCAATGCAAAACTGTAATTTTACAAATTATGTCCGTTCCAACTTATCAAGACTTTCTTCTACCATTATTACAAATTGCTAGTAATGGACAACAACATTTACTGAATGAAACTATAGATTGTTTAGCCAAACAGTTCAATCTCAGCGAAGAAGACAAACAAGAACTTCTTCCAAGTGGCAGGCAAACTAAGTTCTCAAATAGAGTTGGTTGGGCAGTCACTTATTTAAAAAAGGCAAAACTATTAGAAAGTGGGAAAAGAGGAACTTTTTTTATATCAGAGAGAGGGCTGGATGTATTAAAAAATAAACCTAAGTCAATTGATCGTAAATTTTTGGAACAATTCTCAGAGTTTATTGAATTCCAAAATATCAAACAAGACAGTAATTTAGATGAAGTTTCACTGGTTACAGAGATTGATCAGACTCCTCAAGAGATATTTGATAATAGCTATCAAAAGTTGATAAAAGAAGTTAAAGAATCTCTTTTAGATCAAATCAAAAGTTGTTCACCAAGATTCTTTGAAAATCTTGTTGTTGATTTATTACTATCAATGGGATATGGAGGCTCAAGGAAAGATGCAGGGGAGGCAGTGGGAAAGAGTTCTGACGGTGGAATTGATGGAATTATTAAAGAGGACAAGCTAGGACTAGATTGCATATATATTCAAGCTAAAAGGTGGGAAGCTTCTGTAGGAAGACCAACGGTACAAGCTTTTGCTGGCAGCTTAGAAGGCATGAAAGCCAGAAAAGGAGTATTGATAACTACTTCGCAATTTACTAAGGAAGCAAAAGACTATGTGAAGATTATAGAAAAAAGGATTATCTTAATTGATGGAGAACAACTTTCAGAACTAATGATTGAGCATGGTGTTGGCGTTACAGAAATTCAGACATATACTTTAAAAAAAGTAAACTCTGATTACTTTAATGAGGACATTGGATAAAACTCCAGTTCAGATTGTTTGATTCTTGGTATAAGCCTACTGGAGATTTTTGTCATATCATGTTCAGCCATAGAACCAATTAGGTCTAATTCTTCTATGGTGAGATACCGATAGCTTTGAGGTGGATGAAATCCAGCCCATTCTTGTTGTAATCGAGAGAGCAAAATTGGTTGATTAAACTTTTGTACTTGATTTAAAAATATTCCATAACCTGTGGAGACTCCTTCAAAATACTCAAAAAACTCTGTCTTTTTTAAGCCTGATTTATCACGAACTAGAGTCCACAATGTTTTAGGGCTATTCCCTATAACTTGTTCAACTTCACAACTACCTAGCAATACTTTATCTGGGGAAGAGACATATATGAGTACAAAGTCTCCTTGATTTACCCTTGGACGAACCCTCCTAAGTTCAGTCGTTTTCTTCCCTTCAAAAATTAGGTTTGCATATTTAGGTTGAATTGATAAAAGTAAAACGTGACCATCACTTGTAGTTTTCATAGTTTTCACACTGATGTAGAACAGCCTATAGAATAAATTTGAAAGAACTTTTCACTTGAAATAAATCGTGGAGATTGAAATTGTGCTTTAGTTTCCAGAATTTCGTGAATCGTTCGTAAAGAGATAGGTGTTTCAAAAAGTTCAGTGTTACTAAATCTTACAGCCATAATTTTGTTGTTAGCTTTTTCACCAGATAACTTTTTGATGTCTGTCCATTTATAGATCCCTAATCTTTGAAATTTCAGATAAAGCTCTTCGGGATTTCCAATAATTACCTCGTCAAGTGTAGAACAAGCTCGAATAGAACTTGTTTGTGTATAGCCTCCATCTTTATCCTCAGAGATATACCATAGTATTCTTGCAGGAGATTTAAATTTATTTGATGGTAACTTCTTATTTCGATAGTAAACCGCTTCCCAATTAAGAGCAAGTTCAGAACGTTCAGCACCAAAAAAATTCTGCTTTGCTAACCCTTCATCAAATAAATCCTTCGCCCATGTAGGTTTAATTGGAATAATAAAATTTGGGATGTCATAGCCACATATTTTAGCAGGATATAAAAATTTTTCTAACTCGGAAATATATTCAATATCTGATGATTCCGCCGATCTAAGGTTATTAGCAATTAATCCACAGAATTTATTATATTCTTCTCCTAAGTTTGAACTTATACTTAAAAGTGCATCAGACAAATCAATGGTAGAACTTATAGTTTTTAGATTCACTTTGAGCCAGTTGTTTTGAGTACTGGAAAACCCTGCATCTTGAACTGCTCTTACTATAAATTCTTCCATTTGCATCTCAGATATTTTAGTAAAACATCTGCCCTCATTTGCTGACAAAATAATTGTGCGATAAATGATATGACGAGCTAAGGTTTCAGACAAGGATCTATATTTTACTCGAAGAAAAGGTATAGAAAGCTCATGATTTTTACTTCTATCATAAGCAAATAAAGCGATAGGAATATTGTCTTCCCAAACAGTAAAACATTCATATATTTCCGTCTTAATCAGAATTTTCTTGAATTTATTCTCAAAACTATCTTCGTCATTAGCAAAGAAAGCTTCTTTCAATATTTTATGATCTTCCAAATTCACTTTTCTTTGGAAGAGTCTTGTACCAGCTAATTGGGCTGGTTGGTATTCAGAAGCAGTTCTAAGCTCACTTAACTTAACAATCAACTTATTTGGGCTAACTATAAATACACCATATTGCTCATTAATTTTCTTTGCAAATGCTAGTAAATCTACATTAGTTGTTACTAAAAAGCTGGATTGTTCAGAAGCAATAACTCTTGCTAATTGACGGATAGTTATGTCTGAGATATTCTGAGCATCATTATCTTTGAATAAAACAATAATTTCTTTTTGTATTGATTCCACAAGTTGAGAAGAGCAATTCAGCCTTAGAAAGCCATCTGCAAAAGCTCGGATCTTGTCTCTTATCTTTTTGTCTGGATGGCGACTGATTTCAGTATAAACTTCATCACTCACGCAAAGTTCTAATTCGCTTTGAACCCAATCTGCTAAAAGACAAGCAGATTCACTTTCTTCGAGAGATTGTGACGATGCAGAGTAGAGATCCAAAAAAATACAGGCATCGATTACTACATGTAGTTTTGTGGCTTGACTGTGATCAACTCTGATTGAGAATAGATCTTGATGTCCATGATTGTAAACCCATGTAGTTACCAGATAACCTTGCTTGCTTTTTCCTTGTTTCTCATGCATGGGAGTGAATCCAAATTTCTCCCACATAGAATCAATTCCATAATCCTGTCGGCATACAAGACGAATATCAAGAAAATCTCTAGTTATTTGCTTTAAATGTTCAACTAACAGTTTAGCTATCCCTCTACCTTGTGCTTCATTGGTTGTACATAAATGTTGTATCTTGATTATTTTTGACCGATTAGCATAGTAGATCAGATAGCCGAGAAAATTATCTTCTTCATTAAGTGCTATAAGTATTTGCTCTGATTTTGCGTAATCATCAAAAGCATCATTAGAAAAAAAACCAAGAGTTTTTGCATTTGCTCGCCATAATTTTTTGACTGCATCTAAATAAGGAGATTTACTGCCGATTTTCTCTATTCTTACTTCTGGGTTATCCATTTGTATTGTTTCAGTATAAAAACTTGAGTCACTCTTTATTTTATCGGTTATATATCATTTGAGATTCGTTTGATACAATTGTTAAGTTAATTCTATTAATTGTACACTTATCAAAGCATGATATCAATGAGCTTATCCCCAAATATCCTTTCTCCATTTTCCTTGCAAATCCTGACAATGGTCTTTGACTTTTATTTCAACCTGCGAAACTAAGACATAATCATACAAACTACCAATAATCTAATAATTTAAGAATTTTTCGCGGTACTCCCTCCGTTCTATTATTGAGTGAATGGAATAGGTGATCGCTGATTAAATTATAGGAAAATATAACGCTGATTGCTTTTAATTCTGCGTCATAATTCTGAACGCCTCAACAAAAAATATAAGTAAAGTTGATTTATACAGATATATCAGAGCTAAGTAGATATCAGAAATGAATACAAAACTAGTTGAATCAATCACCCAAGTTATTTTCTCTCTTTCAAAAGATGAACAAGCACTTTTGAGAGAAAAATTATTTCTAGAGCTATCTGAACCATCAACCGAGGAACTTATGAAGCTAGCTCAAACGGGAGAATCGTTGAATTTCTTACACAATGAGCATGATTTATATACACTGGAAGATGGAGAAGCAGTTACAGCGGTTGAATGTAAATATGGTTCAGGCTTTTAAGTTGCAAACTAGTTTGTAGTATTATGAAGTGTAAACCTTTGCAAAATCTGACATAGTCTAGAACGATGACATCTGCTCCTAAAGCCAACTCTGAGAAACCTGCGCCAAAAAGCCTCGAACAGTCTGAATACAAAGACACCGTTAACCTACCGCAAACGGACTTTTCGATGCGGGCAAATGCAATTATCAAAGAGCCAGAGATTCAAAAGTTTTGGCAGGAACAAAGCATTTACGAAAACTTAAGCCAGAACAACCAAGGCGATATTTTTACGCTCCACGATGGCCCCCCATATGCCAATGGGACACTGCATATGGGTCATGCCTTGGGCAAATCTTTAAAAGATATAATTAATCGCTACCAACTGTTGCGTGGACGTAAAGCCCGCTATGTATTAGGTTGGGACTGTCACGGATTGCCAATCGAACTTAAGGTATTACAAAATATCAAAGCCGAAGAACGGGCTAATTTAACCCCTCTGCAATTGCGAAAACGGGCTAAGGAATTTGCCATGCAAACAATTGGCGAACAAGCGGCAATGTTTAAGCGTTTGGGAGTTTGGGGTGATTATGAAAATGCTTACTATACTTTGAAGCCTGAATATGAAGCCGAGCAAATCAGTGTATTTGGGAAGATGGCACTGAAAGGCTATATCTATCGTGGACTGCGACCTGTATATTGGTCGCCGAGTTCACATACAGCTCTCGCCGAAGCCGAATTAGAATATCCCGAAAATCATATTTCGCGCAGTATCTATGTCGCTTTCCCTGTTACCAAATCTAGCGAGAAACTGAAGGCGATCGCAGATTTACCAAATCTCCATGTTGTGATCTGGACAACAACACCTTGGACAATTCCCGCCAACTTGGGAATCAGTGCCAATCCATCCCTAGATTACAGCATTGTCTCGGCTGGCGAGAAAAACTACATCGTCGCGACTGAACTAGTAGAAAAACTAGCCGTAACCTTTGAGCAAGCTTTAGAAGTTAAATACACTTTCAAAGGTGATGTTCTTGAAGGTGCGATCGCAAAACATCCGATCGCTGATCGCCCTAGCCCGATTGTCTTAGGCGAACATGTCACCGCCGAGTCAGGTACAGGCTTAGTGCATACCGCTCCCAATCATGGTCATGATGACTTTATCGTTGGTAAAAAATATAATTTGGGAATGATTTCCCTAGTAGACGATCGCGGTATTTTTAATGCTGATGCTGGCGAAGACTTGGTTGGTTTGAGTGTTTTGAAGGAAGGCAACACCAAGGTTGTGGAAATCTTGACTGCTAATGGAACACTCATTAAAGAAGAAGCCTATAACCACAAATATCCTTACGATTGGCGCACTAAGAAACCTGTGATTGTGCGTGCTACTGAGCAGTGGTTCGCGTCTGTTGATGGTTTCCGTGGAGATGCTTTGCGATCGATCAAAGAGGTGAAATGGATTCCTGCGATCGGCGAAAATCGGATTACCTCAATGGTGCAAGAGCGATCGGATTGGTGTATTTCTCGTCAACGTACTTGGGGTGTACCGATTCCTGTATTTTATGACGAAGAAACCAACGAACCTTTGTTGACAGAAGAAACAGTTGCCCATATTCAAGCCCTGATTGGCGAATATGGCTCCGATGTTTGGTGGGAAAGAGAAGTTGAAGAACTGCTTCCTGAAGCCTATCGCAATAATGGACATAAGTATCGTAAAGGCACAGATACAATGGATGTCTGGTTTGACTCTGGTTCCTCTTGGGCAGGTGTGCTAGGTGGCGAGAACCATGACTCTAAACTCGTTCCCTATGCTGTCAATTATCCTGCGGATATGTATCTTGAAGGCTCCGATCAACATCGTGGCTGGTTCCAATCTTCGTTGCTGACAAGTGTGGCAACCAACGGCTATGCGCCTTACAAGACCGTACTAACCCATGGCTTTGCCCTAGATGAGAAGGGACAGAAAATGAGCAAATCCCTCGGCAATATCGTTGATCCTACAGTTGTGATTAATGGTGGCAAGGATCAGAAAAAAGAACCACCCTATGGTGCGGATGTAATCCGTCTTTGGGCGGCGAGTGTTGACTATACAGGCGATGTGCAGATTGGAAAGACGATCTTGGCGCAGATGTCGGATATGTCACGCAAAATTCGGAATACAGCGAGATTCTTGTTAAGCAATCTCTTTGATTTCGATCCTGCTCAGGATACTGTGACCTATGACCAATTGCCAGAGAGTGATCGCTATATCCTACATCGTCTTGCTGAAGTCACCAAAGATGTCACCGAAGCCTACGATAACTTCCAGTTCTCCCGCTTCTTCCAAACCATCCAAAACTTCTGTACGGTGGATTTATCTAACTTCTATTTAGACATCGCCAAAGATCGCCTCTATATTAGTTCCCCCAATGCACCCCGCCGTCGCAGTTGCCAAACCGTGCTGATGTATTGCCTCGAAGCAATTACTAAAGCGATCGCACCTGTACTAGCTCACACCGCCGAAGATATCTGGCAACATCTGCCCTATCCCGTACCCCAAAAGTCGGTATTCCAAGCAGGTTGGTTTACAGATCATGATGAATGGTACAAGCCCGAACTAGCTGGTAAGTGGGAATATCTCCGCGAAGTCCGTTCTGAAGTAAATAAAGTATTGGAACTAGCCCGAAATGGCAAAGCGATCGGTGCTCCACTTGAAGCGAAGGTCTTACTGGTCGTATCTGATGACAGCCAACGCAGTTATTTAGCATCCTGCGGCGATGAGTTGCGCTATCTATTCATCGTCTCGCAAGCAGAGATCGTCGATAGCCTACCCGCAGATTTGCAATTCACAGGTGAAGCGACAGGCTTACAAATTGCCGTACTCAAGGCCGATGGTGAAAAATGTCCCCGTTGCTGGAACTACTC
>Ga0209985_10002907_pt1 | contig 15032 bp, 8 predicted proteins | sample NOAtaG_FD_187305 | JGI IMG/M metagenome (GOLD analysis project Ga0209985, IMG submission 187305) | Freshwater lake microbial communities from Lake Erie, under a cyanobacterial bloom - NOAA_Erie_Diel6S_1000h metaG (SPAdes) (version 2) | ecosystem: Environmental > Aquatic > Freshwater > Lake ...
GTGCTGTGAAGCTCTTCAAGTATCGCTATCCTTGAATCCGCGACGCGACATTCCAGCATAAACGTAGGCTCCTTGCGAAAGCGATGAAGGGAGAGGCGATCCACTGAAGATGCCATGCCTTGGATCGGGCAGCCAGCCGAATCGGGGCCCATGGGCGTCACGAACGCTTCGCCTCGTGACTCCGCCCTGAGGGGGCTTCACAAGACCTTGATCTTTACCGCGTCGTGAGGGGCAATTTTTGCTACAATGGGGGCAGAGAGACCCTGCCACTCCTTGATGCAACCAGTCAGACGGGATACGAAAACAATGACGCTTGAAACCGAACACGATCTCTTGGCCTTGCAGCGCATCGGCAAGATCGTCGCCAACTGTCTGCAGCATATGGCGCAAACGATGGAGCCTGGCATGACCACTGCGGAACTCGACAGCTGCGCAACACGCTTTCTTGCGGAGCATGGAGCTGAATCAGCTCCCCGCAAAGTGTACAACTTTCCTGGCACAACCTGCATCAGCGTAAACGAAGCTGTGGCACATGGAATTCCAGGGCTCCAGAAACTTGCTCCTGGCGACCTTGTCAACATCGATGTATCGGCCGTGCTCGACGGTTATTATGCTGACACGGGGGCCAGCTTTATTGTACCGCCCGCCCCTCCCCTCAAGGAGGCGATCTGCCAAGCGACTCAAGAGGCACTTGAAGCGGCGATCGGTGCCGCGCGTGCGGGCCTCAGTCTCCAGGTCATTGGTCAATCGATCGAGCGTGTCGCTCGCAAACATAAGATGACCGTGATTGAAAATCTTGGCAGCCATGGGGTGGGACGTGGTTTGCACGAGGAACCGCGCTTTATTCCCCCCATCTTCGATCCAAAGGAACGGCGACGCCTCCATGAAAATCAGGTGATCACCATCGAACCCTTCCTCTCCAACGGAGCTCGACAGGTCGACACCGCTCGCGATGGCTGGACTCTCCTAACGCCTCGCCCCTACTTGGCTGCCCAGTACGAGCATACTATGGTGATCACGAAGGGTCGTCCGCTAATTCTAACCCTTCCGGACCGGAGTGCCTGAGGGGGTCGACATCCGGCGCTTGAGAGTGTATGGCGGAACACGCGAGACACGCGACACTTGGCACAGAGGCCCCTGCCCAGCGGTGTTGGTGGTGCTCCTCGGTATAATGTTGGCAGCCACCTCGTCTGCTGCAGCAGCTGCTGCAGGGCATGGCGCAAAAAGAGGAACCGTGTCACAAGCCCCAGCTTCACTCGCTTTAACTCGTCTTTGAGACTCTGATTCTCACTAATCGCATCGACTCGGGCTTCGGCAGAAGCCTGATCTTGGGCAACACGGGCATCACTCCGCCACTTGGAAAGATAGCCGACCGGAACATCAAGCTCTTCAGCGCCTTGACTAACACTTACACCTGGATTTAGTGACATCTTCACCGCATTTGCTTTAAACTCTTCGCTGTATGTTCTGCGAACCTTCTTCTTGCCCATACTGCCCTCCCTGATGATTGATTAGGTTATCAGAGTGTCAGGCTAATCGAGACCACTTCACCATACGCCTTCTGCATCAGAGCATTTCAGCATAAGAGTCGCGACCTATCAATCGCCGACACTCAGCTCACGAAGCACGGGGAGAGCTTGTTTGCACGCTTCAAAGATCTTTAAACGTTCATCTAGAGAAAGGTATCGCAGCTTTGCATTGTTCTCGGGATTGGCAGGAAACATGAAAACATTCCTAGCATAGCCCTGATTGGTTTCTGCCACGATGGTTAGCGGACAGCTAGCTGTCACCTGTGATGGCGTCGTAACGGGCACGGGAACCGACAGTCCTGGCGATGGGGGAACTGTATCGGAAACTGGCCTTCTTGCAAGATCGTCTGGCGCTTGACGCGAGCTCTTGTCACTTTCACAGGCAACAGTTGTGACGATGGATAGTGTCAGGCATAGTATATTGAAGATCTTCATAGGGGTTTCGTCACTCCGTCTTCAATATGCGATTGTTCTTGTCGAAAATTCTATTCCGCAGATCGAAGTCCCTTTTTAGACGGTAAGAGTCTGGTCCCGTAGGCTCAAAAAGGCTTTTCAGCATATCTTTCACGAATTCCGAGTCAGGCCAGAACTCATTTTTATAGATCTCGCTTGCCTGCCAGGTCGATCCAGCCAGCAAAATCACTTGTTCGTAGGTTAAATTTCTTTCCATCGATTCTGGTACCGTTTCCCTAAGTTCCTTATAGAGAAGGTAAAGGTCCACCCTACCTGTGTCGACTCGACGAGTGCTAACAATCCTGACACCACGCATGGCTAATTCGTTGAGGACCTTAGTATGCTTCGTATCTGGGTCTTCAACAAAGAGAACCTGAAGTTTATTTAAGGCCAGTAGTGGTTCGAGACTTTCGAATCTCATACCGTAAAGCCACAGCTCCTGAAGGGCGGGCCATCTGCTAATCGATTCCAAACTCGTCAATTCGTTCCAGCTTAGGTCCATTGACAGAACAGAGTCCGACAACAGGAGATCGTCAAGACTTTTCAACCGATTGTTCTGCATCGATACATATCGCAAACTCTTCATGCTCGTTAAATCGGGCATAGACTGGAGGTTGGTGTTGTCAACGATGAGCGCTTCGAGCTTAGACAGGTCCTTGAGACTCAACCTTTCTATGAAATTATTGCTCAGAGTGAGCTTCACCAACGATGGAAGGCCTGCCAGGCTCACTTGATTCAACTGATTAACTGCAAGGTCCAGCTCCTCAAGTTCTTTTGCATCTGACAGGTCGATGCTGTTTATCACATTGGACCCGAGAGAAAGTACGCGCAGTCTAGGCAGACCACGCAGAAAGCCGACATCTTCGATACGATTTCGTGTAAGATCCAGGGCCTCTAGACTTGCTGGTAGGTCCGTGCTTTTGACTCGCTCAATTTTATTCCCACTAAGATTGAGGGACCAAAGGCGGGTCGATCGAGCAAGCCCGCCCAATTCTTTGATCGAATTATTGGAAGCATTTAAGGTTCTGATGTTTGGCCAATTGGTAGAAATCAACGACTCGATCTGATTATTCTGCAGTCGCAACCTTTTCACAGTCTCTTGGGTTTCTACACCGGAAATGTCTTTGATTGCATTGTTTGATAAATCCAGCAGGTCATCTATTTCAACATCCCCAAGAACATCAAGACTTCGTAGACGGTTGAAACTAAGGTCAACGCCGCTTACCTTAGCATTGCGAAGAAGTCTGATATCGGAAAGACCGAGATGGGACAGAAGAAGAACTCTCTTTTTCTGAAGATCAGAAAAAATCTCTTCGCAAGTCTCATATCCGAAATTTCCCGCCAAGCCATCCAGTAGAGTTTGGTCCCAAATCGATAAATTCTGGTCAGCGCATACAACACGTGGCTGCAGAGTCGCAATTTCCCCGTTCCCACCACATTGAATATGGGAAGCAAAATCAGTAGTCGCAGGATTGCTATTGACAACACCTTTGATCCAGCAAAGGTGCGCCTTAGCCGATGTATAGAAACTCAACAGGTTATCACCTTCGAAGCACTGCGTCCCCTTACTCAAAGAACCGCCTAACTTTAACTGTTCATCACCTGGAATATTCAGCAGGATAGACCCCCCGCTATCTCCGCGGCAAGATCCAGTATTCTGCCCACTCAGGACGAAAACTGAATTATCAACGGTATCAAGCTTCATTTCCGTCATATTCCGAAGGAAGTTCTCACCCACTTCCTGAACTTTCTCAAGGAGACGGCCAAATCCAACTATTGAAACACTGGGCCTTTTTTCCTCAAACACTTGCGCGAGGATGGTTGACCACTCGTAAGCATCGTAAATCAACTCATAGGGCTGAGATGACAGAGGTTCGATCAATTCGAGTATTGCTAGATCGTAAACTTCTGTTCCTAACCGCGACAATTCGAAGTTATCAGGGAGTTCGACCTGAAAGGACTGCTTAACCCCAGCTACTTCTTCGGGTTCTCGCACATCCCTTCCGACGATGACTTGAATGTCTTTCACATCAACGATTAAGCAGTGCCGAGCAGTAAGAACATGGTACGGCGTGATCATTGAACCAGAGCAAAACGGTTTACCATCAAATTGGAGCGCGACCGTCGCCTTAAATCGGTCGTCCGCCACAGTTCCATTCATGATCTTCAATTTCGATGTCGATGCAGGGCTGCATGCTAGAGCAGTCAGTATCGAAAGTGCAATCAACGCAACATTGATCAAGTTTTTCATATCACCTCAATCGGGCTTGAAAGGCGGCGTCAATAGAGATAGCACGACACGATCTGAACATCAATTACTGGCATCCAGATTAAACTCATCTCGCAATCGAACTTGATCTGGAAATCTACATTTAAAATTACAAAAGAATCGACTGCTGTTCCAGGCCATGACCCCCAAGTTGGTCTATGGCTGCACCCCACAAGAAATAGTTTAATTTTTGCGTCTTTTTGCAACAATTCGCAGGACAAGGTAGGATGTTAGTATGGTATAAACTGCCAATTCCCAGGGATTAAAGGTTTCTTTGTTCAGGTAGCGATCTGTCCTACAAATTCCAAAGAAACAAAAAATCTCTTTGAAAAGCATGAATACAGATGCGAATAGAAACGCATATATCCAGTCGAAATCATGTGTTTTTTTCATGTACTCCTCAGGGATTTTGTTCAGCTGGAAGATCAAAATTTTCCAGATTCACGTTGCTAATGTCAAACTTCGGTAGACTTGGTCCAAAAGAGACCTGCATTAGCCTTCCTAGTCCTTCAACTGAAGCATTGAAGTTATTTGCAAATGTCATGATTTTTTCCTTGTCCGCCAGTGATAATAGGGCATTAGCTAGATCAATTCTATTGGAAAGAGCATCTGGAGAGGATTCTCCAAATAATCCTAGAGCCGCAGACCCAATTGATCCAAGGGCACTTGACTTATATTTATCTTGGAAAACTATTTCAAAACTTGCGACTTGCCGATATGTAGACTGAGCGTAGTATGATACTGATTGTGTAAGTGACTGTGCACGTGATGCAGCATAAGAGCCGGCTGCGCCTGCATTCAACCATGCGGCGGAAGTCAACTCTATAGCGGCTGTTCGCACTACCTGCGAACTTGCTCCGACTGCGGCTCCAAAATTGGCACCGGTAGCTGCTCCCACTAACAACGAACCACCTAGTCCCCCCGCTGCCCCTGCAGCTCGAACTTTCGCTTCAGCCATAGCCTTGCTTGATTCTCCCTTCAATACAAGGTTCTCAAATCGCCTTATGGAAATCTCAGCACTTGACGTTCCCGTAGGATCCACATACTTCAGTGGATTATTCTTCGCATAGGAGTACAGGTTACACTCAACCGGGCTTTCCAAACAAAGACTAGGTTCCTCAAAATACAGCGGATCCGGCGTCGTAAACTGTCCTAATTCGGGTTCATAGTCCCGGACCCCCATATTGACAAATCCTGTCAAAGGATCACGAACCAATCCAGCGAAACCAAAGTCAAGCCTAATATCTGTAACTTTTCCCTTCCCGAAAGGATCATGCCAGCTATCAGAATCACCAAAAGTGCTCAAAGGAGTTCCGACTCTATCGACCGGCGAAAATTCAAAACTTCCGTTTCGAATTCTTCCAAGAAAAAGACCACCGATACTGAATTTTTCAATGAGGTTTTTTCCATCACTCAAGACTTCCTCGGCAAGGTAAAGGTTGCCACCATCAACCTCACCTTCTCTGAAAACCAGATGGGAGTTCTCGTCATGATAGTAAGTAACGTCTTGACCGTTAGCAAGCTTCACTTTCTTGAGCCTGCCTTGACCATTATAGACCATCCCAAGATCATTCTTTCTGACGATTCTTCCAAATAGATCCATTGTCCACTGATTGGTTCCTTTTCGGATAACCGCATTGGACCTGTCGATGATCGAGGAGGCCAATGTTCGCGTCAGACCCACTTCATCATAGAGGTAGCTAGCACTCTGATTTCTTAAGGTCGATTCCAGGTACTGAAGTGAGTTGTAACGATATCGTGACAAAGCAGCACCAGATGCTGGCAGAAAAAGCGATTCACTTTCTATCTGGCCATCTACATTATAGCTCCATCCAAACGACCAGCGATCAGGCCTAGAGTCATTACCATAATAGGAAGCCATCTTTTGACTGTCGGCGTCATATTCGAAGGTTACCGATCTCCGATCCGAAAATTGAGCTCGTCGGATTCTACCATATTCATCGTAAACCATCTCGAGTTCACCATTTTTGAAAATGACTTTTTGGATCTGCTGTCTGGAATCGTAAACAAAAGTTCGAGTTGAGGATTGAATATTTTGCCTACCATCTTCTAGGGTGATTTCTTCTCGCTTTATTTCACCCGACGGATTGTATTCAAAGGTCCAACTTACTGCTCGCCCATCAAAATATTGGTGTCGTCGAAACTTGACTTTTCCATCAGAAAGATATTTAAACGATTTAACTATATTCCCACTCGATATCTTTTCCAGGTAAGTATACTGATCTGAGTTTGGATCTTGATTATATGAATAATTATAGGCCATAGCCTCCTCATCTTTTGAGAAGGACTTTTGAATCATCCGACCTATCCCATCATAAAAGTAAGTCTCAACTCGATCTAATTCCCCTTGGATTGATCGGAAGGTTTTGGACTTGAGCAGTCTGGTTATTGAATCATAGGAGTAACTTACTACCCCAATATTCGATTGCCTGATCGATGCAATACCTCCTAAATTATCATAGGTAACCACAGAATTGGTTTGATCCGGCAAAGTCACTCGCCATAATCGACCCAGTGCGTCGCTTTCAAAACGATAAGCACCGTCTCCTGCATCATAGTACCGAATTTCCTTACCCCTACTGTCATACACATATCGATCAGACACCTTAGAATTCAACTTGACAATCTTGTTAAGATATCCATCAGAATCGATAATGTAATCAGTTTCTTCAACCTTTTTCGTTCGCGCTCCCATCATCTCTGTTTGCCGCCTCAACCCAAAGCGGCTAGATTCCCTACTCGATAGCTCTATACCAGCTAAAAAATGATTTTGATCTATTTCGTCCAAGCTTGAGAAGGACTCTCCAGCATAAAGCACGCGTTCCGAAGCATCGCCATCGTCAAAGCTATTGTGCAAGAGATGGTGCCAGGCATCACCTTTCTTAGTAAAGGAAGCAATCAACCGATTCGATTGATCATAAAAAGTCGCCGTCATCATTTCCAGGGGACTAAGCATATCCGAATTTATTCTCCGTTTACGCAGCATTATGGCCGGCTCTGAGTCGGTAGCTTCAGTATAGAGATAAGTTTCTAGCCAACTGCTAAGATCAGATGAGAACATCGAATCAGTAAAGTGACTCACACGTTCCAGTTTGTCGTAAAGAACTCTCATAGTATACTGAGAAGTGCCTTTGATCCTCTGAACCGTTAGTGGTTTGAGTGTCGATCGGTCAAACTCATCAACTCGGCTGACCGATCCGTCTGCTTCAACAACAGATTTCAACTTATCGGTCTGTTCGCTCCAATTGAACCTGGTCGCACCTCTACCAGGAACAGATAACGACTGAAGTCGACCCAAAGAATCATACTCTGCAGTAAGCATAGTATATGATTCAGTTCCATTCGCCCGAAGGGCGGCTACCACCTGTCCATTAGCATTTCTCGAAATGACTGTCCTTAATGAAAAGTCCTTGGAACGCTCCATGTGAGTACCAATCAAGGCCTCAGTCCCCACCAAACAATGCATGTGCAAAGACCACTTATCAGGATCAGAATATTCAATAGCCCTCAGAAGACTATCCTTGTCATCACTTTCCAATATGCGTCCCGCACAAAGATTGCCGTTAAAACCAGAATAAGATCTTGCTAACGGCGATGTCTTTCGCACTCCTGCGTCATAGAATTTCGTCTCTTTTTCAAGCACCCTGGCTTTTATCCCGGCAAATTCTTGCTGAATATACTGGTAATTATTCACTTCATCGATTGCTTGACTTAGCCGAAGATCGCGAATTGCAGATCTCACAATAACTGGACCGAAATCTTCATCAATATCAAAGCTAATCGTCTGACGATCGACAGAAGATCCAATTGTCAGATCGCCAAACCCGATTAGACGCCCAAGTTGGTCTGTGGCGCCTTTACCAAAGGTGAACTCTCTTACCTTAGGGCGTCCAAAACCTATCTTTTGACTAATCCGAGACAGAATCACTGGCCTATAGTCGAGAAAAGAGACGGGATCCGAATACTTATAGCCCAATAAGATTTTGGAGCCTTTTCCATCATCGATGGAAGTAAGCAGACCTGTTTCAGGCAGATGTAGTGGCACAATACGCCACATCTGGGGACTTGTTGCATATACGATATGCTGCCCACCCTGACCTTCAAGATCAAGAACCCTCGGTAAGCTTGACGTTAGGGGTCGATTTGCTAATGCAGGAATTGCAATCTGTTTTAACTTATCTACTTGATTAATAAACGGAACGATTTGATTAGTAGACGAAGACACTGTCACGACATCGCTTAAACCATCACGATTGATATCAAGAAACACGATATCACTATTCGAAAGGTCAACCGGATTACCGAGCCGTGATTCGAGAGGAAGATACGTGCGTTGTGGACCGAAAGACAAATCACCTTTTCCGTAGTAAACAAAAAACCCTGTCTTATCTTTCGCTACTATATCGACTAGGCCATCACCATTGAGATCATTTACAAAATAGCTCTGAAACGTGACAGGTTGCACATCCGTAAATCGAGATTCTTTGAGTGGACCTAACAAAAAGCTCTCATCGCTGCTTAAGTTGATGCGGTACTTAACCCCACCCGATGTAACCTTGATCCAATCAGGCTTTGAATCGTTGTTTAGGTCAGCTATGCGAACAAATCGGCTAGGTTGTAAGTCTGCTTCATCCATCCCTTCAAAGGAGGTAGCCCATAACTTTTTACCTTCGATGGTACAGATGGCAAGCCGCGCCTGTTTCGCCGCACCTTCCCCTGATTGCTGAATCCTTAAATGCCGATACGGAGATTTGCCCCCCTGAAACCTCACAAGTATGCGAGCCTTAGCTAAATCAGAATTGAGACTCGGAGCATTTGGTGAAGCACACTCTGGATCCATCTCTTCGCGGGATACAACGGAATCACGGGTAAAGACGCCATTCTCAAGCCTAAAGGTCGTGAGGCTATCAGCCCGTTCTATTTCGAGCCTTCCATCGTTATCTTTGTCGTAGAAGGTGAGCTTATTACTATAAAATCCTTTGGCTGGGATTCCCTCCACAGCTGTTCTCAGCAGCGACGACTCCCTAACCTGACTCGTTGCTAGCGCCTGATCCAGCTGGCCATACTTGAAAGTAATCGGTCTATCAATTACTTCCGAATTACGTGTTTTCGCAACCTTTACTAAGTGGAGCCGTTTACCCAGATCAATACTTGACAATTCAAAGTCCAGAGACCATCTCTCGGTCTCTGATCCGTCTGAGACAGTGTAAAAGCTAACCTGATCTACAACACGGTCAAGCTCTATTCGTTGCCCTGATCGAAAATCAATGAAGATTGGATGTTCAAGCTTGGTCGTATAGATCACCTTCATTTTGTGGTGGACGCGCCCTCGCTTCCCTAAACTAACTGAAGAAAGAAAATATCGGCCCGAATCGTTCGTGAAGTAACTTATTTCAGCTTCATTCTGTTCTTGATCGATAATCTTCTTAAGATACCACATGTAGATGCCTTTTTCCGTTCTCAGAATAGCATCCTCACCGAATACCATCAGTCGACCATCTTCAAGGTAGGCTAAAAACTCGTTTTGATCCGCAGCTCTAATGATTCGCGTCTTAGTCGAAAGGCCTTTTGGATAGAAGTTACCATCATTACCTTTGACCAGCACACCCCATGGACTAGTAAATTCGTCATTCTCGTAGGAAAAATCCCCTTTCTCGCTATACCTATAGATCGCAAACTCAGCAGACCAACCCTGCCCCCATTCAGTCAATCCGTTCGCACCTGAATATGAAGGTAGAAAGCTCCAATTTAAGGTCGTAAACTCTGTTGGAACCGCCACAGGAAACGGGACGGTAACTAGGCCTTTGCTGAGATTCTCGACATTGGGGCTGAAGCTAGCAACCTGCGACCTAGAAAAACCTGGTTGAGCCATAGATATAGACGGCTCCTGAATCAGATCAGAATCGTATACACCTTGAGCCGAAGCCCTAAGACCGTAATTCACTAGGGCCAACGCCATCAATATCTTAGTAAAGGTCGCGACCTTTTCCATACTTCTACCTTATAAGATTACGAACAGCTGCTAATCCAGGATTGGATTCCATCAAAAGAATCAAATTTTACATAGAGAATGAGTAAGATTTGTTCGACCAGATCAACAGTTCCAATTGTCGGCAAGATATCTTGATCTCGGATTAGGTCAAGGCCTCTGACTTTGAAGTCACTAAATGGGCTGAATCCGAATCCTGAGTTACCGAGGCTTCCACCCCGAACTCGATTGTTGAACTCCCTTAACGTCGACGTCACTGAATCGCCGAAGACAACAGGAAGTTGACTCACGTGAGAGGAGGTGTTGGTGCGGGATGGGATCAAGTAATCCTTATAGCCGACCGATGTTGCGAAAACGGTCTTAGGTCCTAAAGTAGCTGTAACTCTTGCCCCTCTATTAAGTCGCTCAAGCAATGTAGTCTCGGTTGCTAACTCATTGTTTAAAACGAAACCAAGTGCAGACGAAACAATTATGGGCAAGGTTTGCGAGCACGATAGACTGTTAGATGAAGTCGCTTGGAAAAGATCCTCCGGGCGTACCGAAAAGCTAATATCTTGCCTGGAATCTGAACGCAATCCCTCCCACACAGATGCCCTTAATGCAAGGTTGGCAATTGGAGTATTCTTTTCAACAGGAGGACGAGCAAGGTCCAGAGAAGATAACTCGGGCCTTGGAACCTGAACAATCACCGTGTCGTATTGGCTAGGACTCAGCTGGCGAATCGAGGTTGCCACCCGCAGCTTGCTTTGAATTGAGCGCATGATGGAGTCGAGCGACCTGGCCACGGCAAGAGCATCGCTTTCAAGGGTCAACACTTGAAGCTGAGATATCTCATCGAACAGCTCGACAGAGGGATAATACAGGTCAAGAACTGGCGCTAAGCTGTAGTTCATGAAGTGGAGCGATCGGGTCAGATTCTGTTCCAGCACCTTCACGTCAATGTTAGAGACCAATTCAAGCACAAACTTGGCCTGGTTTAAGTTTCGTTGCTCGGCAGCCTGAAGTTGAACGTCTAAACTTTGCAGTTTGAGCCGCAAGTCGACGAGCTGGCGTTGTAACAGGCCTATTTTATGCCGATCGGATACTTCATCAATCATGGAGTCCAGCCAAAACTGATAGAGACTAGTCAGCACCGGTATGCTTTGGAAGGACACCGTCCCCCCTGAAATGAGCTCAGCATTCGCAATGATCTTGCTACGGATAAGATTTAAACTCGTTGAAATGTCGGTGCCTTGGCTCTCCAGCGATCTGAGCTCGGCCTGAATCTCTTCACTCTTAAGGCCATCAATAAACACGTTTAGCAGTTTGACCGCCAGAGTGCCCTCGTTTTGACTTACTTGACTAGCGATCGATAAAGTACCACTAGAAGCTGAGTTCGGGTCACTGCAGTCATTGACAACAAAAAATAGTCGCTCCCCTCGTTTTAGTAAAAGGCGTGTCCTTGACTCTACGACTTGTACATCCCTGATCGACGAACGGTTATCGTCGAGCGAAATTACGGCTAGCAATGCTCCTGCTGGATATGATGGGAAGGGGGTTTCTGCAAGCCTCAATCCAGCGCTAAATCCTGCAGTCTGTCTACTTTCAGCACTCGTTACCGCATTCTCAGTAACGCTCTCTTCTTTTCTAACGCCGGTGCTCGCGTATTCACATAGGGAAGCGGATGCAGAAGCACTGTACATCCCCCCACCTGTACCAGCGGAAGCAGACAGACAAATCTCTCGTTTCACACCTCGATCTTGATAGTTGATTTCGCTTCGCCCAACTGTTTTTGAATCTAAGCTTGCCGAAGAACTACTGAAGGAGAGTTGATAGCCAGCTGAATCTATTGCGAGATCGTTTCGTGCTAGATCACGGAAAGGCGGATTTCGCCTCAATGCACATTTAGGCGCCCAACGACCGTTTACATTAAGTTCAACAACTTCGACTTCACTACTTACGTTGTAAGATTTTGGCGAAATCGCGACTTCTTTGATCGACACCCACTTTTCTCTCTGCTCATTATGAGCGTATACGGCATCAACAGCGCGCGCTTGGAGAGGAATTGAATCGTTCCCGACAGGAACGAATCGACTAAAATTCCCTGCCTCAAGCTTTGCAACTTGAGTCAGATACTCTTCTTGCTGCTTTTTCCGGTTAGAAAGCTTGAGTCGCAGGTTTTCAATATCATTATATATAGCAGCGATCTCATTTGAAACTCGTTCACCTTCAACCCTAGCGATAGCGGAGTCAGATTCACTCGATTGGATGAGCTGCTGAAGAAGTCTTTCCTTATTCTGACCAAAGCGACTGATCCCGTCCTGGAGATCCACATTAAGACCGCCAATGACCGTATTGATTGTTTGAACTGCTTCGTCAGAGGGACCGAAGTCGAGTCTATTGGCCGGCAGCCCAGCAAAGACCCCAAAAAGCCTATATTTTTCCTGCATTTCAATGAAATCACGGTTCAGACCGACCAATTGGGCCGCTGTGAGGATGCTTTCAGACGATGCAGAGTAACCAAGAATCGCTTTCTTCTGGTTCTCGAAAGTCAACGTGGCAAAATTGGGATTCAATAACCTGTATCGACCATTAGCTCCTGACAGGTAACTCACTAATAGGGCATGGTTATCAGCGACAGATTGAAAAAACGCTTTTACTTCTTGAGAAACACCAGTGGCACGATCGATAGCACGCTGTAACTCTCTTTGGTTAGGCAATCCAGCCAAGAGATTGACCAGCTGCTGAACTTGGGACGTACTTTGCTGACAGAAACCAAGCCTGCAAGAAAAATCGCTGCTATACGCAAGCATCTTGACCCTATCAGCCAGACTTGAAAGGTAAGAATACAGTATAGACCCCGAAATTTCTTCTGCCCCAGGCAGAGCCGAGGCAACAAATATCTCGCGATAGAGTTTACTTCGAAAGCCGAGCTGAATATCTTCTTGGCCGCCACTTGTGGCGATTGTGTAGGAAATTTTCTTTGCAAACTTTTCCCAAAAGGCTGAATATACTTTAATAAAGTCGGATTGAAATTCACCTTCAGATTCCTGATCGATCCCAATTTTTCCATCGTAAAGTGCATTACCTTGCTGAAACCAAAACGCAAGATTTCTTGCTGCACCAACTAGCTTTTCTGAATCTGCAGGATCTAAGAGATCAGATTGCAAGGGAATGCGCTCAATCTGCAGAAGCTGAAGATCAACCAATAACTTTCTAAATTTTGGCCCTTCGATGTTTCGACAAGCACTTCCCGTATCAGGCAAAGCATCAGCCGCAACTCGAATACAGGAGTTGACGATGGCAGCTTGTGGATTCTTGAGGTCAACACAATTCTGCACCACAAACCTTAATGCCCTAAACTCTTCTGAGACAACACCACATGCTGTGCTAAGAGATGCTTCCGACAGCTTGGACGGTTTATCGCCCACGCGCGAACAGCCCAGCTGCAAACTTAAACCTGAAGAAAACAATGCAAAAGACAGAAATAGTCTTTTCATACTTACCAATTTGATCATGTTCAAACCTCAGCCGGGGACTGTTGTTTACTAGCTCGCTTACTGCTCGGACAATATTTTCTCTGCTCTTTCGAAGCGTTCACCTGTCAAGGGAGGTGTCTGATCGGCCCGATAGAGTTCCCTAATCCCAGATATAATATCTGTAAAGGTACGGACATTGATCTGACTGCCATCTTCACCCGCCCTTTTGTAGGCCTTCTCCAAGCAATCAAACTTACGCTCAACGTCTTCTGTCGTTAGAACAGGAATATCGTCACAAGTAACGCAGACGCTTCCGATCCCGAGATGATCTTTGCGGTAAGTCCCGGCTACCAAGGTATCAACGAGATAACCATCTTTTCTATTGGCAGATCGTTCAGGATAAGCGCTTATTGCCTTTTGCCTTACGGATATCGCTGAAGTTGGCTGCTGAGAACAGATGCTCGGATCGGAGGGAATATCCTCTAGGTAGGCCACACATTCACCAAATTTAGTATCAAATCCGCATTCTGCGTCTTGTCGCGAACATTCTGAAGCTCCGCAGCTCGCATTCGCGCATGTGGGGACAAACTCTGGCACAACACAATCCCAAGTACCTCGAAATGTTTCCCCGCTTATCAGTGTTTCCTTTAGATTTTCTACTACTTCTCCTGGGCCACATGTCGGAGTAATATTGATCGCAACCTGGCTTCCGCTACGCTTAAATTCCTTTGGACGGTAGCCATTACAGCTTCTACTGGGACATACATTAAATGTAGTCGCGGTCCATCCGAGATCGCATCGGGAGCAGGTTTTGGGAACCGCTGTTGTTGCTTGACTTTTGCAGGCGAATTTATCCGACGTGCATGATGGTGCAACTTCATACTGAACGCCCCCCTTGCACACGACATCGCTGCTCAAACGATTATTCGTTGATTGTCCGGCAGCATTACCTGAAGAAAAGAGCCAGATACTAAGCCAAAGATTGGCTATAAGCCGCATTTTATAAGATAAACATCGCATTCTAATTTTCGCTCCTAAAGGATTTTTCATAGTAACGTCTTCTACGATGAACGTCATTTTTACATGCGAGAACTAACAATCAGCAGCTTCTATGTCAAGGGAAACAAAAGCTTTGGACCAAACTGCCGTTCTCGCAATCCCAATTAAAACTGGCCACAACTATCCTTGCGCCGAACGGAGCGAAGAGACACTCAAGGCGTTCTTCCGCTGGTTTACCAAGGAGCGAACACAAAGACTCGATTACATTTGCTCGGATATGTGGCGTCCATATCTCAATATCATTAGGGCCTGGG
>Ga0209985_10002908_pt1 | contig 15030 bp, 10 predicted proteins | sample NOAtaG_FD_187305 | JGI IMG/M metagenome (GOLD analysis project Ga0209985, IMG submission 187305) | Freshwater lake microbial communities from Lake Erie, under a cyanobacterial bloom - NOAA_Erie_Diel6S_1000h metaG (SPAdes) (version 2) | ecosystem: Environmental > Aquatic > Freshwater > Lake ...
GATCTCCGGGTGAACGCTCGCGGATGTCCATGCTCGGCCTCCGTACCGAGACAACTATGCCACCGATTCACCCCGGCGCAACCCGATCATGCGCCGTACGCGCACGAGATTCGACGGCGATCCGTATTACTTGAGGTTGAAGAACTTGGCGACGGAGTGGATCGTGACCGCGCGGCCCATGGCGGCGATGGACTCTGTCAGCGGGATCTTCTTGGGGCAGACCTTCACGCAGTTCTGGGCGTTGCCGCAGTCGCTCACGCCGCCGGGGCCCATGAGGGCGTCGAGGCGCTGGTCGGCGAGCTGCTTGCCGGTTTCGTGCATGTTGAAGAGTCGGGCCTGGCTGATGGCGTGGGCGCCGATGAAGCTCTGATCCCAATTCTTCTCGTCGGGCTCGACGTTGAACTGCGGGCACGCCTCAAGGCAGCAGCCGCAGGACATGCACGTGGACAGAACGTAGCGGGTGTCCTGCTGGGCGGGCTTCTCTCGCGGCCCGGCGCCGGCGTAGTAGGTGCCGTCGATGGGAACCCACGCCTTGACGCGCTTGAGATTGTGGAACAGGCGCGAGCGGTCGACCCACAGATCGCGGATGACCGGGAATTTGCTCATGGGTTCGAGCGTGATCTCGTCGCCCTCGCCCGGGGCGTAGTCGTCCATGAGGCACGAACAGGACTGTCGCACCCTGCCGTTGATGACCATGGTGCACGAGCCGCAGACCTCTTCGAGGCAGCCGGAGTCCCACACGACCGGGGTCGTGGGCGTGCCCTCGATGGTGATGGGATTGGCGGCGATCTGCTGCAGCACGCTGATGACGTTGCTGCCGCGTTCGACGGTGACCTTGAACGACTCCCAGCGTGAGGGCTTGCCCGGGCCGTCGCAACGCTTGATGGTCACGCGGATCGTGCGGCCGGGCTTTGCCGAAGCTCGGCGTGCGGCGGCCTCGGCCTCTGCGCGGCTGGTGGCGTTGGTCGGTGAGCCGGTGAAGTTCGTGTTCATGGGGCGGATGCTCCCTGGTTCAAGTCGGTCGGCGGTGGGCTGTTGGCTGTTGCGGTCGACGCGTGTTCAACGGGCATGAGTTCGGCCGCGACCCGGCCGCGGGGTCGATCAAACCCCGGCCATCGCGGGGGTCTTCTTCTCGCTGTCCTTGGCCTTGTCATCGGTCTTGCCGTAGGTGCGGGCCGTGGGCGTGATGAGCGATGCATCGATGTCGACGAACTCGACACTGACCTTGTCTGCCGCGGGGTCGTACTTGGTCACGGTGGTCTTCATGAAGTTCGCATCGTCACGATTCTGGTAATCCTCGCGATAGTGAGCGCCGCGGCTTTCGCGACGCTCGAGCGCGCCGCGGGCGATCGCCTCGGCGAGGATGAGCATGTCCCCCACCGCTCGCGTGTACGACAGCGACTGGTTCGTCCAGCCGGCCGAGTCGTTCATGCTGAGCCTGGCGTAGCGGCTCTTGAGGTCGGCGAGCTTGCTCAGGCACTGGTTCAGCCGTGCCTCGCTGCGGACGACGGTGCAGGCCTCGGTCATCTCGACGCCGAGTTCACGCCCGATGTTGTAGGGGTTGCAGAGCGGATCGCTGGTGCCGGCGGTCTTGGCGCTTCCGAGCAGCTTGCTCACGCGATCCTGCTCGCTCTTGACCGCGCTGTCATAGACGCTCGCGGGAACGCTGGACTTGGTGTTCTTGACGTGATTGACGACGCTCACGCCGCAGAACAGACCGTCGAAGATGCACGAGAGCAGCGCGTTTGCGCCGAGACGGTTTGCGCCGTGATACGCGAAGTTGACCTCGCCGAAGGCATAGAGCCCGGGGACATTGGTCTGGGCGTTGTTGATCGCGCCGGGGAGCATGCCCATGCCGATTTCCGAAGAGATCGGCGCACGCGAGCCGGACTTGTGCTTGGTCAGCGGGCGATCGGGTGCGTAACTGCCCTTGGTGAAGGTCGTCCAGAGCCCGCCCATGCTGTAGTGGACGCTCGGGAAGATGCGCATCGGCTCGGTTGCGGGATCATCGCCAACGAACTTCTTGTAGATCTCGAGGATGCCCTCGAGCTTGTGGTGCGTGCTGGCGGGAAGGTGGGTCAGGTCGAGATAAACCTGGTTATCACCGTTGACGCCGAGCCCATCCTTGACGCAGACGCTGAAGATCTCGCGGGTGGCGATGTCGCGGGGCACGAGGTTGCCGTACGCGGGGTATCGCTCTTCGAGGAAGTAGTAGCGTTCGTTGTCGGGGATGTCCTTGGCGCGGCGGGTGTCGCCCTTCTTGCGAGGAACCCAGACGCGGCCGCCCTCGCCGCGGGCCGACTCGCTCATGAGACGGGTCTTGTCCGCACCGGGGATGGCGGTCGGGTGGACCTGGATCATCTCGGGGTTGCCGTACCAGACGCCGGCCTTGAAGCAGCGGGCCGCGGCGGCACCGGTGCAGATGACCGAGTTGGTGCTCTTGCCGAAGACCAGCCCGCAGCCGCCGGTGGCCATGACGACCGCGTCGGCGCGGTACGAGCGAACCTGCATGGTGCGCATGTCCTGGGCGACGATGCCGACGCAGACGCCGTCGTGCATGATCGGCCCGAGGAACTCGCTGAACTCGTACTTGGCGACCTTGCCCTCGCTCTCCCACCGGCGGACCTGCTCATCGAGGGCGTAGATGAGCTGCTGGCCGGTGGTCGCACCGGCGAAGTGCGTGCGCTTGAAGAGGGAGCCGCCGAAGAGACGGAGATCGCGGAAGCCCTCGCTGGTGCGATTGAACGGGACGCCCATGCGGTCGAGCAGATCGATGATGCGCGGGGCCCAGCTGGCCATCTCGAGCACGGGGTGCTGGTCGGCGAGGAAGTCGCCGCCGTAGACGGTTTCGTCGAAGTGCTCGTACTCGCTATAGCCCTGCTGGCGGGCGACCTCGTTGCAGGCGTTGATCCCGCCCTGGGCGCAGACGCTGTGGGAGCGTTTGACAGGGACCATGGAGAAGAGGTCGACGGGGATGCCGGCCTCGGCGATGCGGATGGTGGCCGCGAGGCCCGCAAGGCCTCCGCCGACGACGATGACGCGCTTCTCGGAACTGGCTGGGGTCATGGTGCACCTCGAAAGTCGCGAACGTTGGGGGTGATCAAGGCGAGGTGGGAGATGCCGGTGTTCAGTCCCGGCGCGAAGTCGTGATTGATCGGCTCAGGGCACTGTCACGGCGGATGTCGCGGGGTTGGCGGCGGGCGAGAGGCCCGGGATCACCAGCGGCGCGACGTCGTTGCCGTGCTTCTCGTGGAACTTCATCTCGTACTTCTTGGCTTCGAGCGGGTTGAGCATGGCAAAGCCGACCACGCTCGACCAGCCGGCGATCATGAGGCCCGCACCGAGGCCGAAGCAGGCGACGCCCCAGCGCTTCTGGGCGGCGGTGCTGACGGTGATGCCCCAGGTGATCGCGGCGGTCCAGAGGCCGTTGGCGAAGTGGAAGACCAGCAGCGTTACGCCGACGAAGTAGAACAGGCTGACCAGGAGGCCCCAGATCGTGAACTCCTCCCACGAACCGCGGAGCGACGCCGCGAGCGTGCTGGAGGCGAAGTTGTGGCTCCACGGCACGCTTCCATCGAACGGCGGGACGAGGAAACTCCAGCCCCAGCGGAGCGTGGCGACGTGGTAGAAGATGAACAGGATGCCGAAGTAGCCGCTGAAACGCTGCAGCGCGTAGCGCCAGTTGTCCTGGTGCGGGTAGCGGTTGAGGTTGTTCTTGGCCTGCCGCGCGTACACGACGCCGAGAGCGGAGTGGAACGCGATGCTGATCCAGAGGACCAGCTCGATCAGGAGCAGGTGCGGGATCTGGGTGTTGATCCACTCGACTTCCTTCTGGAAGTAAGTGACGCCGCCTTCTGTCAAGCCCATGCCGTGGCCATCGGCACGGAGACCGACCTTGCCCCAGAGGATCGAGGAGTTGGTCGTCAGGTGCGCAACGAGGAAGACGCCGATGGGCACGATGCCGGTCAGCGAGTGCAGCCTTCGGAGAAGGAAGTGATGGCGATCGAGAAACGAAGCGGTCTCAGCCACGGTTGCGAGCCCCTTGCAAGCAGTCCGCGGAACGAAACAGAGACCTGCGTTGCCGCTCGTCGCGGGCAAAGACGCAGCACGCGGACGCTTCAGCATAGCCCATATGCGTGAAGATCGTCGCGATGTGCGCGTGATGTTGAGCGGAAAGTCGGCGGGCCGGTCGATCTATGGCGCGGGGGAGGGCCTGATCGGATGGCCGTGAACGAATCGCGCCGACACGGCTTGTGATCGCTCAGCGCAATCCGGGCGTGCCCGGCCCGCCGATGCCGCCGCCCATGGGTCCGCCGATGGCCCCACCGGGCATGCCGCCCGCCGCGGCATTCAGCTTCCCTTCCGCCTGCTCCTTCATCATCTGCGCGACGGCCTGGGTGATTTCAACGTACCGCAGGCGCAGCTCGTGGAGCACGCTCGTCAGGTCCTTGGACTCCTCGGCCGAGATGTTGTTGCGCGTCTTTTCCTCGAGCACACCGAGCAGGTCGATGTGAAACCGCGCGTACTCCAGTGAGACGATCGCGCGGCCGGTCTGCGGGTCCGGGAACGCGCCCATGTACATCAGGGCCTGCGTCGCCAACGAGCCAACAAGGCCGGCAAAGTCGGCGGGGGGCATCTCACGCTTGCCGCGCTGGCCCGCGGGACCGGCGGCCGTTCCCGACGCGGCGGCCTTCTCGGCGCGTGCGGACTCCTGCTGGGCCAGTCGCTCCTTCTCGGCCTGCGCCTGGCTCTTCCAGTCGCTATCGACCTCGAGTTTGGCCGAAGCGGGTGCCGCCGGTGCAGCGGGCTTGGCCGGCTCATCACGCTTCTTCCAGTCGGTATCGAGGATCAACTTGGAAGGCTGCGGGTTCTGGTCGGCCATGGCGGTGCTCCGGTGAATGCGGCGACGTGAGGGCGCTGTTGTCGGGTCGGGATCGGCCCGACCGGGTCCGCCGGTGGAAGGCCACGCGTCGGCGGGAGAGTCTATAGCATCAGTTCACGCAGAGCGGTCGGATCGGCCCGGAATCGGGCAGGTCGCCCGCCGCTCGCCCGGTCGCCGCAGGACGCGACGCGACGGAATCGACTGACCGACACCCCGGATCACAGGCCAGAACATGAACACGAACCCGCACGATCGAAACCGCCCGACCCGCCCCACCGCCCGCGGCCAGCACTTCCACACGTTTGTGCGGCTCGCGATGGTGCTCGCGTTGGCGGGCGTGGCGGTGCCGGTGCACGGACAGGAAAAGAAGCCGCAGGGCGGACGGGTGGGATACGGCGACTTTGTTCGCCAGGCCGAGTTACCGGGGGATGCTCCTGCGGAGCCCGCCTCGACCAGCCCGGGAACGGCGGCAACGCCGCGGGTGATCACGCCTGCACAGGCGTCGGGCGGACTGGATGATGTGGCTCTGCTGACGGGGCGGCCGGCCTATCAGCCGAGCGCCGGCGCGCAGCCGAGCGAGCCGGCGGTGTTTGTTGATTCGCTGGTGGGGCAGATCAACGGCCGCCCGGTCTTTGCGCAGGAGTTTCTCAGGCCGCTGGATGCGCGTCTGCGTGCGGAGGCGGCGCGATCGGCGACGCGGCAGGCGTGGATCAGGACCGCCGGGCCGATCATCCGCAACGCGCTGCTGGAGCAGATCCGCGAAGAACTGCTGTTGGCCGAGGCTCGTGCCGCGCTGACGCCCGAGGAGCGACAGGGGCTGATCCGGTTCTTTACGGACCTTCGCAAGAATCTGGCATCGTCGTACTTCGGATCCGAGCAGTTCGCCGATCAGCGACTCTTTGAGCAGGAAGGGCTCACGCTGGAGGAGAAGGCCCGAGACGAGCGCGACCGCGCGTTGCTGCGGACGCTTGTGCAACGCTACATCTCGCCGCGGGTGAATGTGTCGTGGCGGGATGTCAAGAAGGACTACGAGCGGCAGATCCGGGACTTTGTGCCGGCGCCGAGCGCTGTTGTGCGGGTGGTATGGGTGCCGGCGGGTGATGCGGCGGCGCGGGCAAAGATCAGCGAGCAGATCGCCGGCGGCGTGGCGTTCAAGACCGTCGCCGAGAGCGAGTTGAACCAGTTCCTCCGGTCCGAAGGAGGTCTCGTTCGTCAGTCGTTCGACGGCCCGCTGAGCGAAGCGACGATCGTGGGCGTGCCCGAGTTGAACAAAGCGATTCAGGGCCTTTCGGTCGGGCAGGTGGCCGGACCGATCGAGACTCAGGGGCGAGCGGCGTGGGTGATGCTCGAGGCGATCGAGCAGAAGCCCGGACGATCGCTGGCCGATGCGCAGATCGACGTTTTCGCGCGTCTGCGTGATCGTCGCTTCGCCGAGGAGACCAACCGGTTCTTCGAGCGCATCCGCGAGCGCGGGACCAAGACCGACGAGAGCAAGATGCTCGAGCAGTTGATCGTGATCGCGACGGAGCGGTACTGGGTACCCGCGCAGAGAGGCGGCAGCACGCCCGCACCGGCGGTTCCGGGGCCGAGCGGTGGCGCGCCCCGGCCGTGATCGCTCGGGCTCGAGGGAGGTGCGACGGTGCTGGCGGCGCGGCGGATCTGGTGGCGGTTGCGGCGGCGCGTTGACGCGTGGCTGCACCCGCGCATGCCCGAGACAACGCTCACGGGCCGTCACGCCGAGCGACTGGTCGCCCGTGAACTCCGCCGGTGCGGCTTTCGGATCCTGGGGCGGAACCTGCGAGTGCCGATGGGCGAGGCGGACCTTCTGGCACGCGATCCGGACGGACGCACGATCGTGCTGGTCGAGGTCAAGGCGCGCGTTCGTCCGCTCAGCGAGCGGCCCGAGCAGCGGCCGCCCGAGGCGCAGATCAATGAAGACAAGCGGTCGACGCTGCGTGGGATCATGACGCATCTGGTGCGGCGGAATCGCTGGCACCACCTGCCGCGACGCATCGACGTGGTGGCGGTCGAGCTCGAGCACGGCACGATGGCCATCGCCGAGCTGCGGCACCACCGCGATGCGGTTGCGGTTCGTGATCGGGGTGGGAGCGGGGCCGGGCGACGCTCAACTTGAGCCGGCGGCACCCAGTGTTGTGGCGGCGCCCGGATCGGCCGCGGCGTCCACCCGAGCGCCGACAAGGCCGCGGGTCGGGTCGAGTCTGACGGGCAGAATCACGCTGAACATCGAGCCCCGCCCCACTTCCGAATGCACCTGCACCTCGCCCTGGAGCATCGTGGTCAGTTCGCGGACAATCGCCAGGCCCAAGCCCGTGCCGGACTGTTTGCGCTCGTATCCCGTGTTGAGTTGCGTGAACTTCTCGAAGATGCGTTTCTGATCCTCGGGGCTGATGCCCGGCCCGGTGTCCAGCACGCTGATGCGCACGAACTCCTCGCCCGGGGCGGGATCGGCGCTGCGCGGGATGAGGTGATCGGCGCGCAGCGTGACCACGGCGGCGCGCTCGGCGGGGAGGTGGGCTTGGCCGTCCGGCACTTCGGCGAGCGCCTCGGGCTCCACGCCGCGGAGCACCGCGTGCTCGCGCTCGGCTTCGGCGGCGTCGGCGGTGAACTTGATGGCGTTGCTCAGGAGGTTGAAGACGATCTGCTGGAGCTTTCGCGGGTCGGTGTAGATGACGGGCAGGTCGCCGACGAGTTCGACGCGGAGTTCGACGCGGCGCTTGTCGGCCATGGGCTTGACCAGCGCCGCGAGGTTTTCGCATGCGCCGCGGACATCGAGCCGCTGGACGTTCAGTTCCATCTTTCCGGCTTCAACCTTCGCCATCTCCAGCAGGCCGTTGATGAGTTCCAGAAGTGAACGCCCGGAGCTGATGATGTTCTCGACATAGCGACGGCGCTTGTTGATGCGCATGTCGTCGGCCGCGGCGGGGCCCATCGCGTCGGCGTCACGCTGGACCAGTTCGTCGAGCAGCTCGGCGAATCCGAGGATCGAGTTCAACGGCGTGCGGAGTTCGTGCGTGACATTGGCCAGAAACTCGCCCTTGAGTTTCGCGGCCTCGTACAGCGCCAGATTCCGCTCGTGCAGCTGGTTCACCTTGTCATCGAGCGTCGCGTTGAGCGATCGCAGCCGTTCCTGCTGGAGCTGAACTTCACCGAGCATCTCGTTGAACGCATCGGCCAGATCCTCAAACTCGTCGCGCGTGTGAATCTCCGAGCGGATGCGGAGGTTGCCCTCACGGACCTGCTCGGCGGTCGAACGCAGTTCGCGCACCGGCTGGAGGATGATGCGGCTGGTGATGAAGTAGAACACCAGCAGAGCCAGCGCCAGCGCGCCGAGCCCGGCCGAGGCGCCGGAGGCGGTGTTGGCCCATACCTGGCCCGCGGCCTCCGGGCTGGTGCGTTCGAGCACGACCAGCCCGGCGACGGTCGGATCGTCGTCAACCGGCTCGCCGGGGTCGGCGGCGGAGCGCAGCGGGCGCGGCTCGCCGTCGCGCGCCGCGACTGTCGCGGCGCGGAAGGCGCGGACCGGGATCGCGACGCGGTACTCGCGCACGGAGAGTCGCCAGGTCACGTCCGTGAAGGAACCGTCCGCGGGGACCGGGTCCTGCCCGGCGGTACGTTCGCCCAGCGCGGCCCAGGCTTGGGCGACGAACGGATCGCGTCCGCGGACGTCGGCGATCTGCGACTGGTCCAGCACGCGGAGCATGGATTGATTCGCGACGCCATCGAACAGACGGAGGCCGGAGCGGAGAACGAGCAGTTCCTCATCGGCGCTGCGGGAAGCCTCGTCCGCCAGGCCGTCGGCCGCGGCTCGCCTGGCGACATCGACCCAGTTTTCTGCGAGTCGACGCGCCAGTTGCACCTCGGCGCGGTCGATGCCGGCGTTCATCATCCACCACGGGACCGCCAGCGCAGCGACGATGATCAGCACCAGCGCGGCACCGAAGAGCAGCAGACACTTGTTGGCCAGTGACAATCGACCCAGCACGCCTGAGCGTAGGTCCGGCCTCGCGGGCGTCCCGATCAGGGCTCTCTGGCTCTGGCGGCCATGTCGCGGAGCAGCTCGAAGGCCTGCATGGGCGAGAGCGTGTCCATCTTCAGTTCTCGCAACTGACCGATGACCGGATGATCGACATACTCGGTGAACAGGCCCAGCTGCCCAACGGGCATCGGCCCCGGTACGTCCGCGGCACGGGAGGCAACGGTCTTTGCACCCGCGTTGCCGAGCGTGGCGTCCGCGTGCTCGACGCTGAGGCTCTCGAGCACCTCGCGAGCGCGGGCAACGGTCGTCGGCGGAATGCCGGCAAGACGCGCGACATGAATGCCGTACGACCGGTCGGCGTGGCCGGGGAGGATGCGGTGAAGGAACACGAGCTGATCGCTGAACTCGCGCACGCTCACCTGAAGGTTCGTCACACGGCCGGGGAGCAGTTCGGAGAGTCGCGTCAGTTCGTGATAGTGCGTGGCAAAGAGCGTGCGCGGGCCGCGGGCGGCGGTGCCTTCGCTCGCGACACCACCTCGCGCCGGCAGTGTCGCGAGACTCTCGGCGATCGCCCACGCGAGCGAGAGGCCGTCGAGCGTGCTGGTGCCGCGGCCGATCTCATCGAGCACGACCAGCGATGCGGGGGTGGCGTGGTGCAGAATGCCCGCGGTCTCGGTCATTTCGACCATGAACGTGGACTGCCCGGCAAAGAGCGCATCGTCGGCTCCGATGCGTGTAAACAGCCGATCGACCAGCCCGATCGTCGCTCGCTCGGCGGGAACAAACGACCCGACGTGCGCCAGGAGCGTCAGAAGAGCGGTCTGACGGATGTACGTGCTCTTGCCGGCCATGTTTGGGCCGGTGATCAGCGCGAGCGTGGCGGGCTCATCGCTCACCCCCAGGCGCGTGTCGTTAGGGACAAAGCGCATCTGCTCGTGCGTTCCGCTCTGCTCGAGCAGTTCATCGAGCACGGGGTGGCGACCGGCGACGATGTCCAGCACGGGCTCGCGAACGATCGCGGGCCGGACCCAGCCCCGGTGCGCCGCCTTGTCGGCAAGGCAGAGCGTCGCGTCGAGTTCGGCCACGATGTCGCCGAAGGACTGGATCTGCCGGAGCGACGCCGCGGCGAGATCGACCAGTTCGCCGAAGAGTTCCTGCTCGCGCTGAAGGCTGCGCGCCGTCGCCTGCGTGACCTTGTCCTCGAAGTCCTTGAGTTCGGGCGTGATGTACCGCTCCGCGCCGGTCAGGGTCTGCCGACGCGAGAAACTCGCGGGCGCCTTGGCGCTGTGCGCTTTGCCGATTTCGATGTAGTAGCCGAAAATCCGGTTGTAGCCGACCTTGAGCGTCGGGATCGGGTGCTCGGCCAGCAGTCGCGCCTGGTAATCGCTGAGCCACTGGGCGCTGTGGTCCTTGAGCAGGATGAGTTCATCCAGGGCCGCGTCGACACCCGGCCGGATCAGGCCGCCCTCGCGCAGGTGCGACGGCGGGTCGTCAACACACCAGAGCAGGATCTTCCCGCTGACGCGCTCGAGAGCCTGCTGAATCGACGCGAGTTCGCCGGCGAGTTCGGCAAACGCCGGTGCCGCCCGGACGAGTTCGACCAGCGCTCTGGCCTGCGCGGTGCTGCGAGCCAGCGACACCAGGTCTCGCGGCGAGCATCGCAGCAGGGCCACGCGCGCGCCGATGCGCTGGACATCCTGCACGCTCCGCAGCAGATCGCCCAGATCCTGCGCCGAGCGCCGGTCCTCGACGAGCGTCGCGACGCGGGCCTGCCGCCGCGTGATCAGATCGATGTCGGCCAACGGCCGGCTGAGCCAGTCGCGCAGAAGGCGCTTGCCCATGGGCGTGCGGCACGCTCCGCGGGCCGTGCCCGCGACCATGCCGCGGCCGGAGAAGATGCCCAGCAGAGATCCCTCGCCGGCGATGGCGCCGTCGGTCCCCGCGGCGGGGCCGCGGATGGTCCGATCGATCTCGAGCGCACGAAGCGCCGAGGCGTCGATCACCATCGCGGTGTGCCGCTCGAGTTTGCGCGGCGGGCGCAGGTGGCGCAGCGCCTGTCGCAGCGGCGAGCCATCGGGGGCCTGCGTGGCCCGGAGGTACCGGATGATCGCACCAACGGGCGCGCACAGCCACTGGTCCTCATCGCTGCCGAGCCCGAAGCCCGCGAGCGTCGAGACGCCGAACTGCTCCTTGATCGCCTCGACCGCGTCGCTGATGCGGAAGTGCCACTGCGGCTGCGGCGTGCCGGACACGCCCGCGGCCTTGAGCACACCGGCCAGCCGGGGCGGCGGCTGACGATCGATGGTTTCCGCGTACAGCACCTCGCTCGCGCCGTGGGCCAGGAGATCATCGCCCAGACGCGCACCGTCGGACCATACCACGCGGAGATCGCCCGTGCTCAGGTCGGCCAGCGCCATCGCGACGCGGTCCGGCATCCCCGGCCCGGGCGAGCCGCAGAAGCAGACGCACGCCAGCGTGCTGCGCTGCTCATCGGTCAGAAGCGACTCATCGATGAGCGTGCCGGGTGTGAGCACGCGCGTGACGCCGCGTTCGATGATCCCTTTGCCCGCGCCGGCGGGCTTTGCGGGCGCATCGCCCACCTGCTCGCACACCGCCACACGGAAGCCCGCGGCCAGAAGCTTGCGCAGGTACGTATCGAGCTGATGAAACGGCATCCCGGCCATCGGGATACCGGCGGTGCGCTGCGTCAGGGTCAGGCCGATGGCACGCGAGACGTTGACCGCGTCGTCATCGAACATCTCGTAAAAGTCGCCGATGCGGAACAGCAGCACGCAGCCCGGATGGAGCTTCTTGAAGCGTGCGTACTGCCGCATCGCCGGCGTGTCGCGCGGGTCGTTCGCCGGGCTCGCGGCCACTGCGGACTTTGATCCCCGCTTGGATCCGGCCTTGGCCGGTGCGGACCCATCGGCTTGCGCGCCCGCCTCATCGCCTACCAGGCGCAGCGAAAGTGCCTGGCCTTCGTTCGGCGGGTGGGTCGTGGTGTCATCCTCGGGATCAGACGGGGCCATCCGGCGTTAGCGTACGACGCCCGGCTCGGCCGGGGGAAAGGCCGGGGGAAAGGCCGGTGGCAAGGACGCCGGTGAGGCGGGGCCGGAGCTCTGGGCCGCATCGCGCAGAAGCGTCGCCAGCCGAGCGGCGCGGTAGGCCTCATCGTGCACGAGACGGTCGACGCTCACGCGATGCGCGGCGGCCGTATTGTCGCTGAGCGTCGCCGCGCTGACGGTTGTGCCCACCGTTTGTCGCCACCATGACGCATCGGGCCCGCGGTGGCGGGTATCGATCCGGGTGCTCACGCGGCCCTCGACCGGACCGATGCGTCCGGGCTGATCGGAAGCGCCGCCGATGCCGGGGGCCAAGCGCGCCGACTCAGCGGAGCCCGCGGGAACCGCGAGCGTGAGCGCATCGCGCGAGGGGGGCGAGTCATCGATCATGCGCATCGGGTCCATCGGCACGCCGCCGAGGAAGAACGCCGTGTTCGCGGGAACGGTGGGGATGATCCCCTCTTCGGTGCGCTGATAGACCGAGCGCGGGAACACGGCCCATACTCCGCCGCGGACGCGTGCGAAGTAACCGGCGTATCGCGAGGGTTCATCGCTGGGCAACTGGAACACGCCGCGGAAGTCGTTCGGCTCGCGCAGGTCCGGCGGCATGTCGCGGAGCGAGACGTTGAGCGGACCGACATCGGCGATGGTCGGATCGACCTGCCGCAGGTCGCGGATCGTCGTAAGCCGCCGCGAAAACGTCGGCATTCGCGGGTCATCGCGCCGCGGATCGAGGCGAAGGTCCGCGGGCCGGAACTCTCTGAATCGCGGCATGGACGGATCGCTCGATGCCGGCAGCACGGGGCCATCGGGCGATGCTGGCGTGGGGCTGGCCGCGGGCGCGACAGGAGGTGTGGCCGCGTTGGCGGGCGTGCTCGGGGCGGCCGGAGGCTTCGCTCCGGGCTCCTGCGCCACGGCGATCACGGCGAGCAACATCGCGCACGTCGGAAGCATGGTCAATGCTACGCCGTGCTCTTCAGCCGCGCATCGAATAGGGGCTCGGTCCGACGCTCCGCGCCGCGACGCGCTCGCGCCACGATCTGGCCGCGGCGATGAGCACCTGGCCGACATCCGCCGCGGGCTGGGCGAAGGTCGGCGGGCGGTCGCTCAGCCCCAGCAGATCCTGGAGCACGAGCACCTGCCCGTGACACGCCGGACCCGCACCGATGCCGATGACCGGCACGCTCGTGGCCTTGAGCAGTTTGCGCGTCGTTTCCTCGGGCACGGCCTCGACCAGCAGCATGCTCGCGCCCGCATCCTGCAAGGCCCGCGCATCGCGGACGACCCGGGCCTGGTCCTTGCGCGTGCGCCCGGCGGAGCGATACCCGCCGCTGAGGGCCACGCGCTGCGGCCTGCTGCCCACGTGCGCGCAGACCGGGATCCCCGCGCGGACCATCTTTGCGATGACCGGCGCGAAGGTCTCATCGGCCTCGAGCTTGACGATGTCGGCCTGGCCCTCGACCAGGAATCGCGCCGCGTTGCGGACGGCATCATCATCGCTGGTGTGATAGGACATGAACGGCATGTCGCCCATGACCATCGGCAGCGGATGCGTGCCACGGACCGATGCGAGCGCCGACTCAACACCGCGGCGCACGCCCGCGGTCAGGGCCAGCAGCACATCGAGCGGGATGTCGATCGTGCGATCAAAGCCGAGGGTCATTTCGCTGGCCGTGTCGCCGACCAGCAGAACCTCGACCCCGCCGCGTGCGAGCCAGCGCGCTGTTGTCGCGTCGTAGCACGTCAGGCAGGCGAACGGGACAAAGTCATCCTGCATCACGCGCCGCGAGAGCGCGGCGATGGTGCACCGTGCGGGCACCTTGATCGCGCTCTGCGACACGGCGGGGGCCGAAGCGGATGCACCGCCGGAACCGGGCGATGCGACGGATGCTGATCGACGCTTTACCACGCGACACCTCCGGCGTACACGACTTCTCCATCGCCCGTGCGCACGCCGCGGGATTCCGCGGCGTCGCGGCTGTGAATCTCGCCGCCGAGCCACGCGGCGTGGCCCGCCTGCGTGAAAGCCCGCACGCAGGCCTCGGCGTGAGCCGGGCGCACGACGGCGACGAGCCCGACGCCGCAGTTGAAGGCCTGGAGCATCGCCGCGTCGGTGGTGTTCGCCTCCCGTCGGATCACATCGAAGACCGGCGGCAGGGCGGGGCCGCGGATGGTCGAGAGATCGACGACGGCCGCGAGGCCCGGCGGGATGATGCGGCCGAGGTTCCCGGCGATGCCGTCGCCGGTGATGTGCGCAAGGCCGGTGATGCCGGAGCTGCCGGCGGGGCCGCCGACGACGCTGGCCGCGGCGATCGCCGCGCCGATGGCGTGCAGATAGCTCGTGTGCGGCATGAGCACCGCGTCGATGAACGTTCCCGCGCCGACAGCGCGATCGGCGAGTGCGGGGTTGAGGTCGAGCAAACGGCGGATCATCGTGTAGCCGTTGGTGTGCGGCCCGTTGCTGGCCACGAGCACGAGCCGGTCGCCGCGGGCGATGCGCGAGCCATCGATGATCGCGGCGCGATCGACGACGCCGGTCACCGAAGCGTTGAGCACGTAGCGCCCGACGGGCAGGACACCGGGCTGCTCGCTGGTCTCCCCGCCGACGAGCGAACAGCCGTGCGCCCTGCACGTGGCGGCCATGGCGCGGACGAGGCGGACGACGGTCTCCTTCTGGAGCTTGCCGCAGACGATCGAGTCGAGCACGGCGACGGGCCGCGCGCCCATGACGGCGATGTCGTTGATCAGGTGGTGGATGAGGTCTTGCGCCAGCGCCTCGCAGCGGCCGGGCTCGTGGGCGCGGTCGAGGGCGAGCAGTTGCTTGCTGCCGGGCTCTTCGATCTTCATGACCAGCACGGGCTCGCTCATCGCCGGCAGCCCGCCGATCGGCAGCGCGAATCGCCCATCGACCAGCGACGCGAACGCGCCGACGCGGTTGAGCACGCGCGGATCGCCGCGGTCCATCTCGCGGGCCATTTCCTCCTTGGCCGCATCGGCCTCGGCGATGTCAACGCCGGAGGCCTTGTAGTCCAGCCCGGTCGGGGGCGCGGGGGGGGCGGGTGGGGCGGGTGGGGCGGGTGGGGCGGGGG
>Ga0209985_10002909_pt1 | contig 15030 bp, 9 predicted proteins | sample NOAtaG_FD_187305 | JGI IMG/M metagenome (GOLD analysis project Ga0209985, IMG submission 187305) | Freshwater lake microbial communities from Lake Erie, under a cyanobacterial bloom - NOAA_Erie_Diel6S_1000h metaG (SPAdes) (version 2) | ecosystem: Environmental > Aquatic > Freshwater > Lake ...
GACCTGGTGGCCGTCCTCAAGACCCGCGAGTGAACCGATGAACAAGCCTTCCCGGCGCAGTGTCCTGATCGCAGGCGGCAGCCTGGCCGCGCTGGCGGCGGCGGCCGCGCTGCTGCGCCCCGCGCCGCTGGTGGTCGATGTCGCCACGGTGGCCGCGGGGCCGCTGCAGGTCACGGTGAGCGACCAGGGCGAAACCCGTGCCCATGACCGCTTCACGGTGGCCGCGCCGGCCGCCGGGCGGCTCATGCGCATCGAACTGCACGACGGCGACGCGGTGGCCGAGAACCAGGTGGTCGCGCGCATCGCCGCGCCGCCGCTGTCGATCCAGCAGCGCACCGAAACCGACGCCCGGGCCGCCGCCGCCGAGGCGCTGGTGCGCGAGGCCGACGACCGCCTGCGCCATGCGGAGGACGACGCCGCGCAGGCCACGCGCGAGCGCATGCGGGTCGAAAAACTGGTGCGCGACGGGTTCGTGTCGCCGCAGGCGGCCGAGCGCGCGCGCAACGCCGAAACCACATCCCGCAACGAAGCCGACGCCGCGCGCCACCGCGCGCGCGCCGCGGCCGCCGAGGTGCGGGTGGCGCGTTCCGCCCTCACCGCGCAGCGCGAAGGCGGCCTGCTGGCCGTGCGCGCCCCGGCGGCCGGGCGGGTGCTGCGCATCCTCGAGGCCAGCGAGCGCATGGTGGCCGCGGGCACGCCGATTCTCACCATCGGCGACATGACCCGCCTGGAAATCGTCATCGCGCTGCTCTCGGCCGAAGCGGTGAAAGTCGCGCCCGGCATGCCGGTGCTGCTCGAGCGCTGGGGCGGCAGCGGCGCGCTGCGCGCGCGGGTGCGGCTGGTCGAGCCGCATGCCTTTACCAAGGTCTCCGCCCTGGGCATCGAGGAAAAGCGTACCAACGTGATCGCCGATTTCGTCGACCCGCCCGGCCCGCTGGGCGACGGCTACCGGGTCGATGCGCGCATCGTCATCTGGAGCGGCGAGCGCATCCTCAAGGTGCCGGCCAGCGCCCTGTTCCGCTGCGGCGAGGCCTGGTGCGCGTTCGCGGTCGAGGACGGCCGCGCGCGGCGCCGCAGCGTGCAGACGGGCCGGCGCAACGACCTGGAGGTCGAGGTGGCGGGCGGCCTCGCCGCCGGCGACACCGTGATCCGCTTTCCCGGCAGCCAGACCGTCGAAGGCACCCGCGTCAGGCCGCGCTGACGCCCGCGGCCGCGACGATCGGCTGCGCGTAGAATCGAAAGGGCGCGCGCACCGCAAGCCACGTGTGCGCATTCACGCCCGCAGCCCCAACCCAGGAGACCCCCATGCTGGAAGACAAGAACACATTCGCAGACTCGCAGCTCGAAAGCCTGCTGCCCAAGGTGAAGTTCAGCCGGCGCGGCTTCCTGGCCACGGCCGCCTCCACCGCCGGCTACTCCCTGGCCGCCGGTCCGGTCATGGCGCAGACCGCCATCACCACCCCGGCCGACGGGCTCGAGGTCAAGGACATCAAGGTGCCGGTCGCGGGCGGCGACATGCCCGGCTACATGGCCGCGCCCAAGGCGGCGGGCAAGCGCGCCGCCGTGATCGTCGTCCCCGAGATCTTCGGCATGCACGAATACCAGAAGGACATCTGCCGGCGCCTGGCCAAGGCGGGCTATGTCGGCGTGACCCTCGACCCGTTCTTCCGCTCCGGCGACCTGACCAAGATCTCCGACATCAAGCAGGTGCTCTCGGCCGCTAATTCGCTCAAGGACGAGGTGATGCTGGCCGACCTCGACGCGCTGGTTGCCATGCTCGAAAAAGAGCCCAAGGTCAACGCCAGGAAGCTCGGCATCACCGGCATGTGCCGCGGCGGCCGCACGGTGTGGATGTATGTGGCCCACAGCAAGAAGATCCGGGCCGGCGTGTCCTGGTACGGCGGCCTGAACCCCATGCCGCCGGCCATGCCGCTCTCGCCCATCGACGTCACCGACAAGCTCAACGCCCCGGTGCTGGGCCTGTACGCGGGCGCCGATGCAGGCATTCCGCAGGTGATGGTCGATCGCCTCAGGGCCGGCCTGCTGGCTTTCGGCAAGGATCAGGAATCGCCCATCCATGTGTACCCGGATGTGCCGCATGCCTTCCACGCCGACTACCGGCCCAGCTACCGCAAGGCCGAGGCCGAAGACGGCTGGAAGCGCATGCTGGCCTGGTTCAAGAAGCACGGCGTGGCGTAAGGGAGCGCCGCAACCATGCGCAAGGGGCCCGCGAGGGCCCCTTGTTTTTGCGCGCCCGGACAATGGGGCCCCTTCAATAAATGGCAATAAATGGGGTCTGACCCCATTTATCTGTCTACCACCTTTACCTGCCGCCGGTGCAGTCGATGGTCGAGGCGGTGGTGTAACTGGCGGCGTCCGAGCATATCCACAGGATCGCCTCGGCGATTTCCTCGGGCCGGCCCGGGCGCTGCAGCGGGATCAGGTGGGCGCTGGCCTGGGCGCGGCCGACCTCGCCGCTTCTGGCATGGATCTCGGTGTCGGTGATGCCCGGGCGCACGGCGTTCACGCGGATGCCTTCGCCGGCCACCTCGCGCGCCAGTCCCACCGTGAAGGTGTCGATGGCGCCCTTGGAGGCGGCATAGTCCACGTACTGCCCGGCCCCGCCGAGCCGCGCCGCGCCGGAGGAAATGTTGACGATGTTGCCGCCGCGCCCGAAACCGACGCCCCGCGCCGGCCCTTCCCTGGTCGACATGCGCCTGACGGCCTCGCGCGCGCAGATGAACGAGCCGATCACGTTGATGCGGAACATGCGCTCCATCCGGGCCGCGCTCGTCTCGGACACGCGCGCCCTCACGTCGACGATGCCGGCGTTGTTGACCAGGCAGTCCAGCGGCCCGAGTTCGCGGTCGACGGTGCGGAACATCTCCACCACGTCGTGCTCCACGCCGACATCGGCGCGGATGGCGATGGCGCGGCCGCCCGCGGCCCTGACCGCTGCCGCCACCTCGCCGGCGGCCTGCGCCTCGCGCGTGTAGTTGACGGCCACGTCGTAGCCGCGCCGCGCGGCCAGCAGGCAGGTGGCCGCGCCGATGCCGCGGCTGCCGCCGGTGACCAGCATGATCTTGCGCATCCGGGTTTTCCTTCAGTAGGACTTCGGCAGGCCGAGCACCTTCTCGGCGATGAAATTGAACACCATCTGCATGCTCACCGGCGCGATGCGCGGCAGCATCGATTCGCGCAGGTAGCGTTCGACATGGTATTCCTTGGCATAGCCCATGCCGCCATGGGTGAGCACCGCGGTCTCGCAGGCGCGGTAGCCGGCCTCGCCCGCGAAGTACTTGGCGGCGTTGGCCTCGGCGCCGCAGGGCTGGCCCATGTCGTATTTCCAGGCCGCCTTGTAGACCAGCAGTTCGGCGGCTTCCAGCTCGATCCAGTTCTTCGCCAGCGGATGGGCCACCCCCTGGTTCTGCCCGATCGGCCGGTCGAACACCACCCGCTCGCCGGCGTAGTGCGCCGCGCGCGCCAGCGCCGCGCGGCCCAGGCCCACCGCCTCGGCGGCGATCAATATGCGCTCCGGGTTCATGCCGTGCAGGATGTAGCGAAAGCCCTGGCCCTCCTCGCCGATGCGGTCTTCGAGCGGCACTTCCAGGCCGTCGATGAACAATTCGTTGGAGTCCACCGCCTTGCGGCCGAGCTTCTCGATCTCGCGCACGCTCACCTTGCTGCGGTCCAGGTCGGTATAAAAGAGCGTGAGCCCCTCCCCCGACTTGGAGGTTTCCGCCGGCGCGGTGCGTGCCAGGAGCAGCACCTTGTGCGCCACCTGCGCGGTGGAGATCCAGACCTTCTGCCCGTTGACCACGTACTTGTCGCCCACCCGCTTCGCCTGGGTCTTGAGCTTGAGGGTATTGAGCCCCGTGGTCGGCTCGGTGACCGCGAAGCAGGACTTGTGCTCGCCGCGGATCAGCGGCGGCAGCCAGCGCGCTTTTTGTTCCTCGGTGCCGAACATCACCACCGGGTGCAGGCCGAAGATGTTCATGTGCACCGCGGAGGCGCCGGAAAAGCCCGCGCCGGATTGCGACACCGTCTGCATGATCAGGGCCGCCTCGGTGATGCCACGGCCGGCGCCACCGTGCGCCTCCGGCATGGCGATACCCAGCCAGCCGCCGGCGGCAAGGGCCGCATGAAAGTCGTGCGGAAAGCCGCCTTCGCGGTCCAGCTTCAGCCAATAGTCGGCGGGAAAGCCCTCGCAAATCCTCGCCACCGCGTCGCGGATGGCGAGCTGTTCCTCAGTAAACGCGAAATCCAATTTGTGCTCCCGGTTGCATCACTCTGCCTTGATGTTGGCGTCCTTGATCACTTTGCCCCACTTGGCGGAGTCGCTTTTGACCTTCTCGACGGTTTGCGCCGGGGTGAGGAATTCGGCATCGCAGCCCATCTGCTTGTACTGCTCCTGCAGGTTCTTGTCCTCGCCCGCCTTGAGCAGCGCCTGCGAAAGCCGCGCCACCACGTCCGGCGCCATGCCGGCCGGTCCCACCAGCGCGAACCATCCGGTCGAATCGAAGCCCTTGTAGCCGAGCTCATCCATGGTCGGCACGTCGGGAAAGGCGCCGGAGCGCTTCGGCGAGGTCACCGCCAGCGCGCGCACCTTGCCGGACTTGTACGGCCCCACCGCCGGGGCGAGCGAGGAGAACAGCATCGGCACCTGGTTGCCCATCAGGTCGGTCATGGCCGGCGCACCGCCCTTGTAAGGGATGTGCAGCAGGTTCACGCCGGTGAAGCTCTTGAACAGCTCGCCGGAGAAATGATGCGGGCCGGCGATGCCCGAGGTGCCGAAGCTCCATTTGTCCGGTTCCTTCCTGGCCGCCGCCACCACGTCGGCCACGCTCCTGAACGGCGAGGACGGATGCACCACCAGGACGCTGCCGGTGCTGCACACATGCCCGATATGGGTGAAGGAATTGAGGGGGTGATAGTTCACCTTGGTGAGCTGCGGCGCGGTGGTGAAGGGCCCGCCGTCGGCGAAGTACAGGGTGTAGCCGTCCGGCGGCATCTTGCTGATGAATTCCGCCGCCACGCCGCCGGCGGTGCCCGGCTTGGGTTCGATGATGATGGACTGGCCGAGAATGGGCTCCAGCACGCGCATCAGGGGCCGGCCCGCGGCGTCCGCCGCGCCGCCGGCGGTATAGCCCAGCACCACGCGCAGCGGCTTGTTGGGGTAGCCCTGCGCGTGCAGGGTCGAGGCGGCCGCCATTGCCAGGGCCAGGGTCGCGATGGTCTTGAACATCTTGTGTCTCCGTGTGAAGTTGTGGTTGCCCGCGCGGAACGGCCGCGGGTACGCTGCCTCATTCCGCCTTGATGTTGGCTTCCTTGATGACCCTGCCCCACTTGGCGGCATCGGCGCGCACCTTCTCGACGGTCTGGGCCGGCGAGAGGATGTCGGCGTCGCAGCCGGTGGCATTGAGCTGGGCGATGAGGTTCTTGTCCTCGCCGACCTTCTGCATCGCCTGGGCGAGCCGGCCCACCACCTCCTGCGGCAGCGCGGCCGGGCCGATCAGCCCGTACCATGCGGTCGATTCGAATCCCTTGAGCCCGAGTTCGTCCATGGTGGGCACCTCGGGAAACGCGGCCGACCGCTTCAGGGAGGTGACGGCGAGGGGGCGCACCCTGCCGGCCTTGGCCGCGCCCACCACCGGTCCCAGCGAGGAGAACAGCATCGGCACCTGGCCGCCCATCAGGTCGGTCATGGCCGGGCCGCCGCCCTTGTAGGGGATATGCAGGATGGACGCCCCGGTGACGCTCTTGAAGTACTCGCCCGAGAGGTGGTGCGGCCCGCCCACCCCGGAGGTGCCGTAGCTCCATCTGGCGGGCTCCTTCTTCGCGGCCTCGACCAGTTCCGTCATGGTCTTGAAGGGGGTCGCCGGGTGCACCACCAGCATGCTGCCGCTGCCGCACACATGGCCGAGATGGGTGAAGGAGGTGTTGATGTTGTAGCCCACCCTGGCCAAGTGCGGCGCGACCGTCAGCGGACCGCTGTCGAAGTAGTAGAGCGTGTAGCCGTCATTGGGCGCCTTGGCAATGGACTCCATGGCCACCCCGCCGGCCGCGCCGGGCTTGTACTCGATGATGATGGATTGCCCCAGCACCGGCTCGAGGAACTTGGCCAGCGGGCGGATGCCCGCGTCGGCCGAACCGCCCGGCGCGTAGCCCACCATCACGCGGATGGGCTTGTTGGGATAGGCCTGGGCATGCGCCTGGCCGGCCGCCGCCGCCAGCATCAGGGCTGCCGCAATCGCTCGCTTCATGTTTGTCTCCGTCCGGTATTGCTGCGTGGGACCGCGAAAGGCTTCAGGATGGCAGGTCGAGCACCTGCCTGGCCAGGATGTTGCGCTGGATCTCGTTGCTGCCGCCGTAGATGGTGGGCACGCGCGCCTTGTAGAAGATCGACAGCGCGTCGATCGAGGCCGCGCCCATGGCGACATCGCCCGACAGCCCACCGCAGTCGGCCGCCGTCTCGATGGCCAGGTCGGCGATGCGCTGGAACGTCTCGGTGGCCCAGATCTTCAGCATGGAAATGTCCGGGCCGAGCGGCTCGCCGCGCACCAGCGTGTCGGCGAAGCGTGCGTACAGGTCGCCCAGGTGCAGCACGTCCAGCCGCACCTGGGTGAACTTGTCGCGGAACAGCGGATCGCTGTCGACGCCGCGCGCGCGCGCCAGGTTCTCCAGCATGGCCAGGCCGTATTCCGGCAGCTTGGGGCTGCCGATGAAAATGCGCTCGAAGGTGAGCAGCGACTTGGCGATGGTCCAGCCGCGGTTCTCCTCGCCCACCAGGTTGGCCGCCGGGGTGCGCGCGCCGTCGAAGAACACCTCGCAGAATTCCTCGTGGCCGGCCATGTCGCGGATCGGCCGGATGGTGATGCCGGGCTGCTGCAGGTCGACCAGCAGGAAGCTGATGCCCTCCTGCTTCTTGGCCTCCGGCGCGGTGCGCGCGAGCACGAAGATGTGGGTGGCGTCCTGCGCCAGGGTGGTCCAGATCTTGTGCCCGTCGATGACGTAATCGTCGCCCTCGCGCCGCGCGCGGGTCGACAGCCCCGCCAGGTCGGACCCCGCGCCGGGCTCGGAATAGCCCTGGCACCAGATGTGCCTACAGGAAAGGATATGCGGCAGGAAGCGGCGCCGCTGTTCCTCGCTGCCGAAGCGCTGCAGGACCGGGCCCACCATCAGCACGCCATGGTCCTGGAAGCGCGCGATGCCCCAGCGCTCCTGCTCCTCGATGAAGATCAGCAGCTTGGCCGGGGACAGGCCCATGCCGCCGTACTCGGCCGGCCAGTTGGGCGCGATCCAGCCCTTCCCGGCCATGCGCAGGTACCAGCCGGACAGCCTGGACCAGCGCAGCCGCCCGGGCGGGAAGCGCAGCGCTGCGGGGTAGTGGGCCTCGAACTCCGCGCGCACCAGTTGGCGGAACGCGTTGTCGGGCAGGGCATTCCAGTCGCGTTCCTGGGCCACGCCGTAGTCGGATGTCCGGGTCGTCATGCCGCCTCCGCGGCGGCGGCCGCCAGGCCGTCGCCCACGGCGCTCAGGTCGCCGTAGCGGCGCCGGTGCGCCGCGGCGTTGCCCAGCCATGCGCACAGGACCAGCGCGCGGTTGAAATACAGGCTCAGGTCGTATTCGTCGGTGAAGCCGATCGCGCCGTGCAGTTGCACCGCCTCCTTGCACACCCTCAGGGCCGCGTCCGCCGCGCGCGCCTTGGCGCTCGAGGCCGCCAGGGCGCGGTCGCGCGCGGTGGCAGCGGCGGCGAAGCGCCGCAGCGCCGCGTCGAGCGCGGCCCGGGAGAGCTCTTTCTGGATCCAGATGTCCACCGCGCGGTGCTGCAGGGCCTGGAAGGCGCCGATCGGCTTGCCGAACTGCTTGCGGGTGCGCAGGTATTCGAAGGTAAGTTCGAGCACGCGTTCCATGATGCCGACCAGCTCCGCCGCGGTACACAGCACCGCCGCATCGGCGGCGTGAGCGAGCGCGCCGGGCGCGCACAACGGGCTGGCCAGCCGGTCGGCCGCACCCACCGCCACGCCCGCGAGCACCAGGCGGGCGCTGGCGCTGCCGTCGGCGGCGCTCTCGCGCTCCACTGCCAGGCCGGCACGGTCGCGCTCCACCGCATACAGCGCAAGGCCGTCCGCGCCGCGCGCCGCCACGATGAAGACATCGGCCGCGGCCACGCGCACGAAGCGGCAATGCCCGGCCAGGACCCCGTCCTGCTCGGTCACGGCGGTGGCCTCGGCCGCCAGGGCGCCGGCATCGTCCTGCCAGGCAACGGTCACCAGGCGATCGCCGCCGCACAGCTCCGCCAGCAGTTGCGCGCACGGCGCCGGGTTGTCGCCGCGCGCGAGCACCGCCGTCGGCAGCACCGCGGCGGCCACGAAGGGCTCCGGATAGTTGGCATAGCCCAGCCGCGTGGCGATGGTGGCGGCCGCGTCGAGACCCAACCCGAGCCCGCCGGCATCCTCCGGCACCGTCACGGAAAACCAGCCCTGCCCGGCCATGCCGCGCCAGACCGCCCGGTCAAAGCCGTCGGGGCGCCCGCGCAGGGCGCGGATGCGTCTTGAATCGGGCTTAGCGAACGCGGCCGCCGCGTCCGCCAGCAGGGTGAGGGTATCGTCGCGCATGAAATGTCCGCCGCCGCGGCCCGCCTCAGATGGGGTCCCAGGAAAACACGTCCTGGGAGCGCGCCAGCGGGAAGAAACTCGCCTGCATGGCGGGGATCGCGTGGCTGGCGATGGTCTCGGGCGTCCAGCCCTCGGAGCGATGCACCGAGCGCACCGGGCGGTGCTGGCCGAACAGGAAGATCTCGTTGGCGCGCACGCCGAAGATCTGCCCGGACACGCCGGCCGCCGCGTCGCTGGCCAGATACACCGCCAGCGGCGCGATCTTGGCCGTTTCCATGCTCTTCAACTTTTCAACCCGCGCCTTCTGGTCCGGCGTTTCGGTGGGAATCGAACCGATCATGCGGCTCCAGGCAAACGGCGAAATGCAGTTGGAACGCACGTTGTACTTCGCCATGTCCATGGCCATGGACTTCGACAGGCCGACGATGCCGAGCTTGGCGGCCGAATAGTTGGCCTGCCCGAGATTGCCGATCAGCCCGGAGGTGGAAGTCATGTTGATGTAGACCCCCCCATTCTCGCTCTTGAAATACGGCGCGGCGGCGCGGGCGACATAGAACGAGCCGTTCAGGTGCACATCGATGACGGCCTTCCATTCCTCGACGCTCATGTTGAAGAAGAAACGGTCGCGCAGGATGCCGGCATTGTTGACCACGCAGTCGATCCGGCCGAAGGCGTCGATCGCGGTCTTGATGATGCGGTTGGCCGACTCCCATTCGGACACGCTGTCGGTGCTGGCGACCGCCTGCCCGCCCGCAGCCTTGATCTCGTCGACCACCTTTTGGGCCGGCCCCGCGTCCTTGCCTTCGCCGGCGACCGAGGCGCCGATGTCGTTGACCACCACTTGCGCGCCCGCGCGGGCGAAAGCCAGCGCGAAATCACGGCCGATGCCGCCGCCCGCGCCCGTGATGACCGCCACCTTGCCTGCCAGCATTCCCGCCATGTCGCCTCCCGTGTGCATGTGTGACCGCCGGGCGACGCGGCCTTGCCCGCCGCCGCCAGCAGCCGCCCGCAGCCATTTTTGCACAGGCCGGCGGCGCGAGCGCCGCCGGACGGTTGCGCGAGACTTCCTGCGCCACATCAAGGCGGCGTCCGGCTGGCCGGCTATCATTGCATGCTTGTCAGGGGGCCGGATGCGGCCGGCAGCCATGGTCGAGCTGCGCTCGAGCCGCGGTCGTTTTGCGGGATTCCGGGGTCAATTGGCGGTTGCTGAAGCGATGCCCCTGCAAACGGGCGGCTACCATCAGGTGGCTGAAGCGCAGTCTTGCCCGCAGACTTGCTGACTCTTGCTGACTCTTGCTGAGTCGTGATGACGCAAGCCCATGGTCTTGGCAGGAGCCTCCGCGATGGAAGACGCTGAAGAAAGGATGTCGAAGTGCCGCAGGCCTGGCTTGCCCGCCTGACCCCGCGCGCGCGCGTCGCGGCGGGTGCGCTCGGCATCGCCGCCGCGGCCGCGGCCTGGATCACCGCCTCGGGCCAGGCGATCCCGGCGCTGCTGGCGCATATGGACGACCCCGCCAGGCGCTATGCCCTGCTCCTCGCCGCGGGCCTCGCCGGACTGGTCCTGACCACATGGCTGGTCGCGCGCAGCCTGCGCGCCCAGCGCGCCGCGCTGGGCGCCATGAATGAAAGCGCGGCGCGCTACCGTCAGCTTTTCAACAACTCCCCGGTGCCCCTGTTCGTGCACGCGGACGGCACCATCCGCATGCTCAATCCCGCGGCACTGCGCCTGTTCCAGGTCGCCGATGCCGGCCAGATGATCGGCCGGGCCGCCTTCGACCACCTGCATCCGGATGACCGCGAGACGGCCCGGGCGCGCTCCCGCGCGGCCATCGCGACCGGCGTACGGCAGCCCCCCCTGGCGATGCGCTACGTGCTGCCCAACAGCCGGACCATCGATGTGGAATTCAGTTCGGAACCCTTCAACCTGGACGGCGAGCCGGCTGTCCTCACCTCGGCGCGCGACATTTCCGGCGAAATGGCGGCCAAGCGAAGGCTTGAGCGCACCAACCAGCTCTATGCCGCCTTGAGCGCCGTCAACCAGGCGGTGGTGCGGGCGACCGATTACGCGGCCCTGTGCGAGCAGGTGTGCCGCATCGCCGTCGAGATCGGCGGCATGAAGTGCGCCCTGGTGCGGCGCTTCGACGCCGAGCGCGGGGTGCTCGTTCCGGTGTCCTTCCACGGCCCCGCGACGGGCCTCATCGGCCGCCACGAGCTGCCCTTGGTCGGCACCACCGGCGTTTCGGTGGAGGCCGCCAACGGCGGCGGCCGCTGCGTCGTCCATGACATGGCCGCCAGCCCGATCACCCTGCATGCGGCCGATGCCCTGGCGCACGGCATCAACTCGGCCGCCGCCTTCGCGCTGCGCGCGGGCGAGCGGCTCATCGGCACCTTCGCGGTGTTCGGGCCCGGCAGCGGCTTTTTCGACGACGAAATGGTCGCCCTGCTGCAGGAAATCGCCGACAGCCTGGCCTTCGCCCGTTCCAAGATCGTGGCCGAGGCGACCCTTGCGCAAAGCGAGCGCGACCTGCAGCTGGCGCAGTCCGGCGGGCGCATCGGCAGCGTGATCATCGACCTGCAGCAGGGCACCTGGACGCTCTCGCCGGTGGGCTGCGAGGTGGTCGGCGTGGCGCCCGGCGCGTGGCGCCCGTTCGAAGAGCTCGAGCAGCTGCTCGCCCCGGAAACCCGCGGCGCGGCGGCGGCGCGCATGCGCGCGAGCGTCGCAGCGGGCCGACGCACCGGCGAGGAATACGAAATCGTCCGGCCGGCCGACGGCACGCGCGCCTGGATCCGCCTGGTGGCCGACAACGAGTACGGCGCCGACGGGATCGCGCGCCGGCGCATCGGCACCGTCCAGGACATCACCGCCGAGCGCGCCGCGCGCATGGCGCTCGCGCGCAGCGAGGAGCGCTTCAAGCTGGCCACCGCCGCATCCGGCGTCGCGATCTGGGACTGGAACATCGCCACGGGCATCGCCTACCTGAGCGACGAGTATCTGCGCATGTTCGGCTACGAACCCGGCGCCGCCATCGCCGACCTGGGATTCCTGCTGCTGCTGGTGCACCCGGAAGAGCGCAGCCGCACGCTCAGGACGCTCTTCCAGCAATGGGCTTCCGGCGTCGCCATCAGCGACTACGAGCAGCGCTTCGTGTGCAAAGACGGTACGGTAAAGTGGGTACAGATGCGTGCGCAGGTCGTCGAGCGCGACCCGGACGGGCGCGCCCTGCGCATGGTCGGCACCGCCACCGACCTGACCGCGCGCAAGGCCTACGAGGAGCGCATCCTGCGCCTGTCGCGGCTGTACGGCGCGATCAGCAAGACCAATGACGCGGTGGTGCGCCAGCCCGACTTCGCGGCCCTGTGCGCAGCCGCCTGCCGCATCGTGGTCGAGGAAGGCGGCCTGGTCTCGGCCACCATCCGCCAGCACGACACGGCCTCGGACACGCTGGAGCGCCTGGCCCTGCATGGCCCGGTGGGCGGCATGCTCGGCCGCGCGCGGGTCGCGGTGGGCGACGCGCGCGGCGTGGCCCCCGAGACCTTCCGCCGCGGCAGCCCGGTGATCGTGCCCGACCTCGCCGGCGACCCGCTGACCCGCCATGCCCGCGACGACGGCGCGGCGCACGGCATCGGCGCGGCCGCCTGCTTTCCGCTGCGCGAGAAAGGCCGGACCTTCGGCACCTTCACGGTATTCGCGCCGGACGGCGCACACCTGGACGCGCAGACCATCGGCCTGCTCGCGGAGATCGCCGAGACCCTGGCCTTCGCGCGGGCCAAGTTCGCCGCCGACGCCGCGCTGGCCGCCAGCGAGCGCGACCTCGCCCTGGCCCAGGATGCCGGCAGGATCGGCAGCATCATCATCGACTGCCAAAGCGGCATCTGGACCGCGTCGCGCACCGGGCGCGAGATTCTCGGCCTGGACGACGCGCAGGCGCGTGCACACCAGGACTTCGAGCCCCTGCTCGCGCCCGACGCCGGCCAGGCGGCGATCCAGGCATGGCGCGCCGGGCTGGTATCGACCGAGCGCTCCGACCATACCTACAGCCTGGGCGGCGCCGGCAGCCGGGTGCGGCGCTGGGTGCGCATGGTCACCAACACGGAGTTCGGCGGCAACGGCTTGCCAGTGCGGCGCATCGGCATCGTCCAGGATGTCACCGCCCAGGTACGCGCCGAGCAGCGCATCGAGCGCCTTACCCGCATGTACGCGGCCCTGTCCAGCACCAACGCGGCGATCGTCCGTAGCGACGACTGGAACGCCCTGTGCCGGGAGGTGTGCCGCATCATCGTGGAACAGGGCGGCGTGGCCAGCGCGGCGCTGCGCATGCCGGACGCCCGGATGACCCGCCTGGAAGTGGTGGCCGGGTTCGGTCCGTGCGCCGGGGCGATCGGCGAACGCGCGATCGCCCTGGCGGACGACGGCACGAGCGTGGCCGTCCCGGTGTTCCGCGACGGCAATGCGCGGGTGATCAACGACTTCGCCGCCCATCCCGTGGCTTCCGCCTGGCTGAGCGACGCCGCCCCCCTCCATGTCAACGCTGCCGTGGTGCTGCCCCTGCGCTCCGGGCACCGGGTCGCGGGCGTGCTCTCAGTCTACGCCTCGACCCCCGGCCACTTCGACGGGGAGCTCGCGCGCATGCTGGGCGACCTGGCCGACAACCTCGGGTTCGCGCACGCGAAGCTGGCCAACGAACGCGCGGTGGCCGAAAGCGAGGAACGTTTCCGCGCCTTGACCATGATGGCCTCCGACTGGTACTGGGAAACCGACCGGGAGCATCGCTTCACCCGCATGTCGCAGGGACGGCAGACCGACGACGGCGGCTTCGACGCGGCGCTCATGCTAGGCAGGACGCGCTGGGACTTCGGCCGCACGGTCATGGACCCGGCCGCCGAGCGCGCCCACCGCGACCTGCTCGACCGGCGCGCCCCGTTCCGCGATTTCGAGTATCGCCGCGTCGGCCCGGACGGCAAGGTCACGATACGCTGCATCAGCGGCGATCCGGTGTTCGACGCCGAGGGCCTGTTCAAGGGCTACCGCGGCGTCGGGCGCAACGTGACCGTGCAGCGGCTCGCCGAAGAGGAACTGCGCATGAGCGAGCAGCGCTACCGCACGCTTTTCGAGGCCTCGCCGGACGCCATCCGGGTGGTGGCCGACGGCCGCATCGTCATCGTCAACCCGGCCTGCGTGCGCCTGTACGGCGTGGCCAGCGCCGAGGAGATCATCGGCCGTTCCCAGCTCGAATTCATTCTGCCCGAGCACCACGCGCACAACCTGGAGCGCACCCGGCGGGTGATCGAGGACGGCGCGAGCGCCGCGCCGCTCGAGACCACCTATCTGCGCCCGGACGGCAGCAGGGTCGAGGTCGAGGTGGTGACGCTGCCCTTCAACTACAACAGTGCGCCCGCGGCGCTGTCGATCATCCGCGACCTGTCGGAGCGCAATGCCAACCAGCGCGCGCTGGCCGAGGCCGAGCGGCGCTACCGCAGCCTGGTGGAAGCCTCGCAGGGCGGCATCCTGCTGCTGGCCGGCGACGTGGTGGCCTATGCCAATCCAGGCCTGGGCGCGATGCTGGGATTCGCCCGCCAGGAAGACATCCCTGGCACCAGCCTGTACAGCCTGGTGCTGCTCGAATCCCACGAGGCCCTGCGCGGCCACCTGCGGCGCCTGTCGGCGCATGCCAACCAGGCGATGGCGCGGCAGGACCTGCGCATGCGCAGGCGCGACGGCGAAACCATCAGCGTGACCGCCACGGCGACTTCGATCGACCTGGACGGCCAGACCATGATCCAGATGGAACTGCGCGACGTCACCCGCGAGCGCCTCGCCATGGCGCAGGTACGGGCGCTCAACGAGACCCTCGAGGCGCGCATCGACGAACGCACCCGGGAACTGACCCGCGCCAACAACGACCTCGAGACCGCCAACCGCGACCTCGAGTCGTTTTCGTACTCGGTGGCGCACGACCTGCGCGCGCCCCTGCGCAGCATGGCCGGCTTCGCCAGCCTGCTGGAGATGGACGTGGCCGCCGGCGCGCTCGGCAAGCTGCCGGCCCATACCGCGCGCATCATGCAGAACGCGGCACGCATGAACGCGCTGATCGACGGCCTCCTGGCGGTCGCGCGGGTCACCCACGGCGAACTCAAGGACGAGGAAGTCGATTTCGCGAGGCTGGTCGGCGAAACCATCCGCGAATCCCATCCCGGCCCCGCCGTGCAGATCGAGGTCGACGCCCTGCCCGTGGTGCGCGGCGACATCTCGGCCCTGCGGCAGGTGTGGGCCAACCTGATGGCCAATGCCATCAAGTACAGCGCCAAGCGCGCGGCGCCGCGGGTGCATGTCGGCGTCGAGGAGCGCGAGTCCGAACTGGTCTTCCACGTGCGCGACAACGGCGCCGGCTTCGATCCGTCCTATTCGCAACGC
>Ga0209985_10002911_pt1 | contig 15026 bp, 13 predicted proteins | sample NOAtaG_FD_187305 | JGI IMG/M metagenome (GOLD analysis project Ga0209985, IMG submission 187305) | Freshwater lake microbial communities from Lake Erie, under a cyanobacterial bloom - NOAA_Erie_Diel6S_1000h metaG (SPAdes) (version 2) | ecosystem: Environmental > Aquatic > Freshwater > Lake ...
TCCGGTTTCAACCCCGAGTTCACGGGGCGTGAGAACGTCTACCTGAACGCCGCCACGCTGGGGCTGAGCAAGACGGAGATCGACGCGCGCCTGGGCGAAATCGTGAAATTCGCCGGGATCGGGGCGCACATCGACAAGCCGGTGAAGACCTACTCCAGCGGCATGCAGGTGCGATTGGCGTTCAGCATCGCCACCAGCGTGGACCCCGACGTGCTGATCATCGATGAGGCTCTTTCGGTGGGCGACGGGGCCTTCGGCCGCCGTTCGTTCGACCGTATCCAGGAGATCAAGGCGCGCGGGGCGACCATCCTGTTCTGCTCGCACGTGCTGTTTCACGTGGAGACCTTCTGTGACCGTGCGATGTGGTTGCACCGTGGCCGGGTGCAGCGGATGGGGCCTGTCTTGCAGGTGCTGCAGCCTTACCAGGAGTTCATTGACGCGTACACGGCCAACCCGCACGCCGAGCCGCAGCCGGCACCAAATGCGTTGCCGATTGCGTTGCCGGCTACGTTGCCGAGTGCGCCGCAGATCACAGCGCCGGAGGCACCGCTGGCACTGCATGCGGATGCGCAGGCCGCAACGCCCAGCCCCGTGCCAGCCGCCGCCAGCCCGGCCAAGCCACTGGGAACGGCGCGCATGCAGACGGTGAAGGTGCGACTGGACGGACAGGAGGGCGTGGAGTTGCGGGGCACGTCACTGGTGTCGCAGTTGCAGGTGGACATCGGCTTTGCCAGTGACCCCGACCTGCCCACGCCAACGGCGGCCGTGGTGCTTTCCAGCGAGAGCGGCAAGATCCTGGGATCCTGCGGCTCGCACACGCAGTCCGTGGTTTTCCGGCGCGCACCGGATGGCTCTGGCAGGGCCCGGGTGACGATTGACCGTCTGCCCGTGAACAAGGGCCGATACCGGGTGGGGGCCTATCTGCTGTGCGAAAGGGGATTTCATGCCTACGAGATGGCAGACCCAGCGGCCTACATCACGCTGGAGCACCACGGCGCAGAGCAAGGCACCCAACTGCTCAACGGTGACTGGGGCGACGCCACGCCGGATACAGGGCTTGAGGCGACAACATGAACAGCCCTCAGCAGGACGATCTCCAGACACCGGGTCTTCAACCACGCCGCTGGATGGCCCGGCTGTGCCTGAGGTTGCTGCAACGCCTCAGGCCCCGGGAAGCGGGCATGCTTTTCGAGGACCTGCAGGTGCTGCACGCAGGCCCGGACCCGCGAATGGGGGCCTACGCGCTGGAGTTCAACAACCCGCAGGCGCTGTGCTTCCTCATCGACGCCTACCCCACACTGCAGCAGGTGTTTGCACGGTACCCGCGCATGGGGTCGATACGGTTCCTGGACATTGGCCCGGCTTTCGGGGCCTCGGCAGGGCTGCTGTCCCAGATGCACCGTTCTCACTTTCTGGGTCCGCGGCTGGAAGTCGAGGTGATGGATATCCTGGACACACGTCAAGCCTTTATTGAACTGAGCTATCCGCGCGTGCGCTTCTTGCACGGCGATGTCCGTGACCTGCCGCCCCAGGCCGTCTGGGACGTGGTGTATTGCTCCAATGTGATCGAACATCTGGACGATCCCAGGGTGTTCATCGGTCAGTTGTTGAGGCACACGCGCGGCCAGGCGGTTTTCCTTGCTCCGTACCGAGAGGAACCACCGTTGTCGCTGGATCATCGGTTGCAGATCACGAAGGAAATCTTCGAAGGGTTTGAAGGTTTCAGAGTGGAGACCATGCGGGTTTTCAACAGTGCCTCATGGCCCACGACTGCTGAAGGGGTCGAGCGCCAACAGATTCTGGTGGTGCTGGCGGCAACGGACCGATGAGGGACGCGCTGGATTTCTGGGCCCAGGCAACGAGCCAGACGTCGCCAGGCGATGTGATCGACACGAACGGGCTGCCGACCGACCTTGATTGGCGGCATGGGCATGCGCTGGCCGTGCGCCTGGGGTTTGTTCCCGTAGAGGGTTCACCCTCGGTCTATGTCAACCGGCGAACGCCTCAGTCGCTGGCCCTCAGATGGGTGGAACTGTGCGACTTCGAGATGTGGCTGAAACTGTTCAAGACTTGTTTCGGGCACGAAATCACCAGAGAGCACTGGGAGTGGAAGTACCGAGCCGCTGCCAGGCCGGGAGTGGGTGTGCTTTTGGGCGAACGACTCGTCGCCTATTACGGAGGCATGCCGCGCCCGGTGGCCTCGCAAGGCAGGCTTCATCGCGGGATTCAGATAGGCGACGTGATGGTGGACCCCGAGTTCAGGGGCGTTCTGGGAAGACGAGGGCCGTTCCAGATGGCTGCAAGCACTTTCCTGGAGCAGATGCTCAGCGTTGGCTCGCCTTACCAATTGGGTTTCGGATTTCCGAATGAACGAGCCATGCGGGTGGCGCAGAGGCTGCATCTGTACCGACCCGTTGACGAAATCCTGGAGTTGTCCTGGCCGGCGGCCGGATTGCACAAGGCCAAGATCTTCTCAGGCTTCCAGGAAACGGCCGCTGACGACGCCTGGAAGAGCGGAGACCCGCTTTGGCACGACATGACAGCCCCCCTGGCGTCTGCCCTTGTGGGCGTACGCGACAGCAGGTATCTCAAGCAGCGGTACCTGGAACACCCCACCAACGACTACATATGGCTGCAGTCGAAGTCCAGGATCACGGGAAAGGTCTTGGCCATGGGGGTATGCAAGCCACAGCCCGACAGCCGGCTCGAAGTTCTGGACTTGCTGGGACATCCCGCAAGGTTTGCAGACATCGTTTGCAGTATCCGCAGTTATGCGAAGTCCATGAATATCGATGAGGTGTTCATGTGGATGACTCGCAGCCAGACGGCCTGCCTCGAAACGACGACACCCAGACACCGACACTTGCAGGTATGGGTTCCATCAAACGATTGGGTGCCCGCCAACTTTGAGGGCGAAACAGACAACCGTTGGTGGTTGACGGGGGGAGATACGGACTTCCGCTGATCTCAGACCCTTGGCCGGGCGACGATGAAGCGGAAGTCGCTGGCCAGAACACCGGCGTCCATCAGCGCACGCTCGTGGGCGGCCGCCTCGCGGATGACCTGACAGTGGGCTTCATTGTCGGGGTCGAAGCGGTTGACCCGGTCGCCCGACAGCAGCAAATTCAGCAGGGCGCCACCGAGCGGAATGTCGTGCTCCAGCTCGAACCGTGACTTGAGCAGGGCATGGAGGTCGGACGATCGGACGGCCTCGGATGGGTCCATCGCCACCAGGTCCTGCACGAGGGGGCGCTCGACCGGAGGCGTCTGGCGACCATCGGGCTCCAGGCGAAGGTCTGGCGGTACACGGGTCTGCCAAAAGGCGTTGCAGGCGGCCAGTTGGGCGTCCGTCCACTGGAAGCGGGTGGGACCAAAAAAGTCGATGGCAATCAGCAGGCCCCCGGGGCGCAGGCAGCGAACGACCTGTTCGAAGACGTGCTCAAGGTTCTCGATGTGGTGCAGGGCAGCCTTGGCAAATACGACGTCATACGAACGGTCTGGCAAGAGGGCCTGGTTCACGTCGGCCTGCAGGAACTCGATGGCATGACCGTTGGCCTGGCGCCGGCCCACCTCGATGCGCTGCGCCGACAGTTCGAGGCCAGTCACCCGGCCGAAGACGCCGCGGTCCAGCAGCGCGCACTCGAAGCCGCCATCCCCGCAGCAAAGACTCAGCACGTGGGTGCCTGACAGCTGCGGGTAGCGCGAGGCCAGGAAGTCCAGGAACCCGGTGTCTGGCTGGCCGAAACAACGGCCTTGGATCTCCTGCAGGACGATGGGGTGATCACCCCAATCCGTGAAGCGGGGGCGCCGCGCTTGATGACCAAGTTGCCAGTTGTCCCAATGACGGGCAGCCTGAGCCGCCGCATCTGCCTCCACAGGTGGCACCGCCTGACGCACCGCTGGAACTGGGGGTTGCGCGCGACATGCCGTCAAGCCAGGGTCCACCGAGCCGGCGGGCGCGGACTGCAGGAACTCCACCGCCTCAAAGCGGCGATGCCAGGCGTGGTGGGTGACGAACTCCTGAACCTGCTCGACGCTGGGCCGGCTGGACAGCACCTGCTCAACGGTAGTGTGTTCTGACCACAGGTCGTCAAAAAAGAAGACGCCATCGCGCGGGCTGCGGTGAGCCATCTCGCCAAAGCGCGAACTGAGCACCGGCAGGCCGGCGGCACGGTATTCGTAAAACTTCACGGGATCGACGTACTGTGTCAGCCGGCACAGGCGAAAGGGGATGATGCCCAGGCTGAAGCCCTGCAGCACGTCATGCACTTCGTGATGCGGGATGGGCGGCAACAAGCGCACGTTATCCGGGAGTTCCAGCGTCGGCGGGTGGCCACAGGGGCCTACCAAGTCCACCCGGGCATGGGGGTTCTCCTCGGCCAGCTGGGCCACGGCCTCCCAGTCGAACCAGTGATCGATGGTGCCAACGTAGCCGAAGACGGGCTGGGCTGGCGGTGCGGGCCAGGCCGAGGGGTTGCCAGCATGGCCGGGTGGCAGGCTCAAGCCATTGAGCACAGTTCGCAGCTTGGCCTGGTGGGCGGCCAAGTTGTGGGTGAGCGCGGTGGAAGACGCCATGATCCAGCGCACCTCCTCGGCCAGGCTGGTCTCGGCTTGGCGCATCCAGCGCCTGGACCGGCCCTCAAAGAAGTCCGACAGGTGGTCCATGACGTCAAACACCACGTCCAACCCTGGGTAGCGCCGCGACAGTTCCAGCGACAGCGCGCAGGGCTTGCCAAGCACGATACGGGTGTCCGGCGTGACGAACTCGTCAATAGCCTTGAGGACTGGGCGCCAAAGCTGCTGGTTCAGTACCCGGCCCCAGTGAAGCGGCTCCACGGGTGCGACACGGCAACGCAGGTGATGCAGCCAGCTCTCGCGGGACCAAGGCGGGCTGAGATCTGGGCCGGCACCGCCCAGGGCGCGCCACAGGCGCCTGGCATCACCCAGGCGGGGCAATCGTGACGGGCCCGGCTCCACCCAAAGCACCTCGGCGTCATGGTGTTTGTGAAACCACTCGACAAAATGGTGCGGCCGCTGGGCGAAACTGCTCAGCGGGACGGGAGAGACGTAGACAAGCCGCATGAAAGAGAGAGAAACCGCCTGTCGCGAAACCGGTGGGCAACCGCGCACCGGCAACCGGCTGGCACGATCAGAAAAGCCGAAGATTGTCCTCCAGAACGCGAAGCACGCGATGGGCGGCGTGGCCGTCACCGTAGGGTGAACCGGCGCGAGACATGCGATCGTAGGCTGTGGTGTCCTGCAGCAAATGCGTTGCCAGATCAAAGATGGTGGATCGATCGGTGCCCACCAGGCGGTTGCAACCCCAATCCACCGCCTCAGGGCGCTCGGTCTCCTGCCGCAGCACCAGCACCGGCTTACCCAGCGCCGGAGCCTCCTCCTGCACGCCGCCCGAGTCGCTGAGGATGAGACGGGCGCGGCTCATCAGGTGACAAAAGACCGGGTAGTCACAGGGCTCGGTGAGCAGCACATTGGTCATGCCCGCCAGGCGGGCGTGGGCCACCTCACGCACCCGCGGGTTGGGGTGGACGGGGTAGATGAAGTCAAGCTCAGGGTGACTCGTTGCCAGGTCTGAGATGGCGCCGCAGATGTCCTGCATGGGCTGGCCATGGTTCTCCCGGCGGTGGGCGGTGACGAGGATGAAGTCGCGTCCCTCACGGCAGGGCAGCGCCGGCACGGGTTGGCGCAGCGTCATCTGCAGCGCATCGATGACGGTGTTACCGGTGACGTGGATGTCCGCCTCGCTCACACCCTCGCGCAGCAGGTGCCCTCGGGCGACTTCAGTCGGCGCGAAGTGCCAGCGGCTCATGCGGGAGGTGAGCACGCGGTTCATCTCCTCGGGAAAAGGCAGGTGCAGATTGCCCGTACGCAGACCTGCCTCCACATGCGCGAAGGGCACCTGACGGAAGAAAGCGGCCATGCTGGCGGCCAGCACGCTGACGGTGTCCCCCTGGCCTATCACCACATCCGGGCGGGACTGCACGATCAGCTGGTCCAGCCCCTCCAGGATCCGCGCTGTGACAGGTGCCAGTGCCTGGTCGTGCCGCATCGCCTGCAGGTTGTGTTGAACCTTCAGGCCAAATTGGCTGATCAGGGGGTCGATGAGTTCTTTGTGCTGGCCGGTCAGGACCAGTTCACACTTTGCCCAATCGCTGGCCTCGATGGCCGCGACCACGGGTGCCAGCTTGATGGCCTCGGGCCGCGTGCCAATGACGACCATCAGCTTCTTGCACGCAGCGCTCATGGCCGGGGGAGGCTTTCTTCTCTGTAAACGTGCGGCGTCCAGGCGCCCCATTTCTTCTCGAACAGGGCCTTGTTGCGCGCGAAGATGGCCTGCCGGCGCGTGGCGCCTTCGGCATCGAACGAGGCGGAGAGCTCGTGATAGACAAATACATCTTCTGAGCAGCCGATGGTCCAACCCTTCTCACGCACGCGCAAGCAGTAGTCGTCGTCCTCGAAGAAACCGGGTACGAACTGCTCGTCCAGCGGGCCCACAGCCTCGTAGACCCGGCGCGGCATCATGACGCAGAAGAAGGCAACGTTGGGCAGGGGCAGCAAGCGGCCGCTGCGCTGGAAACTGTAGCGACGGGCGGCGGTGAACACCTCCTCAGGCGTCTTGCCCGGCAAGGCCACCTGGGCCTCGTTGCCGATGTTGTTCGTGATGGGGCAGATCAAGCCGAGTTGCGCGTCTACCTCGAAGTGACGGCGCATGCCGCGTGCCCAGCCGGGGCCGACGATGGTGTCGTTGTTGAGCACGACGAGATAGTCGCCCGTGGCAGCGGCGAGGCCCTGGTTGACGGCCGGGCCGAAGCCTCGGTTGTCGGCGTTGAGGATGACCTGCCTGCGCTGCGGGTCCGCCTCAGCCCAGGCGCGCAGCCGCTGGGGGGTGGCGTCGGCCGAGGCGTTGTCCACCACGATGATCTGCAGCGGGCCAGCGTCGTCATGCGCCACCAGGCTGGCCAGGCAGCGCTCGGTCAGCGCCCACTGGTTGTAGGCCACCACCACCACACTGACCGCGGGCTCGCTGGCGCGTTGGTGGGCGGCTTGCAGAAGATCTGCAGCCCGCTGGGCCCAGGTCTGACCGGCGGCGAAGGCCATGCGGCGCTGGCGAAGTTGGGTGTTGGCCTCGGTCGAAGCAGCGGCACATTCCGCCAGGGCCGTCGACACCTGGGCGACGAAGTCATCCGCATCCCGGGCGCGGTAGACCAGGTCGCCAAAGGCTTGCAGCTCGGGCAGGTCCACACTCACCACGGGCTTGCCGGCGCTGAGGTACTCATAGGCCTTGACCGGGTTGGTGGCCAGGGTGAGTTCGGTGATGCGAAAGGGGATCAGGCACACATCGAACTGGGCCAACCAAGCCGGGAGTTCCGCGTAGGGCTTCTCGCCCGTCATGCGCACATTTGCAAGGCTGGACAGCCGCTGCCCCACGCCAGCGGTATCCGCGCCGATCAGGACGATGTCGGCCCGCGGGAAGGCCGCTGACAGACGGGCTACCAGCTCCGGGTCAAACCACTCGGCGATGGCGCCGTAGTAGCCGAGGATGGGGCGGCGCTCACCAGCGCCCGCCTTCAGCGAGGTGGAGCCGTCAGCGGCAGTGCGGAAGTGATCGAACTCCGCAGCGTTGCGGATCATGGCCACTTGGCGGGCGCCTTGTTGCCGGGCATGGTCGGCCAGGTAGTCGGAAGTGACGATGGTGAGGTCGGCCAAGGCGATCAGGCGCTGCTCGCCTTCGGCGTGGGCATCCCCCGTGTTGTCAAACCCTGCATGGAAATCCATGCAGTCGTACACCAGCCTGGCAGGCGGGAGAAAGGCTGCGAGCCCGAACCAGTATGGGTGCTGCACTACGTGCACAGCCTGGCGGATGCCCGCGCGCTCCCACAAGCTGAGCTGGCCTGTGCGCAGCAGATCCAGCGTTGGCTCGTTGGGCGGGCCGGCATACACACTGTGCGGGCCGGGCAAGTGAAAGAAGACCTGGAACAGCGGCAGCGCGGGGTCCAGGCGCTCCAGTTCGAAGCCGGGTTGAGCCGAATCTACGAAGTTGACGCTGACATAGAACACACGCTGCCCCGAACGGGCCAGCGCCAGGGCCAGCTGCTGTGGGCGCTGGTAGCGGAAGTGCCAATCGATGACACCGAAAAACACCCAGTCGGGTTGGCCCTCCTGCCCGCGCGGGAAGGAGTCGGTACCGTGGCAGGAAGTGTCATGGCCCGCGCCTGCATCGGCCGCGGCCGGCAGGGCCAACACATCGGCAGCATCCACCTGGATGGTGGCGAGCCCGCGGCGCATCCACCGCCGGCGCAGATGGCCGATGCGGTAACGCAAGCCCGGAGACAAGGGCAGCCGCAGGTACAGCTGCTTGAAAAACTCGTACAAGGCGTTCAAACCGCAGCCGTCACGACCATCTCCACCCGCCACTCGGGCTTGGCGAGCTTGGCCTCGACGGTGGCACGCGGGGGCGCGTTGCCAGCACTCACCCACTTCTCCCACACGGCGTTCATGCCGGGAAAGTCGGCCAAGTCGGCGATGAAGATCTGGCACATCAGGATCTTGGACTTGTCGGTACCGGCACGGGACAGCAGCGAATCGATCTGCGCCAGCACCTGGGTGGTTTGGCCCGCGATGTCCTGGGTGCCGTCGGCAGCCACCTGACCAGCCAGGTAAGCAACGCCGTTGTGCACGGCCATCTCGGACAGGCGCGCGCCCACGTCAAATCTTTGAACCATCTTCAATGCTCCGGGAATTCAGGGAAATGATGACTGTGCGGCGGTGAAGCCGGCAGGGTTGGGAGCGCTGCTGGCTCCAGTTGTGGGCACCAGGCTCACGCTCTGCGGCCTACCTTGGGCGCCGCCTTGGCGGCAGATTTCTGCCCGATCTTGGTTTCGGTGCCATCCATCAGCTTACGGATGTTGGCCGCATGCCGCCAGATGAGCAGCAGGCTCATGGGCACGATGCAGGCCATGGCCGGCTCCATGCCCCAGACCATCATCTGGAAGAACGGCGCGAAGGCTGCCGCCACCAAGGCGGCCAGCGAGGAATAGCGCATGAAACCGGCCACCAGCAGCCAGCTGGCCAGCGTGGCCGCACCCAGCAAGGGGTTCAAGGCGAGCAGCACGCCTGCCGCCGTGGCCACGCCCTTACCACCCTGGAAGCGGAAGAACACTGGCCACAGGTGCCCCAGGAAAGCGGCCAGGCCCACCAGTGCAACGGCAAAGCCCCCCAGACCGAGGGGCTCCTTCAGCACCAACGCCAACACCACCGCCACGTAACCCTTGAGCGCGTCCAGCACAAGAGTAAGCACCGCCGCTGCGCGATTGCCCGAGCGCAGCACGTTGGTGGCGCCGGGGTTGCCAGAGCCGTAGCTGCGCGGGTCTGCCAAGCCCATCAGGCGGCTGATGATGACCGCAAAACTGAGCGACCCCACCAGGTAAGCCACACCAATGGCCAGCGGTGTCCCGAAGGACGCGAGCATGGAGGCTTGGGTGGCTGCAGACATAAACGCAGCATTTTAGTGACGGATGGCGCCGAGCCGAGCGGCACGGACCGACGCATGCCTTGTGCTTTGCTCAACCAATACTGCCTGCGGGGTTTGGAAAGACCACCTTGTGTCTACAACGCGCAACTCACCGGCCGTGCGCCCAGGTTTGTGGTCAAGACAGCGGGCGCCAACCCCACCAGAAAACCGCGCCGTCCGCCGTTGATGTGGATCTTCGGCAAGGCGAGCACGCTTTGCTCGACGAACACCGGCATAGCCTTGCGCAGCCCAAAGGGCGAGGTGCCGCCCACCAGATACCCGCTGTGACGCTGAGCGACCTCCGGCTTGCAGGGCTCCACAGACTTCACCCCGATGGCGCGCGCCAGGTTCTTGGTGCTGACCTGGCGGTCGCCATGCATCAAAACCACGAGCGGCTGGGCCTTGTCGTCCTGCATCACGAGCGTCTTGACCACCCCGTGTTCGTCCACGCCCAGTTGCCGCGCGGACTCGGCCGTGCCGCCGTGGTCCACGTAGTCATAAGGGTGCTCGGTGAAGGCGATGCCCTGCGCCCGCAGCCACTGGGTGGCAGGGGTTTCGCTGACGTGCTTGTCTTTCTTGGCCATTGAAAGATGTTGCCATGGCCCGCAAGGGCACCAGAGTCCGAGAACAGCCGGGGGCCTCGTCATCAGGCAGCCACGCCCGCAACAGCCCGGACCCAGAATCCGCAGCCCATGTTCCCTGCCACTCCCGACCCCCACGACACCGCCCTGGTCTGGCTCAAGCGTGACCTGCGGCTGGCCGACCACGCGCCGCTGATCGCTACGCAGCGCTTCCCCCGGGCGCTGGCCGTGTTCATCATCGAGCCCGAGTGGCTGCAAAGTCCGGAGTGCGACAGCAGCCATGTGGCCTTCGCTTTGGAATGTCTGCAAGCGATGCGGGCCCAGGGCCTGCCCGTGCTGGTGCGGCAGGGCCCGGCCGTGGCCGTGCTGGAGGCGCTGCGCGCAGCGCATGGCGTGACGCATCTGCTGAGCCACGAGGAAACCGGCCCGGGCTGGAGCTGGACGCGGGACAAGGCGGTGGCGGCCTGGTGCCGCGCGCAGGGGGTGCAATGGAGTGAAGTGCCGCAGACGGGGGTGGTTCGCCGCCTGGCCTCGCGCAACGGCTGGGCTGGGCGTTGGGACCAGCGCATGCGCTCGCCCGCCCTGCCCGCGGTGACGGGTCTGCCGCCTCTTGCCAAACTGCCAGTGGAGCCCTTGCCCTCTCAGGCCGCTGTGACGGCCTTGCCGACCCCGGCCGGGCTTGTCGTGAAGCCCCTGCCCACACTGGCCGACCTGCAATTGCCGCCCCACGGCAAAACGCTGCAGACCGGTGGAGAACCCGCGGCGCAGCGCACGCTCGATGAGTTCCTGTCCAGCCGCGGCCACGACTACCGGCGCGCTCTGTCCAGCCCGCTGACGGCGCAGGAGGGCTGCAGCCGCCTGAGCCCACATCTGACCTTCGGCACGCTGTCCATGCGCCAGGTGCACCAGGCCACGGCGCAACGCATCGCGCAGCTGCAGGCTTCAACCCACCAGGAAGAGCGGGCCTTCGCTCACGCGCTGCGCGGCTTTGCGGGGCGGCTGCGCTGGCACTGCCACTTCATGCAGAAGCTGGAGGACGAGCCGGCGATCGAGTTCCGCAACTTCGCCCGCTCGGCCGACGGGCTGCGCCCGGGGGACGTGGGCGTGCCCATGACGGCCCAGGACGAAGAGCGCCTGGCAGCGTGGTGCGAGGGCCGCACGGGGTTTCCGATGGTGGACGCCTGCATGCGCAGCCTGCGCGCCACGGGCTGGCTGAACTTCCGCATGCGGGCCATGTTGGTGAGCTTTGCGGCCTATCACCTGTGGCTGCACTGGCGCGCGCCGGGGCTGTTCCTGGCACGCCAGTTCCTGGACTTCGAGCCCGGCATCCACTGGAGCCAGATGCAAATGCAGTCCGGCACCACGGGCATCAACACCCTGCGCATCTATTCACCGAGCAAGCAGGCGCTTGATCACGATCCGCAAGGCGAGTTCATCCGGCGCTGGGTGCCGGAGTGGGGCACGCCGGCGTACCCCGCGCCCATCGTGGACGAGCAGGCTGCCGCGCGCGCCGCCAAGGAGCGGATGTACGGCCTGCGGGGCCTGCCGGTCGCCCGTGCCGAGGCCGACCAGATCCAGGAGCGTCATGGCTCCCGCCTTAGCGGCCTGCCGCCTTCTGGCCGCCGCCCATCACGGCGCGCGCCGCCCCCGCCGAACCTGCAGCGAGACCTCTTCGAATGAGCGACTTCAAGGGCAACAAGGCCCACCTGCCCAGCAAGCCCTGTGTCACCTGCGGCCGGCCCATGAGCTGGCGCAAGGCCTGGGCGAAGAACTGGGAGGCGGTACGCCACTGCTCAGACGCCTGCCGCAAGCGGCGCAGCGGCGCTCCTGCGGCGAAGGCCTCGCCATGACCCCGATCCGCCACCTGGTCGTCATCCTGGGCGACCAACTCAACCGCGACGCCAGCGCCTGGGATGACTTTGACCCGGCGTTGGACCGCGTGTGGATGTGCGAGGCCCATGATGAGGCCACGCACGTGCCCTCCAGCCGGCAGCGCACCACGCTGTTCCTAGCGGCCATGCGGCACTTTGCGCAGGACCTGCAGCGCGAGGGCGTGCCGCTGGCCTACCTGGCGCAGCACCCCGGCGGTCTGGGCGACGCGCTGGCCGCCACGCTGCGGGCGCAGCCGGTGCAGCGGGTGGTGCTGACTGAGCCTGGGGAGTGGCGTGTGCGCGATCTTCTGGAGCGCGCGGCCCGAGGAGCGGGCGTACCCATCGAGTTCCGCGAGGACCGGCACTTCCTGTGCACACGCGCCATGTTCGAAGCGCACGCCAAAGGCCGCAAGCAGTTGCGCATGGAGTATTTCTACCGGGAGATGCGCCAGCGCCACCAGGTGCTGATGGAGGGCGATGCGAAGGATCAGCCCGCCGGCGGGCAATGGAACTTCGATGCCGACAACCGCGAGGCCTTTGGCCGCGAGGGGCCGGGCCTGCTGGTGCCGCCGCTGCGCTTCGAGCCCGACGACATCACGCGCGAGGTGATGGCCCTGGTGAATGCGCAGCAGCCCCCAGCCCCGGGCCGGCTGGCGCAGTTCGGCTGGCCAGTCACCCGGTTGCAGGCCCTTGCTGCGCTGGAGGACTTCATCAGCCACCGCCTGGCCGACTTCGGCCGATACCAGGACGCCATGTGGGGCGGCCAGCCCTGGCTTTACCACGCCATGATCTCATCCAGCCTGAACCTCAAGCTGCTGGACCCGCGCGAGGTCATCGCCGCGGCTGAAGGCGCCTGGCGCAGCGGACGCGTGCCGCTGGCCTCGGCCGAGGGCTTCATCCGGCAAATCCTGGGCTGGCGGGAGTACGTGCGGGGCGTGTACTGGTTGCGCATGCCGGCCTACGCCGATCTCAACGCCCTGGACGCACACGAGGCCCTGCCTGACTTCTACTGGACGGGCCGCACCGACATGCGCTGCCTGGCCGACGCCATCGGGCAGACACTGGAGCACGGCTACGCCCACCACATCCAGCGCCTGATGGTCACCGGCCTGTACGCGCTGCTGCTGGGCGTGGCGCCGCGCGAGGTGCACACCTGGTATCTGGCGGTTTACGTGGACGCCGTGGAGTGGGTGGAGCTGCCCAACACCCTCGGCATGAGCCAGCACGCCGACGCTGGCCCGCCGCAAGGCCCCACGCCACCGCCCGGGCCCATGGCCAGCAAGCCCTACATCGCCACCGGGCAGTACATCGCCCGCATGAGCGACCACTGCCGCGGCTGCCGCTTCGACCCGGCCCAGCGCACGGGCGAACGTGCCTGCCCCTTCACCACGCTGTACTGGGACTTCCTGGCGCGCCACCAGGCGCGGTTGGCGCGCAACCCGCGCATGGCCTTGCAGGTGAAGAACCTGCAACGGGTGGCGCCTGAAGAGATGGCGCAGATCCGCGAACGCGCCCAGGCCCTGCGGCAAGGCGAGGTACCGGGCTGCTGACATCAACGGCCGCGTCCAGAATGCTCTTCTTCAGAGCGCTGCTCTCCAACGCCAAGTAAAACCGCGAACTCCCATGCAGATCAACCAGCCCGAAGTCCTTGCCGAGGTCACCGCCGCGTTCGCGCGTTACGAAGACGCCCTGGTGAACAACCGCGTGGAGGTGCTGGACGAACTGTTCTGGACCAGCCCTCTGACGGTGCGCTACGGCGCTGGAGAGAACCTTTACGGTATCGACGAGATCAGGGCTTTCCGGCAGGCCAGGCCTTCAGCGGGCTTGGCTCGTACGTTGCAGCGGACTGCCATCACCACCTACGGCGCCGACCACGCCACGGCGATGACCGAGTTCTTCCGGGAAGGCAGCCACCGCACCGGGCGCCAAAGTCAGACCTGGGTTCGCATGCCCGAAGGCTGGAGAGTGGTCGCAGCCCACGTGAGCGTGGTCGATTTGGCTTGAGAAAAGAGCCTCTGCCCTCTCTCGTCATGCAAAGGGCGGCTCGCCCTGCCAGTCGAAGAAGCCCGGCAGATCGGCGCTGACGCGGTCGGGCCAGACGGTCTCGCGCTTTTCAAGGAAGGCGCCCACGCCCTCGCGCACATCCTGCGACTGGCCGCGCGACTGGATCGCACGGCTGTCCAGGCGGTGCGCGTCCATGGGATGTGCGGCACCGGCCATGCGCCACAGCAACTGCCGCGTGAGGGCCACCGACACCGGGGCGCTGTGGCGGGTCATCTCGCGGGCCAGGGCCTGCGCCTGGCCCAGCAAGTCAGCAGGCTCGTGCAGCGATCGCACGAGGCCGCCCGCCAGGGCTTCGTCAGCGGCAAAGACACGACCGCTGATGCACCATTCCAGCGCCGTCTGCATGCCCACCAGCCGGGGCAGGAACCAGGACGAGGCCGCCTCAGGCGTGATGCCCCGGCGTGCGAAGACGAAGCCGAAACGGGCCTGCGTGGAGGCCACGCGCACATCCATGGGCAGCAGCATGGTCGCGCCAATGCCCACGGCCGCGCCGTTGATGGCGCCGATCACCGGCTTGAGGCTGCGGAAGATGCGCAACGTCACCTGCCCGCCGCCGTCGCGGTAGACGTCGCCAGACAGCGCGGCCTCGCGCCGCGGGTCCTGGCGTTTGGCGTAGTCGAAGGTGTTGCCGCCTGCACCCAGGTCTGCTCCGGCGCAGAAGGCCCGCCCGGCACCCGTCACCACCACCGCCCGCACGGCGTCGTCCGCATCCGTCAGGTCGAAGGCCGCGATGAGTTCGTCACGCATCTGTGCCGTGAAGGCGTTGAGCTTGTTTGGCCGGTTCAGGGTGATCGTGGCCACGCCATCGTCCACGGCGTAGAGCAGGGACTCGAAGGAGGAGGTGGTAGCAGTCATCGCAGCGCTTGCCTTCAGTCGCGACCAGCCAGCATCAGTGCGTGGGCGATGGCGGCAGGGTCCGTGAACCACACCTCGTGGCTGCCTGAGCACTCGATGTAGCGAAAGAGACCGAGCTTCTCGGAA
>Ga0209985_10002912_pt1 | contig 15025 bp, 10 predicted proteins | sample NOAtaG_FD_187305 | JGI IMG/M metagenome (GOLD analysis project Ga0209985, IMG submission 187305) | Freshwater lake microbial communities from Lake Erie, under a cyanobacterial bloom - NOAA_Erie_Diel6S_1000h metaG (SPAdes) (version 2) | ecosystem: Environmental > Aquatic > Freshwater > Lake ...
AGTGTCGGTTGGTCCGGAGGCAAAACTCCCGGAGCGAAAATCGAGAGTTTAGGCCAGCACCCGAATCGTTGAAAATGGGTCGGTATCTGCATGTCTGGCATCTGGACCGTTTCAATATCACGATCCATGGCTCCAGGATTGTCAGTAACGCAAATGAATCGATGCTCACGCGTCAGGTTCGCTCGCACCGCATTGCGCATGAGTCGAACATACGAAACTGGAAAAGCGTCGAGCCAACGAGTGCAAACTACGGTTACCATGAAAATCCCTTCTTTAGCCGACGAACTCTTCGCCGAAAGGCGGATTGTCAGGTTTTTCGTTGATTCAGGTCAAGAGCGATTGCGCTAGAAACGCCCAATTCTCTAGGGACAAAATCCGCTTTAGGGGTATCGAAATCGACTTCCCGGGCCGTATGCTATCCAAAAGAATAGAGCCATTCCGGTCTCTCAGGCGTTTACTAACTTACCATGTCGAAGTCTACCAAAATTGCAGTCATCGAAGCGGAATGCGAAAAGTTCCCCTTCGTTTATCGTTCTCCCCTCAAATTCGGAGGGCGTGTCGTTAAGGACGTTACGGTATTCCGTACTACGGTCACGCTGGAAGACAAAGGGAAAAAGAAAACCGCGTTTGGAATGGGAGAAATGACCCTTGGCTCAGCATGGGCTTGGCCGAGCAAATTGCTAACTCCCGAACAAGTTCTCCGAACCGTAATCGCCCTTGCAGAGCGGATCGTTCAATCGGTTACCGAATTGGAACCAGCCGCCCACCCGCTCTTTTTATCACAACAACTCAAAGCGATAGCCAAATCGAAAGCCGAAGAGCTAGCGATCGCTATGAAGCTTCAAGAGCCGATCCCCGACCTGGCGATCGCCCTAGCGTTTTCAAGCGTCGATATTGCTTTGCATGATGCTTATGGACGATTGCACAATGCCAACTGTTTCGATTGCCTAACCCCTGACCACATAGGCAGTGACTTGTCGCATTGGCTCGGGCCTGATTTCGTGGGCAAGCACTTTAGCGACTCGGTCTTGCCTAAGCCGGCCTCCACGCTAGCACTATACCATTTGGTCGGCTCGCTCGACCCACTATCTGCTGCGGATCTCAACAAACCAGTCGGCGATGGTTTGCCAGAAACACTAGAAGAATGGATTCGTACACAGCACCTATCACACTTGAAGGTGAAGCTCACCGGCCAAGATTTGGATGCGGATGTAGGTCGACTTGTAGAGATCGAACGCATCGCGATGCGTGTTGCTCCCACGCGAACATGGTCTTATTCCATGGACTTCAACGAAGCATGCGATAACGAAGACTATGTCATCGATTTCTTGGAACGAATCGATCGATTGGCAAGAGAAGCAATCGCAAAGCTTCATTACATTGAACAACCGATGGGACGCGATCTTCGTGCACGAAAAGAGGTGACGATGCATCGTGTCAGTCGCCTCAAACCTGTCGTAATCGACGAGTCGCTGACCGACTTGGATGCGTTCATGTTTGCAAAACAACAAGGTTATTCTGGCATTGCGATCAAGGCTTGCAAAGGTATCAGCGACTCTTTGCTGTTCGCTGCTGCTGCTAAACATTATGGACTGAAGTGCTATGTTCAAGATCTCACATGCATTGGTGCGTCGTTCCTGACTTCGGCTTCTCTTGCATCGCGAATCGTCGGCATGACCGCTGTAGAAGGGAATGGCCGACAGTATTGCCCAGCAGGTAACAAAGATTGGGAATCGCTCTATCGTCCGATGTTTAAAGTGCTGGGTGGAGTGGTGCCTACGGAGTTGCTTGGAGGCGTTGGGCTTGGCTTTGCTTGGCCACGAAACATGCTTTCCAAAAAATACGCATCGTTTGCGCAAGGCTAATCTCGGCGATTGAAGAGGAAACGCTGTCGCGGCATGAACACTTCGGCTAGTCATATTTCTTTGATCGTTGCTCCTGGGAAATCAGATCGATCAGTAATCGACGCCTCTGGAAAAGTGCTAATTGTTCCGGATGGTTGGGATTTGCTACCTCCCGGCGATGCGGGACTCACCAGACGGGTCAAGGCAGCCGGCCCTACTTGGACCGTTCAAATCAAAAAAGGCCGAAAGATCTTTTCACAGGGTATTTGGGCGTCCGCGTTGACTATCGCTACCAAGCGATCGGAACTTGAAGCGGAACGCGCTACGGAATCCTATGCAAAGAAGCGTGCTTCCAATTCGGTTCGACGAGAGAAAAAGCAAACGCAATATGTAGGTGCCTTCGAAGAATCGGTACTTCAATTTCTAGACTTTGATACTCGCTATGAATCCGTTGCCAAGCAATTGGCTAAGCTGGTTACCGAACACGCAACTCCGGTCGGTAGCGGAACGGTCGCTCGCACCGAGCGCATACCCATCGAACAACGCGCAGAATCGGCGGTGATCGCCTGGATGCGACACCAAACAACTGCTTATGACAACATGACGATCGCCAGAGTCAAAGGTGAACGACGAGAAGTTCGGCGGATGCTCGCTCAGATATCGCGAGAACTGTTGAATGCTTATCGCAGAGGCCTTGCTGTAAACGAATCGAGTTGTCCGCTACAATTGGCACTTCGACAATTATCCAATGCGTCGAATCCTACCATCCATGATTGAATTCGAATGTATCATCAGACGATTGTAAAAACCAATGCTGAAGATGTTGCTTTGGCGGCCAAAGAATGGCTGATCGAAACCATCCAAGAGTCCATCGCTTCGCGCGGCGTGTGCAGCATATCGCTCTCGGGGGGCTCTACACCGAAACGACTATACCAACTGATCCTTGAGACTTCACTCGACGAACTAGATTGGTCCAAGGTAGTGTTGATCTGGGGCGACGAACGGAATGTTCCGCATGAGCACGTCGATAGTAATTATCGAATGGTTCGAGAAGCTTGGTTGGATCGCATCGATCCCTCGAATCCAAAGCACGTGCCTCGTGTAGTTCCAGTGCAGATTTCTGTAGCGGCACCCGAACGCGCAGCCGCAGAATACGAACTTCAAGTTCGTAGGGCGCTCGATCCACAAGACAGCTTGGCTGGTGACTTCCCGACTATCGACGTCATCCTTTTGGGACTCGGGGATGATGCGCATACCGCATCGTTGTTTCCTGAAACGGATGCATTGGATGAAACCAAACGGATGTTCGTTGCTAATTACGTTCCCAAGTTTGCAGCCTACCGACTCACGATGACGGCACCAGCTATCAACTCCGCTCGTAATGTTGCATTCCTCGTTTGCGGGGCTTCAAAACGACCTGCTATGGAAGTCGTTCTTCATGGACCACGTCACCCTAATGAATACCCGGCGCAATTGATCGAACCCAAACACGGTCGGCTGTTGTGGTTCCTCGATTCGCTGGCTAGTCCAACGCCCTAATTCCTTGTCGCGACCCTGAACTAAGGGCAGCAAGAATGTCATGCCCATCGCGTTAATCCATGCAAATACCATGCGATGGACATCCATTTTGGATTAGCAGCATGATCAATCGGTGGATTTAAAGCTTGGATCTTTATCGAGCGACTCGATCCCTACCGCCAGAGTCCTATCCCCTTTTGCGACCGTGACACGCACTCGTTGCCCAACAGCAAGATCAGAAGCATTGCAGCCCTTGCCATCGCATACATAGGTTGCATCCTCTGCTAGCTTGTGCGCAACCAGATGTCCATTTCGGTTTTTCATAGAGAGTGTCGTCCCCTCTACTCCAGAGACAATTCCCTCGACCGTTTGCAACGAAGGCTCCCAACTGCGTTCTGGAGGTCGATTGGGGTTAGCGGCAGCACTGTTTCTTCTGGCATCATCAAACTTGGACAACGAGAAATTCCCTTCGAACAGTACGGGACGAAATGCAACTGACAAAAGTCCCGTTTCACAAGCGGCAGGTTAAAACTGCTGGTAAACGCAAAAAGCAACTTCTCAATATAACAGGTCTCAGTATGAAAGCGAGGTCGTAGGTAGGTGCAAATACCTACTTTGCTCGCGATGTACAACTTAATACACTTTTTAATGTACTCGTTGTCCTGGAACGGCGCCGCTGTCGACGCCGAGCAAGAAGACTTCGGTACCGCCAGGGCCGGCTGCAGTTACCATCCCTTCGCTTAAACCAAACTTCATTTGACGTGGTTGCAAGTTCGCAACGATGACCACCAATCGACCTTCGAGTTGCTGAAGTGTGTACGCGGCTTTAATTCCGGCGAACACGGTTCTAATGTTGTCGCCACCAAGACTGACGGTGAGCTTCACGAGCTTCTTTGCCTCGGGTACTTCTTCGGCTTTCACAATTCGGGCCACTCGCAAATCGACCTTGGTGAAGTCCTCGATAGTGCATACAGGAGCCATCGGCTCGGCAGCCAGTGCATCCCCTGAATCTTGTGAAGCAGCAGGTGGAGCATCTGCTGTTGTGCTTGCAAGTGTCTCAGATTCGACAGGTGTAGATTCCACTTTGCTTTCGTCAATCATGGCTTGGACTTTCTCTGGGAGTAGGCGTTGTAGTAAGTGTTCGAATTTCGAAATGGGTGAGTTCACGAGCGGAGTTTGGCTATCGTTCCAATGTTGGATTGGCGATTGCAACAACTGTCCACATTGATCCGCTAACTTTGGCAACACTGGTGCTAAGTAAACACACAACTGTCGGAACAGATTGAGGACGATCGTGCATACTTCTTGCAATCGAACTTGTTGGTTCGGATCTTTCTTCAATGTCCACGGCGCTGTGTTTTCTACGAATGCATTGGCCTGATCTGCAATCTCCATGATCATTCGCATCGCTCGCGAATAATCAACTTGCTCGTACGCTTGTGCAATCTTATCGCCTGCAGCTGCTGCGGATACAAACAATCCACCGTCGTGAGGGTACTCCGGTGCCAACCCTACTGTCTCAATGAATCGCGCCGTTCGACTTGCCAAGTTCACTACCTTACCGACAAGATCGGAGTTCACTTTGTTAGCGAACTCGGTCAAATTCAAATCGATGTCATCGAGGCGCGGTCCAAGCTTGGACGCATAGAAGTATCGAAGGAATTGAGGATCCAAATGCTTCAAGTAAGTTGCCGCTTGAACTTGCGTACCTTTGGACTTTGCCATTTTCTCGCCATCGACGGTAAGGAACCCGTGGATGTGCACAAACTTGGGAAGAGAGAAGCCAGCCGACTTGAGAACACCTGGCCAAAACAACGTATGGAAGTACGTGATGTCTTTTCCGATAAAGTGGTGGATCTCGGTCTGATCGCTATGCCACCAATCGGCGAGCTTTTCGTTATTCTTTTTGCACCATTGCCAAGTGGAAGCGATATAGCCGATGGGTGCATCAAACCAAACGTACCAGTAGTTTCCGGGACTATCTGGAATCTCAAAGCCGAAGTAGGGCGCAGGCCGCGAAACGTCCCAGTCTCGCAGCGGATTGCCAAGGAAATGTCCCTTGAGATAGTTGGCGATTTCCGATTGCAAGTGTTCACCCGATTGCGTCCAGCTATCAAGGAATTCATGCAAGGCTTCGAGACGCACAAACAAATGCTTAGCCGTCTTCTTTACGGGTGTCGCGCCACTGAGAGTGCTTGTGGGGTTGATGAGCTCGGTAGGGGAGTAGGTGGCACCGCACTTGCTGCAGTTGTCGCCGTATTGATCGACCGTCTTGCACAACGGGCAAGTTCCCTTGACGAAACGATCGGCTAAGAACGTACCGGCGACTGGATCGAAGAGTTGTTCGACATCATCTTCGACGACCAATCCTGCTTGGCGAAGCGAACTCCAAATTTGAGAGCAGAGCTCGAGGTTCTCGGGCGAATTGGTGCTGCCGTAGTGATCAAAGGAGATATCAAAGCCTGCGAAGTCGCGTTCGTGGGCGGATTGCATATCGGCGATGACTTCGGCTTCGGATCGTCCTTCTTGCCGAGCGCGGATCATGATCGCGGTTCCGTGCGTATCATCGGCGCAAATGAAGATGCATCGCCGACCCATGAGGCGTTGAAAGCGAACCCAGATATCAGTTTGAATGTATTCAACGAGATGGCCAAGGTGGATATGGCCATTCGCGTAGGGCAAAGCTGCTGTAACTAGTAGGTTAGGGAGCGTCATGAGCCAAAGTACTTTCCATCAAATGAACGTCAGAGCGGGGTGGAATTGTATCCCAGCGAGCGAATTCCATAAATCGCTGGTTCACGCAGGTTCGAATATGGGGATTTTCAAATCAAGGACAACGTGGGTTGCTAAGCAGTTGTCCAATCCAAAACGACTTTTCCGCACATCCCGGAATTCATGGCTTCGAATCCTCTTTCAAAATCCCGGAAATCGAATCGATGGGTGATAACCTGCGAAATGTCTAACCCGCTTTCCAAGAGAACGCTCATTTTGTACCAGGTTTCGTACATTTCCCGTCCGTAGATCCCGCGAATCGTCAGCATGTTAAAAACAACTAGATTCCAGTCGATCGCGATAGGTTCGGACGGAATCCCGAGCATGGCAATTTTTCCACCGTGACACATGTTCTCTAGCATCGATCGCAGGGCTGCTGGCGAACCAGACATTTCGAGCCCAACATCGAAGCCTTCTTTCATTCCCAGTTGCTTTTGGGCGGCAGCAACACTCACTTCGCGTGGATCGATGGCTAATGTGGCCCCCATTTTTCTCGCCAGATCCAATCGATAAGGGTTCAAGTCCGAAACGACGATGTGGCGAGCTCCCGCGTGGCGAACCACTGCCGTGGCCATCAAACCAATCGGTCCCGCGCCGGTGATCAAAACATCTTCTAAATGGCAATCAAAACTAAGTGCCGTATGGACTGCGTTTCCGAGCGGATCGAAAATCGAGGCGATATCATGGTCGATATCTTGGCGATGGTGCCAGATATTGGTCATGGGAAGCGAGATGTACTCGGCAAATGCCCCCGTTCGATTGACCCCAACGCCTGAAGTGTCTTTGCAAAGATGGCGTCTGCCGGCCAAGCAGTTTCTGCATCGGCCACAAACCACATGGCCTTCTCCTGATACGATTTCACCAGGGAAAAAGTCGGTGACATTCGAACCAACCTCTACGATCTCACCGACGAATTCATGCCCAACGACCATTGGCACGGGAATAGTTTTCTGTGCCCAAGCGTCGTAATTGTAGATATGTAAATCGGTTCCGCAGATACCGGTCTTGAAGACGCGAATCAAACAATCGTTGATCCCGATCGTGGGCTTGGGAACCTCTTGGAGTTCTAGTCCAACGCCTCGTTTTGCCTTTACCAATGCCTGCATTCCCATCCGCTCCGCTGTTATCCGATGATGCTTTGTCGTTCATGGTTCCTTTGCCAGAAGCCAGGATAGTACAAAACGGGTTCGGAACGCTAGCCATTTTTCCTGGGAAGGCAAAAATCGAACAGATCCAGACGCTCGTAGTTGATTGAATAAGGTTCTTGTTCAATCAAGCTGTTTCACTCTACAGTAATTCCCTTACCCGTTGAAACAGTTTAGTATCAGGAGCAGAATCGCCATGCAACAACTGTGCACACCCCGATAAATAGAGATTGCGATAAGCAGGACTCACATTCGAGTAATCTTCCAGAATTGCCGACGAAAACTTGTAGTCGTGCGAGTCATTGCCTTTCGAGAATACGTAGTTGCGCGCGGAAGCAAAAAAATCGTTCGGCGAATTCGATCGTTGAAGATAGGTATAAACTTGGCGGGATGCCAAATCGCGATCGCTTCCCAGGTTTTGGAAAACTGTTCCTAGTTCGGCTGGCGTCGAGCCTGTATCGCTAGCCAGTGTATCAATCTTGATATCGCGAAGTTTGTCACGGTCTTTGGCTGCATCTCGAAGAAGACTGACGAAAGCGCAATTTTGAAGCAGCAACCACCATCGCAAACGCTCTTCTTTGACCGTTTGGAATAAATAGTGAATGGCATTGGTGGAGGTCACTGCATGCAATGGTACGATACCATTCTGGCGTAGGACCAATTCGCTTGATGCGACGAACAAAGCATCATAGATAGAATGCCAATTCGTATCGCGTTGCATTCGTTGATGGACGGATTTGCAAACTTCGCTCGCAGAATCATCTCGCAAACTCTCTAGCACTGACTGCGTGTGAGACTCGTTCCAATCGCTTGTCATCCAATGGTCCGAAATGCTCTGAGTTCGATCCCAGTTCTCTTTGCCAGGCCGGTCCGGAGCAAGATCGAGACCGGACGGATTCGCCCCATTTCCATGATTGAGCAATGCATAGGTTAGGGAACGTACGATCGGTTCCGTATGTTCGCGGCCTATCGTATCGAGAAGTCGAAATGCCCCTGCGACGTAAATCGCTTTGTGGCCGATGTCTCGAAAATCTCGACTGCCGTACTTAGCAAAAATCTCTAGCAACTGACCGTGCGAACAGTGTCGCGCGGCTGCGGTTGCGAAGCGGTCCGCTGCTTCGAGGTCCCAACGATCGAATGCACTTTCAAGCCCTCGCATGGCTGCCGACGAACTCATCTTCTCAACATTGGCGGGGGACTGCATCGTCCAGTCGCCTTGTTTGGCATCATCATCCTGCGCGCGTTTGAAATAGTCAGCAGCCCAGAGGAGCGGAAGCCAACGGTCCCGATTGCTGGCGGCCAAGCTCGCTTGATGGGCGGAATGTACTACCAAAACGGTATGGAATTTGAATCCCACACTCGGCCGTGGTTGAACGTTTCGGATACCAGCCAGAAAGACGGATGCTAATAATCGATAGTAAGGAATGCCGCTTTGTATCTTCTCCACAAAGCCAGCAACGACTTTTTCCTTTGGTGCCGTCTCAAGCCAACGAACTAGTGGCTCGACATCGTTGCTGAAGCGGACCGAGCCCGACGGAAGCTGCAGTTCATTCGCTGCGGCTGATCGCAACCAACCATTTGGACCAGCCAGGGCTGCCATTGTGGAAGCGGTCGAGATGTTGGAAACAAACCTACGTCGATTCGGATGGCCCATGATGATTCCTCGGAGAGTTAGGAGCGGTTCAACGCTTCATGGTACCACAGTCTAGAGGCACACCACAATCTAAGGGTTGGAAGGTGCGGTGGTTCCGACTGGAATATTCTTCTCGGAGCCAACCAGCCATTCGAACAGCGGGGAGGCCATTAGCGTGGTGACAACTGCCATAATCACCAAGATTGCGAACAGTTCTTCGGTGATCAGTCCTCGTTGCAAGCCGATATTGATGATGATCAATTCCATCAATCCTCTAGCGTTCATTAGGGTCCCGATGCCCATGGCTTCACGATTCGGCAGCCCTGTAGCCAGCGCTGCTAGCCAACACGCCACCCCTTTGCCTAGTACAGCAGCGAGCATGGCCAAAACGCAGTATTGCCAAAGTTCAACGCTGTTGAGCAAACCGATTTTGGTATTCAGACCAGAATAGGTGAAAAAGAGAGGCAGCAATAAAGCAACGGCCAAGGGTTGAATGCGCTCGATCAATTGTCGTGCCATGAATGGACGTGGGATAGCAGCACCCATCACGAATGCCCCGAACACCGCATGCAGACCGATCAAGTCCGTGAACCAAGCACCCAGGGACATCAAAGCAATACCAACAACAAGCCCCGCTTCCGTCAGCTTCTCGTCCTTCAAAAACAAATGCTCAAGGCGTGACAAGACTGGGCGAAGTAATCCCAAGGCGACGGCGACATAAATCGCACCGCCACCAATATTGGTGGCGGCGATCGCCATGTTTTGATCGAAGCTAGCCAGCACGAGAGCGAGAAGACACCAAGCGGCTGCATCGTCGATAGCCCCTGCACCGATGGCTACCGTTCCCATCGTTGTTCCGGCGAGTCCCTTGAAGTGGATGATCCTAGCCAGCATTGGGAAAGCGGTAATGCATAACGATGCGCCAAGAAAGAGCATCGCCTCGGTTATTGATGTTCGTTCTGGGAATAGATTGCTGTTAGTCTTGAGATACCAAGCGAGTCCAGCACCTAGAACGAAAGGCGTCACCATTCCTGCCAAGGAAACTGCAATGGAGCATTTCAGTTGTTTGCGAATAATGTCCATCCGGAATTCCATTCCGACGATGAACATGTAGAGAGCCAATCCGAGTTGAGATGCAGGGAAGAGGTAGCTTTGAGTGTCCCGTGTCTTTTGCGAAGGGTCCCAAGGAAAAATCAATTGTTGCCACTCAGGCCAAAACAAGCCGAAAAAGGAGGGACCGAGCAAAACGCCGGTCAGCATTTCGGCCACAACCTGCGGTTGGCCAAAGCGATTGGCAATTACCCCCACGATGCGACATGCTAAGAGAATAACGGCGATCTGAGCAAAGAAATGGACAGCCAATTCAACATTCTTCATCGCTTGGAAACTGTCCTCCGAGAATTCGGAGGCCCTTCTTCGGTTCAAAACAACAATTCAAAACAACAAAAATCGCAATATAGTCGTCTGAACAATTATCGTCCAGACGACATAAAACACAACCCCAGTGATAACGCAGACAATGCACCCAACCTCCATGTTCCGTCAATCTAGAAACCGAGCAAATACTCTGGAGTGGACAGGACGACGGAGCCTCATCGATTCTGCTCTAAAGCTCGCGAGAGCTTTTTTGAAATTCTCTTCGGATTTCTCGTCGCATGCGTAATGAAAAGTAGATTCACCGTTTTCGGCCAAATTACGCACTCATGCAATGGTCTGAAAAATTCATATAAATTGTTAGACACCCCCTATTGCAATCTGATTTCCTAACCCGTGTAATCGATTGCAACGTACCGTCTTAATCCGTCTCTCCTCGCTTTAAGGTCCTTCTCATGCCACTTCTCGCACGGCGCACCAAGCAACAAGCAACAAGCAACAAGCAAACACGCGGAAGTTCCGCCGGTTGTTTCTTGAGTCTCTAGAGACTCGAAAATTGATGGCAGCCGATCTGGATGCCTCAGCCACTCAGGATCTCTTGCTACGATCGCTGAATCCTGTTCAAGGAGCTTCGCAACCCACCGCGAATTTTTCTTCCTTTAACTCAGATCGAATCATCGCATTAGACGCAGATAGCTTGAATCCAAGGCAAGCATCGTTGATCGACAACGCTAGTCGTCTGTCAAAAGTCGACTATGCACCGAGTTCTTATCTGAACCAATTTCGAAACCAAGTTCCATCACAAGGTCAATTGCAAGGGTCGTTGATCGGTAGCTCCACGAACCCACGATTGGAACTGAACACTACTAGCGACAGTTCCGCCACAACATCTTCAACCACACTCGATGCCAACACTGCTGAAGCCGGCTCCATCGCCAACGGTTCCTTCTTCTCGGGGTTGTTTACACAAGGGGGCCGAACTGCGAACACGCGGGTTCTCACCGCAGCCCAACCTTTGCAAGTTCAATGGGTCGGTGCTTTTTGTGATGTCGATGGAACGGAAGTGTTTCCCTTAAGTCAATCTTCAAATGTAGTCATGTCGCGGCTTCCTGAAGGAGAGGGAGACGACGATGATGATGAATCTATTGTTCCCGAAGTCGATTTTCCAACGCTGGAATCATCGAGTCACATTGGAGAGTTCGATCTTTTTCTTCCACCGTCTCCATCCTCTTCCAGTAGTCTTACGACATTTGGAGCTTTCACCGCCGCTTCGCTTACGAATCCAGATTTGACATTGCCGGGGTTGAATTGGGTGCACTTGGTCGATGTCTATTGGGTAAGTCCGACACAATGGAGCTTTACCGAATCGCTCGTGCTATCGTTTGATCTCGGAAACTCCGTCGAGGACGAAGGCCAAGAGTCAATCGTCAACGGCCAGGGTAGCAATGAAGATGGCCCCGATGGCGATGATAGCTCGGGAGATCCAGACGATGATGAAGACACTGGACTCGATGTGGAATCCGAGTGGGAGTCTTCAATTGGAGCTAGTCGCAGTGGATATTTCAAATTTACCTTCAGTGCCTCGCGAGGGATCACCACCGCGAGTGCTGCGGGAGTTCGATGGTCGTTGTTGGTAGACTATCTGGATTCTGCGTCGGTATCAGCCGAAGCTTCTGGCAGAGCTGACTTTACGCCGAGCGATCCATCGACCAATGATGATGGCGGGTCATCCAACGGAGACGACGAGCCGGGCGCAGGCGGCGTCGAGGGTGGGACAGGCAGGGATGCAGTAGATCCTCCACAGTTCCCGGATGATTTTACGGCAACTTCAAAATGGAAAGCATCCGCTAGAATCTCCGTCGAGACTTCTGGGGTCATCATCGTATCCAGCACACCAGCCATCGCATTGGATGGCGAAATCGATCGAACGATTGCGGCATCCATTACTTATGATGTGGACGGTGATATTGAAGTCTCCGAAGAATGGTCCAGTTCCAGTCAGTCAGGCGATATAAATCTAGTCGACTTCCCGGTCGAAGATGGAGACCATCCATTAGGTGGATGCGGAACCTTGTTCGGTCCAGATGAGGATGGCGAGCCAGAGGCGGGGAGTGGGGAAGGCGAGGGTGGGGATGAGGATTGGATAGTAATCGATCCGGCCGATCCGAACAGCAGAGATCCAGGACCTGATCCAGTCGGTGAGGTCGAAGGAAAGGGGCATGCATCCATGAGCAGTGGCAATTCGCTGAACAAAGCAGGCGGAAATTTGAATGGTTCGTTTGGCCTCAGTGGAGTAGTGCGGAACGGACGTTTTTCATCACTGATTGGCAATGCCCTTTCGGATTTGGAAACGACAAGGGATAGTTCTGGTGATGGGGATCATTTGTTCGTGTTTCGCGATCAAAAAATTACGCCCGTAGAATATGGGCAAAACGTGATAACGATCGTGTTGAAGGCTGGATGGACCGGTAACGGACAAGGTGATGGCCACGCAGATGGAGACGGGGAGATCTCCCTGGGACTTGATTCCGAAGGCCTCCCAAATGCAGAAAACGACAGTAAAGGCGACGTCGACGGTGACGCAGAAGGAAAGGGACGAGACTTCATCGATTTGACGTTTGTCGAACGAACAACGAAGGTTTGGAATATCGTGGCTGATGGGCTCTACGGCCCTGTTCACAACATCGGAGGCTCTACGGACAATTTCGAATTGACATTTGAATCGAGAAGCAAAGGGAAATCGATCGGCGATGTTTATGGTTTTGCATCAGTTGAAGATCGATCTGCGGACATCGAATCGGATCTAACCGGAGACGGTACGAGCAAATTACTAGTAATTGAATCACATGATCTCCAAAGCGATATTAACTGGATGAACTATTCTGGTCCAACGCTGACTCAAATTGGCGAGCATTATTCTCAACGCGAAGATTACTTCAGCAAATTCGACATTACAGGCCATGTGACGGGGGTGAAGAACGACGATGGTTCCGTCGGATGGACACTGGATGCAAAGATTCGAGACTATTCGGACATCGACTACGATTATTCAAGTCTCTATACAACAACGGAAACAAATACGCTTGATTTCTTCAGCAAAAGAATAGCAAGTTTTGACGCTGCCAAGATGACTCGTTCCACGCTTGCGGGTGGAGGCACCATCAGTCCGCAACCGGGAGGTGATACTGGCGTACTCACAGCGACGGATTCGAAAGGTCGATCTGGCGACACGGAGGTCTCAATAACGTTTACCCAGACGGACACAGGCGAAGCAGCAACCGGCCTTGAAATACCAGTCGAGAAAACGAATCTCGAACTAGAACTCGAAGCGATGTTCTCCGACTACGATGAAGGCGATTACTCAGGTGGCGGAAGTGGCGGAGGCGATGCTGACGGAGGCACGAATAGGGAGGATGAAACGAATCCAGATGGAACAGGTTCATCGCCTCTGGTTTTTGATACCGACTCCGAAGTTTGGCGAAGTTTTGCGTTAAGGTTCGCGGGACAAGTTTTGGCGGTTCAAAATGCTTCAGAAATTACTGCAGTCACTTCCCAAAACTGGCAACCCTGGAAACCGCGAGGTTTTGGGGTTAGGAGTGGCGAGACCTTCCCACTGTTCGATCGATTCTACTTCCAACGGGATCCGTATGGGTTCTTCTTCAAGTACGGATACGTACCTGAACCGTTGTTCGTAGAAGGGACAATTTCAGATGACATCAGGTACCTACAAATCGGATTTACATATTCAGGTGAGAACGGCATTGCTCCATTCATTGGTCATACATATACAGAATTATTCGCAGACAAATCAATTTATATAGATGCCGACAACCCGAATTGGAGACGAGCAATAGCAGAACTGCGGAGTCTTGCAAAGTACGATGTAATAGTGGTAGTCGGACATGGAAACAGCTCATCGTCAGGATGCTTTGGCGTGAGAAACGTCAGGATTCCAGGTACTGGTGAGTACGAGTTTCTTGAAGAGCTTGGCATGCATTCGACGGGCCGTCGAGAAATCTGGTTAAGAACCTGCAAAAGTGGAACTAGCAGGGGTTTACTAGAGAGTATCGTTCATCGAACAGGCTGTACTGTTTTTGCGAATACTGGGACGTGGGCCGTTTTCCCATGGGGCGATGGGCGAATCGCGAGGCCAATGCCTAATCATGGGGCTTCCTGTAGTCCCTCAGATGATGACACATGGTGGGATCTTAGGTAGTTTGACAACATGACTAACAATCCGTACACCCCACCTGAGAACACATGTGTAGAACGTCGAGAATTGAATCCTCGCGTTCTTCGTGCATCAATGGCAATCACGTACGCGTTGTTACAGTATGGTATTGCAAGCTACTTGTTTTTTGACAAACGCCCCGGAGATGATTGGTTTCCTGTTCAAATTGCGGGGATACTCTTGACATTGCCATTCACTGTACCTGTGATGTTTTTGAATTTTTTCGGTTGCCCTAACAATATAGGTTCCCTTATGTCAGTACTTGCTAATTTTATCGCGGCACACTCGATACTTGTTCTGCTTAAGAGGCAACGACAAGGGACAAGAAGGCAACAACATAGTAAGTGAAGAATAACGGTCGGGTTGGCACGACCATTCAGGCGAGTTCATGGGTGGCACGTCCCTGAGTCTTCGAAGGGCGTGGGAAGTACTATGCACTTCCTCCATCTTAAGAATCTATCGATTCGCTTTGCTGAATCTGATTGATTTATCCTGATGAAGAAGGACA
>Ga0209985_10002913_pt1 | contig 15021 bp, 9 predicted proteins | sample NOAtaG_FD_187305 | JGI IMG/M metagenome (GOLD analysis project Ga0209985, IMG submission 187305) | Freshwater lake microbial communities from Lake Erie, under a cyanobacterial bloom - NOAA_Erie_Diel6S_1000h metaG (SPAdes) (version 2) | ecosystem: Environmental > Aquatic > Freshwater > Lake ...
TCCGTTTTGTCGAAAACGTTGCAAGTTCTGCTATTTCAAGGTACTCACCAACGTCAACGCGGAAGAGATCGAGCGATATGTCTCAGCCCTTTCGCGAGAAATTGAACTGGTATCCCAACAGCCAGCCATGGGTGGTCGGCCGATCCGATTTGTATATTTTGGTGGTGGTACCCCCAGCTTCCTGAGCGTTAAACAACTTCATTCGCTTTTCGAACGATTGCATCGAAGTATCACTTGGGAACAAGCGGAGGAGGTCACTTTCGAATGCGAACCGGGCACATTGAGTGAGCCAAAGGTCCAAGCGTTACGCGAGCTTGGGGTCACGAGATTGAGTCTTGGAGTTGAGAATTTCTCGGATGCGATTCTAGAGGAGAATGGTCGAGCTCACTTGTCGAAAGAGATCAATCGAGCTTGGGAATGGATTCAGGCAGCAAACTTCCCAAACGTCAACATCGATTTGATCTCGGGGATGGTCGGCGAGACGTGGGAGAATTGGCGAGAGAATGTTCGGCGGACATTAGAGCTTTCGCCAGAGAGTGTAACCATTTATCAAATGGAGCTTCCGTTCAACACGGTTTATTCCAAAGGTCTTTTAGAAACCAAGCAAGAGTCCCCGGTAGCGACATGGCAAACGAAACGTGACTGGGTGCGATTCGCTTTTGAAGAGTTTCAATCGGCGGGTTATTCGATAAGTAGTGCCTACACGGTCGTCAAAGACCCGAGCAAAGTGAATTTCTCGTATCGCGACAATCTATGGAGAGGAGCCGATCTTCTGGCTACGGGGCTTGCCAGTTTTGGTCATTTGTCCGGAGTTCATTATCAAAACGTACCCGAGTATCAAAAGTACGTCGGTACATTGCTTGATGAAAATCGATTGCCTTTAGGACGGGCCTACCAACCATCGCCGCTGCAATGCCTCATTCGCGAGGTGATCTTGCAGATGAAGAAGGGTTATCTCGATGTCAATTATTTTGATGTCAAGTACGATGACTCGATTGTCGATCGATGGCAATCGGAGTGGAACGGGTTGGTGAGTGAAGGGTTCGCGAACTTGATCGAAGGCGATGATGGTCGCGTTTCGAGGATTGAGTTGACAATGGATGGATTGTTATGCGTCGACGGTTTATTGCCTCGATTCTTTGAGGAAAACCTGAAAGGGGTTCGTTACACATGAGCGAGTTGCTCACCTTTGCGATGGGGGAGTTCGTCGCCGAGTTCCCGTCCGATCGGTTGTATGTCAAGAATCACATGTGGGCTCTAACGAGGGATGGTGGAGTCTATCGATTTGGATTCTCTGCTTACGCGGTTCGTTTGCTCCAAGATATCTACTTCATCGACTTCGATTGTGTCCCTGGCGCGAAGCTTGGGCATCGACAAGAGTTTGGCAATATCGAGAGCAAGAAGGCGGAGAGTGGAATGTATGCACCGATTGTGGGTGAAGTCATCTGCATCAACGATCGTTTGCTCGAGGATCCATCCATCATCAATGTCGACAAGTATGGCGAAGGTTGGTTGCTCGAGATGCGAGGCGAAGTCGATGATTTACTTCAGCCAGTCGACTACTTGAAACATCTAGAATCCGCCTGGGACGTGGCTCAACGCACCATCAAAGGGCAAGCCAACACCGATGATTAGGATCGTCAGGATCCGGGAGGCGACGGTCGACGGTCCTATTTACTGGAAAGGCTCAATGCATTCCAATGTGCATGAACTTCAAGGAGACTTTTCGTTCACGGATCTAGAATAAAGTGCTTGCTTTTTTGAGTCGTTTTGCTGAAAAGCTTCAGATCGACCGCACATTGCTCTATGCACTATCCTCACGGATTTGGCAAGCGATGGCTGGGCCGATCACGATGGTTTTCATCATTCGATCCCTTACGGTCGATGAGCAAGGGGTGTATTACACCTTGTCTTCGCTCATGACGATTCAGTTGTTCTTCGAATTGGGTTTGCTGAATGTATTGATCAGCCAAGCAGGGCATCAGATCAGTGCGATTCGAACCGCGGAGAACGAGGAACGGCAAGTTCTTGCAAAAAGCAAAATGGGGCAATTGATCCGGGCATCCTTCAAGTGGTTCCTTGGTGCAAGCGTTATCTATGCATTAGTTGCCGTAGTGATCGGTTGGAAAATGCTGGCATCCAAGTCTGCGATTACAGAGAATTGGATGCTACTCTTATGCCTCAGCATCGTCGCTGCGGCCACTGTCGCTTTGTCGCCACTGATGGCCATTTTGGAAGGGGTAGGATTTCGAAACAGCGTTTATCGTATGCGTTTCATCCAAATGGCGTGCGGTGCAGTTGTTGTTTGGATATCCCTTTCGCTCCAACTTAAATCATGGACACTTGTCACTTCTGCATTTGTACAATTTGCATGCGTCTTCCTGTTAACGCGAGTGGTGCATAGACGCGACCTGGATAGCTACACGATAGACCTGGATAGCTACACGATAGATTGGACTGAATCGAAACATACTCCGAATGGATTGTCTTGGTTCAAGGAAGTGCTTCCGATGCAATGGCGAATGGCACTCATTAGTATCGCCTACCATGTTGCCACTCAGCTCTTTCCACTCATACTGTTTTTGTTCCATAGCAAAGGCGAAGCGGGGCAGCTTGGTATGACGCTCACTGGAACGGCTGCCATTCAAGGAATGGCGCTTGCTTGGATTCAAACGAAGTACTCCCTTGTGTCTGCTATGCATGGAGCTGGAGATCGAGAGGTGGCTGGCACTCTGTGGCGTCGATTGGCGATTATCTCGACCCTATTGCTCGTAACCGCGTTCGTGTCTGCAACTCTTGCGATCGCAGCGTTACCCTTAGCCAATCGAGGTTGGGAAGATCACTTCATACAGCCGTGGCAGATTGCCGTCCTCGGGTTTGGCTGCTTAGCGAATCATTGGGTGGCAACACAGATTTTTTACGTCCTGTCTCGCAAAGGAAAGCCCTTCCTATTTGCATCCTTGGTCGGTTCGACAGTGACCTTCATCGCAGTTGTGTGCGGCGGTTATTGGTATTCGATCAGTGGAATTGTTTGGGGGTACACGCTAACCACATGTTTGATCACGCTACCACTACATAGCTTCTCCTATCTTCAATTTCGAAAACGAACCAACCTCGCCTAACGGTATTCATTCGGCATCTTGTTACGAAGTTATGTTGAGGTTCCAAACCTCTCATTCCGTTTTCAAGTGCTTTGCGAGAAATTCAAAGGTGCCTTTACCATGGATCGTATGTGGGCCAGGAAACCATTCGATCCTGCTGTGCTCAGGCAACCGAAGCAACCCAGAGTAGAGGCGATTCACTTTCGCAAACTCCAGGCCGACTCGTTCATCTGGAGCGACTCCATCGAAATGACCTCGTTCCACCATGAATGGTCGTGGCGCAATGAGTGTTGCCATCTCCGCATAATTGAATTTTCGCCCCAGATCATACTCAAAGATTTCATACTCCATCGTCCAAACATAGCTATACGGGCTGTTGGTGCTCGCGTTCTTCCAAACCCAATCGTTGAAGTCGGCGGAACAAATCGACAAACAGTAGCCAGGAACCAACGCTGGAATTCGCATAGCACTCTTGCCACCATAGGAGAGCCCGTAGAATGCGATGCGTTTCGGATCCACATCGGGAATTGAACTAAGCCAGTCCACGATTCTCTCATGCTGTGCAACCATCGTCGAGAAAAGAGTTTTGCCAAGCGGATTGCTCTTTCGTTGCAGAACGCGAAACTTATCTTTCATCAAGTAAAGATTCTGAGGGGCGAATACGACGTAACCCTCCATCGCCAATCGAGCAGCGACATCATGATAGGCAGGATGATCGCCAACAATCGTATCCATGGGACGCCCCTCGAGTCCATGTTGGAACACGACGCACGGTTTGTGTTCAGCTTGGTTGTTTGGTGGCAAGATAAGAATCCCCTGGGCGATGATATCTTCGTAGACGTCGATCTCCACTTCATAAGATATGAGACCTGGTTTGGTATCGATGAGACGAGATCGTGCTCGCATCGGCATCTTCGGTATGTTCCAAGTACCAATAATCTCATTGCGAAACGTGTCTCGATAAGACCCGACGGTATCTTGAAACTTCGCAAGGCTAGAAGTGTCGAGTTTCGACCAGTATCGATTCCGTTCTAAGTGAATAGAGTCGAGGATTCGCTGCAGGTGGCGATCCCACATGTCCAATTGTTCCTTTCGACGGATATCGCTTGGCATTGAGTGAGACCAATCGCCGAGGTTTAACGATGCCTGAACTGTTTCCATGGATGCTGTGGCTTTTCGCAACAACGAAACAAACCTATTACAAGATGTTAAAGAGGGTTGGCCTGTACGAACATCAGATTGAACCTGTTCGATGGAGCTTTGCAGATCCCATGGAGACAGCATCTCGCTGGCTCGGCGGAGTTCCTCCAATGCCTCGGCGGATGTCGGGCCCGTGATTCGACCAGGCGCGGCTCCATTTCCTTGAATGACCACTTCTGGACCAGGGGATAGATCAACGACGAGTTTGCGAGGGGCTACGAGTGCTGCTAACTGCGCATCGCTAAAGTGAGGTAGCAATCCGTGGATGTTTCGGTGCATCGGCTCCTGCCAAATCCTGTTCCGCGGGGCGAAATGTCCCGACACCAAAGCAACGTCGATGCGCTCGTCGATTGCTGCAGAATGCAATGCGATCCAACCACCTTCCCCCCAACCGACAATGCCTATCGGTAAATCGGGATTAAGTCTTTTGATCGAATCTACCGCAGATTGCACAACTGCAACTTCATGTCCTAAAACGTGCCGTCCTAGGACGATGGCTGAACGATAGAGATACTCCTGGTCTGTGAGAACGGATCGTCCGCTGCGGGCACTTTCCGATCGGCTTATCACCGTCGGGATCACTACCAACCCGCCACTTGATGCAAGTCCTAGGGCGTAGTTAACACTTGAGGATTGCGCACCACACAACTCTTCGGGCATTTGCCCGGCGTCTGGAATTGCCAATGCGCAGAATCGTACTTCCTTCGGTTGGACAACGAGGCCCGACGCTTGCACTCCCGGGTATACGTTCCATGCGACTTCATAGATCGTGAAGGCCTCGTTGTGGAATTGATAGGGATCTTTACCAAATGCACTTTGCTGAACGAGACTCGTATCGGTTGAGCGCACATCCACCAATCCGATGCGTTCGGCCAAAATCGTTCTTAACGCTTTTGTTTCTCGGACGTAGAGTTCCTTTGCTTTTTCGGGGATAGTCGGTTTCGCTTGAGGTTTTGGCCAACTGCGAACGCTTGCTTTCGAAGATTGTTCCAGTTGTTTGTCCAGGAACCGATCGACACCTTCGAGCATGCGTGCAGCGGCATCGCCCATTTCATCCAGTGGTTCTGTGTCAGCATATTGCCCGTTAAGCGAGACTTGCGTGTGCGCTGAGGGACACGCAATAGCGATGGCAGCCAAAACCACGCACCTGGTCAGCCAATGACTGGCCCATGCGAACTGGCTCTTCCTTCGGCGACTATATCTCAATGTCATCCTCGATCCTTGTTTTCGTTGGCTAGCAATTCGAAAGGTTAAATTTTAACGCGCAGTGAAACTGTTTTGGTTGAAGAGGCTTTCCCTGAAATACCGATGAACCGGATTGTGGCGACCTGCGCGAACGGTTCGCCGATCATTCACTGGAAGGAATCGGGACGTGAAAAAGACATTTTTCCTGGGTTTTGCTCGTAACACGGTAACAATGCTCGCGTCAGTCGCGTTCGTTTCGTCGACGCTCGGGCAGATCCCGACGACTGCAGGGCGTGGCAACATGCCAACAAACGGCGGCGCAAGCTTGCCTGCTAGCAATGCTGTTATTGATGCGAGATTGCAAATCTACGATCTTCCGACAGATGCTATTGGAACGGTTGCTGCACAACTACAGCTACAATATGCCTCGGACAAACGAATACGAGTGACGACCGAGCCCGGAACTGGTCGGTTGATGGTTTTGGCTCCCGAAGCTCAGCAGCAAGCCATTGGTCAGTTCGTTGCCAACGTTCGAGCAAATCATCCATCTTCGAGACCGAACGCGCCGGTCGTTATCCAGCAAACGAACTACAAGCTTCAAAAGGTTTCCTCGAAACAATTCGAAGAAGCCATTGGACGACTCGCTGGCAATCGAATGACCACAGTCGAATTAGGCAATGGTGTCGTTAGCTTGCGAATGGTAACCCAATCTGGCCCGCAAGAATTGATGCAAATCGAACGACCCTCGGGAACCGTCCGATTGTCAGGAACTCCATCGAGTGTTCTTGCATGGAATCAAGTGATTGCAGCAATCGATCTTGGACAATCGGATCCAAATCGTCCGACACAGATCGTTCCCATGAACCCAGCGACACCTGAGCGCATTGAACGCGCTGTCAAGCTGGTTCGATTCGCCAGCTATCAACAACAAGGTAACAATCCGCAAGAAGACGAGACGGGTGTCGCGCAATTAGGTCAAGGGCGACCAGGCGATCAAGCGATGGCGATCGGAACGCCGGAAGGTATTGCAGGCACTGGATTGATCGGCGAAGTCGACATTTCGTTCGTCAACGAAATGGGTCTCGTGATCGTCAAGGGTGCGAAGAAAGACGTAGAACGAGTCTTAGAAGTTATCGACAAGATCAAAAAGCAGAGTGCGGAAACACAGCCTGACATCGAGTTGAAAATGCTCAAGCATGTCAACAGCCAAGCGCTCGAAGTCATCATTCGACAAATCAACACCGATGTCTTTCAGCCACGCCAAGGATCAGTAAATATCACGGCCCTCGGACAACCGAACGCTCTGCTATTGATCGGTCGAAAAGAGGCGATGAAGAGTCTCATCGACTTGATTGACAAATTGGATACGCCTCTCGATCCGAATAGTCAGTTGCGAGTATTTAATCTGCTGCATACTTCGTCGCTGGATGCGGTCACACTCGTTCAGAACTTTTTCTCTGATGGAGCAACCACGGGCGCGGGTGCTGGTACAACGGATCGAGTGGGACTCAATACGCGCGTCAAAGTGGTTGCCGACGGCCGAACCAATTCACTTATAGTTCAGGCATCACCGAGAGACTTAGCAGAAGTCGCCAATTTGATCCAGCAGATCGACGTAGAATCGACATCGGCAGAGAGCCAGATCAAGATTTTCCCGATCAAGAACGCGGTCGCGTCTGAATTGCAAACGATCTTGGCGAATGCCATCGGCGGCCAGTCGATCGGTGGAGCCGCGACACAGGGGCAAGGACAGCAAGGCAACCAGCAGGGCGGCGGTCAAGGCGCAACCGGAGCACCTCGAACGCCAAGTGCGAAGCTAACCGTTGCGCCACGCGATGAAAACGGAAAGACTGTTGACTCAGGGATTTTGTCAGGGGTCGTAGTCACGAATAGCCCGAGTATCAACGCGTTGGTGGTTCGGGCGCCAGCTAAGAGCATGCCATTGATTGGAGCGTTGATTGAACAACTTGATCAATTGCCCAACACAGAAGCCCGCATCAAGGTATTTCCTGTCATCAATGGAGATGCTACCAGCCTGACAACGACATTGCAGCAGATATTCGGTATTCAGCCCACAACCGCCACAGGTGCCGGAGCGCAGAATGCGGTCACGCTAGGGTTGCTCGGATTGGCCAACCTCACGACGGGTGGAGAAAACTCGCTGGTTCCATTGCGATTGTCGACGGACAATCGAACGAATTCCATTATCGCATCTGGTTCCGCATCAGACCTAGAGGTGATCGAAGCGGTTCTGTATCGACTTGACGATAAGGCAGGTTCACAGCGTTCAAACGAAGTCGTGTGGCTGCGGAACACAACTTCAGATTTTGTGACAACTGCCTTGACTCAACTGCTCAATACACAACGACAGTTTCTTCAGCAACAGCGTCAGGCGACCAACGGTCAGGGGGGAGCGCTGATTAGTGTGGTCGAGCAGTTTGATCGGGAGGTCTTTATCGCTTCTGAGCCATCGACCAACAGCATTCTGATCAGTGCAACTCCTCGTTACATGGATCAGATACGGCAAGTGGTAACGCAACTGGATCGTCAATTACCGATGATCGCGGTTGAAATGCTCGTGGCAGAAGTAACACTTGATGACAACTTCGAGATGGGGACCGAATTCGGTCTTCAAGATTCACTTCTCTTCGATCGCGGGAGTGCATCGAGAGGGACGTTAGGTGGTGGTAGTACTCCAAGTCCGGCATTCAATATTGCGACCCCGCCTCCGGGCAATGCGGTTACTGCAGGACGCCCGCAAAACCTTGCTGGCCAAGGTATAACGGGATTCAATATGGGACGAGCGAATTCGCAACTCGGATATGGCGGTTTAGTTCTGGCAGCGGGTAGCGAATCGGTCAATATATTGTTTCGAGCTCTGCAAGATGCCAACCGACTTCAGATATTGTCACGACCGAATCTACTAACCATTGATAACAATGTCTCGGTTGTGTCGATTGGGCAGAGCGTTCCTCGAGTTACGAGTACAGGAGCCACCCAGTTCGGGGCTCAAAACAATACAGTCGGCGAAGCAAATGTCGGCTTGACAATGCAGATTCAACCGCGGACAAACCAAGACGGCTTGATCAACATGATCGTTGCTGTAGAGCGGTCTGTTCTTGGGAATGTGGACGACGGAGTTCCTGTAGGCTTCGGTCCAAACGGCGAAGCAATTCTATCGCCAATCATCAACCGTACATTGCTTCAAACTCGAGTAACGGCTTACGACGCTCAAACGGTTGTCCTCGGTGGATTGATTCAGAAGACTCGCAGTACTCGAGCGCGCCGAGTTCCATGGCTTAGCGATATTCCAGTCGCGGGAATGCTGTTCCGTTTTGACTCAGAAGCCGAAAGCAGGTCAGAGCTGATCGTAATCATGACACCGCGTCTCATCAATCCGAATGACGCAGCGAAATTGGATCTGATCAAACAAGTCGAATCGTCGCGTATGAGCTGGTGTATGGCAGACATTCTCAACATCCATGGCGATGTCGGTTTGTCTCCTGGGAACGGGCTCTGGGGACCTGCTGCGTCTCCTGTCATTTTCCCTGATATGCAACCCACTGCTGAATTCGACCCAAACCAGAACCCCAACTTGTTAATGGGCGAACCAGAGGTTATGCCATCCTCGATTCAAGAAGTGCCGGTGATGAGTGAGCCAGGTGCTGGGCGGACTCTTTTGAGAAACTCACCGGAGGGAAGCAACATCGGTCCTGCAGTCAACACGGCAACACCCATCCAAAACTCCTCGTACCAACTCCCACCGGCAAACGGGCAACAGATGACAAACGGAGTTAGCCAAGCGTCTTATCAGCCTGTTGGCCCGAATGCACGCGTAGCCAATCAAGGCAGTAGATAATCCATTTTCGACTCACTAGCTGGATCTCCAAGACTACCAAGGATGGTAAGCCAAATGAAAAAATTATCTCGTGAATATCGCTCCATCGGAATAATTGTACTACTGGGCGCAATGACCTTGACCGGCTGTGCTTCGTTCACTGAAACCGACACGAAGAAGAAAAAGAAGGACAAAAGTTGGTATTCCTTCAAGAAGAAGGAATACCAAGTTCCACAGGCGGTAAATGTCACTTGGGCCTATGATCTGTTGACGGTTCCTGGAAAACCTGCAACGAGGGGATTTGGTGGTCGCTTTTATTTCTACAATGAGAAGACCCAAGCGATACCGGTCGACGGTGAATTGATGGTTTATGGTTTTGATGATACGCATGGAACAAGCGACTCGATGGATTTGAACCAGGCGACCAAGCGATTTAAATTCACTGCGGAACAGCTCACTTCGCATTTCTCAGAAAGCCAACTAGGTGCTTCCTACAGTGTCTGGATTCCATGGGACGCGGCTCCTGGCGATCAGAAAAAGATCATGTTGATTCCGACGTTCATAGCCAAAGATGGAAGAATGGTTCGAGGCGCAGCAGCTACACTGAATTTACCGGGTAAGCCTAGAGTATCCGAGTCCGATAGTATTGCCCAAGCAGCCGCGACCTTTACCAAAGGGCAGAAATCCGAGGTGACCAACGCAGTTCAGCATTCTCCGCGTCAACCTGGCATCGGAATCACTACGATCAACGTGCCGCACCGATCCGCAGTTGCTCGTACCCCTTCCGGCGCACTCGATCTGGCAGCGGCATTAGAGAAACTAGAAGCAATCAAGGCAGAACAGATCGCCCGTGAAGATGCTGCGTTCGATCGACCCATTATCATGAACTCGGTGGTGCCACCCACAGCTGGAACACCACAAGACATTGTTGTTCCAACGCCCACTACTCCAACTGTCCCAACGATCACGACAAAGCCGATCTTCAATCAGCCAACTCCCATCGGGCTGCCGACCCAGATTGCTTTGCCTCAATTAGGTCCACCCAGCAATGGCTTCGGGACTATCGGATTCGCTGGGGCTCAACTTGCTCCCCAGGTTTCGAACGGACAACAATTTCATTCTTCACCGAGTCAACCCCAGGCTCCAGCATCAGGACTCGCTCTACAATCCTTTTATCCGACTCCGTAGAAACGGATCCTCGCAATGTGACAACACCGGAATCGATAGAAGCGTCTATCGATTTCATTCGATCGGGAAGAGGAAGCGAGGTTAATCGCGACTGGAGACTAGCTGCTGAAGCTTGTCGTGCTGCACTAACGATTTCTGCATCAGGTCGAACAATGGAGCGAACGCTTTTCTTTTGAGCGTTTGCGCCACCTCCAAGATTGGCATTACGAAGTCCACCGAGTCCACCTAATCCTCCGAGGCCGCCTCCCAATCCGCCAAGGCCTCCGAGGCTGCCAAGCCCCCCACCAAATCCTGTTCCCTGTCCGATGCCACCAAACTGACCACCGCGAGCATTCGAGCTACCGGTGGTTGTAAACTGCTGTTGGTATTGACGCGCATCTGGGATAAGTGGAGAGCCTGAGACTCCATTTCCACCGAACGCTCCAGGCAATGAATTAGTAGCACCACCCACTCCGCCAATGCCTCCCATACTCCCAGTGCCGCCGGTTCCACCGAAACCGCCTGATCCGCCGAAGGCTCCTGTTCCACCCAATCCACCAGTCCCTCCGAAGCCACCAGTACTGCTACCAAAGCCTCCGGTGCCACCCCCGAAGCCACCTGTGCTACCACCTGTCCCCCCAAACTGGGCTTGAACTATCTCACCAGCAGATAGCAGAGAACTGACGACGATGAAGGTGAAGGTTTGAAAGGATCGTTTCATGGTTGCGTTTCCTATTGAATCGCACTGCTTTGAACTGGCAAAAGACGTTTACTCCATTATCTCCACCTACACCGACAGATTGCAATGCATGCATTCTGTATTTGATAGCGAATTTTTGGATTGCTATCTGTGTATCGAAAAGTGGACCGTGGCTCCTGGATCGAGTTCAGAAACATGCAGTTCTCAACGATCAATCCTGCGCTTCTTCGTTTTAGCATCATTCCGCGCAACAAGAATCTTTCGATTCTCCGACATGAATCGAACCTCAATTGATCTAGCAACACAAGTACCGTTCCTGGTATCTCCAACACTTGAGCCAAAAAAGTGTAATTTGGCAAATAATTTGGTTCATGAAAACGGACTTTCTGAGGACTAAACGATGTCACTTCGCAGGAATTCAAAAATCAACTCGTGCCTCGGCACGATGTTTCTGTCATTGTTCTTGAGTCTAGCAATCACACCCACTCTTTGGTCTCAGTCCAAGTCGAAGCCGTTTACCAGTGCGGATTTGCTGTTGAAAATGGAACATGGTCCCTGGTTGATCATGGCGAAGAACTTCGAAGGGGAAGGTGCCAAGAAAAAGGCAGTTCAACTCGCTGCGGAGTTGAGAACTGAATTTGGCCTCAAAGCCTATTGTTTGCCCAAATACTACGACTACACACAGACCGTTCAAGGTGCTGGATTCGACAAAAACGGGAACGAGAAGCGGATGAAGTATCTCGATGAACGGGTCATTGAGAACTGTGCCGTTCTTGTCGGTGACTTTGCAACCGTCGATGGGACCGACATCAACGACACGCTCACGATGATCAAGCAGATCAACCCAAAATTCTTTGGCACAACGGACGCAGTGGATCAGGATCCAAAAGTGAACTCTGCGGAGTATCGCAATTTCATCAAGCGTTGGGTCGACAAAAAAGACAAGAAAGACTTTAAGCCTGGTCCTATGGAGTTTGCTTTCAAGGCTACCAATCCGCTGTTACCACCTGATTACTACAAATCACCTGCAGTGGATAAATTCGTTCGCAGTTTGAATGAGCAGAAGCCATTCAACGAACACAATCTCCTCGACTGTAAAGGAAAATTCACAGTACGGGTTTTGACGCTTCGCGGACTAAATGCTTATGAAACTTGGGGGCGTTCTGATGCAACCGGCGAGAAAGAGCCATCGAATGCATTAGACAAAGCGGCAGAGCAAGCCTATCTCTTTACTCGCAATCTTCGAATGGCGGGCTACGAAGCGTATCAATTTCATGATCGTGAACAGAGCATTGTCGCCGTCGGGAGTTTCAATACTCTAGGCACGACCGATAGCAAGAACCACTTTGTTTACGATCCTGCAATACTTGGCGTGGTAAATCGATTTGCAGGTACGAGCGAAGTCGTACAATCGCAATTCGGAACCTCGCAGAAACCACGAATCCTCTTCGATTTGGTAGATCGAAATAAGATACCGGAACTCCGAGAAGGAGATCGAAAAACCCAATTAGAGTACCTACCAAAACTATCTACACCTTTCGATTTGGTTCCAACACCGATGACTGTCCCCAAATTGGAAGCATCGTTTTTGTTTAATAACTTCACGATGGGCAAATAGGACGAACACAATGACACAGATTGATCGATACGTACTGTTTCTCTACGGCCGCGTATTTGTCATCTGCTTCTTGACATTGTCGGGTCTTCTCGTCGTGGTGCAACTTTTTACGAACGTCGATGAGTTCATGACGTTTGGAAAAGCGCGAGGTGGATTTGCGAAAGGACTGTGGGAGTACTTTGGTCCCCAAGTGCTCAGCCTTTACGATCGCATGTGTGGACTCATCACGTTGTTAGCAACGATGTTTGTCATGGCGTGGCTGGCCCGTACTCACGAACTCACAGCCATTCTCGCCGCAGGCATTAGCAAAGGTAGAATTGTTCGCCCACTTCTGATCGCTTCTATTGGGATGATCACGTTAGGCGCAATTCTTCGCGAAACTCTCATTCCTCAGTTCGCTTCTGTCCTCAGCAAGAGCCCAAAAGATCTTACCGGAGATGCTGAGAAACCTCTCAAGCCAACGGAAGACTATGACCAAGGTCTACTTATCGGCGGTAGAAGCCTCGTTCCAGCCAAGCGGCTCATTCTGCAGCCAGCCTTCAAATTTAACGGCCCCGTGACATCCATCACTCGTCAGATCACGGGTTACTCGGCCGAATATCATGACGCCGATGCAAACCATCCGAGCGGTTACTTAGTCAACGCATTCGCATCGGCGGAGAACCTGGCGGACCAACACTCTATTCGAAACAGCGATGGGGTCTTTCTACTTCTCCCCAAAGACAATCCATGGCTCAGTTCTTCTCAGTGCTTTATCCCCAGCATCATCGAGTTTGACGTGCTGACCGGTGGAGGTAAGAAACAATTCGCTTCGACGGCGGATCTGATCTGGCAAGTGAAAAATCAAGGACATCAACAAGTGGCCGATTTGAAGGTAACCGTTCACTCCCGATTTGTGCAACCGTTGCTAGACTTCACTCAATTGCTGATTGGTATTCCTCTCATTCTGTCCAATATCCACCGCAATGTTGTGAACATGATCGCTTCCTGTGTGCTGAGTTTTGCTTTATTCTTTGGCATCAGCATCGGGCTTCGGACCCTAGGGGCCAATGCCACTCTGCTAACGCCTGCAGCAGCCGCCTGGGCCCCCCTACTCATTTTCGCTCCCATCGCCTGGAGTCGTTCAACCGTCGCGATGGAGAGCTAAGCAGCAAATCAATGAACTCCCCATTTACGTTTCCTAAACTAGAACATCCATTTTTGGAAACCGCCATAAATGCGACGCAATTGGGTGCCCAAGAGCTTGTCTCTCGGTTTGGTAAACGGGTCTCTGTCGAAACCAAAGGTTTGGCTAATTTTGTCTCGGAAGCTGATCTTGCTGCTGAAAAAGCGATCATTCAGCGAATTCGACAAGACTATCCGTCTCACGACTTCATGGCAGAAGAATCTCATCAATCCGTTATAACGCACGCGGAGCATCTTTGGATCATTGACCCGCTGGATGGAACAAGCAACTTTCTTCATGGCATTCCCCACTTCGCTGTTTCCATTGCATACTACCATCATGGTCTTCCGCAACTTGGAATCGTTGCGAATCCAATCACGGGAGATTGCTATTCGACTGTGGTTGAACAAGGGGCTTGGCATGGTACGAATCGCCAATGCGTTTGTCCGGCGACAGCAATCGATCAAATCATTCTCTCCTGTGGATTCTATTACGACCGCGGACGAATGATGCGGGCAACTCTCGATACTCTGGGTGCATTCTTTCAGAACAACATCCATGGTATGCGTCGGTTCGGAGCTGCGGCACTCGACCTATGCAATGTTGGCTGCGGGCAATATGGACTTTTCTTTGAATACAAACTGCACCCGTGGGACTATGCGGCAGGCCAGTTATTTGTAACGGAAGCGGGGGGACGTGTAACCGATTGCAATGGCCATCCACTATCGCTCAGTGCTTCTAGCAGTATTTGCGCGACGAACGGAGCAGTCCACGATCAGGCACTGTCCATTATTGGGCCTTGCTGGAACGATTATGCCGAGTCACTTCGGACATAATTCAATGAAGAAGTCATGCAGCCTACTCGCGTCCGAAGACAACAGGCATGATGGGCGCGAAGTGACTTGGGGCTAGGCAACTATCGTCCCTACCTATCCCTGCCGAACGGTACTGCCGCCGGTTCAAATAAGGGTGGTCTAGCAGCTCAGAAACACCCTTGTTGTTCAATGGCACGTGTCGCACGCTACCGTTGCTGAACAGTATGTTTGC
>Ga0209985_10002914_pt1 | contig 15019 bp, 10 predicted proteins | sample NOAtaG_FD_187305 | JGI IMG/M metagenome (GOLD analysis project Ga0209985, IMG submission 187305) | Freshwater lake microbial communities from Lake Erie, under a cyanobacterial bloom - NOAA_Erie_Diel6S_1000h metaG (SPAdes) (version 2) | ecosystem: Environmental > Aquatic > Freshwater > Lake ...
TGCTGACGAGCAGGATCGCCCGGCCGCTCGCCGCCAGGTCGTCGATCAGGGCGTAGATCCGCGCCTTCGCCCCCACGTCGATGCCGCGGGTGGGCTCGTCGAGCAGGAGCACGTCCACGTCGTGGTGGAGCAGGCGGGCCACCGCGACCTTCTGCTGGTTGCCTCCCGAGAGGGCGGCCACCGGCTGGCCGACGTCGCGGCACTTGATCTGCAAGGGCTCGAGCCATCGGCCGGCCGCCGCCGCCTGCCGGCCGGGGAGGACGAGCCCCAGGGGGCCCAAGCCGCCGAGCCGCGAGAGCGTGAGGTTGTCGGCGATCGACAGCGCCACCGCGAGCCCTTCCCGCTTGCGGTCCTCGCTCACCATGCCCATGCCCTGCGACCAGCGAGTCGCAGGTGAGGCCGCCCCCAGGTGGGCCGCCACGCGGACGGTGCCGCGGCGGACCGGATCGAGACCGAACACCGCCCGCAGCAGTTCCGTCCGCCCGGCGCCCACGAGCCCGGCGATCCCCAGCACCTCCCCGCGTCGCAGCGCGAGCGACGCCGACTCGGGCCGCACACGTCCGGCGAGCCCCACCACCTCGAGCACCACGTCGCCCGGCGTCCGCCGCGAGCGGGGATAGAGCTCGGTCATCGGGCGGCCGACCATCCATTCCACGATCGTCGCATCGGCGAGCGCTGCGAGGTCGCCGCCGCCGACGGTCGCGCCGTCGCGGAGCACGGTCACACGGTCGGCGAAGTCCCGCACCTCCTCGAGCACGTGCGAGATGAACACGATCGCCTGGCCGGCCGCCCGCAGCCGCTTGACGACCGTCGCGAGATGCCGCACGTCGTCGCGGGTGAGGCTGCTCGTCGGCTCGTCGAGAACGAGCACGCGGCAGCCCACGGCCACGGCCCGGGCGATCTCCACCACCTGCCGGTCGGCGATCGGCAGCGTGGCCACCCGCCGCCCGGGGGCGATGTCGGGCCGCCCGAGCTGGCCGAGCGCGGCCCGGGCCGTGTCGTGCATGGCCGCCCGCCGGAGGAAGCCCGCCCGCACCGGCTCGGCGGCCAGGAGGATGTTCTCCGCCACGGTGAGATCCGGCGCGAGGGCGAGCTCCTGGTGGATCATGGCCACGCCAGCCGCCCGGGCGTCGCGGGGGGAGCGGGGTGAGTAGGGTCGGCCATCGAGCTTCATGCCGCCGGCATCCGGCCGGACGACGCCCGCCAGCACCTTCATCAGCGTGCTCTTGCCGGCCCCGTTCTCGCCGACCACGGCCAGCACCTCGCCGGCGGCCACCCGCAGGTCCACGCCGGAGAGCGCCACCGTCGCGCCGAACGACTTGCGGACGCCCTGCATCACGAGGCGGTCGGATGGTGGTGACGGGGCGGTCACGGCAGCTGGAGGATCTTCTGGATCTCGGGCCGGTCGACGTTGTCGCGGGTCACGACCGTGGCGGCCGTGTCGATCATCCGCTCGACCGGCATGCCTCGCAGGTGGTGGACGGCGGCGGTCACCGTCTCCCGCCCCATCCGTCGTGGATCCTGGGCCACGAGGGCGTCGATCTCCCCCTTGCGGAGCGCCTCGATGAGCGCGGGGGAGGTGTCGAAGCCGACGAACTTGACCCGGCCCGCCAGGTTGCTCTGCCGGAGGGCGAGGAGCATGCCGAACGTGGACGACTCGTTGGGGCAGAAGATGCCGTCGGCCTTCCGCAGCGTGTCGAGCATGTTGAGCGACACGGTCTTCGCCTCGCCGGCGGTGGCGCCGGAGTAGCGGTTGGCGGAGATGACCTCGATCCCCGGCCGCGAGGCGAGCGCCGCGGCGCAGCCCGCCTCTCGCTCATCGGTGCTCGCGGAGCCAACCTGGTAACGGAGCAGCACCACCTTCCCCGTGCCGCCGAGCCGGTCGGCCAGGGCGGCGCCGCCAAGCTCGCCGCCGCGGCGGTTGTCGGTGGCGACCAGGCTGACGAAATCCTTGCCCGCCTCCCCCTGGAGCGCGGAGTCGAAGATCACGACCGGAATCTTCCGCTGGCCGGCCAACGCCACGGGGCGGCGGAGCGCCGCGGCGTCGAGCGGGGCCACGGCGATCGCCGCCACGCCCTCAGTGACGAACTGCTCGACGATCGCGATCTGCTGGCCGCGGTCGTTCTCCTTCAGCGGCCCTTTCCAGACGAGCTCGACTTCCAGTTCCGCGGCCGCCTCGCGGGCCCCGGCCTCGACCGTCTTCCAGAACACGTGGGTCGTGCCCTTGGGGATCATGGCGATCCGCGGCTTGGCGGCATGGACCGGTGGCGCGGTCAGGGCAAGCGGCAGGATCAGGAGGGCGATCGCGCGGCGCATGGGTTTTTCCCGGAGTCTTGGCACAGGAGACGACAGACTACGTGATCCAGAGGCCGACGGGCAATCGCCCTGCAAGCCTCCTGGAACCGCCAGCAACACCGGGTCGGCCTGGCGTTGGACATCACGGCCGGCGCGGTGGAAACACGACCCTGATGGATTCGTTCGGCACTGCAGGACGGCATTCGTGCTCTCTGCGTGCTGAAGTATCCTTGGCGGGCAAGGAGCACAACCAATGAAGTCGTACCATTTGATGGCGATCATCGGCGTGTGGACACTGGCCGCGGCAGGATTCGCTGCAGACGCGGTTCCCGCGGCACAGGAGGATTTCTCCCGCCACGCGATCTTCGCCACCACGGCGCCGCGGGCAGCGGTCTGTGCCGCGTCCACGACGTCGCTGCCACTGCAGCTCAGGCGTGGTGACCGCGTCTGCCTCATCGGCAACACGCTCTTCGAGCGGGCGCAGCTGTGCGGGCAGGTGTCGGCGATCCTCCAGGCGGGCTTTCCTGAACATGAGCTCGTGATTCGCAATCTTGCCTGGTCGGCCGACGAGATCGACCTCGCCCCCCGACCGGAGAACTTCGCCGACATCGATCAGCATCTCACGTTCTGCAAGGCCGACGTGATCTTCGCGGCCTACGGCTTCAACGAATCCTTCGCCGGGCCCGAGGGCCTGCCTGCGTTCCGCGAGAAACTCGCCGCCTTCCTCCGCACGCTCGTCGGCAAGGCCTTCAACGGCCGGACCGGACCGCGGGTCGTGCTCGTCTCCCCGATCCCGAATGAAAACGTGGCCGGAGTCGCTGCGGCCGATCTCAACAATGGGCGGATCGCCGCCTACGTCGCCGCCATGCGCGAGGTGGCCCGCGATCAGGGGGTGGGCTTCGTCGACGCGTTCACGCCGCTCCGCGCCGCCATGGCCGATCCGGCGAGCGACCTCACGATCAACGGCTGCCACCTCACGAGCCGGGCTTACGACCTCTTTGCGCGGGAGCTGTTCCGCGGCTGCTTCGCCGCCGAGCCTCCCACGGTGAACGGGCAGCTCCTTCAGGCCGTCGTCGATCTCGACCGGCAGTTCTTCCGCCGGTACCGGCCGCTGAACACGTTCTACTACACCGGCGACCGCAACAAGGATTACGGCTACCTCGATTTCCTGCCGGCGATGCGCAACTTCGACATCATGTGTGCCACCCGCGACAGGCGGATCTGGGAGATCGCCCGCGGGCGGCCGGTGGCCGAGAAGCCCGACGACTCGAACCTTCCGGAGATGCCGGCGGTGAACGAAAGCCGCGGCGCGAACGAGTGGCTGCCGGCCGCCAAGGAACGGGAGGCCTTCAAGGTCGATCCGCGGTTCGCGGTGAATCTGTTCGCCGGCGAGGAGCGGTTTCCGGAGATCGCCAACCCGATCCAGTGCCGCTGGGACTCCCGCGGCCGCATGTGGGTGAGCACCTCGCAGGCCTATCCCCATGTCTATCCCGGCATGGAGCCGCGCGACCGGCTCGTGATTCTCGAAGACACCGACGGCGACGGCACGGCCGACGCGTCGAAGGTCTTCGCCGACGACCTCCACCTGCCGTTGTCGTTCGAGCTCGGCGACGGCGGGGTCTACGTCTCCGAGCAGCCGCACCTCACGTTTCTCAAGGACACCGACGGCGACGATCGCGCGGATGTGCACGAAGTGATCCTCTCGGGTTTCGGCACCGAAGACTCCCACCACGCGCTGCACGATTTCATCTGGGCACCGGACGGCGGTCTCATCTTCCGCGAAAGCTTGTTCCACCATTCACAGGTCGAGACGCCCTACGGGCCGGTGCGGCAGCGGAACAGCGGCTGGTTCCACTACCAGCCGCGGACGCATCGGCTGGTGAGTTTCGGCAGCTACCCGAGCACGAATCCCTGGGGCGTGGCCTTCGACCCCTGGGGCAACCACACCGCCAGTCACCCCGTCTTCGCCGAGGCGTTTCACGCCATCGATCCTCCATACCCCAAGCAGTTTCCCGCGCCGCGCGGACTCCAGGCGTATTCGGGCGTCTGCGGGCAGGCCTTCATCGACTCGCCCGCCTTCCCCGGCGACCTGCAGGGTGGGCTCGTGAGGGCGCGGTACAAGCCGACCAACCGCATCGAGCTGCACCGCTGGCTCGAGGGCGACTCGGGCTTCAACGAGCAGTATGTGGGCGACCTCCTCTTCTCGACGAACCTGAGCTTCATTCCCGTCGATTGCCACTTCGGACCGCGGGGCGACCTGTTCATCGTCGACTGGTACAACCCCGTGAAGGGCCACATGCAGTATTCGCTGCGCGACAGCCGCCGCGATCGCGAGTCGGGCCGGATCTGGAGGATCGTGTCGGCCGGCCACACGCCCGCCGCGATGCCCGCGATCGCCGGCGTGCCGATCGACGACGTGGCTCGGCTGCTCGGGCACGATGAGTCTCGCATCCGCTTCCTCGCGACCCGTGAACTCGCGTCGCGAAATCGCGAGACGGCCGCCACGGCGATCGACCGCTGGGCTGCAGGCCTCGATCCAGCGAGCCCTCGGCTTTTGCGCGACAAGGCGGCGGCGATGTGGGCGGTGTCGTCGATCGGAGAAGTGCGGCCGGGCCTGCTCGCCGAGCTCGCCGCCGCCGCCGATCACCATGCCCGCGCCGCGGCCATTCGGCAGCTGCGGTTCTGGCACGAGGCGTTGCCCGATCGGCATGAACTGCTCCAGCGGGCGGCCCGCGACCCCTCCGGCCTCGTGCGTCTCGAAGCCGCGCTCACCGCCTCCTGGATCGGCACGCCGGAGGCCCTGGCCGCCGTCCTCGAGATCTTCAAGCAGCCGCTCCGCGGCCACCTCGCCTACGCGGCCAGCTGCGCGCTCGAATCACGGCTGCTCCGCCGGCATTGGGAAAACGACCCGGCATCGTCCGTGCCACGCCTGCTCGCCCAGGCCGGCCGGAGCATGCAGATCGTCGAACCGCAGCCGACCGCCGCGGAGTTGTCATTCGACCAGCAGCCCGGCGTGACCGAGGTGCGGGTGTCGTGCGAGCCGGAGCGGATGCTGTTCACGACCCGGCAGTTCACCGTGGCGCCCGGCCAGCCGGTGAAGCTCGTGTTCACCAACCCCGACGCCACCGACCACAACCTCGTCATCGTGAAGCCAGGAACGCTCGCCGAGGTCGGCATGGCCGCCAACGACATGGCGAAGGATCCCACGAACGCCGCCGGTGATTTCGTCCCCGACACGAAGCGGGACCTGATCATCGCCGCCACGCCGATGATCGGCCCGACGCGGAAATCCCTGGCCCATGTGCTCCGCTTCACCTCGCCGACCGAGCCCGGCGCCTATCCGTATGTCTGTACGTTCCCGGGCCACTGGATCGTGATGAACGGTCAGATGGTGGTTGCCCGGAACGCGGCCGAGGCCGAGGAGATGCTCGCCACCTGCCAGCCGAAGATCGTCAAGGCCTGGACGCTCGACGACTTCCCGACCGTCTCGTCGGCCACGGACGAGGCCACGCTGACCCGCGGCATGCATGCCGTCGCCAAGGCGCAGTGCACGCAGTGCCACGTGGTCGGCGGGCACGGGGTGAACCTCGGCCCGAATCTCGCCGAGGCCGCAAAAAAATACCGTGGCCGGGACCTGCTCGAGCAGATCCTCGATCCCTCGAAGGTGATTCACGAGCAGTACCGGACGATGCAGTACGTGCTGGGCAATGGCAGGGTGCTCTCGGGCCTGGTCCGCGGGGAGAATGTCGAGACGATCACGTTGGTCACGAATCTGGCCGCCCCCGACCAGACGACCACCATCCTCCGTGCCGACATCGAGGCGGCCGCAACGGCGAAGGTTTCGGCGATGCCGGGCGGGCTGCTGAACGTGCTCACCCGAGACGAGGTTCTCGCCCTCGTCTCGTTCGTCGCGGCCGGCGACAGCCTGCCGCCGTCGCTTCGCCATGCAGTTCCGCACGCGGCTCCGGCGCGTGACTGACTCGGCAGCTGACGCTGCGCCTGCGAGAAAGCGGGGGGCGGCGTTGCCGCGCTGTGGCTACCCTGTTGCAGTTGCAATTACGTTGCAGAACGGCCAGAATGGTCCCGGATCGGCAGGACCATCTTCACGGAGGCCAAGGCATGTCGCACGTTCCTGACAACTTCCCGACGCTCACCGGAATCCCCGCGGACGGCGGTGACCGCCGCCTGCCGGTGACCGTGCTCTCCGGCTTTCTCGGGGCCGGCAAGACGACGCTCCTCAATCACATCCTCGCCAACCGCGAGGGCCTGCGGGTGGCGGTGATCGTGAACGACATGAGCGAAGTGAACATCGACGCCCAGCTCGTCGGCGGTTCCCTGGCGGGGTCGTCCGCCGCGAAGCTCAGCCGGACCGAGGAGAAACTCGTCGAGTTTTCCAACGGCTGCATCTGCTGCACGCTCCGCGAAGACCTGCTCGAGGAGGTGGCCCGGCTGGCCCGGGAGGGCCGGTTCGACTACCTCCTCATCGAGAGCACGGGAATCTCGGAGCCGCTGCCCGTCGCCGAGACGTTCACGTTCGCCGACGAGCAGGGGGAGAGCCTGGCGGCACTGGCCCGACTCGATACGCTCGTCACGGTCGTCGATGCCCGCAATTTTCTCGACGACTACTGCTCCCGTGACGAGCTCCGCGACCGGGGCGTCGGCCTGGACGAAAATGATGCCCGCGACCTGGTGCAATTGCTCGTCGATCAGGTGGAGTTCGCGAACGTCCTCGTGATCAACAAGACCGATCTCGTCGCGGCGGCGGAGATCGCTTATCTGGAGGCGATCCTGAAGAAACTCAATCCGGCGGCACGGCTCGTTCGGGCGTCGCGGGGCCAAGTGCCTCTGGCGATGATGCTCGGCACGAACGCCTTCGACATGGAGCATGCCGCGAGTCATCCGGGATGGCTTGCCGAGGCCCCGGGCACGCATGTCCCAGAGACCGAAGAATACGGGCTTTCGAGCCTGATATTTCAGTCGCGGCGGCCGCTCCATCCCCGGCGATTCTGGGATCTCGTCACCGGCCCGGCCTTCAAGGGAGTGATTCGATCCAAAGGTTTTCTGTGGCTTGCCACCCGTCACGACTGGGCCGGTGTCTGGTCGAGCGCGGGAGTGGTTTCGAGCCTGCAGCCGGGCGGATCGTGGCTCGCGACCGCCCCGCGGGACGAGTGGCCTGAGGATCTCGATGCCGACGACATCGCAGCGATCTGGCAGGAGCCGTGGGGTGACCGGCGGCAGGAACTCGTGGTGATCGGAGCCAAGCTCGCGCCGGACCTGCTCGAACGGCTCGATCGGTGCTGTCTGTCCGATGCCGAGCTGGACCTCGGGCCCGCGGGCTGGCTCGAGTTCGACGATCCCTTCCCGGCGTGGCGGATCGCCGACGACGGAGATGACGACACGGTCGTCGAGGAGGACGAGTCGCCCTGAAGGCAACCGCCCGGCCAGTTGAGGGTGGCCTCGGTTTCGGGCGCCCTGGTAAGGGGGAACTGCACGGGCGGGAGGTGCCCGATCAGGAATCGGACGATGGCCGGGAAGCGGCGAGTGCTTGGGGCGGCATTCAAAGCCCTTCGGCCCGCAGCCGGGCCTCGACCATGTCGGCCATTTCCTTGGCCTGATCCTCGAGCTCTTCGAGGAGTTCGAAATTCTCGTCGTCGCTCGCGCGGCGGGCGAGAAAGAGCAGGTAGTTGGCCTCGTTCCGCCAGGCCTTCAGCCAATCGGGGCGGGTGGAGACGGGCCGGTGGAGGAGGCCTTCGAGCCGGAGGAACTCGTCACCTGACAGCATGGGCGTGGAACCGATGGCGGGCGAATACCGGCGGGCTGGAATCCGCTCCGACCCGCTCGCGGAGAGCACGAGTGTACCGGTCGGCGCCGGGGCCGAGCGCTTCGGCGGGGGGGGCGATCGGGAGGCGTCAGCGGCCGGTGTCGCTCCACAGGTGGGGCGGCGACATCCGGCTGATCGCGTTCATCACGGAGCCGGGCCCGATCCGGAAGATTCTCAAGGCTCTCGGCGCGCCGCGCGAACCGCCACCGCTCGCGCCGGCACGGGGCCCGCCGACCGTCCTCTCCTTGACCGGGCGAGAGCCGACTAATATGGTGACCCATATGAAGACAACCGTAGATATTGCCGACGACCTTCTCCTCCGTGCGAAACGGGAGGCCAAGGCTTCCCAGACCACGTTGCGCAGCCTCATTGAAGAGGGCCTGCGTGAGGTGCTCGGCCGCAAGGCGTTGTCGAAGCAAAAGCCGATCAAGCCCGTGACTTTCCGGGGAAAAGGGCTGCAGCCTGCATTCCGCGGGAAAGGCTGGGACGCGATCCGCGACGCGATCTACGGAACCGCGGAGTCATGATCGCGATTGACACCAATCTGCTCGTCTACGCTCACCGCGAAGACAGCGAGTGGCATGCCGTAGCCAAGTCGTGTCTCGTCGATCTCGCCAACAGCGGGAACTCCTGGGCCATCGCCTGGAGTTCCCTGCACGAGTTTCTTGCGATCGTCACCCATCCGCGCATCTACGCTCCACCCACTCCGCAGGCGACCGCCTTCGAATCGATCAAGGCCTGGCAGAACTCACCGGGTTTGCATCTGCTCCACGAGGGGCCCGGCTATCTCGACAAACTTGAACGCTTGTGCGAACGGGCCAGGATCGTGGGGGGGAAGGTTCATGATGCTCGCATCGCGGCCATCTGCCTGAACCACGGTGTCGCCGAGCTCTGGACCGCTGACCGTGATTTCTCCCGCTTTCCCGAATTGAAGACCCGAAACCCGCTCATCGCGAAGTGACCGGTGTTTCTCATGCCTGTCGTTGACGGCACTTGAAAACGCCGGCGCGGGGCGGCCGCCGCGGGCGACAGGGTTCCGCATCCGTCTGTAATGCCCACGGCGTCGTCGAACTCTCGCCGTTTGAGTTCCGCGATCGTTTGGCGGACCTCGTGCCGCCACCGCGGAAGCACCGGCACCGGCCAGCCGGAGGCTCGCACGGCGGTCGAGCCAAACCTCGCTTTGGCTCCGACCGCCCGAGACGGCAGAAGCCATGGATGGCCCTGTCGCCGTGTCGCAAGCCAGGCGTCTTCGCCCCGAATCACAAGCTCAGGCCCACCGTCACGGCACTCGCCATTGGGAATGTCGGCAAGCGGGGCGACACCACGCCCGGCGGACATGCCGCGGAAGGCGGCGGCGACTCATGTGACAAGCCCCACTCCCACGACACCTCGCGGATTGCCCCGGGCGGCCAAACGCTGATCTCCCGCGGCAAAGAATCGATCCGCCTTCGGCATCTCGCTCCTCGAGCGTGGCAAGAATCCCGCCCAACAGCGGCAGCGCCCGGGACGACACGAGCATGAACGCGAGGCCCGCGGCGGCCGCCGCGCAGGAAAGCGGGCAGGTGGGGTGCCGGAGCAGCCGCTCGAGGCGGTGAAACGGGACGTTCGGCGCGGGGGCGGCCGGATGGGGTCGCAACAGGTCACCTCAGTGCCTTCGATCATCGCCGCTTTTCCCTCGTGACGCAACTCAATTGCAAAAGAAAAAGGGTGGCTGCGCCTCCGGCGTCGAATGACGCCGGGCCGATCGTCGCCCGGAGCTGCGGACCGTCGACGGCCTTCAAAGCTCCTCGTGGAACCGAAGGCGTGTTGATGCCAGCCGGCGACCGGGACGCGTCAGCGTCCGGTGTCGCGCCACAGGCCGCGGAACGGCTCGTCGATGCGGATCGCAAACAGCAGCTCGCTTTCGCCGGCCGTCGTCCGTGGGCCGGCCCCCTCGAGGCCGGAGAACCGGTAGCCGACGTCGAACGTCACCCGATCCGTGCCCGCATAGGTGACGCCGGCTCCGGCCTGCCAGCCGAGCCCCGCGCGTGGCGCCATGTCGGCGGCGGTGGGCCTGCGGACGCCGACGCCGATGCCGCCCCCCGCGTACGCCCCGAGATGCTGCGTCAGCGGCAGGTCGCGCCACACGTTGGCCATGGTGGTCCATTCTTCGGCTCGCGAATTGGACGGGGCTTCCGTGCCGGCCTTGGCGCCGCTGGCCTGCTGCTCGCCGCCGAGCGGCTGTCGGCGACGGGCCTCGAGTTCCAGTCGCACAGCACCGTTGGTACGCGGCACCGCGACGCCGCAGGCCCCCTGGCCGGCCACGAGTGGTCGGCCCACCCGGGCCGGCGACTCGCCCACCGACGAGCCAATCATGGCGGTCGCATACATCCGCCGTGCCGCAACGGGCCGGTCCTGCCGGTCGGTATCGACCGCGACGGTCGCATCCCGTAGTCCCGGTGCCGCGTTGGCGGATGCGGCCGCGAACAGGGCGATGGCCACCGCGAGCGGTCGCAAGAGAACGCGCTGTGAACCGGCCGCATCCATGGGCCTCGAATCCCCGGAGCATGCCGCCTTCCGCTCCCGGCCGCGCTCGGTTGCCCGGGCCTGCGGATGACTGCGACCGATCCTATGGTGCCGGCAAGAGCATGCGGCGCGTCGCGGCCTGAAGCCGCCGGTTTTCGGCCCGGGACAGTTGGCGTGGCGTGATTCGCGGCGGCCGGGCGGCGAGACGAACTCACCAGTCGGTTCAGAAACCCCTCGCCAATCGCGAGGGGCACGACGGTTATCCAAGGTGAGTCGGGGCGACTCTCGACGTCACTCCCCGTACGACGTGGCATTCCAGCGGAAGCCCCGCTGAAACGGCCGGTCTCTGCCCGTATCCGTTCCCCTACCAGATCTGGTTCGACGGGGACGCGGTGCGGGCGAGGACGGCCAAGGGGCTCTACCGCCGAGGCCATTGACCGGCGGGGCGTCGGCCCCCGCCGGACTGCTCCACCCCGGAGGCGTTTTCTTCGCCTCCGAGGTGTTTCACATGTTCGATTTTAGCAACTCCACCGGCCACGCCGGAAATGGTTCCCCTGACAATTCGAATGGATATCGATACGGCCGCGGTCGGCTCCGTGGCGATGATTTTGGTTTGACCGCGAGGCCGAGCCTGCTGGGGCTGGCCCGCACGTATCTCGAGACCCAGGCCCGGCTCTGGCCTGAACTGGCTGGCACGCCTGCGGTGCCGCACGTCACCGACGCGTGTTGACGGCGGTTGAAAACGGCGGCGCGGGGCGGTCGAAAATGGTGGCGGTGGGTGGTGTTGGCCTCTCCTGAATCCGAGGGGGTAGGCGATGAATCAGGAACTCGCGGCTGAGATTGGACCTAGGTTCCGTCGGACAAAGATTGGCGAAGTCGGAAAACCTTTATTTCTCCGGACGATTCGCGATCCCGATCAAGCACCGAAAAGGGCATGGCAAGAAAGTCATAAACTTCTATGAAAAAGCGGTGTTGTGGCTATAAAAATTGACACAGAAACATCTTTCCCGATCGGGGCACTTTCCGGCTGTCTGGTCTAAAAAATGCTCGTATTTCCCGAGCGGGAAAGTGCATGCCATAATGAACCTGTGGACATCTGATGTTTCCCGTGCGGTAAAGAAATGCCAGCCCGCTCGCTTAATCCCGCAGATGTTGGCCATATCGTGCGATTGACCCGCAAGGCCTGTCGAATGCGACAGGACGAACTCGCAGGTGCCGCCGGCGTCGGCCTTCGGTTCATCGTTGAGCTGGAGCGTGGGAAGCCTACCGTGCAGCTCGGCAAAACGCTGCAGGTCTTGTTTGCACTCGGGTGCTCCGTCGAGATCACCCCGCCTCTCGAACCGTTGGGGGCCGTAGGCCGTGAAACGCGTTCTTGACGTCTGGTGGGACAAACGAATCGTCGGCCAACTGACCGAGAACCAGCATGGCGAACTTCGTTTCGTTTATGGCCCGGCATGGCTTGCAGACCCCGACACGCCTCCCCTATCTGCTTCGCTGCCAAAAAGAGAGAAAGTCTTTACGAAAAGGGAATGCCGGCCTTTTTTTGCCGGCCTGCTCCCCGAAGAGAGCCAGCGAGAAGCCGTCGCCCAGTTCCTCGGTGTATCCACTGAGAATGACTTCTCGCTTCTCGATCGGCTAGGCGGCGAAGTCGCGGGGGCGGTAGAGCTGCTCCCGCCCGGAACGCCGTCGTCAGTTGTGCCCTCCCAGCAACTGCCAACGCGGCTTGATGATGCGGCCTTGCTCGAGGTGTTGGACGACCTCCCGCGTCGCCCCTTTTTCACTGGTGAAGAAGGATTGCGGCTCTCGTTGGCCGGTGCGCAACCGAAGGTGCCTGTGGTTCTCGTCGACAACGCGGTTGCATTGCCGGCACCTGGACAACCCACCACACACATCCTCAAGCCCTCCATCGGACGGTTTCCTGGCACGACCGAGAACGAAGCATTCGTTATGCGGCTCGCTCGCGCGGTCGGACTGAATGTCGCTCACGTTGAGCCGCGTATCGTCGATGGCAAAAAGTTTCTTCTGATCGAACGGTATGACCGCTTCTTCGGTGCCGACGGCCACGTGCACAGGATCCACCAAGAGGATTTCTGCCAGGCACTGGGAAGGCCACCGGAGAAGAAGTACGCCTGCGACGGAGGCCCTACTTTCGTGGACTGCTTCAACCTTCTGCGCAAGTGCTCCACCGCGCCGGCATTGGACGTTATTGCGCTGCTCGATGCCGCTATCTTCAACGTGATCGTTGGCAATGCCGACGCCCACGGGAAGAACTTTTCGATTCTCTACCGAAGCGGTTCTCCCAGACTCGCACCGCTATATGACCTCCTCTGCACCGCCTACTATCGGGATCTTTCGGGGTTCTTCGCGATGAGGATTGGTAAACGGGCAACACTTGGTGAACTCGACGCCAGGGGGTGGGAGAAGTTCACCCTGGATGCCGGCATGACTTGGCCGTTCGTTCGGCAGAGGGTCCGGAACATCGCTGCACTCGTCGAGGCGAAGATCGAGTCCGTGGTGGCCGAGTTCGGGCCGCTCAAGTTGGACCGCGCGGTTGTGGACGATCTTGCAGCCTTAATCAGGGGCCGGGCTGCGGCGTGCGAAACGACTCTGACCAAGTAGCCATCCCCTCTCTGCGCCGCCCCCTGCATCCACGACCAGTTCCATCTCGCCGGTCATCCTCCCGCTCCCGTCTGCCCGCGCCTGAGAATGTTCCGCCGTGGCCAATCCGGAAGATCCTGACACACCTCGGCGAACCGCTCGAGCCCCCGCCCGTCTCGCCGGCCCGTGGCCCGCCGACCGACTGGGGAGAGCTCGTGCAGGGCCACGACGACCGGGCAAGCTTTCAGGCATCGCCCGACGAGCTGCCCGTGATCGACATCCGCAGCCTCTGACGGGATCCCATGCCACGGTGCGGACGGCCCGCGAGAAGAGCGGTTTCAAGGCCGGTCTGCGCCGACGGGAAAAATCCGGCCTTGAGCACGGATAGGGAGCTCACAGGCACCTCCACGATCGGGCCGCATCCTACCCGACCGGTCCCGGATGTTGCTCCTCATGATCCGCCCCGCTCGGCCGACGATTGCCGAAGTGCCATTGGCCGACCTATCCTTAAAGGGTGTCACCGATAACCAAATTCTTGATCGAGGAACTCGAGCACGCCCCGGAGAGTGTGCAGTGGGAGGTGCTCGCTTTTCTGCGGCATCTGCGGGCACGCGGCGCCGGCAATGATGGGAGCGAGGACGTGCATGCCCTGCTGCCGCTCGCGGAGTCAGCCTGGGCGGTGGATTGGGATACTCCTGAAGAGGATGAGGCGTGGCGGAATTTGTAGGCGGCGACGTGGTCGTCGTGCCGTTTCCGTTCACCGATCTTCAGTCGAGCAAGCGTTGACCCGCCGTCGTGCCGGCGACGTTCGCACGGGGCGACCTGCTGATCTGCCAGATAACGAGTCGATCAGAATCCCACCCGGCCGCGGTGGCCATCGGCACGGATGATTTTCTACGCGGTGGCATCGATCGGCCGAGCGTGGCTCTTCCCCGCCGACTCGGCACCGTTCATGAGGCGGTCATCTTGCGGTCGGCTGGCACGCTCACGCCGTTCAAGCTGGCTGAACTGGTTGAGCGGGTGTGTGCCGTGATTCGCGCTGGCGGCGATGCGTAGGACTGCTGCGCCGTATTCGCGGGGGCAGACTACGGGGCGGCGAGACGAACTCACCAGTCGGTTCAGAAACCCCTCGCCAATCGCGAGGGGCACGACGGTTATCGAAGGTGAGTCGGGGCGACTGGATTCGAACCAGCGACCTCTACGTCCCGAACGTAGCGCTCTAGCCAGGCTGAGCTACGCCCCGAATGGTGCGGCAGTTCGCCGCACGTGGAAGAGATATGGAGAGATTACACGGTTCGTTGCCGCGGGACAATGTCGCCGTGTTCCAGCCGTTCGGCCGGCGGAAATGGCCGCGGCCGAAGGCCGGAAGCACCGTTCACTCCGCCGCGTTCACGCACACGAGTTCGCGGTCATTCCGCACGAAGATGCAGCGGCCGGCGAACGCCGGATGGCTCCACACCACCTCCCGTCCGAAGCACTCGTTCGTCGGGTCGAGCACATGCATGCGTCCCAGTTCCTCGTACTTTTCCGGTGACAGGCGGGCCAGGATCAGGTCGCCCGTTTCGCTGAACAGCCAGGTGCGGGTCGTGCCCGGCGGGTCGCCCGCGACGGCCGCGGCCTGCCGCACGAGAAACGCGGTGCCGTGCTTGCCGCGGCGGTCGCCTGTCGTGGGGGCGGCGGTCTCCCACAGTCGCCGGCCGTCGGCGAGCGCGACGGCGGTCAGCATGCCCGTTTCGCAGTCGCAGCCGTAGAGCACATCGCCAACGATGCAGGGGGTGCTGTTGGCGCAGTAGACGGCCG
>Ga0209985_10002916_pt1 | contig 15016 bp, 15 predicted proteins | sample NOAtaG_FD_187305 | JGI IMG/M metagenome (GOLD analysis project Ga0209985, IMG submission 187305) | Freshwater lake microbial communities from Lake Erie, under a cyanobacterial bloom - NOAA_Erie_Diel6S_1000h metaG (SPAdes) (version 2) | ecosystem: Environmental > Aquatic > Freshwater > Lake ...
AGACCAGCGGGGGCCCGGAGGCGGGCGCTCGTGCCGTGGCCCGCCGCGGCGATGCCTCAGCCGCGCACTTCGTACACGCCCAGCTTGCGGTGCAGCGGAGACTCGTCGGCCATGAAAAGGAAGGCCGGCTCGGTGGTGGAGGCGTTGGTCAGCGTCACGCCGGTGTAGCCCGGTACGCAGGCGGTGTCAGCCGTGCCCAGCGTGAAGCGGGCCCCGTCCTGTGTGGCCAGACTTGCGCCGCCCTCGATGGTGTGGAACACCACCGCGGGTGAGCGGGCGGGCAGGCGCAGCACTTGCCCCGGGCGCAGCATCAGGGCGTAGAAGCCCAGGATGTTCTCGGCCGGGGCGCCGGTCTCGGGGTTCACATACTCGATCTGCACAGCCTCGATGTCGGGCCGGTCTGCGCCCAAGCTCACCAGCGCGGCGCGGGCGTCGGCCCAGGGGTAGCGCAGCATGGGGTAGGCGCGGCTGCTTCGGCTGAACACGGGGCTGGGCACCACGCCGCCGCGGGCGTAGGCGCGGTCGCCCCGGCCTGGCTGCACGGCCTGCCGGTCACCGCCCACCACGTACGAAGTCTCGGTGTAGTACACCAGCGGCAGGTCCAGCACGTCCAGCCAGATCACTGGGTCGGTGCCGTCGTGGCCGTGCTCGTGCCACAGGCCCGTGGGCGTGAGGATGAGGTCGCCCCGGCTCATGGGGCACTTCTCCCCGTCCACCGTGGTCCAGGCGCCTTCGCCTTCCACCACCATGCGCACGGCGTTGGGCGTGTGGCGGTGGGAGGGCGCCCACTCGCCCGGCATCAGCAACTGCATGCCCAGGTACATGGCCGCGCTGGCCTGCATCTTCTCCAGCCCGTGGCCGGGGTTGGCCAGCACCAGCACGCGGCGCTCGGCCTTCTCGATGGGGGTCAGCTCGCCCGCACGCATCAGCAGCGGGCGCACGGCCTGGTAGGCCCAGGCCGTGGCCTGGGTGCGGCGCGACGGCACGCCCGGCGGCAGCACCGCGCGCAGGCTGGGCCACAGCGGCACCAGGTTCTGCGCGCTCAGCTCGTCGCGGTACTCCTGCGGCAGGTCTTCCAGGCGGCCCAGTGCTTCCATCTCATCGTCTCCTGTTCACGCTCAAGCCTGCTGGAGGCAGTTGTCCACGTTCCAGCCGTACAGCCATTCCATGGCATCGTAGAAGCGCTCCTGGCTGCGGCCCTTCCACAGCGAGTTGCGCACCAGGCGCTCCACGCCCGCGGCATGGTACAGGCGCCCCATCTCCCGGCCGGACAGCACGATGCGGGCGGTGCGCGTGACGCGGTTGCGCTGGTACAGCTGCAAGGCGGCGTTCCAGTCGTGGCCGCTCACGCGCAGCGCCTCGCCCAGGGTGACGGCGTCTTCCATCGCCATGCAGGCGCCCTGGGCCATGTACTGCGTGGTGGGGTGGGCGGCGTCGCCCAGCAGCGTGGCGCGGCCGAACACCCAGTTGTCAATGGGTTCCCGGTCGGCCGTGGCCCAGCGCTTCCAGCTCTTGGGCAGGTCGATGAGCTGGCGCGCCTTCGGGCAGATGCCCTGGAAGTAGCTCTCCACCTCTTCCTTGCTGCCGTCGGTGACGCCCCACTGCTCTTGCTGGCGGCTGTGGAAGGTGACCACCACGTTGTACTGCTCACCCCCGCGCAAGGGGTAGTGCACCAGGTGGCACTTTGGCCCCGCCCACAGGCTGGCCGCGTTCCAGCGCAGGTTTTCCGGGAAGTCGGCTCGGTCCACCACGGCGCGGTAGACCACATGGCCGGTCACACGCGGCGGGTCGTTCACATACTGCGCGCGCAGCACCGACTTGCCGCCTTCGGCGCCGATGAGCGCCTGCCCCGTCCAGCGGTGGCCGTTCTGATCAATGGCGGTGACCGTGCCGGCCGCTTCGTCTTGCTCGATGCGCTCCACGCGGGTGTTGGTGTGGAAGGTGACCCGCCCGGTTTCCTGGGCGCCTTCCAACAGCGACAGGTGCACATCCGCGCGGTGGATCACCGCGTAAGGGTTTCCAAAGCGCTGACGGAAGGCTTCTCCCGTCTCAAGGCGGCCCACCAGCGTCTCGTCGACGGCGTCGTGCATCACCATGCACTCGGTGTACACGGCACGCCCGCGCGCCTTGTCGCCCACACCCAGCGCGTCGAAGGCGTGAAACGCATTGGGCCCCAGCTGGATGCCCGCGCCGATCTCGCCGATCTCCGGCGCCTGCTCCAGCACCGTGACCTGGAATCCTTGCCGCACCAGGGCCAGGGCCGCCGCCAGCCCGCCAATGCCGCCGCCGGCGACGATGACGGGAAGCTCTTCGTTGCGTGTGACCACGTGGACCTCCAGGACCGCAAAGTAATAAGTATGCTGACGATAAGTATAGATTCAGTTCGGGTGAAGGAACTCAGGGTTTACGCAAAGCGCCGGGTGCGCTACTTCAAGTCGAGAACGACGGCCGTTGCGCCAATCGCTCGCGCCAGCGCAGCAGGTGCGGGTGGCGCTCATCCGGCTTGACCTTCACGACACGCGCGAAGTCCACCGCCACCGCGGCTGTGATGTCTGCCACGCTGAAGTTGGCGCCGGCCACGTAGTGGTTGGCGGCCAGTTGCTCGTTGAGCGTCACCATGAACTGCGCGATGCGGTCGACGCCGCGTTGGGCCAGTTCAGGAATCTGCGGATAGTTCACGGGCCCCGGCAATGCGCGGTTGGCCATGGCAGGCGACCCATTGCGCAAAGCCTCCGCCACGGCGAACAGGCCGTCGAACTCCGCACGCCACTGCCAGCTGGCAATGGCGGCCTTCTCTTGCGGCGTGGTGCCCATCAGGGCGGGCTGCGGGTAGGCCGCCTCCAGCCATGCGGCGATGGCCGCGTTGTCCGTCAGCACCGTGGCGTCTGGCAGCCGCAGTGCCGGCACGGTGCAGTGCGGGTTGATGGCCCGGTACGCATCACTGAACTGCTCGCCGCTGCGCAGGTCGACCTGCACGGTGTGGTGGGCCACCCCCTTCTCGGCCAGCAGGATGCGCGCGCGGCGTGGGCTGGGCGCGGTGGCGCAGTCGTACAGGGTCAGCATGTCGCTCATGGTGCAAGTTTGTCCTGGGTGCGGTGGTCGAAGTCGCTTGCGTCGTGCCGCTCATGCAACTGCGAGGCCGGGTCTCCGGTTACCCGGTTGACCATGCGCCCGCGCTGGACGGCCGGGCGTTGGCCGATCTCGTCGGCCCAGCGGATCACGTGCGTGTACTCCTGCACCGAGAGGAACTCACCCGCGTTGTAGAGCAGGCCCTTGGCCATCGCGCCGTACCAGGGCCACACGGCGATGTCAGCCACCGTGTACTCGTCACCGGCCAGGTAGCGCTGGTCCGCCAAGCGGCGGTTGAGCACGTCCATCTGCCGCTTGACCTCCATCGCAAAGCGGTCGATCGGGTACTCGAACTTGGCCGGCGCATACGCGTAGAAGTGGCCAAAGCCGCCGCCCAGATAGGGCGCGCTGCCCATCTGCCAGAACAGCCAGGACAGGCACTCGGCCCGCCCCGCGCCCGTGGGCAGGAACTCGCCGAACTTCTCGGCCAGGTACAGCAAGATGGCACCGCTCTCGAACACGCGCACCGGTTCCGGCCCGCTGTGGTCCATCAGCGCAGGAATCTTCGAGTTCGGGTTCACCTCGACGAAGCCGGAGCTGAACTGCGCGCCGTCACGAATGTTGATCAGCCACGCGTCGTACTCGGCGCCCGCGTGGCCGCGTGCGAGCAGCTCTTCCAGCATCACTGTCACCTTCACGCCATTGGGCGTGGCCAGCGAGTACAGCTGCAGCGGGTGCCGGCCCACAGGCAGCGCTTTGTCGTGGGTGGGCCCGGCGATGGGCCGGTTGATGCTGGCGAACGTGCCCCCGCTGGGCTTGTTCCAGGTCCAGACGGGCGGCGGGGTGTAGTGGGTGGGGTCACTCATGGGGATGCTCAAGGTTGTTGTGGTGGTGCCAGCAGCTAGGCTTGCCTCTTCGCCGTGGCGAGAAAGACGCCCAAACCGATCATGGTGGCGCCGGAGATCCGCGTCATCAGGCGTGCGCGTGCAGCGCGCGCCACGCCGGTGGCCAACAGCCACTGCGCAGCGGCCAGCACATGCAGCATGCCGCCCAGGCCGGTGCCGATGCAGGAGGCCAGCCCCTCCGAGCGGCCGCCGGCCACCGTGCGCGCCACGACATAGGCGATGCCGGGCCCCGGCGTGATGGCGAGGATGGTGGCAGCCACGAGAAAGGCGATGAAGGACATGGTGCTTTGGGGCGGTGCTTGCGGCGGTTCAGGCGGTAAACACGGCTGAAGCGTAACGGAAGGACGGGCGCCGACCTGTGGTCACCTGTGAGGTGACTGCCATCCTACTCGGCGTTATCAGCCTGGTCTTGCGGCCTCAGGCAGCCGAGTGCCATCGCCACCAGGCTGTCCAGCAGGGCGGGTGACTCGAGCTGCGCCGGAAGGTCTTCAAGCACAGACCGGATGACGCTGCGCAAGCCCTGGCCGAGCAGATAAGCTGCCAGTGCGGGGTGGGGCGTCTTGATTTCATGCTCGTAGATCTTCAGCAGCGGCAGCCAGGTCGCCTCGATGAATTCGGCTGCGGTGCGGTAAGGCCCACGCCACATGCCCAGATGAAGGGCCGAGTGGTAGCGCAGGTGAAAGCCCTGATTCAGCTTGAAGAGCCGCAGTTCGACGCGAATGATGTTGGCCAGGATCTCGCGCAGCGCTGTCTTCAGCGGCATGCCGACCAGACGCTCGCGCAACAGCAGCAACTGCGCAGCCTCCTCGTCGAGCACGCGCTCGTACAGCAAGGCCACGATGGCGTCCTTACTTGGAAAGTACTGATAGATCGACCCCACGGCAGCGCCCGAAACCTCGGCAATGCGGGCCACTGTCAGCGCGTCTTCGCCCTGCTCATCCAGGATGCGCAGACAAGCTTGGGCCACCGCGTCCACGAGTGCGCGTGAGCGCGACTGGTTCGGACGCTTTCGCGGCGTGGGAAGCTGCGCGGGCAAGGCCCCAAGGGCAGCGGTGGGCGCTGGGCGTTTCCTCGGCATGGAAATGCGAGTGTCGCTGCTGTTGAGTGCACCAGGTCTTGAATTTCTTAATCAAGACATGGAGTTAGGTGATTCTTGGGGCTGCCGTAAAGGCGACTTCTGCAGTGTTTGGAGGCTTCCTACACTTGAATCACAAGATCTGAAAACAGCGCTGGCGATGCCGCCAGACCGACCAGGAGACTCACTGTGCCTTCACCATTCAAAGTCCGCCAGCTCGGGCCCGCCATTGGCGCCGAGGTGCTGGACCTCAACCTGGCCGACGTGATGTTGCCAGCCACCTTGGCGGCCCTGGAAGCCGCGCTGGTCAAGCACGAGGCCCTGGTGCTGCATGTGCCGGAGCTGACGCCTGCGCAGCACCTGGCCATTGCGCAGCACTTCGGTGAACCTGAAGTTCACACCTTTTATCCGAACCTGGGCCCGGGTTACGAGCAGATCACGCTCATCGACTCCAAGTTGGGCGACCGAGCCGACATGTGGCATCACGACGAGAGCTTTCTGCCCAGCCCGCCCATCGTCACCATGACGCACGCCAAGATCCTTCCGCCTTGCGGAGGCGACACCTGCTGGGTCAGCATGACAACGGCCTACGACGCACTGTCTGGCCGCATGAAGCAGTATCTCGACGGCCTCATGGCTTGGCATGACATGAACGGTCCGATGACCGCGGCCCTGCGGCAAAACGTGGTGACCCATGACCGGTATCTTGAAGTCATCAAGATGGGCCGGCGCCATCTGCATCCGGTGGTCAGCACCCACCCCGTCACGGGCCGCAAGGCGCTCAACATCAGCCCTACTTACACCACGCATGTGGATGGCCTGGCGCCGGCCGAGAGTGACGCTGTCCTGGCCTACTTGCATGCGCACTGCCAGCACGTGCAGTTTGTCTACAGGCACCGCTGGACGGTGGGTGACATGGTGTTGTGGGACAACCGCAGCGTGATTCACAACGCCATCCTGGACTACCTGCCGCACCAGCGGCGCATGCAGCGCGCTTCGGTCTTTGCGCGCAAGGCGTCACCCGCATGAGGACGGTTTGCTGGGCCCACCTGCACTCAAGAGGAGACCGCGACCATGCAGAGTGACCTGAACACCGAGCTGCTGTCCCGCTATGCCCCCCGCAAGGGTCGGTACGCGCTGCTGCCCAGCCTGACACCACGGCAACAGGTCGCGCTGTTGTGTCGCGTGTTGCACCGCGAGGGCTACAACGATCACATCGCCGGCCATGTCACGGTCCGGCAGGACGACGGCACTTACCTGGCCAATCCGTGGGAACTGACCTGGGGAGAGTTGACCGCCTCGGACATCCTGCGGCTGGACCCTCAAGGCCAGGTCATCGAGGGCGACTGGAACATCACGCCGGCCATCAACCTGCACATGGATGTGCATGCCGCCCGGCACGATGTCAGCGTGGTCATTCACAACCATCCCGAGTGGGGCTCGGTGTGGTCTGCAGTGGGGCGTGTGCCTCCCATCTACGACCAGACCTCGGCCCTGGTCGACACCGACCCGGTGCGCTATGACGAGTACCGGGGCACGGTGGAAGACGGCACCCTTGGCCGCGCGGCAGCAGACGCCCTCGGGCCGCATAAGTGGGCCCTGCTGGCAAACCATGGCGTGCTGCTGGTGGCCAATGGCATCCGCCAGGCTCACCTGCGTGCCATCACCCTGGAGTGGCGTTGCCGCATGGCTTGGCGGGTTGAGATGCTGGGCGGCGGTGTCCCGCTGCCCGCATCTGTAGCCATGGCCACCGGACAGCGTGTGGATGCCAATGGGTTCCCGTTCTTGTGGGAAGCCATGGCCCGCGAGGAGATCCGCAGGGACCCGTCCGTGCTGGAGTGACCGCCGATTGCCGGCAAGCGAACCTGCTCGCCCCTTGGGGGAAGCCCAAAAAAGTAAGGGCCCAGAGAGGTCTCGGGGCCCTCGGTACTGGTGGCGGACGGTTGACCATGTGCAGACTGGCGTCTCGGGCTTATGAGTACTGGCGCGGGTTGTCGCGCGGTGAAGCAGATCGCAGAGGCTGTCTGCGACTTCCGGCCCGTCACGCCAAGACTTCATCTGCACCCATCCGGTACCCCATCGCCCGGTAGCCACGCTGCCGTTTGTCCCACATCCGCAGCAGCGCCGGATGCCCGGTGTCGACGAAGTCGATGATCCTCACGTCGGTCTTGCTTGCGTGCTCCCGGTGCAGGCGCCCGGCGTACTGCTGCAGAGTGCCTTTCCAGGACACCGGCATGGCAAGGACCAGGGTGTCGAGCGGCGGGTGATCGAAGCCCTCGCCAACCAGCTTGCCGGTGGACAGGAGGACGCGCGGCGCGTCGGGTGGCAGTGCATCCAGGTCTGCCACCAGCGCCGAGCGCTGCTTCTTCGACATTCGACCGTGCAAGACGAACGGTGCCGGCAGCAGACCTTCGAGCTCCGCCCTGATGGCATCGAGATGTCCCGTACGTTCGGTCAGGACCAGCACCTTCCGTCCCTGCGCGACCGCATCGCGCACCTGGGCGGCGATGGCTTCGGTCCTGGTCTGATCGTTGGCGAGATGTCGGAAGACGTCCTGGATGCCCGCATCCTGCGGCAGGTCGATCCGGGCATGGCGGGAGTGCCGCACCACCTCCAGATCGTGCGGTGCCCCGGCCGGCGTGGCCGCCGTGTGGCTGATCGGCCCGCACTGCATGAAGATGATCGGCTGCTGACCATCGCGTCGGATCGGAGTCGCCGTCAGGCCCAGCACGTATTTCGCCTTCGTCCGTTTCAGGATGGCGTCGAAAGAGACGGCGCCGACGTGGTGGCATTCGTCGACGATCACCTGCCCATAGTCCTCGACCAGCGGATTCACCTCGCCTTGGCGGGACAGGGACTGCATCACGGCGATGTCGATCTTGCCGGTAGGTTTGGCCTTGCCACCGCCGATGGTGCCGACCACGCCCTTGGCGACACCTAGAAAGGCTTGCAGGCGCTCCTGCCATTGCTTGAGCAACTCTGTGCGATGCACCAGCACCAGGGTGTTGACGCCCCGCCGGGCGATCATCGCGGCAGCGGTGACGGTCTTGCCGAAGGCAGTTGGCGCGCACAGCACCCCAGCATCGTGGGGGAGCAGTCCGGCAACTGCGGCCTCCTGATCGAGGCGCAGACTGCCGACGAACGACACGTCCAGCGGCTGGCCGCCGAAGCGTTCGTCTCGCAGGTCACAGGCAATGCCGTTCTCTCGCAGCAAAAGCAACGCCGCATCCAGACACCCGCGAGGCAACGCGATGTGCTGGGGATAGCTCTCGGCGCATCCGATGACGCGCGGCTTGTCCCACACAGACATCCGCATCGCCTGGGCCTTGTAGAACTCGGGGTTCTGGAAAGCAGCCAGCCGGATCAGGCGGTTGGCCAATGCCTGCGGAAGCTGGGCCTTCTCGAAATAGATCAGATTGGCCAGCGTGACCGTCAGCGACTTCGGCATCGGACCGGCCAGCTTCTTGGCCGATGTGTTCTCGCGCCTCCAGGGCGTGGCCAGGTCCTCACCGTCGATGAAGGTGACGTCCAGCGGATGGACACCCCCCGTGGCCCGCAGGACGGTCGGTTCGATGTCGTGCACGGCCATCGGCTGGATGGAAGCGATGAACGCCCATTGATCTGGGTGCGGGTGCAGGCTGGCATCGACGAAGACGCTGAAGCCCTGCTCCCTCGGACCCTTCTGCAGCGGCAAGGCAATCAGGTTGCCGAATCCGCCCTTGGGCATCGTGTCCTGGTTCGGGAACAGTCGGTCATAGGATTCCAGGTTCAGTTGCCGGGTGCGAGCGCAGGTATGGGTGATGATGGCCGTGCCCAAGCGGCGGGCATCACGCGCCGACACGCGACCAGCGAAGAACACCCAGGCATGGGCGCCCTGACCCGAGCGCGAGATCTCCAACGCTGCTGGCACGCCCAGCTCCGTGCACGACTGCATGAATGCCCGGGCATCGTCCCGCCAATCGGCCTCGTCGAAGTCGACGGCCAGTAAGTGGCAGCTGTCGTCCTCCAGCAGCGGATAAACCCCGACCGTGTGTTCGCCGGCCAGGTGGTTGTAGATCACCACGTCAGATAGCGCGATGAGCAGCCGATTGCCGCAGTCGCCGCACTTGATGCGCGGCTTCTCGCAGACCCCAGCACGCCACTCGTTGGCACACGCCGGTGCGTAGCCGGTCTTACCCGTGGCCTTGCTCTCCCAGCGAATGGGGTAGACATCCGTGCGCCCGCGAAACAGCCGGCGGAACAGCGCCACCTTCTCGGCGGTGGTCAGCCTGGACGGTTCCGGCTCGCGCGCGACAAGGACGGCCTCTTGCAGGGGCCGCCACTCGATGCCGTGCGATTCGAGCAGCGCGATCAGCCGCGCGTTCTCGGCCTGCAGCGCAGCAAGTTCATCGCGATTCGGCATCGCCCCCGTACCTGGCGAGCAGATCGTCCATGTCGTCGCCGACGCCATAGCCCAGGTTGTGGCCGAGGTGCCGCACCACGCTCAGGCGTGCGACCAAGTCACCCCGGCGATCTTCGGCCAAGGCATCGGCGTCCTTCAGCGCCTGCCCGAACATGCGCACCAGGGCGTCGAAGTAGCCTTCGTCCTGCAGGCCGACATCGTTGCTGAAGCCGACCGCGCGCTCGCAGAAGAACACCGCCAGCTCCGCCAGGCCCTCGGGCTGACCGACAGCCTTCTTGTAGTCGGTGATGGCCTTCTTCGCCTTGGCGATCGAGGTGTCCTGGTTCTTGAACACGTCGGGCCACAGCCAGCGGTCGATGGTGGCCTTGTAGGGTCTCAGCACGTCGTCGCCGAGCCCGAAGCGCGCGTGCAGAAAGGCCTGGTTGTCCTTGCTGGCGGCGTAGAGGTTCTGCACGAGGGCGATGAGGCCGGCGCGGTCGATGTCAGTCAGCTTGGCTTTGACATCGCTCCAACTGGGCGTGGTCTTCTTCGTGCCCATGTTCACAGCGCCTTCCAGCTTGACCCGGCCGCATCGACGGTGGTGATCACCCGATGCACGCGGTAGGGCGCGAGAAAGCTGTCCTCGATGCCTTGGCGGAGGCTGTACGTGTAAATCGGGTTGCCGAAGTACTCGTAGCTGTCGCGCGACTCCTCGCGCAGTGGCGTCGCAGTCATGCCAAATTGCACTGCCGGAGCGAAGTAGTCCAACACGGCGCGCCAGGCGCTCTCGTCGCGGCTGGAGCCGCAATAGCACTCGTCGATGATGATCAGGTCGAAGAAGTCGGGCCGGTACTGCCGGAAGACGTCCGCGCTGGCGGTGCTGAGCGCCTGGTAGATGCCGAAGTACATGTCCCGGCTTTGGCTGACGTCGCTGCCGGCGATCTTGTGTCTGGCGTCGCCGAAGGGCGCGAACATCTTGGCCATCGGGTCGTCGACCAGGATGTTGCGGTCGGCCAGGAACAGGATTTTCGGTCGACGGTATTCGCCGGTGCGATTCCAGCGGCTGCTCCACAGCTTCCAGCAGATCTGGAACGCGACGCAGGTCTTGCCGGTGCCCGTGGCCAGGGTGGCGAGGATGCGCTTCTGGCCGAGCAGGATCGCCTCGATCACGGGATTGATGGATATCTGCTGGTAGTAGCGCGGCACCTTGCCCGAAACCAGGTTGAATGGCTCCAACAGGTGCGATACCGCGTGCTGCGGGATATGCGTGGCAGCGGTCAGGCGCGCAAACAGCTCCTCGGGCGTCGGGTAACGGTCGACCTCGCGCTCGGTGCCAGCGAAGTAATCGATCTCGATGATGCGGTGACCATTGGTGGCGTAGGCAAATTTGAGCCCGAGGATCTCGGCGTATTCGCGCGCCTGCTGCACACCTGTTTCAACGGGCAGGCCGATCTCCTTGGCCTCGACCACGGCCAGCGGTAGGTCCCGACGGTAGTAGAGCAAGTAGTCGGCGCGCCTTTGCTTGCCGCGCCGAGCCTTACCGCCTGCCACGATGATGCGACCGTTCGTGAAGCTGCGTTGTTCGCCAATGACGTGCGGTGACGCAGCCCAGCCCGCCTCGACCAACCGGGGCGTGACGAACTCGCGGCAGGTATCTGCTTTGGTGACCACACCATCTCGGAAGGAGGACTGAGTCATTCGGCATCTCCCGGCAGTTCCGTTTCACCCATCCAGTAGCAGAGTAGCGGAGCGGAAATACGCATGATCTGAGTGGCGGCGGGCTCGGTGCCGGACGGCGACAAACCCTGCATCGGCCCGAAGTCGTCCAGCGACTTGTTGACGACCAGGATATTCATGGCATCGCCGCTGTTTGTTGCCACTTGGCAGCACGGCCTTTGCCCGTTGGCGTGATCAACCCTTCGGCTTTCATGGCGCGCAACATGACGCGCACCATGTCTCGGCTGACGCCGGGGCAGGCCTCTTCGATTTCCGAGATCGAAAACGGCAGGTTGCGCTTGAGGATTTCGGCGCGCACCCGATCACCCTTGGCACCGCGCCCACGCTCAATGGTGCCGACACGCTCCTCGAATTCCTTGTATGCGCGCAGCAGTGCACCCCAGAAGTAGTCCAGCCACGGGGCGATATCGTGGACACCCTCATGCCAGCCCTGCGAACTGGCCTCCAGTGTTTCGTAGTAACTCTCCTTCGATTCTTCGAAGATTCGCTCCAAGCTGATAAAGCGGCCCACGACATAGTCGAAGTGATAGAGCAACTGCAAGGTCAGCAGCCGTGCCATGCGGCCATTGCCATCCGGGAAGGGGTGGATACAAAGAAAGTCGAGGACGATCAGTGGCACCAGCACAAGTGGGTCGGCCAGGTGTCGATCCAGTGCCGTGCGGTAGCGCGCAATCAGGTCGGTCATCGCCATGGGCGTGAGATGCGCCGCCACCGGCCGAAAGCGAATGCGTGAACTGCCATCGGGGTGGCGCTCGATGATGTCGTTGTTGGTGGCTTTCCAGTGCCCGCCCGGCTGTGGCATGTAGCGGTACAGAATGCCGTGGAGTTGCAGGACAGTGCCTGCTGAAAGCGGCATTTGCTCGCCGCTTTCGTGGATCAGGCCCAGCGCGTCACGATAGCCTGCCACCTCTTGCTCAGAGCGGCTTTTCGGTGTGGCGTTTTTGAGCACCAGGGACTTCAGACGATGCGCCGCTACCACCACGCCTTCCAGGCGGTTGGATGACTCCGCGGACTCCACCACGGCCACCTGCCGCAAGTCGCTCAACACCTCAGGCGACTGCGCCACGTACAGCTGCTGCTTGCCCCTGTACTCGCCAAGAGCGCGCAGCGTCGCAAGTTGCTGGGTGTCAAAGCGCAGCTTGGCGAGGTAGTCGGGCAAGAGTGAGTGCACGAATGGTCTTGGCGACGGTGAATGGGGTAATCGTATCCTGAAATGGGGTAAATAATCAGACCATTGCCCCTATAATAGAATCATTACCCCATTTGTCAGCGCTTGGCTTCTTGAGCGCCCAGAGCGTGAATGACGGCGCCCTCAATCACTCTTGGAGCCGCCATCGAAGCCCTACCCAAGCTCACCCCTACCCAAGCCCTGCTGCTGTGTACCGCCCCCCGCCGTGCCGATGGACGGTTGACGACGTACCGGCGTGCGTAAGTCCTTGATCTGCCGAGTGCAACCGCTGCGGCTACCCGCAGACCAAACGGAGAATAGAGACGGCGCTGAGCGAGAAAACGGCCGTTTCGGACGCGGCGGGCGCCACGCCACCCGCAGCACGTCAAGGCCGGAAGCCCACACGGCGCGGGGATTTAAGGCAAGAAAAAGGGCCCGGAGACTATCCGAGCCCTTCAGATTGGTGGAGCCGGCGGGAATCGAACCCGCGTCCGCAAGCCTTTGCCGGCCAGTTCTACATGCGTAGCCGTCTGATTTGGGTCTCGCCCCTTGCGCCGCGCAGCGGCACGCTGCGCAAGGTGCCAGTCACTTGTTCTTATCGACCACCGAGTGACCCGATGGCCGACCAGCCAATGTGAATGACCTCTCAGCTATTGCCTTGCGGCTCAAGCCCGGCCCATTGGCCTGCCGTTGAGAGGCTCACCGGTATTAAGCGGCGAGAGCAAACTTTTCGTCGTTCGCAGTTACTTTGTTTCCAGTGGATTTACGAGCGAACTGGTGCTCGGCATGCCCTGATCCGACGCCGTACCCACGTCGAAGCCAGGTCGGCCCCAAGCCATGCATCTTAGGGCAAGTTCAGCCACTGCAAGAGGCCTTGAGGCTGCTCCAGCAGAGAATCCGCACCCCACTCGTGGATGGGCTCGCCCTGACCGAGGTAACCCCATCCTGCAGCCAGTGTGGCCATGCCCGCGGCCCGGCCGGCCTGGATGTCACGATGGTCGTCACCCACGTAGGCGCAGGTGGTCGGGTCGGCCTGGAGTCGGCGACAGGCCTCCAGCAGGGGCTCAGGGTGGGGTTTGGCATAGGGCGTGGAGTCACCCCCGATCAGCACCCCCGCGCGCGGATGCAGGCCTACGCCTTCGCTCACTGCCAGCGCCAGGTGGTAGGCCTTGTTGGTGACGATGCCCCAGCCCAGGCCGTGCTGTTCCAGCCGGTCGAGCAAAGGCCACACGCCCTCGAAGACCGTGGTGCTGTGAAGCAGCCGCTGGGCGTACAGCGCGAGAAAACGGGCTTTCAGGGCTTCGTAGCCTTCGTCGGCGGGCTTGACGCCAAAGGCCAGACCCACCATGCCGCGTGCCCCAGCGCCCACCATCGGGCGCAGATGCTCGTAGGGCAGGGCGGGGCGCCCGTGTTCCTGCAGCAGTTCGTTGGCGGCGCCTGCGAGATCGGGCGCACTGTCCACCAGCGTGCCGTCCAGGTCGAACAGCACCGTCCGTATCGCTGGCCTCATGCCGGGCGCCTGCAGGCGAACAGGTAGTTCACGCTGGTGTCCCCCGACAGGCGGTAGCGCCGCGTCAGCGGGTTGTATTCCATCCCTTTGCTGCCCTCCAGCGTGAGGCCGCTCTCGCGGGTCCAGCGTGCCAGCTCACTGGGGCGGATGAAGCGCGCGTACTCGTGCGTGCCTTTGGGCAGCAGTCGCAGCACGTACTCGGCGCCGATGATGGCAAACAGGAACGACTTGGGGTTGCGGTTCAAGGTGGAGAAGAACACCCAGCCCCCTGGGCGTACCAGCGTGGCACAGGCGCGTACGACGGAAGACGGGTCGGGCACGTGCTCGAGCATTTCCATGCAGGTGACCACATCAAAGCGGCCTGGTGCCTCGGCCGCCAGTGCTTCAGCAGCGATCTCGCGGTACTCGATGTTCTCCACGCCGGCTTCCAGTGCGTGCAGGCGCGCCACCCCCAGTGGGCGCGTGGCCAGATCAATGCCCGTCACTTGACTGGCCCGCCGCGCCATGGCCTCTGCCAGGATGCCGCCGCCGCAGCCGACGTCCAGCGCGCGCTGACCTTTGAGGTGCGCCAGGGAGTCAATCCACTCCAGGCGCAGGGGATTGATCTGGTGCAGGGGGCGGAACTCGCTGTCCGGGTCCCACCAGCGGTGGGCCAATTCACTGAACTTGGCCAGTTCTTGAGGGTCAACGTTGGTCATGGGCGCAGATTGTGCGTGCGAAAAACAAAAACCCCGCCGAAGCGGGGTTCTGACATTGGGGGCACGGGAGCCCCCGAATGGCCAGGGCTTACCTGCGGGTGCGGGTGCCCACGACCTCGACTTCCACGCGACGGTTCTTCGCGCGGCCTTCGGCGGTCTTGTTGTCGGCCACAGGCGACTTCTCGCCCTTGCCTTCGGTGTAGACACGGTTCTTCTCGACACCAGCCTTGACCAGGAAGTTCTTCACGGCCTCGGCGCGGGCAATGGACAGCTTCTGGTTGGCAGCGTCGCCACCCACGGCGTCGGTGTGGCCGACGGCGATGATGACTTCAAGGTTGACCGCCTTGGTCTTGGAGACCAGGTCCGTCAGCTTGGCTTGGGCTTCCGGCTTCAGGGCCGACTTGCCGAAGTCAAAGAAGGCGTCAGCGGCGAACGTGACCTTCTCAGCCACCGGTGCGGGCGGCGGAGCAGGA
>Ga0209985_10002917_pt1 | contig 15016 bp, 10 predicted proteins | sample NOAtaG_FD_187305 | JGI IMG/M metagenome (GOLD analysis project Ga0209985, IMG submission 187305) | Freshwater lake microbial communities from Lake Erie, under a cyanobacterial bloom - NOAA_Erie_Diel6S_1000h metaG (SPAdes) (version 2) | ecosystem: Environmental > Aquatic > Freshwater > Lake ...
TATTGATCGCCGCGCCAGCGATGAGGAGCCAGGGTGCGCGCGGCGCCGGCGCACTGGCCGCCGGCGGTGGAGCGGAGGGGCCGGCCGCCATCGAGACACCGGAACCGGTCGAGGCGCCGAGCGAGCGGAACTCGTCGACGAACTGCTTCACCGAGGCCTGCCGCTCGTCTGGCTCCTTCGCGAGCGCCCGGTACACCGCGTCACGGGCGCGCTGGGGAAGCGCTCGGGTCGCGGGGAAATCGTCGAACGACGGCGGCGGGTGCGTGGTGTGCAGAGTGGCCCAGTCGAACGGCGTCGAGCCCTGGAACGGCCGGCGGCCGGTGAGCATCTCGAAGGTCATCAACCCGAGCGCGTAGATGTCCGAGCGGGCGTCGACGTCGGCCCCCGCGAGCTGCTCCGGGCTCATGTACGCAGGGGTGCCGATGATCGTGCCGGCCACCGTGAGTTCGGGCCCGTCCTCGCGCTCGCGCTGCTTGGCGATGCCGAAGTCGAGCACCCGCGCGTGCTCGTCATCCCCGTGCCGGGCGAGCAGCACGTTGTCGGGCTTCAAGTCCCGGTGGACGATCCCCTGACGGTGGGCCTCGGCGAGCGAGCCGCCGATCTCCTCGACGAGCCGCTCGACCTTCGGCCACGGCATCGGCCCCTCGGCGATGGCGGCGGTGAGCGGCCGCCCCTCGACGTACTCCATCGCGATGTAGAGGCGCCCATCCGCGAGCGCGCCCGCATCGAAGAACTGGATGGTGTTCGGGTGGCTGAGCTGCACCACCGTCTCGCACTCGCGGAGGAAGCGGGCACGCGCGAGCTCGGAGGGCGGGCCCTTGAGCACCTTCACCGCGACGTTGCGGCGCGTCGTTCCCATCGGCTGCTCGGCGAGGTAGACGGTGCCCATGCCGCCCTCTCCGAGCGGCCGGACGAGGCGGTAGCGACCGGCGACGAGCTGTCCGAGCAGCGGGTCCCCGTCGGCGAGCAGCCCGGCACCGCAGCCCTTGCAGAAGCGCGCGCCCGGTTCGTTGGCCGTGCCGCACGCCGCGCAGGAGGAGACCGAGGGGTTCATCGGACGCCCAAAGGGAAACCAGAATCGGTCCTCGGGCAACCCCGTACCGCAGGCAGAAAAACGTCGTTGTGCAGGGACGGCACCTTGTTATCCTCGCCGCCGTGGCGGATCCCTACGTCGGGCGCGACCTCGCGAACCAGTTCCGCATCTTGGAGAAGATCGGTTCGGGGGGCATGGGCGCGGTCTACAAGGCCGAGCAGCCCGACATGCGGCGCTTCGTCGCGGTGAAGATCCTTCACCCGCGCTACCTGTCGCGCCCCGATCTCGTCTCGCGCTTCCGCCGCGAGGCGCGCGCGATGAGCCACCTCTCGCATCCCAACACCGCGAAGGTGTTCTTGTACGGGCAGCTCGAGGACGGCGCCTGCTACTTCGTCATGGAGTACCTCGCGGGCCGCAATCTCGCGCAGACCGTCCGGGCGGAGGGCCCGATGGCGGCGGAGCGGGCGATCCCGATCATGGTCCAGGTGTGCAGCGCGCTTCAGGAAGCGCATACGCAAGGGATCGTGCACCGGGACCTGAAGCCGGAGAACGTCTTCCTCACGAACCTCGGGGGCATCCCCGACTACCCCAAGGTGCTCGACTTCGGGCTCGCCAAGGTCACCGAGCGCGAGATGCGGCCCGGCTCGCTCATCCTGACGCAGGAGGGCATGGTGTTCGGGACGCCGGAGTTCATGTCGCCGGAGCAGGCACGGGGCGAGAAGCTCGACGGACGGAGCGACATCTACTCACTCGGCGTGATCCTCTACGAGCTGCTCACCGGCAAGCTCCCCTTCGATGCGAACCAGCCGATGGAGTACATCCAGCGGCACATCAAGGAGACGCCGATCCCGATCCACGTACGCGCCCCACAGCGGAGCTTTCCGCCCGGGCTGTGGGAGGTGATCGAGCGGACCCTCGCCAAGCGCCCCGGCGACCGCTTCCCGAGCGCGGCCGAGTTCGGCGCGGCGCTCTCCGCGGTGCTGACCGCACCGAGCCGCGCGTCGACCCCGAGGCCCCCGTCCGTGGCGCCCGGGACGCAGCCGATCACCGCGCCGGCCGTGCCCGTCGTCTCGCAGCCTCGCCCCCAGCCCAGCATCGAGCCTCCGCCCGCGCCGCCGACGAGCCCGCTGCCCTTCATCGTGCTGGGCATCGCTGCCCTGCTCGCGGTCGTGGGCCTCGGAGCGCTCGCGGCCGCGGTGTTCATGATGAACTGAGGCCGCCGGGACGCTCAGGGGCGGCTGCCCGAGAGGGCGTACTCCGCAGCGCAAGGGAGCGAGGGAAACGATCCGCCCTGCGCCAGCAGGGCGCGGCTGCAGTCGAAGCCTGCCTGCGGGACGAGCTCGATGCGGCTCGTGGCCGAGAAGGTCGCGGACGAAGAGCCCCCCGCGTCGCTCGGCCCCCCATCGATCGAGGCCGCATCGTTGGACACGCCGGCGTCGGCGGCGGGCGCATCGATGGCCGGTGCGTCCTCGAAGGTCCCCTCGATCGTCTCGATCATCGAAACCCGGCAGCCGGGGGTGCCGGGGTCGAGCTCCGGATCCGTGCCGCGGCTCGGCGGGTAGAGCTCGACGTCGGTGCGGGAGGTGAAGCGGAAGCGCCCCGTCGGGTCGAGCGAGCCCGGCACCCACGGCTGCTCCCCGAGGCGCCAGTAGGCGATGCCGCTCTCGCGGCGGATCTCCGCTCCGAAGAGGAGCGGGTCGATGGGGTCGAGCCCCGGCGAACACGCATTGCTGCGAAGCGCTCCGCTCACGAGCCACGACTCGCCGCGGGTCTCGGGGGAGGCCACCGGCGGCCGGCACGCGAACACGAAGGGCAGCGCGAGCCCGACGGCGAGGGACGCGACCCCGAACCGAACGCGCACACGATGGACCACCATGGAGGGCCGCTACCACGCCCCGTCCGCGCGAGGAAAGAAAGCGACGCAGCCTCCTTGGAGGCCGCGCGGTCACTCCTTGGAGGCGCTCGACGCCGACTCTGCGGGCGCGAGGGGGTCGGGCTCGGTGCGCCGCGCGGTCCCCGGCACATCGGGACGCCGCTCGGCGACCACGAGGAGGCGGGGCGACTCGGCGCCGAAGAAGACGCCAGGCGTCGCCTCGCGGCCGCTCACTTCGACGACCCGGAAGCCGCGCTGGTGCAGCAGCTGACCAAGTTCGTGGAGCGCGTACAAACGAATGCTGTAGACGGTCTCGCTCTGACGCCCGTCGTCGAGCATCACCTGCCGCTTCACGGTGAGGCGCGAGTTGATGAAGTTCGCGTTCGACTCCTCCATCACCACGCAGCCGTCGCCCTGGAACCAGACGTTGTTCGGCTGGGTCTTGAAGACGTAGTCACGGTTGACGACGTCGAGCAGGAGCAGGCCGCCCGGCTTCAGGGCGCGATGCAGGCGCTCGACCACCTGCCGGTTCTGCTCGTCGTCGAAGTACCCGAAGGTCGTGCCCCACGAGAGCACCGCATCGAAGCTCGCATCGAACGTCATCTCGCGCATGTCGCCCTGCACGAACTCGATCGCCAGCCCCAGCTCCTTCGCCTCGCTCGCCGCGCGCGCGAGCATGGACGGGGAGAGGTCGAGCCCCACCACCGAGATGCCGAGCCGGGCGAGCTCGACCGCATGCAGCCCGAGCCCACAGCCGACGTCGAGCACGCTCATCCCGGGACGCAGGCCGAGCCGCTGGACCATGAACTCGGTCTGGGCTGCGATGGTCCGCGGCTGCGGCAGCGGCACCGTGCGGAAGTAGACGTCGTTGAAGAACTCCTCCCACCACTTGCGGCGGACGCGCTTGCCGGTCTCCGGCTCGGCGGGCAGCGCGGGCGCCTTGGGCGGAGGCGGGGGGCGATCGCGGGAAGGCGCCGACGCGAGCGAAGGCGGAGGCGGAGGCGACACCGACGGCGGGGGAGGCGGGACGGAGGGGACCGGCGGCGGCTCGGCGACCTCTTCGAGCTCCTCGAGGTGCTCCTCGCGCTCGTCGTAGCTCGCAGGCAGCTCCGCCTCGACGAGGATCTCGGGCTCGCCCACCGCAGCTTCCAGCCCGACCACGTCGGGGTCGGTCGCGACGACGCCGTCCGACGCCGCACCGCTAGGCGAGGAAGCAGCGCCGGCCGAGGAAGCAGCGCCGGCCGAGGAAGCAGCGCTCGGCTCGACGGGCGGCAGCGGAAGCAGCGAAGGCGGCAGCGGGGGCAGCGACTCCCGCTCCTCGGCGATCGTGATGTGGGTCGGAGCGCGAACGCCGATCGCGATCGTGCGCTGCACGACGATCGCGACCGCCGTGGAGGAGACCCGGGACGTGGCCTCGGACGCGGCAGCCGGGGCCCGCAGCGAGGCGGGGGGCTGCGGCACGGCGCGCTCTGGGTCCATCGCTGGCAGCCGGTCGGTGGGCTCCGCGGCGGCAGGCTCGGCCGAGGCGCCGAACGCCGCGCGCGCCGCGTCGACCCGCTCGGCCTCGGACGGCGGCGCCGAGGACGCGCTCGGCAGACCGCCGCCGAGGCCCGAGGCCGGCAGCGCGATGCGCAGCGTCGCCCCGTCCAGCCCCGCCGCGGGGTCGGACTCGCCGAGCCCGCCGAGCTCGACCTCGACGAGCGGGACGGGATCGATCGCAGGAGGGCCGCCCCCAGGGTCGGTGGGACGCAGCGGCTCGAACTCCTCGATGGCGGGCGAAGGAGGAGGAGGAGGCTGCGAGCGCCGGGCGAGCGGAGGAGGAGGAGGCGCGCTTCGCGGGCGCGTCGGCACGCTCGGCGCGGCCGGTGGGGACGCCTCGGTGACGCTCACCCGACGCGGGACTTCGTCGACCGGAACACGGAGCGAGCGGCGCTTGGCACGCCGTGCCCCCTCCCCTGCTTCGTCCGTCATCGCGTCCCTCCTTTTGCGCCGGCCCGCAGGAGAGGACGGCCCATCCGTGCAACCGACCCCGCAGCGACCTCGGGGCGGAGCCGCGCTGCCTCGGTCGCGAGCACGATCGCGGTCGAGCCGAGGACGAAGCGGCCGAGTTCCTCGCCCCGCGCGAGCAGCGCGCCGTCTTCGCCGTAGCGGAGCTCACCCAGCACCGCGCCGCGGTTCGTGCGCAGACGCGGCTCGAACGCGAGCTCGATGCCGCCGACGACGATCGCGCCGACGAGGATGGTGACGACCTCTCCGAAGCGCTCGCTCCGCTGGTGCACGGCGACGCGCTCGTTCTTGGCGAAGAGGCGCGGCACGTGCTCGACCCCGATGCGGTTCACTGGGAAGAGCGTGCCGCCGAGGTGCCGAACGACCTCGACCCGGCCCTGCACCGGCGCATGGACGCGGTGGTAGTCGCGGGGCGAGAGGTACACGACCGCGAAGGTCCCCCCGTCGAACCGCCGCGCCGCCTCCGCGGACTCGCCGAGCAGCTCGCCTACCTCGTAGTCCCGGCCCTTCACCAAGAACCGGGAGCCTGGCTCGATGGGGCCGAGGTCCTCGACCGTGCCGTCGGCCGGAGAGACGACCACGTCGGGGTCCGCGTCGATCGGCCGGGCCCCTCGGGCGAGCGGGCGGCCGAAGAACTCGTTGAAGGAACGGAACCCGCCGGCCGGGACCTCGCACTCCGAGAGGTCGACCCGGTAGGCCCGGACGTAGAGTTGGATGGCCCGCTGCAACATCGCTCGCGGCGGCTCGAGCGAGGCAGCCCGGCCCAAAGCGCGGCTCAGCCGTTTGCGGGGCAAAAGGCGCAAGGTCTCGGCGGCGAGGCGGGTCGTGACCATGCGGCGAACGCGGAGAGGGATGCTACCGGAGCGGGCTTTCGGCCGTCAAAGGTTGTTCGCCGGACCGCTGCCGGGCCCGAGCAGGCGGCGCTCCACGAAGCCGCGCAGCTCCGGCCAGTGCGCGGCGAGGCCCTCGGCGACCTCCCGCGGGGTGCCGAGCGCCGGCGCCAGCGCCGTCTCGACCTGGGCATCGTCGGCGCCGAGGCGCTCGGCGTGGAACGCGGCGAGGAGCGCGGTCGTGCTGGCGAGCGCCTCGTCACGGACGCGCGCGGCGTGCCGCTGGCTCGCCTCGAGCGATGCCTGCACCTGCGCCCCCATCTGGCCGGCCCGAAGCGCCAGCAGCGCATCCCCGTAGGCCGGTGCGTAGCTCAGACGCTGGGTCCACGTCGGCGCGTAGGCCGCACGCGCTGCCGCGGCACCGGCCGCGTCCCCATCGAGCGCCCGTGTCACGGCGAGCACGATCTGCCCCGGACCACGCAGCAAGCGCATCGTGCCGATGTCCCGCCACGGCGAGGGCGTGAGCGGCTCGAGGGTCACCCGGGCGCGCGCATGGTGCCCCAGGCTGCTGGCGCAGGCGGCATGGAGCCACAGCGCGAGGGCCCGCGCCGCAGGGCCGAGGCGCTCGGCGCGGAGCGTCTCTTCGAGGAGCACGGCCGCCGCGGAGACGCGCTGGGCCCGCATGTGCGTGAGCGCGGCGCGCAGGCGCGAGCGTCCCCGGCGATGGAGCAGCGCCTGCACGAGGCGCGTGAGCCCGAGCGCCATCGCGACGAGGCCGATGACGAGGATCGCGAGAAGCGGCGGGGCCCGATCGGAGACCCAGGGCGCCACGCCCAGCACCACCAGCCCGACGAGGCGCGCGGCGGGCGAGGTGAGCCAGCGGATCGGCCGAGGAGGAGGACGCGGAACGTGGGCCCAGTCGGCGCGGCCCCCGGCCAGACGCTCCTGGCAGGCACGGCAGAGCAGGGAAGGTGCGGGGCTGCACCCGCCGCAGGTGAACGCGCCGCACCGCGCGCACGCGAGCGCGGAGGGCTCGAGCGGGTGCAAGGCGCAGCGCGGATCCAGCTCCACGGCGGGGATCCTACGGCAGGCCCGGAGCGGCCGAAACGCGCAAGCCCTTGCAGGGCGGAGGCAAATGATCGACAAAGGCGGACATGTCGAGCCCGCGTGTCTCCCGGTCGGTCTTCGGATGCACCCTTGCTTTCGGCGTCGGCCTCGCCGGCGTCGCGGGATGCGGAGGCAGCGACGTCCGCGCTCCGTTCCCGAACGTGACGGTGACGGATCAGAGCGCCGACGACATGGGGCTCGCCGCGCCCGAAGCAGAGAGTTCCGGAAGCGAGGAGACGGCGTCGGGCGACGAGGGCGAAGAGGCCCCATCAGCCGACGGGGCGCCACCGGCCCCACCGCGCGTGGTGGTCGGCGACAGCACGCCGCTCGAGGGGACGACGCCGCGGCTGCGGATCACGGCCCCGGAGGAGGGCGCCACGATCCGCACCGGAAACGTCACCGTGCGGCTGAACCTCAGCGACTGGCCGCTCGCGGCGCCGACCGGCCCGCACGTCCACCTCATCGTCGACGACGAGCCCTACATCGCGATCCGCGACGTGTCCGCGCCGATCGATCTGAACGCCCTGGTGCAGACGAGCCTCGGACACGAGCTCGCCGAGGGAACGCACGTGGTGCGCGTCTTCCCGTCGCGGGGACACCACGAATCGGTGAAGGACCCGGGCGCGTTCGCGGCCGTCACGTTTCACTACCGGCGGCGGACCGAGGGCTTCTCGTTCGACGCGTCGGCGCCCCTGCTCACCTACAGCCGGCCGAAGGGCTGCAACGTCGTCGGCGAGCGCGTGCTCGTGGACTTCTTCGTCACCCACGCGACGCTCGCCCCGGGCGGCACGCGCGTGCGCTGGACGCTCGACGGACGCACCGGCGAGATCACCGCGTGGCTGCCGCACTGGATCGAGCTGCTCCCGGTCGGCGAGCACTCCCTCCGCCTCGAGCTGATCGGTCCGGACGGAGCGCTGATCCCGGGGCCCTTCAACGACACCACCCGGCGCTTCACGGTGGCCGAGCGCTGCGGCTGAGCGCAGCCCGAGGCGTCCATCGATTGACCCGCCGAGCGCGCTGGTGATAGCGTGCCCGCACAAAGCGCTCCGCGCGCCGCGTGTCCCTTGGCCCAGAAGATCTGTCCTGCCTGCAAGAACGAGTTCGCCGGGGGAGAGATCTTCTGCCCGAACGACGGATCGCGCCTCGCCACGCCCTCGCAACTCTCCGCGACGCGAAGCGTACCGGGGGCCGACCCGCTGGTGGGCATCACGGTCGATGACCGCTACGAGATCCTCCGACGCATCGGCGAAGGGGGAATGGGCATCGTGTACGAGGCCGAGCACACGAAGCTCGGCAAGCGGGTCGCCCTCAAGGTCCTGCGCGACGATTTCTCCTCGCGACCCGAGGTCGTCGAGCGGTTCCGCCAAGAGGCCAAGAGCGCCTCGCGCATCGGCAACGCGCACATCGTCGACATCTCCGACTTCGGCGAGATGCCGAACCGGGCCTCCTACTTCGTCATGGAGCTGCTCGAGGGCGACGACCTCGCCAACGTGCTCGCCGCGGCGAGCACCCTGCCCCTCGAGCGCGCCGCGAACATCGTCCTGCAGTGCTGCCGCGCCCTCTCGGCTGCGCACCAGAAGGGGATCATTCACCGGGACATGAAGCCGGAGAACATCTTCCTCACGGTGCGCGACGAGCGGCCTGACTTCGTGAAGATCGTCGACTTCGGCATCGCGAAGATGAGCGACATCGAGACGAAGGGCGCCCCGGGCCGCAAGCTCACCAAGACGGGGATGATCTTCGGCACGCCGGAGTACATGTCGCCGGAGCAGGCGGCGGGGAAGCCGAACCTCGACCACCGCGTCGACATCTACGCGCTCGGCGTGATCCTCTACGAGATGCTCACCGGGCGGGTCCCCTTCGTGGGCGACACGTTCATGGGCGTGCTGACGCAGCACATGTTCGAGCCCGTCCCGAAGCTCTCGGTCGCCAACCCCTCGCTCACGCCGAGCCCGGCGATCGAGGCGTTCGTCGCGAAGGCGCTCGCGAAGGAGCCCGCCGAGCGGTTCGCGAGCTGCGACGAGATGGCCAGGGCCCTCGAGCAGGCGCTCGAAGGTCAGGTCATCCCGGTCGAGCTGAGCGAGGTGAGGCGCTCGACGCCGGCCGAGTTCGCCGCGGCGCGGCGCAGCGCCCCGACGGCGGCCGAGTTCGTGCCGCCGGCCCCATCCCGGTCGCTCGCCCCGGTCGTCGGAGTGCTGGCGCTGCTCGCCATCGGCATCGGGGCCTACTTCGCGCTCGGACAGGGCGGGGCGCCCGAGGTCCGCGGCGACGCAGCGCCCGACGCGGGTCCACGCGAGGTGGCGGCCGCGCCCGCGACGCTGGATGTCGGCCCGCCCGACGCCTACGCCACGGCCGTCGACGCGGCGCCCGAGCTCGACGCGGGACCGCGCCGCGTGTCGATCCGGCTCGAGACGAACCCTGCGGGCGCTCGGGTCTGGGTCGTCGACCGAGGCGACGTCTGCGCCGAGACGCCCTGCTCGTTCGAGCTGCCGGCCGGCGAAGAGGTCGTCGTGCGGGCTGCGCGTGGACGGGCCCGCGGGGAAGTTCGCCTCACGCCCACCGAGGGGATGGCGCCGGTGACGCTGCGGCTCGTGGCGCGGCCCGTCGACGACGCCGTCGACGACCGCCCGGGCGGCGGCGGCACCGGCGGCACCGGCGGCGGCGACCTGAAGGTGCCCGACATCTTCAGTCGCCCGCGCTGAGCCGTTCGCGGCGCGGCCCGCATGGCGCCGCTGCGCCGGGCCCCTGGGCGGACGGGGCCGTGAGCAGCGACGCGCTCGAAGTTGTGACGCTTTTTCGTGGCTGGTAGGATTCTCCGTCCAGTTGCGTCCCGTCGTGCATCGGACGCAGCAGAGCGCATGGCCCAGCTGACCGACATCGTGGACAAGGTCCGCGCGTACCAGCCGCAGGCGGACTTCGATCTGCTGCACCGCGCGTTCACGTTCGCCGCGACCAAGCACGAGGGCCAGAGCCGCAAGTCGGGTGAGCCCTACATCACCCACCCGACGGCGGTCGCGTCGATCATCGCGGACATGCGGCTCGACGGCGCGAGCGTGTGCGCCGCGTTCCTGCACGACGTGGTCGAGGATTGCGAGGTCTCGCACGAGGAGATGGCCGCGCGCTTCGGCGAAGAGATCGCCTTTCTCGTCGATGGCGTCACCAAGCTCGGCCGCATCAACTTCACGAGCAAGGAAGACCAGCAAGCGGAGAGCTTTCGCAAGATGGTCGTCGCGATGGCCCGCGACATCCGCGTGCTGCTCGTCAAGCTCGCCGACCGTCTCGACAACATGCGGACCCTCGAGCACATGAAGGCCGAGGCGCAGGTCCGCATCGCGCAGGAGACGCTCGACATCTACGCGCCGCTCGCCGGCCGCCTCGGGATCAACTGGCTGAAGAGTGAGCTCGAGGACTGCGCCTTCCAGTACCTCTATCCGGAGCAGTACCTCGACCTCGTCCAGAAGACGAAGAAGGTCCAGCGGGACCGCGAGCGCTACATCGGCGACGTCGTCAAGCGGCTGCAGAAGATGCTCATCGAGCGGGGCTTCGCGGCGGACGTCTCGGGCCGCGCCAAGCACCTCTACTCCATCTACCGCAAGATGCGGCAGAGCAACTGCGAGTTCGAGCAGGTCCACGACGTGCTCGCGTTCCGCGTGCTCACCGAGGACGTCGCCGACTGTTACGCGGCCCTCGGCGTGATCCACTCGCAGTGGACCCCGATTCCCGGCCGCTTCAAGGACTACATCGCGCTCCCCAAGCCGAACATGTACCAGTCGCTCCACACGACGGTCATCGGCCCGGGGCAGCGACGCATCGAGGTGCAGATCCGCACCAGCGACATGCACAAGACCGCCGAGCTCGGTATCGCGGCGCACTGGAAGTACAAGGACAAGACCGGCGGGCTCGACACGAAGGACGCCGCGCGTTTCGCCTGGCTGCGCCAGCTCATGGAGTTCCAGCAGGAGGTCAGCGACCCGGCGGAGTTCCTCGACTCGGTGAAGGTCGACCTCTTCGCCGAGGAGGTCTACGTCTTCACGCCCAAGGGCCAGCTGAAGGTGTTCCCCCGCGGGGCGACACCGATCGACTTCGCCTACTCCGTCCACTCCGAGGTCGGCGACCACTGCTCGGGGGCGCGGGTGAACGGCTCGATCGTGCCGCTCCGCTACCAGCTGCACAACGGCGACACGATCGAGATCCTCACCTCTCCGCAGCAGCACCCGACGAAGGACTGGCTCGACCACGTCGCGACCGGGCGCGCGCGGAGCAAGGTGCGGAGCTACATCCGCGCCGAGGAGCGCAAGCGCAGCGTCGCGCTCGGCCGCACCCTCGTGGAGCGTGCGTTCCACCGGCACGACGCGAGCTTCGCTCGCTTCCAGAAGAGCGGGCAGCTCGAGAAGGTCGCCCAGCACCTGCACGTGACGAACGGCGAGGAGCTCTTCGCTGCGGTCGGCTTCGGCCGCATCGACGCGGGCGACGTGTACGCGGCCGCCGTGCAGGACGACACCACCGCGCTGCGGCCCTCTCTCTTCGAGCGCGCGGTGCGCCGGGTCACCGGCGGCAACGACGGCGGCATCCGGATCGACGACGTCGACGATGTACTCGTGCGCTTCGCTCAGTGCTGCTCGCCGCTTCCTGGCGACCCGATCACCGGATGGATCACCCGCGGTCGCGGCGTGACGGTCCACCGACGCGGGTGCTCGAAGGCGATGGAGCTCGAGCCCGAGCGGCGCATCGACGTGACCTGGTCGGAGCGGGTGAAGGTGTCGCGGCCCGTCGTCCTGAAGGTGATGACCACCGACAAGCCCGGGATCCTGGCGAACGTCAGCGCGGCCTTCACCGAGGCCGGGGTCAACATCTCCGAGGCGAATTGCCGGGTCAGCCCGGACGGAACCGCCGTGAACCTCTTCCACTTCCAGGTCGACGAGGCGGCGAAGCTCAACACGCTGATGCGCAAGATCCAGGGCGTCGACGGGGTGTACTCGGTCGAGCGCGCGTGAGCCCCCGCCGCCGGCCCGTGCTAGCCCGCGCGGCATGAGCGGAGAGAACTCGAACACCCTGAAGTACGTCGGGATCGGCTGCGGCATCGCTGCGCTGCTCGGTCTCTGCGGCGTCGGCGCGTGCGCGGCCTGCGCGGGGGCCGGTATCGGCGGCGTGATGGTCGCGGTGGAGGCCCCGGCAGAGCAGGCGCATGGATTTCTCCGCGACGCCCGGACCGGCAACCCCTCGGCCGCCTACGCCCGCATGAACTCGACGTACCGGAGCCTGCACGGCGAGGCGGAGTTCGCCGCGCGGCTCGCCGCGTTTCCCGCCCTCACGAGCGCCACCGACGCGACCCTCTCGAGCCGCAACGTGAACGGGCCGACGGCCACGATGCGCGGCACCCTCGACGGCGCGAGCGGCTCGCTCGGGACGGTTTCCATCGAGCTCGTCTCGGAGGGCGAGCTCTGGTCCATCACGGCGATCGACGTGAACGGGCAGCGCTTCTGAGCGCGCGGCAGGACGGAGGGGGCGGCGCGGGGCGCGCGAAACCTGCGCGGCCCCGCGGCTTGCGAAACCTCCGTCGCCTCACGACACTCCGGGGATGACTGCGTCCATCCCGCCCCCCGAGGGGCCGGAGATCCTCCCGGTGCTGCCGCTCCGGAACTCCGTGCTCTTCCCCGCCTCGGTCGTCCCGGTGAACGTCGGCCGCGCGCGCTCGGTCCGCCTCATCGAGGAGTCCTTCGGTCGCGACCGACCGACCGTGGCGGTCGTGGCGCAGCGCTCGAGCGACGTGGAGGATCCCGACTTCGAGAACGTGTTCCACCTCGGCACGGTGGCCCGGGTGCTGAAGGTCATCCGGCTCAGCTCGGGCAACTACTCGGTCGTGCTCCAGGGCATCGCGCGGATGGAGATCCTCGAGCCGGTCGGCCGCGAGCCGTTCCTGCGGGCGCGGGTGCAGCGCCTCGACGAGGCCCCGGTGAAGGACCCGGAGCTCAGCGCGCTGATGATCCAGCTGCGCGAGTCGGCGCGACGCCTCCTCGAGCTCTTGCCGCATCCGCCGCGCGAGACCGTGAGCGTGCTCGACAACATCCAGGACCCCTCGGCGCTGTCCGACCTCGTCGCGTCGAGCCTGCCGGTGACCACGCCGCAGAAGCAGGAGATCCTGGAGATCCTCGACGTGCGGACCCGCATCCGCCGCGTCTACGAACTCGTGCAGCGCCAGTCGCAGGTGTACCGCGTCAAGAAAGAGATCTCGACGATGGTGCAGGAGGAGATGAGCAAATCGCAGCGCGAGATCCTCCTTCGACAGCAGATGAAGTCGATCAAGAAGGAGCTCGGCGAGGGCGACGACGACGACGAGATCGAGAACCTCCGCGACAAGCTCGCGCGTGCCGACCTCACCATCGAGGCGGATCGCGCGGCGAAGAAGCAGCTGACGCGCATGCGCTCGATGTCGCCGAACGGCGCCGAGTACCAGGTCGCTCGCAACTACGTCGAGTGGCTCAGTGAGCTGCCGTGGGGGCGCACGACGCCGGATCGACTCGACGTCGGAGAGGCGCGCCGGGTGCTCGACGAGGACCACCACGGCCTCGAGAAGATCAAGCGCCGCATCGTGGAGTACATCGCGGTACGGAGGCTCAAGAGCGACATCAAGGGTCCCATCCTCTGCTTCGTCGGCCCGCCGGGCGTCGGCAAGACCTCGCTCGCGAAGTCCATCGCCCGCGCGACCGGGCGGAATTTCACCCGGGTGGCGCTCGGCGGTGTGCAGGACGAGGCCGAGATCCGCGGCCACCGGCGGACCTACGTGGGCGCGTATCCGGGGCGGGTCGTCGGCGCGATGAAGGCCGCGGCGGCGCGCAACCCGGTGATGCTGCTCGACGAGGTCGACAAGCTGGCCTCGGACGGACGCGGCGATCCCGGCGCAGCGCTGCTCGAGGTGCTCGATCCCGAGCAGAACGCGACGTTCACCGATCACTACCTCGAGGTGCCGCTCGACCTCTCGCAGGTGCTCTTCATCGCGACGGCGAACCGCAAGGACACGATCCCGCGGCCGCTGCTCGACCGCATGGAGGTCATCGATCTCGCGGGCTACACCCGCGATGAGAAGGTGGCCATCGCCAAGGGGTTTCTCATCCCGCGGCAGACGAGCGATCACGGGCTCTCGCCGGGCCGGCTCGACTTCACCGACGACGCCATCGACACGCTCGTGGACCTCTACACGCGCGAGGCGGGCGTGCGGAACCTCGATCAGAAGGTCGCCGCGCTGTGCCGGGCGGTCGCGGTGCGGCTCGCGGAAGGCGAAGATGTGCGGCAACTCGCGACCGGCGAGTGGGTCCGGGAGGCGCTCGGGGCACCGAGGTACGAGCGCACGGTCGCGGAGCGGCTCGGCCGCCCCGGCGTCGCGACGGGGCTCGCGTGGACGCCCGCGGGCGGCGAGCTGATGTTCGTCGAGGCCGAGCAGATGCCCGGCAAGGGGCAGCTCCACCTCACCGGCAAGGTCGGCGACGTGATGAAGGAGTCGGTCGCGGCCGCCTTCACCTACATCCGCGCGCACACCGAGCAGCTCGGCCTACCCCGCGACTTCCTCGACAAGCTCGACGTGCACCTGCACCTGCCCGGCGGCGGCTTTCCCAAGGACGGTCCGGCCGGCGGCATCCCGATCTTCGTCGCGCTCGCCTCGATGCTCACGAAGCTCAAGGTTCGCCCCGACGTCGGAATGACGGGCGAGGTGACCCTGCGCGGCGCCGTGCTCCCGGTGACCGGGATCAAGGAGAAGATGCTGGCGGCGCACCGCGCCGGTCTCAAGCACGTCGTGCTGCCCAAGCGCAACGAGCCCGACCTCGACGACGTCCCCGACACCGTGAAGAAGGACCTCACGTTCCACTTCGTCGGGCGGGTCGACGAGATCCTCGCCCACGCCCTCTCGCTCGATCCTCCGCGGCCCGCCGAGACTCGGGCCGACGCGCCGAGCTGACGGCACCGCGCTGAGGACACCGCGCTGAGGACACCGCGCTGAGGGCACCGAGCGGAGGGCACCGCGCTGAGGGCACCGCGCTGAGGGCACCGAGCGGAGGGCACTCAGCGCGGCACGATCGGGAGCGGGCGCGGGTCCCAGATGACGTCGCGCCGCTCGGCGACGCGGACGAAGCCCGCACGCTCGTACTGGCCGAGGGCGCGCGGGTGGTCGAG